>Ga0116121_1000001_pt1 | contig 228855 bp, 234 predicted proteins | sample June2015DPH_13_1_FD_89725 | JGI IMG/M metagenome (GOLD analysis project Ga0116121, IMG submission 89725) | Peatland microbial communities from SPRUCE experiment site at the Marcell Experimental Forest, Minnesota, USA - June2015DPH_13_10 | ecosystem: Environmental > Terrestrial > Soil >...
TTTTCCACGAACAGAAGCTCATTAGCAGCAAGCAGGCATCATGCTACGTTACGCCCCTCGAGGAGTGAATCTGCGTCCGTCGGTGGGGCTGCAGTTTGGGTAGGGTCGGGCTAGCGGAGGCTAAGGGGCATTAACTCCCTCCTTCCTTTTTTTCGTGAGTAGGCCGAAAAACCCGGCGAGACGCGTATCCGGTGGCCCCACATGACCTAAAAAAGGGGAGTTATAAGAACGGCCTTAGCGTGCGTGTCGCACGCTCGCACATTGAGATAAAAACCGTTTGAACGGTCGCGTATTTTTCCTTCTTTTTTCATGATCCAAGCTGATAACACGGTGATATCCGGCATAGTCGTAACACTTTAGCCACATCCGACCACGGCTGCAGCCTTGGAAATGACGGGGTGCGTGGCGGCCTTAATCAGTCACAAAATGATGGAAAGTTCACAAAAATATCCGCTCGTTATGGTCTATCATATTTACGGGCGTAACCCTATCTTCTTCCACTTCGCGTTGTGGGGCTCAATTGAGGGCGAGATCTCACAAACTGGTATGACAAGGTTGAGAACATTTATTCTTCACAAGTAATTCTCTATCGCCCCACATCTTGAGCGTCTCCGCTCCAAACAGTCTAAAGCCTTGTTTATGAGATTATCAAACGTATCGTCAACCGTCCTCATGTTCTTGATACGTTCTCGCGTACTCTCTTTAATCCGTATTGTTACAGCCTTTCCCATACTCACGCCTATAATTGACATACTAATATAGTGCCATGTTTTAAGATTAGTGAGCCTACGCGGGTGAAATCCGAAAAGGAAATAACAAGCTACGAGTTAAAGAGAGGATAAACGAAACACGCCAGGCGGCCCTGATAGGTTGCGCGTAACCCAATATCCCTTCCTTAGTGTATTAGATAATGTCACCGACCTATGAAATTTCGAGATACTTATATCCTGAGATATTGAACGGATTTCCCTCGTTCCATAATATTGTTTGTAAGTTTGTGATGCGTGACGCGTTACATCCGTATAAGCCCCTACCTGGGGATTAAGTGCTAGCCCTACGTGAGGATTAGGTGCTAGCTAGGCTACATGCAGTTTTGTTCGTGGGGTTAAGATAATTTGTCGTCTTGTGACTTGGAAATACAACAAATGTCGTTACACCGTTCTCACTTGAAGTTCATTCAAAAAAGCATTTCCAAACGTCCAGAGGTGCTTCTAATCCACGTGTTCCCAAGCCTTGATGCTTAAGTGCTGATTTGCATGTCCCCTTTTTTACAAACTTCAAAATACGTTTCAAAAAAAGCATCGTGTATAGCTGTGCTAGGCGCAATGCTAGGCGTTTGAGATTCAGGCCTCTGCTCTAATTTGAGGCCAGCTTTCGTACAAGCGGCATGATTGCCGGCCTCGTGCCCGTCGCTGGCTTGGTAGATAGGCCCCCCTCCAGGCTGAAGGATCCCATCATCTCCTGGTTGAAACGATCTGCGATCTCATCAAAGATCCTCTTATATGCAAGGCAATGCGGATCAACGCCTTTAATCTCGCCGTCGGTGGGGGCCATGGCGTTGTAGGGGCAGCCCCCCCTGCAGTAGCGGATATGCGTGCAACCTTTGCACTCCTCATCCACATACTCCTTAAAGCGGCGCATCCGAAGTCCGACAGCTGATTCGGCCAGATCCTTCTGGCTTGGGCGATCCTGGACATGGCCCATGGCGTATTCCGGCATGCCCACGAAGCGATAGCATGGATAGATGCTTCCGTCTGGACCAACGGCAAAGGTGTTCTCCATGCAGTCCACAAAGGTGCAGACTGTACCACGCCCGGTTAAGACGCATCTGCAGTAGTCGTTGATGTTTCTGACCTCAATACGGTTCATGTTATCTAGGTACCTATCCATCAGATAGACAAGAAGCTCGCCGTACTTCTCCGGAGAGAGCGCCCATTTATCCGGCTCGTCACTGCGCAGGGACGGCAAAGCGGGATGCAGCTTGAGCGTCAGCCCGTTTTCAAGGAAATGATTGAATATCTTTTCTTTGAACTGCACGGAATAAGAGGTGAACGTGCAGATAAACTGCACCTGCAGGCCGTGGCTCTTGGCCAATTCGTATCCTTTCATGGTTCTCTCATAGTAGCCCTCCGATCGTTGCAGGTCGTTTAAATCCTGAGGCCCGTCTAGGCTTGAGCCTATGGGAATATTGTGCTCAGAAAGGACCTCAGCTAGCTCAGGCGTGAGCTTCCAGAGGTTGGTTTGCAGGGCGAAATTGGGCTTGATATGCTCGAGCTTTGTTGAGAGCATAGGCAGAGCCTGTCTGTAGAAATCAGCTCCGGCTAGGAGGGGTTCCCCCCCGTGAAAAGTAAATGTGACGGGATCATTTCTGAAGTCCTTAAGCCAAGCCACAATATCCTTGACGGTCTCTATGCTCATGATAGGCGAACCCACCTCAGAACTCCAGCAGTAAGCGCATTTCGAAGGGCAGCCGAGAGTAGGAATGATCATGACGTGAAAGGGCCTTTTTTGTTTCATCATTTATTTGGCCTTCTTTAAACTACTTTTAAACTGCTAATAGTATATCTTGAGGGTCTCTCTTTTGGTTATCCTCTCCGCACTAGATTGCTGGTAAGCGCCCCCACCGCGAAAGCCGGGCTGCTCACCACGCTTTTTTTGGACGTGGCTATTTTAAAATTGTGCGAATTCCTAGACCACGGCGTGGACGGAGGAGATGGGTATCCAAGGTTAAGCGCCCCCCAAATCGGCCTCATGGATAATTCGTTTCAAACATTCCTCGATAGCTAATATGTCTCTAGCGCGTCGACCTCTGTTCCGTACGCATATCTCTACGGCGCTGCGACGCGGATCGAATCCACTGGAGTTTTCAAAATCGTGTAGCGCTTTCCCGCAAGTCCTGTAGCCAGCGCTCGCGCGATAGTTTCAGCGAGATCATTATCTACGACCGTATTAACCTGTATAGCCCTCTCGGTATGGTCCCGTATCGCCTCAATGGCCATTTCAGGCTCCTCTCTGATGACAAAACCTTCCCAATTCTGCGGTGAAACACCCCAGTACTCGAGACAATAGAACCCTGTCACGCCCTGTTCGGATAAAATGTTAACCGTCCTTCCTAAGGTCTCATAGTCAACAAAAACGTTCAGAAGCACCTTAGCCATTCCCTCACTCTCCTACCAGTGTGCAGTCAGTACTTTATACATGCTTATCATATTTCTTATGCTCGCTTAAGCAAGCCGTCGTTATCAAATTCATTATCAGGATGGCGCACGTCTAAGGCCTCGAGTAATGTGGCTTACGTATGACGCCTTTCCATTTTACCACGCCCTGTTTATCGCTAACAGGCTTGAACCCGACTTTTACAGTGCTGATAAAAACTTTGTAAGCACAAAGTTCGGCGCATACGTTTTAGATGCGTCCATCGCAGTGCGTTTGTCAGAGCTCCTCGTGCAGTGCTTCCGCATTGGCGCCTACATGCACTTAGCTCGAAGCAATCGGACAACGTGTGGATTATTTTTTTCTAACCTTGTCTGCGCGTATTATTTCTTGCCACCGTCACGACGGCGGCCAGCCTAGCGAGTGAAGGGATCAAGGTTTAAACTCGGGCGTATCTGCTCGACAGCAAGCTACGACCGCTCAAAAAGTCTACGAGAAACATGATTATTCTTTCGAAGGCGCTGAACATAGGTAACACCCTGCTATTCTTGTTCTTCTGATATAGGGAAAAATTAGTGAATAACTGCTGCACCTAACAGCCGTTCGAAAAAAAGTGGCTAAAAAAAACAAAAAGAGGAGTGACGATTGTCACTCCTTCGCAGTTTAGAACTTTCGGCCGGGCGAGACGATTGTTCTCTCACCGGCAGGCTGGAACTCTCGTAGAGCGCCGCGCGCAAACTCCTTCCGTGGCGCAGCGAAGTCGAACCACAGGTTGGGGTCGGCGAAGCACACCTTAACGAGTGGGCTCACCGCAAACGCGTCACGGCGACCGACGTGTGCGGCCTTTGCAATGCCTGCATAGCCGCCCTGGTGACCAACGTTCATGGCGTAGTTCGGGTAGTTTGCACCACGGAGTTCGTCTGGCGCACCCTCATCGGACCTGACGGAGAACGTGTTAGTGGATCCGCACTGGTCTTGCAGGTCGTAGCCGTAGAACCCAAGTCTGCCCCACGCGTCCTTGTGCAGAAGCATGGAGAGATACCAACCGCTTAGACCGGCATTCGAGTTACCGGTTGCGATAGCTACGGTCACACCGGACGCGGCTGCGAGCACCGTTGCCCTTTGCGAACCGCCAAAGTGGTCCTCAAGGGTGGTCGGGTACTTTTCGTACTGCTCGATACCGTAGAGAGTAACTTCAGTTCCGAGGTCATTGACGACGTCCATCGTCGACGGTGCCTTTCCGTCCTCTCCGTACTTCTTCGCGTAGTCGTTGCCGTAGTAGCTGTAGTCGTCGAGGATGTTGTCGGTGTATGCTGCAGTCGCGTATTGCGTGAAACCTACGCCGCCTGACATGTATGATCCGAGCCATATCTGGTCGTAGAGCATACAGCCAGCTGCGACAACTTCAAGCGATGACTTAACGGGGTCCTCGGGGTATATCCGGTCTGTTTGGATCATGTCGGCCATGAAGCCGAACGAGAGACCACCGGGTTCGTTGGGTCCTCGGGCACGACGTGCGGGAAGGAAGTTCGCCATCTCAACGAGGCTTGCGTGCTTAGCCGCAAACGCGAGGTCAGCAACCGCTGCTTCACCGGCGCACATGTTGTACGCGGCGATGAACGACATACCGATCTGCATGGCAGACCATCTGCTCGTGTTTCCGCCGTCGCACGTGCGCGAAACGATCGTCGGGATGTGCACTCCCTGCCAGAGCGTCTTGCCGATTGCCTTCTTGAGTTGTTCGGCTTGTGCCTTGGGGAACAGCTTGTTGATGTCAACAAGGAACGGCTTATCGATTTCGGCGGCGAGGTCATCGTCGCCGGTGAAGACCTTTACGAAGCAGTCTTCAACGAGCGCAGGGTGGGTTTCCACCATGTGTTCTTGGACAATGGCCGCACCGGGCATCGTGTGGTTCAATGCCTCGAGATAGCCGTTGATGGTCTCGGGGGTAACCTCCTTGCCGAGTCTCCTGGTCAGCGTCTCGTGAGCGGTGTCAAGACCTACGATAACCGTACGCCTGATCTCATCCCACATCTGTTGCATTGCGGGGTTGTTGACGTAGTGGAGGTCATCGCCTTCACACATCACGTCGGTCCCAGAGACATTGTACGGCATGAGTTGCCGCTGGCCGAGGGTCATACCGCCGAGGTGGACGTTGACGTTGTACGCCGGTATTCCACGGTCCTTGGCGATTTTTGCGCCCCATTCCTGGAACTCGCGCTTGTCCTTGGACTGAGTCCACCCCTCGCGCTTATAGGTCGTCTTGTTTGAAGTAGGGTCCTCTGCGAACTTCTTTTTCATCGCCTCGAGGAACATCTTTTGTGTTTTTTCAGTAGCCATATTGTTGCACCTCTCTTATGCCATCGGCTTGAATCCCCACATCGTTCTCAGCGTATGAATCCGCTGGATGTAGGTGATGAGCTCTTTGTCGGCTCGTGCTGCTTCTCCATCGACCCGATAGATCGTCGTTCTGCTCTTCAGGTCAGCGTCCGACATTGGCTTCCCGACAGGCACTGCCTTGTCAAGAGGCCTTCCCACCTGGTCTTTCACAATGCTGACGGAGCCGTCAGGGTTCATTACCGATCTCTGTAGCATGTCGAACATCATGCCGTTTTGGTCCAGTCTCAGTGAGTGCCCGTGCACAGTACAGCCCCTGACGCCACTTCGAGCACAGTCAAACGCCTCGCTCTCCAGCAGCATCTTGCCGAGTTTGTCGAGATCTCTCTCGCGGGCTTCGATGATCTGTCGGCCGGATAGCGTACCGGGATCCACGCCTCTGAATCGGGTCGCCGCCATCCACGACCTTACGTAAGGAACCATGGGGGCGAAGTACATTGAGTCAGTGAACTGAATGTACCGAATACGATCGCCTGCTGCCGCTCCCTCCGTGGGCTTCACGAGCTCTCTCATGGGGTCCTCTGGCTCTCCCATCTCTGCTAGTGGCGGGTGAGTCGCCGGATACGCTGTTCCAGGTGTGCGGTGGCCCAGTATTGCTACCACATCATCATCTGAAACGTCACGAACTTTGTCCAGCGTCTTCGTCGGGTCCAGCGCCTTCCTTCTGTTTGCCGCTACCTTTGAAGTACCGGGAATTAATTGTGCCATCTTTTTTTCAACTCCTTCGTTCTGCGCGTTTATAGTGATTGATACACTTAATGACCTCGTTGAGCTTATCATGCGTGATAGTCTCTCCGCGAGTCACATTAGTTACGATTCCTACGATAGTGCCATCGGTTTGAACGTCTTCGGGCCTTGGCATCACGATACGCGTCTTTACCCCGATGCGGGCGAAATCTTCATAGTCAACCTGCGTTTGACTCACTACAATCGCCGGAATGGCGACAAAGCGTAGAATATTTCGCGCCTTGTAGATTATGTGAGTCTTCACGCCCCCGAGGTGAATAACCGCAAGCTTGTGGCGAGCAATTTGTTCCACCTCCTTTGCAGAAAGACCAAACTTCGGCCCGAGGCCGCGGGCGCTTTCGGGCGCATCGGCCGGGACGCCGCTTCCGGCGTTCAAGACGAGCACGCCTACCTGAAAACCTTCGTTTCGCAGGCCATGCGTGATCTCGCATACGGGCTTCGTTATGTGCCGTCTACCGGGGGACATTGCGATTGCGACGATATCAGGTATCCCTGTCTCGGAAATGGTGCCTCGTTGGGCAAGGCCTCCGCCTTTGCCCAGGCCCATTGATTCGCGGCAATCGACAATGTGTGTGGCGCGGCTGACGATATGCGTCACCTCTCACGGGGATAGATCGCACAGATCCGCGATTTCGACTTCGGATCTGTCATGCCAAGTACTCGCGTGTCCTTGATTACGCCCCATTTTGCGTAATCAGTCTGCGTCGGACGCGTTCGTATATACAAGCCTCGGTTTATCTGAAACCCGCACGGAAGAATCCTTCTGGACACTTCCTCGACCTGCTCGATCACGTCTTCATCCTCTAGTTCAAGCCAAAACCTACCGACCTGTACCCCGAGCTCTACGTCCTGCTGCCCCACTTGAATGTGTCTGCGCGCTGCGTGCACGTTCGGCGTTCCCTTAGCTGGCCCTTCTGGAACAGCAGCAGCGATCCGCGGCCCGTGCATGATCAAGCGCGTGATTCCTTCGATCTTGGCAAACTCTGTGACTAACCGCTCAACCGTCTCCGGATTGAGTAGCCGTTCGGTGAATATCTCTATTTGAACAGGAATGCTCGTGTCAGGTACGTCTGTATCCATTGTGTATCGTAAACCTCCGCGCAATTTTCGTGTCTACATTCCCTCCGCTGCTTTGGCAACAGCAGTTATCGGGTCTTTGAATTCTGGTAGGTCGCCGTAGACTATGCCGATGATCTTTGACGTTGCCTCGACTGAGAACATTTGCGTGCCTGCGTCGATCGACACGGCTGCCGCAACGCACGGAATCGCAAAGCCCTTGGAGTGCCTCGTCACGATGTGGTTCCCATTGAACACACCGGGTCCGCCTCCGCCGTATATCGAGTGGCTGAAGAACGAGAACCCGACTGCCGTACCCATAACCTTGCCGAAGTCACAACCGGGGAGTCCCGTTTCGTGCTCGAGTAGGTCGTTGGAGTACAACAGAGTGGATGAGACCGCTTGCGCACCTCGTGCCGCGCCGCAGTTCACTATGGTCGCGGCAAGTGTGCACGAAGCCGCATAGGCGTTCCAAACTGCGACGTCGTCAGTCTTCATCGCCTTGAAGCCAGAAGGCCAGGTCGTATCTGCTTTAATAACACCCGCTGCCTTTGCCTTTTCAACGGTCGACCCAACTACAGAGCCGATGGTACCAGTTTGCCCGTTCTCTTTGACGAGAGAGTAGGTTAGGTTGTTCGCGTTTAGCCCCTGCATCGCAAGTCCGCAGAGCTGCAACCGCTCGTTCCAGCCGATAGCGTCGCCCATCTCCCAGATACCCGTCTGCTCAAATATCGATGACAGCGCTGCCGCGTTCATCGTCCGCTTGCCAGTTGCGGCTGCAACGTGGTTAACCGCCACATTTCGCAGGGAGTAACCGTACCCTTCATCTTTCTGTGGGGTCTCGAGCATGGATTTCACATTGCCGCCTTCGTTGTCAATTGTTTGTGGGTACTGTCCCCAAATGGCAGCCTTAACCATAGGCGCTTGGAACATGTCCACTTTGAACATGTCGATAATCGCCTGCGTAAGTGCGCTGCTCGTTGCGGTGGTTCCCGCCACGTAGGTGGCTCCGGTGTTAAGGCGTTCGGTCGGCACTTGAACCTTGAGCTGCTTACCGCCACCGAGGGGCTGGACGTTCGTGTCGTCGCCCTCACTCACCATCACAAGGTCCTTAACCTTCTGTGCGAGACCGTCGGCGTTGCCGACTAGGTCCAGGTTCAGTTCACGACCGAGTATCTGTCTACCCTTGCCGCCGATTTTACCGGTCATGAGCGCGCCTTGGATGCCGTCGAGATTAACGGCTACCGTTCGCTTAGTGACGTTAATAATCTTCTTGATAGCCGGGTTCATCGTCGGGCTGAGCGCCTCGAGCGGTATGTTCGAACCAACCTTTTGACCTCTGTCGTTGTATAAATCGACTTTGTCTTCAAATTTTGGCATTTCTATTCCTCCGCGGAGTCAGCTGCCACGCGAACGACACTGTATGCTGAATACCAGGACTGAAATTAACTAGATACAGCTCGATTGAAAAAAAGATAACGAGTTGTACGTTTCACCTAGCATGGAGCTTACCCCGGGTTTAAGTTAAGTTCAATTTCATAGTTTATTAAGCTTGTGCTGAGAAAACGCGGAGAATAATTAGATTTATTTTTGCAGAGATTTGCGCAAAAGAATCTCTCCGAAATTTTATTTTTATATTTTTATAAAATAGTGCACGCGCGCCATTTTGTAGATGCGGCGGCCACCGATCACTCAAAAGTTATATATGCAACCAATCTCATCTCGCCTTTGCGTATGAAGGTATTAATAAGTCCAAAAGACGAATTTGAGGCGACAGAGGCAGTGAATGGCGGCGCCGATATCATCGATGTCAAGAACCCGATCGAAGGGTCACTCGGGGCTAACTTTCCTTGGGTTATCCGACAGATTCGGAGCCTCGTCCCGCACTCGATAGAAGTAAGCGCAACGATAGGTGATTTTCCACACCTTCCCGGTTCTGCCTCGCTGGCAGCACTCGGCGCGGCTGTCTCTGGTGCTAACTACGTCAAAGTGGGGCTAAAAGGCTCCAAAACCAGAGATGACGCGATTTTTTTAATGCAGGGTGTAACGAGAACGGTGAAGGAATACGATACGCAGACCAAGGTCGTTCTCGCGGGATACGCAGACTTTCGACGGGCATCAACCCTCGATCCCTTTTTACTGCCCGACGTAGCACGCACTGCGGGCTGTGACGTCGTGATGGTCGATACCTTTGTCAAGGATGGAAGGGGCATTTTTGATTTCATGGACGAAGCCGCCTGCAGACAGTTTGTCGAAGAAGGCCACACGCGAAATCTGGACGTTGCCCTCGCAGGATCCATCAAACTGCCAGAGATCCCTATACTGAAGCACGTTGGCGCTGACATCGTTGGAATCCGTGGCGCAGCTTGTTCGCATAGCGACCGATTGGCCGGAACGATACAAGCCGAAAGCGTCAGGGCTCTGATGGCGATGGCGAAGCAGGCGTGATAGCCCGCTGATAGCCGCCACGCTCGGACTACCCGTACCTGGAAAACTATTACTTTGCGCGCGCTCATGATTACGGTATGAGTCTAGACTATAATGCGCTGTCCGACAAGCTCACGAGTGTTTTAGCACTGAAAGGCTCACCCGTGGCGGTCAAACTCATTCGAACTGAATCCAGCCTCCCAAAAGGACTGAATCACACAAACGAGGTGTTGCGCCATTGCGAAATGGTGCAGAAGGCGCGCGGTGGTTCGAAATTCTACGCAACCGTCGAGCAGCATGCCTGTAAAGGCGGCGCAGGAATGCTCGGCCTGATCGAGATACCGGAAAACATCAAGTCGGGTGAATTCTACCACAAACTTGGGCGCTTCTCTTCAGTCGAGCACGCCGGGGAGACCATGCATGCGGTTCCCATTGTGGATTTCAAAACCTATGCAACGGCTTACGCGCCTCTCGGCGAAACTCCCTTCGAGCCTGACGTCGTGGTGCTCGTCGTGAACCCCCGCCAAGCGATGATGATTGCGCAGGCGAACGTGTACGAGCTACATTCACGAAATACCGCCGATTTCTCCGGCATTCAATCGCTGTGTGGCGATGCAGTTGCTGCGCCTCTGATGAGGGGCAGCATCAACTTCACCCTTGGATGTTCTGGTTCGCGAAAATACGCCAAGGTGAGCGAAGAAGAACTGATTGTCGGTATCCCTATGAAGATTCTCCCGAAGCTGGTCGACGCTCTCCAAAAGCTTGCTTGATTGACGTTAACGCGAGCAAATTGGCCCACGATTGAGCTGTATCATTAAATATCAGAAGAACAATTCGCACACACTGAACGGAGAACCACTATGCAAGAGAACTTTGGGGTACTAGTGCTGGGTCACGGCAGCAAGCTGACCTACAACAAACGCACCGTGGAAACTGTGGCTGGCATGTTGGCGGAGCGAATGGCAGGCGTTACCATAAAAACGGCGTACCTCAACATGGATCGGCCGACGGTCGAAGAGGGACTCAAAAGCTTTGCAGAAACCGACGTTACAACGCTGTATGTGCTTCCGCTCTTTCTTGCTCACGGGACGCACACGTTAAAGGATATTCCTAAGATCCTCGGACTTCCCGACGGCGAGCACCGAACTACGTATTCGCTCGGCGCCCGAAACATCGACGTCGTGTACGCAGAGCCTCTAGGCATCGATCCGTGCATCGCTGATTTGGCACATAGAAGGCTTACAGAGGCTTAAACTCCCAAATGGATTTCCGCGGCAAAAAAGCGGCTGTTCTAGACACCATTCACGGCGGGCGAATAATCTGCGAGAAGCTTCGCGAGATTGGGGCAGACCCGGTCGCAATCAATATTTACGAAGGTGCCCCAAAACCTCAGCCGATCGATTTGTTTGACGTGGTGATCACCCCGGTTCACGCTTACACCCAGCTCACCGCGCGTGCCGAAGCGCTAGGCATTCCCGTATTAACCCACCATCAGGCTGTCGGCCAACTCGCACGGCAAAACAAGGCCTTGCAACACGCGCTCGTTTTTGAAGTGACAGGCGTAACGGGAAAAACGACGGTCGCATCCCTGTTGGAGATTGCTTTTTATGACCGCAAGTTACTCACGCTCACGAGCCGCGGCCTCGAAATCCACGAAAACGGGAAATACGTGGCTAAGAGGCGACTCAGCATCACCCCTGCGAGTATACTGACGGCGTTGGACCTAGCTAGAGAGTTCGACTTCGATCCAGAGGTATGCATCTTCGAGGTGTCCCTTGGCGGAATCGGTCTTGCCGACGTGAATATCCTTACGACGTTGTCTCCTGAGTACGGCATTGCGCAAGAAACCAAGACGTCAACGTTTGCCAAACTGCAGATGCTATCAAATGCGAAAGTCAATTCCTGCCTCGTCACGTCAACGGAGACGGCATCCTTGGCAGAGCCGGGTCAGTGTCTCAACACCTTCGGCGATGAAGGAGCAACCGTACAATACGAAAACATAGAAACTGATGAAGTAACAATTGCATACAGCGATTTGGCAAGAATAGACGGCGGCCGAGTCTCTGGAGAGGTGCGCTTCACGCCCACGGGATGTTATGACCTTACGAGTTATGAGGATTCGCTGCTTTGTTTTGTGACCGCAGCGCTCTGTTCGAAGCTCGATCCCGAGGTGATTACCCAGAGACTCGCTCACTTCAAAGGAGTAACGGGGAGGATGTCTGCCGCAATAATCAAGAGAAGGCTTCTCATCGACAATTCAAATTCTGGCCTCGAAGCCACGTCGATCAAACGGGCAATACGTTACGGGTTGACGTTGAAAAAATCCGGTCACAAAGCTGTCCTAATCATCGGAGCAGAGGCAAAAAACGTATGCGAAGGGATCGCTCCGGAAGCGTTTGCGCCGCTAGCTGAAGACACCGCCCTCGACGACGTTGTTGTCGTTGGCGATCAGATGCGTACGTCTCGGCCGAACGTTGTCCGGTCAAACGACTTGGAGAGTGCGCTGCGCGCGGCCCTTACACTGACCAAAGAACGTGACGTCATTATTTCGTGTGTGAAAATGTGGAGGTAGCATGTCATCCAATGTGCGCGTAACTGATGCAGGCGTGGAGCAGATAATCCATCCTCGACCGAGCTCTATCGTTGCCGCGCTCTATACGCTAAGAGATCTGGAAACTGACGTAGTGATAATACACGGACCCTCAGGCTGCTGCTTCAAACACAGCAGATTGCTTGAAGAGGATGGAATTCGAGTCGTCACGACGGCGATGGATGAGACGAACTTTGTATTTGGAGGAGACCAAGTTCTCACGAAAGTCATCCGACGTGCCGTGGAGCTGTTCAATCCAAGCCTTCTAGGAGTTATCGGCTCCTGCGCGAGCATGATAATTGGTGAGAACATCCATCAAGCCGTGTTGGACGCAAATCCGCCGTGTCCGACAATCGAGGTAGAAATCCACGCCGGATACCGAGACAACACGTACGGAGCCATTGCGACGCTCGAAGCTGCCGCCGATGCGGGAGTGCTCGATCCCGCGGAATACCTACGGCAAAAGGAGCTGCTAATCAAAGCGACAGATCTTGAAAAAATTGCAGGCGTGGCAAGCATGGAGTACATCCAGCCATCGCGAGGCGACCTCAAATATATAACTGCAAAGAAACTGCTAGGGCTCTTAGAGCACAATAAGAAAGGCGTCGTCGTGTTAAACGCCAAAAAAGAGACCGCCTATCAATTCGCAGACATTCTCATCGCGCTCTCAGCCGTTGCCGGTGAACTCGGGAACGAATACCTCAAGACTTTTGCGAATCTCGACGCTGGCGTTGGCTTGCCGCGACTCCGAAAGCACGCCGAAAACATCCTGAACGACATGAAAGAGAGTGGCGTCTCCATTGATCATATCACTGGCGGATTGGACGAGTACCCGATCACCGGCGTCAATGCCGGGGCCTTAATCGAAAGCCGCTACAGCGACTATGACTTCGCGGTCCTGCTCGGCGTTCCGCACGCCGTGCCGATGAAGAGCATCAGCCGGAAGACAATCTTCTCAGTCACCAACGGACCTCGGCAAGTGCTGCCCCTGAAACAACTGGGTCATACGCACGTCACGGTCGAGATCGACCTACATCCAAAGACTCTCGGGGTCAGTCACGTCGTCCCATCAGAACTCGGCGACACATTACGGGCGGTGTTCCAGGAGAACTACAGGAAGGCAGGCCAGAACTCGTAGATGATGCAGCAACGCAATCTCGACGTGCCCCGCGTGCTCATCGCGGCTGACAGGAGTTCAGCGGGAAAAACGACGATCGCTGTGGGACTGATGTCCATCCTCACCAAAGAGGGTCAAGCCGTTCAGCCATTCAAAGTGGGCTTAGACTATATTGACCCGAGTTACCATTCTGAGGTCACGGAGCGCTTTTCCCGCAACCTCGATGGCTATTTGATGAGCAGGCAAGCTATCGTTGAGGTTTTTTCCCACGCAAGTCGCGGTGCCGATATAGGCATCGTAGAGGGTGTTAGAGGTCTTTACGAGGGTCTCGAAAGCTTAAGTGACATCGGCAGCACGGCGCAAGTCGCCAAGATTCTGCGTTCACCCGTCATCTTGGTCATAGACGCGCGGAGCATCACAAGAAGTACTGCAGCGTTAGTGCAGGGCTACCGGTCATTTGACAGGCGAGTTGACATCAAAGGAGTCATACTCAACAATATAGGAAGTACGACGCACGCAGCCAAAGCAAAAGAGGCAATTGAACACTATACGGGCATCGACGTGATCGGGCAAATCCCGCGTGACGATTCGATGCACCTAGCAATGCGCCACTTAGGACTCGTACCCGCTTCCGAAGGGCTTGTTCGAGACCGTGCTTTTCGAAAACAGCTGGAAAACATCGAAGATATTATCCGCGGTCACCTTGACGTCGATAAGGTGATTCAAATTGCGAAGAGCGCCGGCCCAATGCCGCGAGTCACGCCTACGGTGTTTGTGCCGCCGAAGGAAGAGCGGACAAGCAGAGCAAAGGTGCGCATCGGAGTCGCGTACGACGAGACTTTTAACTTTTATTATCACGACTTGTTCGATTTGTTTTTCTTAAACGCCGTTGATGTTGTCTTCTTTAGTCCTTTACGCGATAGTGAGATCCCTAACGTTCACGGTGTCTATTTAGGCGGCGGATATCCGGAACTGTTCGCACACGAGCTGGAGCGAAACCGCTCAATGCGAGAATTCCTCGCTTCAAGCGCTCAAGAGGGCGTGCCGATTTTTGCAGAATGCGGCGGCCTTATGTACCTGACGGAATCGCTCGAGTATGATGGACGAACCTCAAAAATGGTCGGCATTATTCCTGCAAAAACGAATATGATCCACAAACGGGTGATCGGCTACGTCGCGGGCACAACTATCCGTGATACCATCATTGGGCGCAAGGGAACCCGATTTCGAGGACACGAATTTCACTATTCAGAACTCACAGATCTCAGCGGCAAACTCGAGTTTGCGTTTAAGCTGCAAAAAGGAGCAGGTATAACAGACGGATGCGATGGTATACAAGTCGAGAAGACGCTCGCCTCTTACACCCACGTTCACCCGCTATCGTACCCCGACTTTCCGGCAACCTTTGTGCACTCGTGCGCAGAGTTCAAGGACCAAAAAGCTCACAGCACGCGATCTCTCTAATGAACACAGTGTTGAACTCCGCAATCGCCCGCGGATCGGTTGCTGTTGTGATGCTGCCATCACGCTCGACTGGCCTGCCCGTGTAGTTTGCCCCGGCTTGCTCCAACTCGGCCCCCACTGCCGGGTGCGATGTCAAAGTCTTATTCTTGACAATTCCAGCCGATATGAGCACCTGTGGCCCGTGACAAACGGCGCCGATCCGGAGTCCTCCGTCATAAGCTTCTCTAACGACTTTTTGAACGTCCGGATCGTCGCGCATTTTGGACGGTGCGCTCCCGCCAGGAATATAAAGCGCCGTATAGTCTCTAGCGTCGACGTCACGCGCCAATGTATCGGGAATAACGGCCACTTCGCCGCGCTTTCCGTTGATAACGTCGCGGGAAGTACTAGCTGCGGTGACAGTCGCGCCTTCTAGCATCAGCGGTCCAGCAACGTCGCGAAACTCCGAATCCTCGAACTCTGACGCCAGCAAAACGAGTACATGTTTTCCTTCTAATCTCTTGATAATGGGCATAAACCATCGTTGCGAGTTTCTTGAGAAATATCTTGCCCCTCTTTACCTCGACCCCGCCTGTCAAGTGCTCTTCTAAGGTTCTTGCCAGACGCAGACGTCAAGAACACAGCGACAGTCTCGCGGCGACAAACCGCCAACTGGGAGAGAGCCTCGCTTGTCTCATTTCTTCCCACGTTGACAGAAAAAACTTTGAAGGCCGTGCAAATGGGGTCGTGTGCGCTGCAACACCGCGCGTGACCTAACGTGTGGGAAAAATGCGTTAGATTCTCTTAACCAATCATCACTTTTTTTTATTTGGACATTACTAACTACATGAGAGTTTATCTCGTTGGTGAGTGACGCATGCATTTTACGCATATACAGAACGGTAAGGCACAGCAAGTGGATATCTCTAACAAACCAGTCGCTTACAGGCGCGCGTTAGCTGAAGGAACTATTGAGCTTAAATCCGAGACTGTTGACGCAATAAAGCAGGGTTCGATTGAAAAGGGGAATGTACTGAATACCGCGACGGTCGCCGCTGTGCTAGCGACCAAGCAGACGGCCTACGTCATCCCATTTTGTCATCCGATCCCACTGACAAGCATCAAAGTGGATTATTCCGTGCTCAACACGTCAATCACGGCGACTGTTGAGGTAAAATCGGAGGGCAAGACGGGAGTTGAGATGGAAGCACTCACGGGCGTAAGCGTTGCACTTTTAACGATATGGGATATGGTCAAGAGCGTCGAGAAAGACGCAACTGGCAATTACCCAATCACAAGAATGCGTGATATACGAGTCTTACACAAGAGCAAAATTGAGAGGTGAGTTCTCATTAAAAAATCGTACGTATCCAACGCTGCGTTCTCGCGCCTGCGTTGCCCTGCGCTACGCGAAAAAAAGCACAACCGTTTTGGCGACCACACTTCTATATGGCATGCGAAAACAGTGAGCGTCATATGACACGCGCGTCAGCACGCGGGGCCGGCACCGTCATCAATGGGATCGCCACGCTCAAAGGATCTGCTTTTGCCATCGGGCTGAAAACTCACGCTGATGTCGAGGTCGTCGACAGCGGCATCACGTGCGAAATTGCCGATGATCCCTCTGCCGATACCTCGCTCATCGCAGAGTGCGGGCGCTTGGTTGTCGAACGATACGCCCCTAGATCCGGCGTCCACATCGTGACGAGAAGCGAAATACCGATGGCAAGTGGTCTAAAGAGCAGTAGCGCAGCAGCGAACGCCGCGGTACTCGCACTCGTCGAAGCCTTTGACGTTGAACTGGAACCGCTCGACATCGTCAAACTTGGCGTCCTTGCAGCGCGAAGAGCCGGGGTCACCATTACGGGGGCGTTCGATGATGCGTGCGCCTCGTTTTTCGGAGGACTCGTCTTCACGGACAACGAGCACGACGTGCTCCTAAAGCGTGTTGAAATAAACGACATTGTAGTAGTATACGTCCCGCGACGCAAAGCCTATTCAGCGAAGGCGGACGTCTCGCGAGCAAGACTGCTCGCGCCGTGGGTCGACATGGCGTACCATCTGGCTCTCGATGGCGAATATGAAAAGGCTATGGTCTTAAACGGCTTGCTGTACTGCACCGCATTCGGCTTTAGCCCGGAGCCTATAGTATCCGCGCTGGCTGCCGGAGCGCAAGCTGCGACCCTTTCCGGAACGGGACCAGCATACATTGCTGTTGTGGGGCGGTCATCTTTACGGACCGTCAAACAAGCGTGGGAACCGCTCGAGGGGTTTATTATTGAGACCGAGACGTCGAATAGCGGGGCGCAGATAGAAGCGTTTTGACCATCAACCGACGACGAAGAGCCAACGTTCTTCTAATACAAGGCATATATAGTCAAGCCGAATGATAGAACAAGTGCGAGGTCAAATAGCAGTAATCGATGCGGAAATCGTTGAACTGATAGCACGACGAACAGACCTAGCGTCGCAGGTCTTACGCGCGAAAAGGGCAGATGGCTTCATCCAGATTGACGATGAGAAGCAGCATGAACGAGTGCTCAATAGAGCCGTCGACATGGCTACCGAACGAAACATTGACGCGGGTGCAGTGAAAAAAATTTTCGAGATTCTCATCGCAATGAACTTAGAAATACAGCATGGATTGAGCGGCGAAGGTAATTTGCCGTAGCCGCATATCTGCGCAGAAGCGCGAGCAAGCAACCCTTATGATCTATCAGAAAAACGGAATATCCGTCACTTTTGCAGACGGAACAAAATTCAGATTAGACCCGAGAACGTACTCCCCAGAAGAAATAAATTTGGTTTCACACGGGCACTCTGACCACCTTCCCACTCGCTGCCACGGCAAAAGCGTCGTTATGTCTGATGTCACGCAGAAACTGCTGCAGCTAAGGAAACGGGCGACAGCAGACATATTGTGCCACGCAAGTGTGCGCCCACTTGACGCAGGTCACGTTGTCGGCTCGCGCATGTTTTTCCTTGAGGGCGACCAAAGTATCCTCTACACTGGCGACTTCTGCACCAAACAAAAGTTTTTTTCGCAAGGGGCGCAGCCAGTCAATGCCGACGTTTTGATCATCGAATCCACATTCGGAAGCGAGGAGTATATCTTTCCCGAAACGAAGGAAGTCGCCACGCAGATTCGACAATGTGTCGCTTCGTGCATTGAGAACGACGAATCGGTGATCGTTCTCGCTTATCCTTTCGGAAAGGCGCAAGAGCTTACACACATGCTTCGCGATTATGTTCCTTTTGTCGACAGCAGCATCTATCAAATTAATGACGCACTGAGAAGCCTTGGTTACGATTTTCGTGATCAACTATTCGACGCAGCTGCAGTCACCGAAGCGCGAGAGCCGTTTGTGCTCATCGCGTCGGGGCGCTCGACCCCCCAAGGGCAGGACGGACCGCTTCGCGGGAAAACGCGTACTCTAGCAGTCTCCGGTTGGGCGACGGGCCGCGGTTTCAAGTACTTTCGAGGAGTAGACTACGCATTTGCATTGTCAGATCACGCAGATTTTCAAGATCTCTTACGCTTCGTTGACCGATGTAACCCTGATGTGGTCTACACGTGCCACGGGTTTGCAAAGAAGTTTGCGGGTCTCGTTCGCGCCCAGCTTGGGATCGATGCCGTGCCACTCGAGAAGGGGCAACACTTTTTGCCTAACTACACATAATGCCGCTAGCTTATAGAGATGTAATAGGCGCAGGAATGCCCGAAAACGTCCAAGTAAGAGCGTATATATAGCAAAAGCAGTCACTTTACATGAGAGATTAAGATGTCTGGCCCTAACGACAACCAAACAAAGATACTGAGCTATTTGAAAAAAGGGGTTACGCGAGGGAAACACTTTTTCAAAAGCAAATCAATAGCGCGAGAACTAGGCCTGAGTCCCAACGAAGTCGGCACGAATATCAGCATGCTCATCGACAACGCCGACGACATCGTCATCGAGAAGTGGAGTTATTCTCACGGAACCACGTGGCGGGTGTACACCGCGAAGAAAGCTTGAAATTTCTTTTTTGCCCCGACCTCAGGTGAGCTCTTGACTTCGGTTGTGGTTATCAACAATTACGGACAATTTGCCCATTTGATTCATCGTACTGTTCGGGACCTAGGCACGCGATGCGAGCTCGTGAAAAATACGCTTAGCCCCGACGAGTTGCTCCAGCGCAGTCCCGATGGTTTAATCTTGAGCGGCGGCCCAACGCTGGACCGCATAGGCAACTGCAAGCAATACGTACTAGAGATAGAGCTGCCGATTCTAGGGATTTGCCTGGGCCATCAGCTGATAGCCGAGACGTTTGGGGGTGCCGTCGGTAAAGGCGCGTCAGGGGGGTATGCTGACGTCACGGTTGAGATCATTGAGCCTGACGACATACTGCTAGGTATCGGGCCGACAATAACTACATGGGCGTCTCACGCCGACGAAGTCAGTCGCTTGCCGAATAATTTTGTAAAACTCGCCCGTTCAGCGATATGCGAAATAGAAGCAATGAAGCACCCTTCCAAACCTATCTATGGAGTGCAGTGGCATCCGGAAGTGGCGCACACAGAGGCGGGCAACACTCTTATACTAAACTTTTTAAAGATCTGTGAGTCCTAACCCTTCGGTTTTGGTGCCGAGAAGTCGATTCGGATTGCATGCTTGGGGCAACTTCCAATGCAAGTCGTGCACCCTAGACAGTAACGCGCATCCTTAACGATACATTTTCGCTTGCCGCGGACCATTGCCGTGCCGTAGATTCGCTCGCCTTTCGGACAAACGCGGGCACATTTTCCTATGCCGTCGCACTTTTCCAGATCTATAAAAATCTGAGGCATTTTGAGGCAATGTGGTAAGAAAGCTAATCGTTATGCTCCCCGATCCGCACTTCGCTCACGTAATCTTCAGCGCCAAAGTGCAACGACAACTCGCGTGAAGCAGCCTCTGGCGAGTCGGCGGCATGAACTAAGTTCCTCACGGTGTCGAGGCAAAAATCCCCGCGCAAGCTGCCTGGCACCGCTTCAATAGGATTCGTCGCTCCGACGAGTTGGCGCACCGCTCGCACGGCGTTGAATCCCTCGACCGCCATCACGATGATTGGTCCCGAGGTGATATAGTAAACCAGATGGTCGTAAAAGGGCTTGTCCTTATGTTCTGTGTAGTGCTTTCGTGCGGTCTCGATATCTAGGTTCTTGAGTTTTAGCGCTCGAAGTTCCAGACCTTTCTGCTCGAGTCGCGCAACAATCTTACCCACCAGCCTTCTTTGAACCCCGTCCGGTTTAATCATCACAAAAGTGCGTTCAATGTGGTCCTCGGACGCCATCTAGACCCCTCTCACGCTCTTTTACGTGCCAATCGCCCGTGCTCTGTCCAAGCGACGCGTCGCGCAAGACGCCCCAATCTGTAGTTCTTTTCACACTTGGAAGAGCAAAAATGGAACACCGCGCCATCACGTTTGACGAACATCTTCCCTGTTCCAAGTTCGATGGCGCCTCCACAGAACGAACACGTCCGATTTTCCATGATCTCACCGCGTCATAAGTTTCTTAGCCTCGTGGGCAGTCTCACGCAGCATGAGAATGTCGCCGATTTGGACAGGGCCCACACAATTCCGCGTGATTATTCTTCCCTTGTTCGAGCCTTCGAGGATACGGCACTTGACCTGTTTCGCCTCTCCGTGCATCCCCGTGTTTCCTACTATTTCGATTATTTCTGCAGGCGTTGCATCGTTGTATTCTGCCACCGCCACGTCCTCCGGGATTCTCTACTAAGTTTAGCCTGAGCGAATTGTTTTAAGCTGCTCGACCACTTCATCGACAAGAGCCTTGCTCTTTCCCGCATCGATAATTGCGGCCGCCGCTGAGCCGACGTCTAGCCCTGACGCAGCGCCGAGATCAGTCTGTCTTTTTACGTAGACGTACGATATGCCCTTCTCGTCGCAAAGTGGTGGAATATGTGCTACGATTTCCTCTGGCTGCACGTCGACGCTAATCAACACAAGTTGGACAATACCCCGTTCGATCGCCTTAGTAACCTCATTGGTGCCCTTTTTTATTTTACCCGTGTCACGCGCACTTTCGAGGGCTTCTAACGCCTTGTTTGCGATTTCGTCAGGGACGTCAAATTTCACAAAGATTGGTTTTGCCATGCTAACATACCTCTTTCAGGATCACACAGTCGCGCGAATCCTATCATCATTCATCGATATAGATGCTCTGCTTGCAACTCAAAAGCCGTATCGATCAAGCATTTCATCGTATAAATAGCCGCTTGCGATGTCGTGTTGGTGTCCTCATTTTATATGTTTATCTATCCATGCTTTTTCGATAGCGCATTGAACTCGGCTAAGTCGCTAAGAGGCACTCTGACGCTAGCGCTGTTTTCGTTCAAACCCGCTTATTTCAGAATAGCCGGACGGCAGAAACTTGGCTATTTGATTCACGGTAACCGCCGTTCTCAGGCCCTTTTTCTCATCTTCGCGTGCTCTAGCGAGAAGCTCTCGCGATACCATCTTTGCGACATCACTCTGGTTGTATTTGCCCGGCTCGAGCGCGACAGCCAGTTTAGCCACACGGGTTATTGCCGATACTGGGCCCCCCACAATCTTGTCATCATGGAGGCCGATAGCAAGCCGCGCTTCCGATTCCATATAATGTCGGTCGCCCCGAATAATAAAAGCGCCTTTCGGCACGTACTCTCCAGATTCCGGGGTTTTCGAAACCTGGCTTGGATGCACCCAGTAACATCGACCAGAGCCCAAACCTTGCTTCCAAATAGACGAGTACGACACAGCGAATTGAGCTGCTTCGCGCAACGTGGGTTCGGGTATTTCCTTGCCTTCAGATTTCACGATCACCGCAGGGGCTCCGTGGACATCGGCGTGGAGAAATAGATCGCGCGGTTCCAAGTATTTCTTCACCAGTTCTTCGTTTGTTTCCGCATCTCTTCCGCCAATTACCAAGAACCCGTCAGTCGAAAAAAACCAACGATACCGCTCGAACCAACGAGTTTTCTTTTTCTTCGCACGAAGTTTATCAGACCCTACTTGTTTTCCTGCAGACGCTTTTTCTTGATCTATTGTTTTTATTGAGAGCGCCAGTGCCCGCTCCGCGCCCTCTGACTTTGCTTTCATGACCTTCGCTTTTTCATAGTACTTTTGCGCATTTTGCGGAACATCCCGGTCTATAGCTACGTCGATTGTGATGCCTTCGATGTTTATGGTCACGGTGCCGGTGCGCTGATCGACCTGCTCTACGAATGACAAAGAACCGAGAACGCGACCTAATTCATCCCACGTTTTCGATTCTCGGGCCCGCCGTACCGCATCTATTAAGCGATCGACCTCTTGATACTTCTCGAACAGTAAATCTCCTTTGAAGTGATTTTCACGCTCTCGGCTTTTAAATTGTTCAATTGCGTCCTTTTGCCTGTTGATAATTTTCTCAAGTCGCGTTTGCGTCGCAGATGTGGTTTCTGGCTTTTCAACTTCTAGGCCGTAGTAGACGTCAAGGGCCTGATTGAAACTTGCGAAATAGCGTTTCTCGTATCGCTCGAACTGCGACACCTCAAACGGGAGGACGTCAATGGGCACCGATCCGTGTTCACACACGATATGGGGCTTCAGCTTGCTTGATCGTAATGGATCGAAGACGGCTCTGAGCGCTTCGTAGAGCGTATGAACTTCGTCTGAAGTGACGCTCGTTTTGTCTTTCGCTACGTGAGCTCTCAAGCATACTTCTTCAGCGTATAAGCCCCCCATATTGAACCGCGTAGCGAGCGTTCTAACTACGTCGCGCGAGATGGACGCAATCGCTTTTTCAAACTCGTCGTACGAAATGTCGATAGGGTTGAGTTGCGATGGCGGGTATTCATAGTGTTGCCCCCGCAAGACTTGCCTAGCTGCGGACCTTATACCCCGCAGCGGTAAAATAATGCGCTTGGATGTGTCGGTAAGGATAACGTTCCCTTTGGAAAAGAGCTCGCAGATCAGATAGCGTTCGTCATCGCCACGTATAAACTGTATTTCCACGATGCGGTCGAAACCGTGTTGGACAATAGCAGCAATCCTTCCGCCTTTGAGCTCCTTTCTCAGCAGCATCGGGAAACTGGGGGGCGCGACGGGTGCTAAAGTAGGATTGCTCGTCAGGTGCAATCGCTTTCCCGATCCGATTATCAAATCGTATTTTTGATTTCTTGCCGCAAGCTTCAAGCGAATCTCCACAGGTGAGAGCTGATAGGCTTTTTCCAGTTTCGCCCCGATTAGCACGTCCAATTCTGGTAAAAGGGCTGCAACGTCAACACTGGTCATTACGTTCTTCAAACCATCGCCTCTCGCACGAGTGCCGTTAGTGAACAAAGTCGTCCTATTGTATGGTCGCTAAACCAATAAAACCTGTGTTTTTTTGTGACGCGTCGCGGTTGCACTTGGCCTCTGCCCCTTCAGGATGCGAATCACTAGCGCTGCGTTACGTGTGACTTCAGCACGACTAACAGCGCACTTACAAAGCCACAAAACATATAAACACAGTTGAGTCTTAGTTGATGTCGAAGCATGGCAAAAACTAAAGAAAAAGCTGCCCCTAAAACTGAAAAAAAGGGTGCCGCGCAAAAGGCTGAAAAAAAAGTTCCGGCGAAAACCGATGAAAAGAAAGAACAAGAAAAACAGACAAAGCACGTTGAAGGCATCAAAAAGACGTTACTTTCGTCTCTGCTCGGCATTGCCGGGGGAGTTCTTTCGTACTATGCGCCCCTTTACAGCATTTTGATACTTCTGGTAGTGGTGTATGCCCAGAGGCTCGCCTTGCCTCGCATTCAGATTGATACGAAAGAATATCGTTTTACAGACTGGTTTTTCCTAGTGTTTATGACGTTCGCGTTCTGGTTTGTCAGCTGGACGATATTGTTGAACCGGCCGGCCTAGGCATAACGAGAGGAGCGGTCTCGCGACGATGAGAATAGCGGTGCTAAAAAGAGAGAGCTGCCTCAGCAAAAAATGCGGCACAGAGTGCGTGCGTTTTTGTCCTCGGGTCAGAACAGGTGACGAAACGATAATCATTGGACCCGATGGCAAACCCGTCATTTCAGAAGAGCTTTGCGTAGGGTGCGGTATTTGCATCAAGAAATGTCCATTTGATGCGATAACGATCGTCAGTTTACCTGAGGAGCTAGAGCAGCCCACCCATCGTTTCGGCGTCAACGGTTTTGCTCTTTACGGGCTTGCGATTCCACGAGGTGGCCGCGTAACTGGCATTCTTGGACCAAACGGGATAGGCAAAACTACGATAATCAACATTCTCTCCGGCGAGGTCACGCCAAATTTTGGCCAAGACCACATCAGCGAGGAAGAAGTCTTGGAGCACTACTCGGGGACCGAGCTACACGATTATCTAAAGAGCGTTTACGAAGGCACCCTGCGAACTGCGAGCAAACCGCAGTACGTTGACCTTATCCCTCGCGCGTACGCAGGTAAGGTCGCCGACCTCATAGACAAAGCCGACGAACGCGGCATAGGTGACGAACTACTCGATCAACTTGAGCTCGAAGATGTCAAAGAGCGTGAGGTACGACATTTGAGTGGCGGTGAACTGCAACGCCTGGCCATTGCAGCCACCATCGCTCGAGATGCCGATTTCTACTTTTTCGATGAACTGACACCGTATCTTGATATTTATCAGCGGGTCAACATCGCGCGAACGATTCGGGGGCTTGCAAAGCAAAAAAACGTTTTGGTCGTTGAGCACGATCTCGCGATCCTTGATTTGCTAGCAGATATCGTTTATATCGCTTTTGGCGAACCTGGAGCATACGGTGTCATTACCAATCCAAAAGGAGTCAGAGTTGGCATTAATGAATACCTTAAGGGGTATCTTCGAGAAGAGAATGTTCGAATCAGAACCGATCCGATCAAATTTGAACTCCACGCACCGCGCCTCGACACGGATGTGCGCGTCCTGGCGCACGTCGAACGGCTCAAAAAGAGCTACGATTCATTCACGTTTGAGGCAAAAGGCGGCGAGCTTACAAAAGGTGTAATCGGCATACTGGGTGCTAATGGCACCGGAAAAACAACCTTCGTAAAGTTGCTCGCAGGGGTAATCGAACCGGACGAAGGAAAGGTTGACGTGGAAGTTACGACTTCTTACAAACCACAGTATCCAACGGCAAAAGACAATTCAGCAGAAAACGTCGGATCTCTGCTAAGAGCAATCACCGACTCGTATGACACGAGCTACTACCGAACTGAAATCCTCAGACCGTTGCAGCTCGAACGCATGCTAGAGCGCCCTCTTGACAATTTGAGCGGCGGTGAACTGCAACGAGTAGCCATCGCAGCGTGCCTGAGCCGCGATGCTGATCTTTTCATGCTCGATGAGCCGAGCGCACATCTCGATGTAGAGCAACGCGCTCTGGCGACGAGTCTGATTCGGCGCTTCACCGAGAACAAGAAGGTGGGCACGCTTCTTGTTGATCACGATATCTATATGATCGACCTCGCCAGTGAGCGATTGATGGTTTTTACGGGAGACCCTGGCGTGCGTGGCGCAGCGGAAGGTCCTTTCGACATGCACGAGGGGATGAACCGCTTCTTGAAGGACATCGGAATTACTTTCCGAAGAGATCAAGACACCCACCGCCCGAGGGTAAACAAAATGGCTTCTAAGTTGGACCGCCAACAACGCGAAGACGGAGAATACTACTATCCGGAGTAGCCGTTCCGCGTTTCGGAGCGGAAGGCGTTTCGTAAGCACATGGTACTGCCAAACGACTTTTATGATTTGAACACGACGGCAGGCATCCTGTTGAGAGTCTTGCTCTTGGCAGCAGTCACCATCATCGCGGCCAGGGTGATTGAGACGTTTCTGGATCGGTACTTGCGCCAAGCTGCGATAAGACTGAGAGTAAGCGCCACCAAGTACGTTGCTCTTCGACGGATTGTCATCGCGGCAGTCTACGTAACCGGCCTCATAATTATAATCGAATCAACGCCGCAGCTGCAATCGCTGTCTATCGCTATTTTTGCTAGCGTCAGCATTGTCGGCATCGTCATAGGAATCGCGGCCCAAAGCACCATTTCGAATGTCATCGCAGGTGTCGCTATTGTCATATCCAAACCGTTTGGAGTTGGTGATTTTGTTACCGTGCGCGGAGAATCCGGCTTTGTAGAGGACATCACCTTCAGACATACGGTTATTCGCCTCCTCGATGCGCACATGATCATTCCGAATTCATCGATAACGAGCGACGTAGTTTTCAACCACTCTGACTCTACCATAGCAGCTCGAATAGATGTTCGCATTTCCTACGATTCAGACTTGCGCCTAGCGAAGCAGATCATTCGGCACGAAGCGGAAAAAGCAGCAGCGATCAACCAGCAGACAATTGAAGTGATTGTATCGAAAACAGATGAACAAGGGGTCACGTTTTCGCTCGTCTTCAGGTTGGAAGAGTCACCTTTCAATTGCGTAAGCGACCTCCGCGAAGCAATCGTTCTCCGGCTTTTGAGCGAGCACGTGACGATCAGTTAACCTCTATTCGATCGAGAAGCCGTTTTCGTCGCCCAGCCGCAACGGTTCAGCTGAAGGGTCGATGAGAACTGATTCTAAATTTCACAAGAGCAACAGATAGATAATCACCGCTGCAATAGCGCCGGCAGCAGTCGCCAAGAAATTGACCGAGCTGTTAGTCAAATAATGCCGTCTTTCTAATACAGCACCCAAAACGCTGTCAAAGTTGGCTCCAAAAAAACCGCCGAGAATGACGGGAACCGCCATGCTGAAGGCTGCAAGTCCAAGCGCAACACCGATAATCGCTATCGCTCCAGCTCCGGCCAAGGCAGAATACTCTCCCAGCGTCGTTATCCCACCGTCGGTACCGTGCGGTACCCGCCTCAGGTCGGTGATCAACCGCGGCAGCTTCTTGTGGGTCTGTCCGATCTCGCTCGCGAGGGTATCACCTGTGGCCGTCGCTACGGCACCAATGTACGCGACGACAAATAGCGCGTTGCCCGTGATCCCGAAAGCGATGGCACAAATAAGCGCCACAAGTCCATTACCAAAAACATTCCCGTACCCCCGCGCGCCACCCCCCCCTTGCGCAATGCCGATAGCGCGCTTGTAATCGTACTTGTATTTCGTAAAAATTCCGCCAATGACGAAGAACGAGAGGATGAGGACGAACCAGCGAAAGTCCGTGAAAGAGACTATAAGGAGGCCCATTAGAATGCCGCTGAGAACTCCTGAGATGTCTGCCAATCTGACCCGCCCGAGGGCGTAGCCGATGAGTATCATGAAGAGGAGGGTCAAAAGAAGTCGTAGCACCGGCACTGAGTAGTCAACTCCGACGAAGAACCATATAGCAAAGCCGATTCCGAGTGGCACGACCACATTCTCTTCTATGTCGTGCAAAATGGTCCGCAACAGTGCCCCCACAAGCGCGCCGATCATAGCAATAAAAAGCAAGAAGTCCGCCGAAGGGTTCACGTTCGTGAACGTAGCAGCAGCCCCTCCAACCAGAAGCCCAAAAAATCCGCCTGATAGTATGAAAATCAAACTGCTGGCTAAGCCTCCGTACGATTCAAAGAGCACAGCTAGAACTTCAGCCAACGTTACAATTATGATAACGTCGCTCACTACATACAATGGCAAGCTAGAGACTACGCTAAATATGCACAACGCCGTCAAAGATAAGGTGAGAGCTAGTGGCTTGATAAGCACTTCAGATTTTCGATCCGGCACGGTTGCGAGCAGCATGAAAACGTGCATCTTGGGGTTAACGAGAGCAATCAACAAAGACAAAAACAAAAAGAAGAAAAGGGATCCCGTGCTCCCCAAGAACGGAACAACCAGGGCGACCAACCCAAAACTCGCGCGAAGTGTCAGTCTGCGTGCCTCAACAATGTTCACGCTAATCCCCTTCTAGTTCACGCTGGAAGTACTTTACGTTTGCGACGGTCCGCTAGAGAGTAGATAAAGCTGCAAAACTGAGGAAGGACAAAGGATGATCTCAAACCTTTACGAACGACGACTTTTCGATCAGATTCGAGAAGTACCACGACACGTGGCACTCATCATCGCCGAAAAGGATCTCGATACCGCCGACGCTTACAAGAGGATTGGCGCCTTCGCCTCGTGGTGCAACGAGATTGGCATAAGTCGAGTGACCATCTGCATAAACATGCTGCGCTTTGGAGAAGAAGTAAATCAGCGACTGCGGTCGCAGATCGTCCAAAGGATTACTGACTATCTTCAATCTACTTCAGTGGCCGCCACTATCTACTCACCTGACGCTCCTGAAACGATTAGCCGCGAGGAAACACCTGTTATGAGCATCTCGATCGGATATGGGGGCAAAAAAGAGTTAGTCGATGCCATTCGGTCGATAGCGCAAGAGGTCCGGAACAAGGAGCTATGTGCCGACGACATATCCGAGGACACCATTAGTTCGCATCTCATCTTCAAGGAAGAGCCTGAACTCGTGATAAGAACGGGCGAGAATCGTTTGACCGATTTCTTGATATGGCAAGCGGTTTATTCCGAATTGTACTTTACCGAAGTCAACTGGGCGAATTTCAGAAGAATGGATTTGCTCAGGGCCATCCGCGACTATCAAAAAAGACAACGACGGCACGGGGTGTGAAGGCGCGACGGCCTATCTGTCGGGCACATCCGATTTCGTCCGTCGACAATAACCACACGCGAACCGGGGGCAGTCCGAGTAAACCTCTAACTTGACTGCTCTGAACTGCTAAGCTACGTAAACAGTATGAATTTCGCAATCAAAGTGCTGACTTCGATCAGATTTGCACTTGCTACGATAGGCGTGATTATACTCGTCTCGGTTGTCGGTACACTTTACCCTGATGGCGACATAGTTTTTGGAAGCCCTTTATTTCTCGCTCTTGTTGGGATCCTTGCGATATCAACTGCCCTGTGCAGCCTGACGAGGATCGTTCCCTTGTGGCGCGACGTAAGACGACCTCCTGTAGAGGTAAGTGATCACTTCATTCAGACGCTCCCGTATGCCGTGCATCTTTCGGGTGTCACGCTTACCCAAGTCAGAGACAGTTTGAAGGGGTACATGATCCGCGAAACAAGAACTGGGAAAACAACCTTTTTGTTGGCTCAGAAGGGGCGGATCGGTAGATTCGGACCTCACATTGCGCATTTTGGAGTGTTAATACTATTGCTTGGCGTTGCCATTGGAGCCGCTTATGGAAATGCAAACCCATACAACAACAAAATTGCAGTCATTCAAGAAGGCGGTTCGCAGCAAGTTGATGGCTTTACCTTGCGACTCGACGATTTTAACGTCAGCTATTACAATAACGGTGCCGTACGAGACTACACGGCTACGGTAACCGTGCTAGATGGAAACCTTATCCAGACTCAAAACGTCACGGTCAACGGGCCGCTGACCTACAAAGGGCTCACCTTCTACCTTTATGGGTACGGAGTGACTCAGTCCGGAAACGCCTGGGTCGCGTTTCAAATCAAAAGCACGTCGGGACTCCCATTCGTGTGGGTCGGAGCAGCGGTCGCACTAGTGGGGATAATGCTATCGCTTTACGTCCCACACAAGCGAATTTGGATTAAGGAGGCCGACCAGAGCACGCAGCTCGGCGCGATTAGTAACAAAAGCTCAGCAAGGTTTTTTAGGGAGATTGAGGGCGTGCGCACAAAGCTGGAGAGCCACGCTCATAGTGTTGACCATACGACCAGATCAGAAGAGATATGAAGTAGCGTTGAACTGAGTGGAACGACCCATGGACGCAGTAGCTCTTGAACATCTTGGATTCGAAATTGCACTTGGAACCTATCTGATTTCGTCTGTCCTTTTTATCCTATATTTTTCAATAAAAAAGCGACGACTCGTGGAGATGGGATTTACCTTAGCACTTTTTGGATTTGCATTTCAAACCCTTGCACTTGCGTCCCGATGGCTGTACGCGGGCTACCCTCCGTGGGTAAGCACCTATGAAGTGATGTCATTTTTTGCGTGGGCTGTCATGGGCGCCTATGTGATCTTGAACGTAAAATCTGACTATAAGAGCGCAGGAGTGCTGATCGCGCCGCTCGCATTCGTGCTGCTCGGCTTCGCCTCTATGCAACCGACAAACCCCGCTCCGCTTATCCCAGCATTGCAGAGCGTTTGGATCTTTATACATGTGCCAATCATTATTCTAGCGTACTGCGCTTTCGTCATCGCTTTCGTAGCGAGTGTGCTGTATTTGTTCAAAGACAAACAGCTAAGCGAGGCGCGTATGACAGAAGGCTTGAACCGTCAGAGAGACGTCGCCTCTAAGGACACTCCGCCCTCAAGGACGCCCGAATCGACAGGCATCCTTGCAAACTTCAGTCTGGAGCAGCTCGATGAATTAGCATATAAAAGCGTCGCAGTAGGATTCCCTCTCCTCACTATCGGCATAATAACCGGGGCGATTTGGGCTGAGAGCGCCTGGGGAAGTTACTGGAGCTGGGATCCCATAGAGACGTGGGCGCTCATCACATGGTTCGTGTTTCTCATCTATTTGCACGCAAAAACGCAGAACTGGAGCGCTTCTATTGCCGCTTATATCGCCGCGTTTGGATTCATTTCGGCCATCTGCACGTTTCTTGGCGTAGGATACGTCCTTCCATTTCTCCAAACCTACATAAGCGTAAGCACCGGCTTGCACGGGTATGCCGGCGGCGGCGCGATCAGCGGCACGGTGCTTTTCTGTGGGATTCTAGTCGCAGTGCTCCTACTGCTACTCGCGACGCGAAAAAGACCACCGAACGCCACGCGTGCGCCGCCAGCTCAAACAGACGCCGAATCTGGACCGACGCCTTAGTCACACAGCTTTTTCTTGTTTAATATTTCTACGTCTTCCAGGCTGTTAATGTTCACGAAGGTGCACAAACTGGGGTCTATGAGGCGGATCTCATCTTTCGGAACGTAGTTAACCTGGAGCTGACCAACGACATACATTATAGCCCCTTTACGCCTCTGGATCGCCACCTTCGCCGCCCGAATCGTCGTTTCGCGCCTGTATACCGCATGCAATGGTTCCGGCGGATACGGAATAGCTACGTCATACCCCATAGCCCTATGAAACAGAAAGTCGACGACGTCGGCCTTTATGAAAGGCATATCGCAGGCAGCGACAAATGCGTATTGAGAGCTGGACGCACTTAACCCGCTACAAATACCTGCCACAGGGCCGAAATCTCGAACCTCATCGCGCACGATGGTGACTCCAGAGAGGTGCAACTTCCTTTGCTGCTCCTCATCTCTCACAACAACGATAATCTCATCGACGCAGCCCGACAACGTTTCGATAATGTGGTTCAGTATCGGTTTCCCGTGCAGTTCAAGCAGCGCCTTTTCTGCAAAATTGAGTCTGGAACCTTTGCCTCCCGCAAGTATGACCGCCGTTCTCATCAGTCGTTATTAGCTTTGATTCCCGGAACAAAGTCCCGCAGGATCTCGCTTACTTCTTCGTGAGTAATGACGCAAGCTTTTCGTGAGAGTCTGAAGACCTCTTCCACTTCGACTTTGCCTATCTCGTTGAGAAAAGAGAATGCGCGCTGAACGATGCTGATTCTACGCTCCCGCTCCTTCTCTTGAAATGTCCGGATAGCTCTGAGAAGATCAATTCTTCGAAATTCCGGCCAATATGGGGCACAAAAATACGAACAACACTCGTTGCCACTCGCCTGCCACGGCAAGAAGTTCGACGTGCGCGCTTCGCCGCCTGATCGGATAATAAGATCAACGTCAGCGAGTGCATTGTTGTTGTAGAGAAGCTTTGTGAGCATATCTTCATCGATTTCGTCAACGTTTATGGTGTTATTCTCCACCTGCGTAGCCAAGGACCGCACGACATCGACTATCTCCTTTCGTCCCCCGTACGCCAGAGCAAAGTTCAAGGAGTGCTTTCTGAAGTGACGCGTGGCTTCTTCCACGCGCTCGACGGACCTCAGCACGCCCTCAGGCAACAGCTCACGTTCTCCGATCACTCGCACCTGGACCTCTTTTTGGTAGATTTGCTCTTCATTGTAGAGATCAGCAAACCTCTGTTCGAAAAGCGAGAACAACGGTACGAGCTCTTCTTTCGAGCGACAGTAGTTTTCGGTTGAAAAGGCATAAAGCGTCAGTTGTTCGATTCCGAGATCCAGACACCACCACAATACCCGCTCAGTCGTCAACGCTCCATAAACGTGGCCATACGCGCGTGGTTCGCCTACCTTGTCAGCATATCGTCGGTTGCCATCCTGTATTATGGCGACGTGTTGGGGCATCTGAGCTGACCTCACCTCTCTGACCAAAAGCCGTTCGTAAGCTTTGTACAGTGAGTTATGCGCGTTTTGTCTGATCCACGACATAAAGCCTCTAAGACACGATATCCTCGCCAAGGGAGACAAGCCCATTTCCTTCGCTTAGGAGCGACCGAACGACGTCTTTATATGAGTCTTTTAGCGAATAGACGTTGTGATTTTTCGTGACATCTATTCTAAAGATGCCCAATCGAGTATTCATAAGCCCTACCATGGCGGAAACTCCCCGATAGCTTACGTCGTACCCGCCGTCCCTCAAATGTTGATAAACCTCCTCAGTTGTGAAGATGTGCTTTTCGAGAAACAGTTCAAGTACGGCCCTCCGCACCCCTTGCCCATCTCGTTCAAGATAATCCTTCAGTCGGTTCTCAACATTTTTGCCGTTCAGCGCAATCACATCCGGGGCGATAGTAAGTCAGCGCGGAAGTATTTACGTTTTCGGTTTTAAACAATAGCTCAGGGGCGTTACTTCAACTACCGTCCCGTCCGGATACGTCTCTACGACGCGCGCTGCCTCGGCCAGCGCCGGATTTTTTTTTGCAAGCTGTAGCGCTAATTGCCAAGACATGTGCAACTCGCCATTAACAATCGCGTAGTCGTCTTCAGGAATGCTTGTAAAACAATCGAAACTCGGCACCGATTCTACAACGCCATACACGAGTGTGCCGTCTTCGGTGACTTCATCGAACGGTCTAGCTAAACGCCGCGCTTTACGCTTAAATCGTTCTCTAAGCTGGACCCGATCTTTTGATGCCGAAGTGCAGAAATACGTCGGCACCTCATCGTTAGCAATCTCATCGGCCATCTTTCGGCTACCGACAGCGGCGTAGCCAGACTCAAGCGGAACAAACCCTGCGGCGGTCATAGCGTTGTAGTTTGTTTCTGAAAACTCGAGTTCATTAAGATTCAAGAAGCCGGAGACCTCTTTGAGAACGTTTAAAATCGCAGGGATGGGCTTGATGGCTGGAATCTCGACTCCAGCCTCCAGACCGAGTGTCTTGGCATATTTAAGCGCCTCGCAATATTGAGAGGAGGCAAAGTTGTCCCACCCCTCGATCGGTGGATGAACGCGGATTTCATCCAATCCTGCACGAGCAAGCACGCGGAGAGCCTGCCCCGAGGGAGCAAGAGAGCTGTAAAGGTGAATATGGTGCTGCGGTCCGAACTCACTTTTCAGGAGTTTCACGTAGTGTATGACTCTTGGGAGCACCAACAACGGTTCGCCCCCGGTGATGCCTGTTCCGAGCGCGTCCATGGAACGTGCCTCTACTATAAGATCAGTATCGCATTTTACGAGACGCTCATTCGCATATACAGCGTCTTTTCCCTTCCTGTGTTCAGACAAAGGACAATAAAAACAGCTCCTGTAGCATAAGCCGGTGACAAAAAGCACCATCTTCGCGCCAAGCTGGCATAACTCGCATCCTTTGCTATACACGGCTCCCTCGGAACCTGACTCACTTCAAGCGGCTCAGTAGGCCTGCGTCGTCCTCTGTTCTTTGACGCAAACGTAGCTCGCCCTCTATAGAAGAACTGCCCCTTTATCACGTAAAAACTTAAGTATAATCGTGTTGAGGGGTTTGTAGCGCCGTTGCGCAAGCCAGATGCATAGGGAGCCCTGCGTGGCCCGTGCTTGGAGGCTGCCGTTTTGAAAAAGATTCCAACGAGCGAAATACTGCGAATCAAAGAAAAAAGTTTCGAAGAGGCGTGGAAATACGGCGGTGAACTGCTTGATGATGGGAGCACCTACGACCTACGTCGAATAGAGCACGCCCCCTCTCGGGGCGCGCCGCACGCGCTGAACGATCTCATTGAGAAAATGCGGCAACGACTGCTGGAGTTGGGGTTCGACGAGGTAATCAACGAGACGATATTTCCCGAAGCGGACATAATGAAGCAGTGGGGGCCGACCGGTTTTGCCATACTCGACAGATGCTACTATCTCGCTGCTCTGCCTAGGCCCGACGTCGGTTTGAGTTCGCAGAAGCAGGAGATGATCAAAAGCTTCGGTATCCACCTACCCCCCAAGAAAGTCGCCGCACTCCAGTTGACGCTTCACAAACTCAAAACCGGCGAGCTGGAGAGCGATGAGCTGATTAGAGAAATCGCAAAAGTACTGGATGTCCCCGACGACCGTGCCATACAGGTCTTCGAAGAGGTATTTTTCGAATTCAAGGATTTAAAACCACTGGCTTCCAACCTGACGCTGCGATCGCACATGACTGCCGCCTGGTTCGATACACTAGCTACCGTCCAGAAATACACCGCTGTACCAGTGACGCTTTTTTCGATTGGGCCTCGTTACCGAAGAGAGCAGCGTGAGGATGCAACGCACCTTCGAGTGCACGATTCAGCTTCGTGCGTCGTAATGGACGAGGACGTGTCTATTGATGTAGGCAAATGGCTAGTCGAGGAGTTCTTGCGGCCGTTCGGATTTGACGATTTTCAGTTCAGACAAGTTGCCACCGGCACAGATACTTATTATGCGCCAGGAAAGCACTACGAAGCTTTTGCATATTCTCCCGACTTTAATGATGCAAGAAGCAACGATGCTGGATGGCTTGAAGTAGCCGATTTCGGGCTATACAGCCCCCTCACATTGGCCAACTATGGCATCGAATATCCGGTAGTTAACTGTGGCATTGGAGTAGAGAGAATCGCAATGATCGCGCACGCATTTAAGGACATTAGAACACTGGTATACCCACAGTTTTATGGAGAATTCGTTTTGACGGACGATGAGCTGGCCAGCCTCATCGCCCTGAAACACACCCCCGCAACGCTGCAGGGAGAAGCGATACAACAAGCAATTGTCAGCGTGTGCAAAACGCACGGCGCTGATGCAAGCCCAGTTGAATTCGTGGCGTGGGAAGGCGAGCTCCTCGACAACTTCGTCAGAATCACCGTGATTGAGCCTGAAGAGAATACGAAGCTTTGCGGACCTGCCTTTCTGAATGAGGTTTTTGTCAAGGATGGAAACGTTATAGGGGCTGTAAAGCTCGAAGGCCTTTCGACAGGGATAACGTACATAAAAGCATTCGCAGCCGAAGCTGCGTACGAGATCGAAAAAGCCTTGCAACAGGGGAAGACGAAACTCGAGGTGCGAGTGCGGATCTCTCGCTCACCAAACGACTTAAACCTACGAATAGATCCAATTGCCACACGATACATAACGAGCCGGAACAAGAAGATCGACCTGCGGGGCCCAATATTCACGACTGTCCGTATGCAAGCCGTTTAAATCGACAAGGAAACCTATCCACGGAATAAAACTCAAGAACCCGAAGAAATTGTGAACTGTCGATTCGGCGCTAAACGCAACGCTTCGACCGGTATCTGCGGCAGAAGCGCCACGCCTTCTTGCTGATTTTTCCTGTGTGTAAATTCTGTATCAGTTGGGTCTGAAGCTAGATTCTTTGTACCAAAGCCCAGAGCTCGGCGATGCGCTCACACTGTTTCGCAATCACGGGGGCGCTCAGAGCAAATAGTTTATTATAGCATCAACTCATTATTGATAGGCATATCAATATTGGTGACTCAAGATTCAATGAAAGATCCGCTTCTAGAGCTCGCGCTTATTAACGCGGCGCAAAAACCTATCCAAGTATCAGCTGTTGAGTTTGCTAAGAGGCTCAGAACCAGTCCTATGACGGCCTCGCGAAGACTGAAAGAACTCGAGGACGCAGGGTTGATTGCACGAACGCTTTCAGGCAGATCACAAGCTATTACCATTACGGAGAAGGGATCCGGCGTACTAAAAGAGCAGTATTTGGCTTATAAGTCCATTTTCGAATCAAAACCGGTGATCGAATTGAGCGGCACCATAGTATCAGGCTTGGGCGAGGGCCGGTACTACCTCTCGGTCCGCGGCTACACAAAGCAGTTTGAAGAGCGTCTAGGGTTCATGCCATATGCCGGCACGCTGAACGTAAAATTGGACGAAGAAAGCGCCGCAACTCGCGTGCGGCTGGACAACCTATCCCCCATCTATATCTCAAGCTTCAAGACAAGTAACCGTACCTATGGCGGTATCAGGTGTTATAGGGCTTCGATTGGAGGCATCGACGGAGCCGTAATTGTGCCCGATCGCTCCCATTATAAGAACGACGTAATCGAAACCGTTGCTCGAGTTTCAATCAAACAGACTCTCAACACGGATAATGGCGATTTTATAGAGGTCGCGATAGTATGAGCGTAGCAGAAGCTATTAAGGCAGTTCGAAAAGGAGAAATGGTACTTATTTACGATTCAGAAGACAGAGAAGGCGAGACGGACATGGTAGTGCCCGCCGTCTCGACGACGCCTAAACAGGTGGCGCGAATGCGTGTAGAGGCGGGAGGGCTGATCTGCGTTGCCATTTCTCCACAAGCTGCTGAAAGTCTGTGTCTCCCCTTCATGTCAGACATTTTAAAATTCGTTAGCTCAAATGGATGCAGCTTGAAGCTTGACTCGGTTTGCGAGAAGCCCGGTGATCTTGCTTATGATACGCGCTCCTCCTTTTCAATCGCCGTCAATCACAGGGATGTTGGAACCGGGATAACTGACATAGATCGCGCACTAACGATTACCGAGCTTGGCTTCACTGTAGAGAAGGTGGCGCTTCATCTTCCAGTTGAATTCGGCGCAGCTTTTCGGTCTCCGGGACACGTCCCGCTGCTTCGGGCAGCCCAAGGGTTGATTTCAGAGCGAAGAGGACAAACAGAACTCTCAATAGCCTTAGCTGAGATGGCGGGCATTACCCCAGCTATGGCTATGTGCGAAATGCTCGATGCACAAAGCGGGAGAGCCCGTACCAAGCGAGACTCGATTGATTACGCAAAACGACACCAGCTTACGTTCGTGACTGGGCAGGCAATTGTCGACGCGTACGAGCTTTCGAACTAGCCGCCTATTCGTCCAAGCGACTTGCAGAAACGAGCTTCGCGCTATCCCAACGCACCTCGAATCTTGCTCATCTTTAGCAGGCAGCTTTCGATGAGGCCGATTGAGTTACTTCGTCAACGAGCATCTTGTGTCCACTGCTAACGAATTGGCTTGGCGACGGCTTAGGGTTTCCATCACAGTCACATACAACAAGTCAGGCGCTTTTTTCCAGTCAAGATACTCTGCAAGATATTTTACGTCTTGCGAGACCTGTCGCAATGCGGCTGGCGGAATGAAGTCCTTTGCCACCTTTAGGTTGACGAACTGGTACGCGAACTCTAATCTGAAGAAATGCTCGCATAGTGCTTGGTCAGCGACTTATCTAACAAACCACGCTCGTCAGCTTCCTTACGGCCTCGCCCAGTCCCGATGCTCTCAGGAGGCAGGCCAATGCTATACAGCGCGCCGGTATATTTGATTGCCCGCGGCAGATCAGGCAGCGAACCGGTGACCTGCAAAAGTTTCAGTTCAGACGCGAGCGTTTGGTCGTTTATGCATTTAGCGAGGTCAGCAGGCTTCGGAACGTCACGAGAGTGTCCAACAGAACCCTTGCGCGCAAGCCGTTCTCGTTGAACGGGAAATAGATCTGATATGGCCTTAATAGCGTTTATAATGTGATAGAATGTTTTTAAGTAATGCTTCGTAAAGAACCCAATGAGAAGGAGGATTTCGTCTACTTCTTCGGGTGAAAAAAACAGGCGGCGTGGACTTGTATAAACGGGTCTTAATCTTTTTAACAAGCTCCACAGTTTTATGCCGGTCGTAATCATATCGAAGACTCGATTGAATCGTAATCGTCCTCAACCCTGGAAACTCATTTATTAAGTTCTCGGCATTTTCAGGCGTGACGTGCCCTCGAAATAGAAGAGTGCCAGCACGCAAAATAGGGGCGATCGTCAAGTCAAGCGCTTTGCCGCACGAGTAGCACTCCGATATAGCCAGCTTGATCGAAAGCGCAGACGCGACGTGGCCACCGGTTCTTAAAGCGCGCGCGTACAGTCTTACAAGGTGCCAAACACATAGGGACCGACCAGCAAGATCAAAAAAGAGGCGAGTATCACAACTCCGAGCGTCGTCACGAGTGCGCCGGTGACCCGTTCTTGATCCTTGGTATTTCGCAGGATTTTTTCGGTCAGCGATTTGAAGAGTTCCCTGAATATATGTCCGCCATCCAAGGGGACTGCGGGAAGGCAGTTAAAGAGCCCGACGTAGAAATTTAGCCACCCTACCCAAAGGAGCGTGTTTGCTATCCAAAAAAAGCCGTCCCCAAGCGGGGCAGCCCACCCGATAGGCTGGTAGAGGTGCGTTATATTCCCTGTAAAGCCGCCAAAAAAGAGCAAAGGCAGCCCTATAAGGACACCCCACCCTTGAAAAGTGTTGAGGTTACTTGGGACCTGCCTGAGAAGAGTGAGGAGTTCTGAGGCAGACCCCCCTTGGATACCCAGAAACCCCTTGTCGGAGTTGGGATTCTTGTCTAAAACGATACCGAAGCTATTAGAGGTCCCCTGATTAATCACTTTCACTGTAACGATCTGCCCCGGATGGGTCGTGTTCATGAATGCTTGAAAGTCGTTAGCGTCAGAGATCGTAATGCCATCAATCTGAGAGATCGTCATTCCTGGCTGGAGGCCCGCTAGTTCTGCCGGTGATCCAGACACAACCGCTACCACTCCAAGGCCGCCTGTTGCCGTAACAGATGACAGCACCGGGCCAAAAAATAGCGTGAGTGCGATGAGTGCGACCGCGAAGTTTCCTATTATGCCTGCGCTAAAAACTCTGAGCCGTTCTGGACGCGTAGCAATTTTTTGGCCTTGTTTAGCGTCTATCCCAAGCAGTTGCGATTCGTCAGGCTCAGCGAAAGCTCCGATCGGTATTAGCGCAATCAGCAGGCCGAGTGATTTCACTTTGATGTCGGCCACTCTGCTCAAGATTGCGTGCGAGAGCTCGTGAACCACGAGTGTGACTATCAAGCCGATGAGTCCCCACGTTAACGGAATGAATTGATTTATTCCGGGAAGAAGCAACACGTTTTGTGGAGCGTTATAAGCGGTGGGCGCGGGCTGCGTGACTAAGATCCTGACGTCACCAACAATGAGGATGGCCAACATGAAGAACATGGCAATCACGGTCAAGGGAATGCCGATGTTGGCAAAAAACCTCCAGAACCGTTTTGGGCGCGCTAACTTGTCAAGCAAAGGCAAGCCCCGCGTTGTCCGGAGCATCAGAATAGGACCATATGCGCTAATGCCGTTTCGCGCTAGAATGCCTCGGCTATTCAAGAATATCACGAGAAACCAATAAGCTGCGAAAATAGCTAATGCAAGAGTATAATAATCCAAGCGGCTTTCACCTTGACTGGTCTCATGATGTTCTCTGACATATACGTAACTGCAGCAACTCTAAAGGAGGCAAAGGGCATCGCCCGCGCCATAGTCGAAGAAAAACTAGGGGCTTGCGTGAACATTTCCCCGATCACGTCATTGTATAGATGGAAGGGTAACATCGAAGAAGACGAGGAGTATGCATTATCGATTAAGACTAAGTCCTCACTAGTCGACAAGGTTACCACCAGGGTACGACAGTTACACAGCTACGAGAACCCCTGCATCATCTCTTTCGCGATAGAATCGGGATCGCCAGCGTATCTCGACTGGATTCACGAAGAAACTTTGTGATCCACAATTCGCGCGGCGCGCTCTAAAAGCATCACTGGCTGACGGACTAGATAACGCTCAGAATAGATTGATGGTTGGTCGACCACCGAGTGCGGCAAAAGGTCCGGCGAATGATGTGGCGAGCGCAATTGACTTAAAGAAACAGCTCTGCTTCCTGCATAAGAGATGGAAGGAGCACATATTCACTGGACGGACGTCGTTGCACACGCCGTTGAAGGACAGCAAGTCATAGCCACTGGAATAACCCCATCTGGCAACATTCACGTCGGTAATATGCGGGAGGTGGTGACCGGTGACGCTATTTTCCGAGCTATTAAGGATGCCGAAAAACCCGCTCGGCTTATATACATCGCTGATACGTACGACCCCCTTCGTACGGTCTACCCTTTCTTGCCAGCTGCGTACAAAAAGTACGTCGGCATGCCATTGTCAGAAATACCTGATCCTTTTGGCTGTTGTTCGAGCTACGCTGAGCACTATCTCAGGCCTTTCTCAGAATCACTAGGTGAATTAGACATCGCTCTTGAAGTGTACCGAGCAGACAGGATGTACAAGGACGGGCTCTACACAGAGGCGACGAAAATCGCGCTCGAACAGCACAATCTGATCGCCGACATAATTGAGCGCATTTCAAAGAGAAAACTACCGGCGGGGTGGAGTCCGTATAACCCGCTTTGCGAGCGCTGCCGGCGAATCAGCGCGGCACAAATCATTGAGCACGTTCCTGAGCGCACTGCTGTACGGTATAGATGCGACTGCGGCGCCGAAGGAGTTGCTGATTATTCAAGGGGACAAGGCAAACTTGCCTGGCGCGTCGACTGGCCAGCACGCTGGAAAATTCTAGGCGTGACTATTGAACCCTTTGGCAAAGACCACGCTGTCGCAGGGGGCTCCTACGATACCGGCAAGCGTATTTCAAGAGACGTGTACGGGTATACCCCTCCCGTTCCGGTTCCTTATGGTCACATCCACCTCAAAGGACGTGGCAAGATGTCGAGCTCCAAAGGCGTGACCATTACCATTCAGGAGATGCTAGAGAGTGCGCCTGCCGACGTCTTGCGTTACATGATTATAAAGACAAAGCCAGAGAAGCTCATCGATTTCGATCCGGGTCTAGGGCTATTGACGTTGGTTGATGAGTTTGATCGCGGCGAAGGTCGCGCTTTTGAGCTATCGCGAATCTCTGAGGGGGAATGCAACGTGCCGTTCAGGCACATGGTGACGGCGGTTCAAATCGCGCACAACTGCGACGAGCTGGTAGAAGTTCTTAGTCGAAGCGGTTACGAAACTACCGACATGACTGCACTAAGGAAAAGAGCGCGGAACGTAAGAAGCTGGCTCGATCGTTTTGCGCCGCCGTTTGTGAAGTTTGAAGTTCAGCGCACGCTTCCAGTTCAAGTTAAAACGCTCACACCTGGACAAAGAAAAGCCTTAGAGATGCTAGCGAAGGCACTCGAGACGGACAATAGCAATCCTGAATGGTTGCACAATGAAGTCTACAACATCAGTGAACAAGTGGGGATTCACTCGAAAGAAGCGTTTAAAGCGATCTACATTTCGCTCCTCGCGAAAACGTCGGGGCCTCGGGCAGGATGGTTTTTGGTTACTCTCGATCCAGAATTCTTAATCGCCCGATTCAGAGAAGCAGCAGGCGATGTGAGTTAACACGTTCAGACACGCCTAAATCGCATCAAGCGCTTGTTTTAGGTCCGCCTTGATGTCCGCGACATCTTCAAGCCCAGCAGACAAGCGTATGAGGTCATCCGTGATCCCGAGCATTTCTCTGTCTTCCTTGGGAATAACCGCGTGAGTCATAAGGCCCGGATGCTCAATCAGAGTCGCTGTGTCGCCGAGACTCACCGCGACCGTACACAGTTTAAGAGTGTTCAAAAAAGTCACCGCTGAATCGACTCCTCCGCGAATCTTGAAAGCTAGCATTCCTCCAAAACCTGCCATTTGCTTCTTCAGATTGGGATTGCTCTCGAGGTTTTGGTCGAATCCGGGGTAAAGAACCTGCTTAACGGCCTCATGCTCTTTCAAGAAGGCGGCGAGCTCAGTCGCGTTCTGAGCGTGCCGCTCCATCCTTAGTGCCAACGTGCGAAGTCCGCGCAGGATAAGAAAGGCGTTGAAAGGACTAAGTACGGCGCCCATATCGCGCAAGACCCCCTTTCTAATTGTGACTGCCTCTTCATAAGATGAGACAACTATCCCTCCTAATGCGTCGCCGTGCCCGTTCAAGTATTTCGTCGCGCTATGCACGACAATATCGGCCCCTAGTTCGAGAGGTTTCTGATAATAAGGAGTTAGGAAGGTGTTGTCGACGATCGTTTTGACTCTATGTTCCGATGCGATTGCCGCGACCTTGCGAATGTCCACTAACTTCAGCGTTGGGTTAGCCGGGGTTTCAAAAAAAACAAGCTTCGTGTTGTCTTTAACGGCCTCAGCGACATTTTCAGGATTGGAGGTATCGACAAAGCTTACCTCGAAGCCTAGGCGCGGAGCGCCTTTCTTTAAGAGTTCATAGGTACTACCGTAGAGCACTGGATCAGCGATAAGATGGTCGCCGCATTTGAGCAGGGTTAACATTATTGCCGAAACGGCCCCCATCCCACTGGCGAAACTGACCGCGGCATCGCCCCCCTCAAGGGCCGCCATCTTTAGTTCTAGCGTAGTAAGCGTAGGATTTGAAAGCCGGGAGTAGACGTACTTTCCGCGTTTTATTCCCGATGGAAGGATCTCGTCTATCGCGAAGCTCGACGTTTGGTAAATCGGCGGTGCAAGTGCAGAGGTGTCTGGAGATGGACGTTCTCCAGCGTGCACTAACTTCGTATTGATACCGTACTCATAGTCCATAGGATACCCTCATATCAAAGGCCTTGGTTGCTTATCTTCTGGCAGGACCGGCAGTTTCATCGTGTTGATGAGAATCGGAGTCGTGACTTCCTTGGCTCTCTCGAGGAGGAGCTCCTTTCCCTTTTGCGATAAGGCGAACAGCGGCACCCCAGTACCAACTTGTGCGAGCGCTTTGTTGCCGACAGTTTCTCTGATCACGCGCGACGCACAGCCCGTAGTTATGTCCACAGCGTCAATGAAATCGCTCGCTACGTCCTGTTCCATTCCGGTTACGTGCACGCCGATGACAACTACGGTGGCGCCCGTTTCGCGCTCAATACGGCGACATTGCTGAGCGTCGGAGAGCGTCGCAACGGTGACCGCTACGCGTTCGAAACCAATTTCTATAGCGCGCGTAACGCCCAAAGGCTGATTAATAATGGCGTTTTTTCCGTCAAGCAGAATTCCTCCTTTTTCCTCGACTCGATTCTTCAGCTTCGGAATAAGAGTGGTTTCTATGACGCCGGAAATCCGCGCCCCAATGCCTTGCGTGAGGGCAGGATTGGATGTGATAACGGTGCCAACACCCTCACAAACCGAGACACTAGCGTCAATCAAACCCCGCCGGAGTCCAGTCATCATTACCTCAGACGCACCAAAGCCAACGAAGACTTCCATCTCGATGGCCCGCTCGCCTGTGCACATACCAAAATCGCGGATCCGGAACTCGATATTCTGCTTTATTATCTCTTGATTAATCTCTTCAATCCCGCGCGCCTTTGCAAAAATCGGACAGCGTTTGATTAACGGTTCTCCGACCTCGACCACGCGTCCGTCTTCGACCACTACGTAAGCTTTTCCCATAGCTTCCATAACGTGTCTATCTTTCATTGTCTAACTCTTGCGAACCAAGATTGATAGACTTAACGATGACGTCGGCGGAGGCCAACACACAACGTTAGGAGCATTTACTACCTTTTGTTTGGGGCGGTAGCTACGTTCACATAGCTGGCAATCAGGGGGACGTCAGCGTTATCGTCTTCGAGGTGCGCCCATTTTTCGACGTGGATAGGATGGTCGGACGTTGCTAGGATCAACGTAGGCCGGCACAAGCCTTGACAGATACGCTCCAAATTCTCATCGATCGTTCGTGCTGAAAAAATAAAATCGTCCCACGCTTTCGCGTAGTGATGTGCGCAGTTATCTATTGCCCGCAGATGTATCATCAGTAACCTTATTCCTTCTAATCTGAACGCTTTAAGTGCCAGATCAGTTATTCTTCGATCGTAATCAATAATCCCGTGAAGGTTTTCCACACCTATGGCGAGATCGACTCGATTTAGCATCGCTTTCGCTCCCAGCAGTTCTATCACGATGCCCGACTTGATTCCGCTATCGCTTGCAATCTCAAGAATCGATTTCACGGGAGTATAGAAGGTGTCAGCTACTTCATAGAGTCGGTGATGCTCTGGGGTGTAGCCAGTCAGGATAGTGCCGACGTTTGGTGTCGTTATCCTCGGAGCCAACGAACGAATCTCAAAAAAGAGGCCCTCTTCAGAGAGAGCGCGAAACTGCCCCAGAGCTCCGTTTAGTTTCTTGTAAAGCGAGGCACCGACACCGTCGACTACTATTAGCAGTATTTGGTCAATGTTCTTATCCTCGCCGTACACGCGGATCTCTTCAATCTCGCGCCCGTCTTTGTCGGGGATCTCGAATCCCAGCAACGAGCTGATTGTTGGAGCGATATCTAGCTGGGTGTACTTCATTTTTTCACTTTAATCGATGCCGCGCTCTCAAATATATCAAACTATCGGATGGTTACTCGGGAACCATTGGAGCATTCTCGGGCGAATCTTAGTTGAGCGGCTCACTGGATCGGTCCTGAATACCGCTGTGTGATGACCCGGCAAGATACTCTTCAACTCTCCCTAGACGGAGCACGGCCGGCTCGGTCCTTCTTATTTTACCGTTAGCCGCTTCGTAGAATCGTTTATTCCCTGCTGCGTAAAGAAAGGGCCCGTGTTTACATAATGTTAGCATGCTTACCTCGATCACACCGCTCGCACCATCGTATACTGCCAGCTGATGGTTGCGTTCCTTGATCGTCCTTAAAAAAAGAAAGCAGCGGGGATGACATAGCGGTTTCATTTAGCAAATCAAATACAGAAAGCTCTAGGGGTAGCACCGTACACATTTCTGTCGCAATCACATTTCTGTCGCAACGTGCTAAATCACGCTTAACCTCGTGTGCTGCGCTCACCTAATTGCTGACCTCTCCAGCCTTTTAGTTTGAGTGTAGAGCCTCTGTTAAGCCGGGAACCCATTACTAATGAAAAAGCTCGAAGCCTGCCTTTTTGGATGTGTGTGACTTGTAATCAATTAGACTTTAGTGTAGTGGTGGACAAAAGGAAAAAAAGAAGGGAAGAGAACACGAAAACCATAGATCATCCGTTATGTTCGAGTTTAGTTGATTTGCTCTGAAGATTCCCCAACCCGGGCAAACATCGCTAAGTCCGCAATGTATCGAGCGAAAGATGCATTCGACATCCATAAGGCAATCGCGCTACCTAAGTTAACTATTCTTTCGTCTGTCCTCATGATCGCAACAAGCATCTCTCGGCGATCGACGATCACCAGCCGTGCAAATTGAGGAGAGGACTCCAAACGGTTGTCAAATGGTGGAAGGGGGGTGAAAGACCTTCAAACGGGGATGCAAATAGCCGGACATGGTTTTTTACAGATAGACATGCCTTTACTTTATCGCTCGCGTTCTTAGGCGGTATGACGATGCGCACGTACACATCCTTCTTTTTTCGCTTATGACCTTCTTGTTAATCCGTGCGATCTAAAAGGTCGACAGAAACGAACCCACAATCGTAATGCTCCGTCTGGCCAGGTACATCATCTCCATCATCTTCGCCGAATGCTATCAAAACCCCTCACAAAGAGCGCGTTTACTGCTTCATTTTCGATCAGTCGGTCATTCAACAGGTCAAATTGTTTGAAAGCTGATCGAGCTCGGCACAAAAGAGGGTCCTTCGTTGTTCGATGACTTCCTTCAGGTAGCGGGGCGTGCAGGACTGCAGGATCTAGCGCATGTTGCCTTCAATATCTGGCAGTTGATGATACGCAGACTGTGACTAGCAACTAACTGTCAGGAATCGTTTAAACGCGATTTTTTGACTTTTTAACAGCGAAGTCACTTTTTTTGGTTACGGCAGACAATTATCCGTGCAAAGCGGTATACGAGCTGTGAGCGAAGCCTATGCTTGGCTGATGGCGAGGTGGCAATGGTATATCTTTGCTGCACTGAAACAATTATAACAACAGACGCTCATTATACATTCTCGAGGCGTCGGTGTAACGATGAAAACACTCGGAATAAACAGCAGTCCCCGCAGGAAGAACAGCCGAACCTTGAAACTCGTTCAGGCCGTTCTTGATGGCGCGCGAACGCAGGGAGCAGAGATCGAGCTGATCGACATCTGCGCATTAGACGTCAATTATTGTATGGGATGCGAGGTGTGTTTCGCAAAAGGCGAGTGCGTTCAAGCGGATGATCTCAACGAATTAGTGGACAAGATGCTCAACGCCGACGGTATCGTGCTCGGGTCGCCCGTGTACATGCACGGCGTGACCGCGCAACTTAAGACGGTGATCGACCGCTTAGCTGACGCAATCTATTGTCAACTACTTTCGGGTAAATATGGATGTGCTGTGACCACGTCCGGTGGTTCTGCTGATGCACACGTGCTCGACTACATGAACCATTTCCTGAATGAACTAGGCGTCATAACGGTAGGGAAGGTCGGTGTTGCCCTTGACAAGAATCACGCTGCGCTTGATCGAGCAATTAACAAGGCTTTCAAGCTCGGAATGACGCTGGCAGAATCGATCCAAACAAAGCGCGCGTATCCAGCGCAGGAGAAGGAGATTGCACAGAGAAGAGCGGTCTTCGCGCAACTGATCGAGACAAATAAGGTAGAACGGGCTCATCAGTGTAAGTATTGGATGGAGAAGGGCTGGATGTGACTGCCAGGTGCTGATACTTCGAAGCTCTCGCCTGGCAGCACATACTCACCTAAGTTTCGGTCCAGTTTGTCGCCCACATTATATTTCATTTCATTCGCTTTGACCGCAGCGCAGGCGCGCGTTTCGCTCTCTGGGTGCGTTTTTCGCGCATCAACGGCTTTTTTGCGGGTTATTCGACCCCCCACGACTTGCGGTGAATTTCGCGAAGCTCCTCAGGATTGTCCTCGAGGCACAGCGGCGGCCTAAAAGAACCCGTAACCCCCATTGCTTTGTCAGTTTTTCGGATCGACGCTTGTGGATCTTTTTCAGTCTCCGTGACCGCCCTAATGCAATCGATATTGTCCAGAATTATGTCGGCCTCTTGATGAACGGCCTGCATGTAGAATACCTCTTTGCCCACGACGTTAACGCTTTCTTCCCAAATCGGGATCTCCCAGAGGTCATAACGCGGCCTTCCAAGGTCTCTGCTTAACTCGATAATCTCCGCGGTAGAGCCTAACCCATCTCCTGCCCGCACCAACATTAGCCTCATACGGCTATAAAACTCCTTAAGCACATCTTCACGAGAGACGCTGTTTTCGACTTCGATCATAAGGTTATGCTGGTGCATAAGCGTTGTAGAGACGAGCACTGCCATCGTCGCGACGTCCCACCCCGGCATCACGGTATTCACGTCTGGGCCGTGGTGCGACGGAACCGTAGGCGGGTTCGGAATAATCGCGTTTATCGGTCCTTTCTTGACTTGTATAGGGTCAGCACCCCTGCGCACGAGGACGATTCGCGCCTTCTTGATGCCAGCGACGTTATCTATCGCGGACAGAGAGCGACACAATCCGGTCGTATTGCAGGATACGACCCGAACGTAACTCTTGCCAAGGGCTTCCTGATAGTTGCAGTAGGCGTTAAATGAGGCTCCAATCGCGCTATGTTTCTCCCCGCCTTCAAATATGGCCTTAATGCCTAGCTTCTTGTAGGTCGCTTCCAGGTTCTGCGCACCCATTCCTTCCGGGGTCGCATCCACCACAACGTCAGCTTCGCCTAGCATGTCCATCGTCGTGCCGGCGACCTCCAGGCCTGCGGCATTGAAAGCGGCTATCTTGTCCTCTTCAGATGCATAGAGGGTGTAGCCCTTCTGAACAGCGACAAAGGCTTCAAAATTTGGCCGCGTTTTTGCCACTCCGACTAGCTCCATGTCATCCTGCTTGGCTACTGCGTCTGCAACCCGCTTACCGATGTTTCCATAACCATTTATTGCTACTTTTACGGCCATTTGCACCCCTCATTCCATTTTTGCTTCGCTCAGACCGGATCAGTGCCGATCTTAACTTGTGGCATTAACTCCAGAAGTAATAAGTTTTGGGATGCATTTTAACGCTGCTGCCTCTACGCGCTGGCATCTGCCGCAACCAAACTTCTCATTCAACTGAATTGCGTTAGATTTGTCTGCGACAGCTGTTTTTTCAAAAAAAGAGTGTTGGCTGGAGCTTTGACACGCGCCCGGACGCTTCGGAGGGCATCAGCGATACTTTCAAATATAAAGGGTCGTTGGGAGAAAGCCTCTTTGACGAGCTCTCGGATAACCCAGCTTCCGAGAGGGATATCATAAGTGGGTTTGACTTCACGCATCACGTATATGGCAGCCTGCCTCCTTCGCTGCTCAAGAAACTCAAGCGCAGAGAATCGGGCTGCATAATAGCCCCCATCCATATACCTAGGCTTGTTCATCGCATCTTCATACAAGTCGCCAATCTCGACCTTGCCAGCCTCTGAAAGCCACATTTCCGTCCATCCGAAAGCATACACGCGAGGAATGAGGAGGATCTCAAAGTGGTTTCCAAAAGCTTCTGAGACAAACAGCTGAACCTCCGTGTTCTCCGGGTAACTGCGCACCCGTTTCAACAGACTGTTGCCCAGAATGGAATCGGTTGCCGTGATAGACCAACGTGTTGGGACGATCAAACGTTTTTCCCCCAACGTGCCGACCGACAGAAGCCGACTTATTTGATAGGGGGATATTGAGTCCTCGTACAAGATCGTTGCCGCCTCTGCGGCCTTGATGTCCCGATCGTCGGCAAGCATATCCACTTTCTTAGGGACGTGCGGGTTCTCAACTATCTCTATGTCGGTCACAGTGCCAGATGGGCCCATAGGCGTGAGTATGCTGTCAAAGCGAAGCGTGCGCTTCGGCGGCTTTAAGAACTTTACCTCCACGTCGACCGGAAGCGCAGCCATTGCAAGCTCCTGAGTCTCCTTAAGCAGTCGGTCGGGGTCTCGCGCATCTCGTACGTTCAACTTGAAATTGGATCTGACCAGATTCGACCTCAGCTCGATTATTTGCTCCCTACTGAGGTGGAGCCACTTGTCTGGCGTATCCGCAAGTGCCACCTCCCTATCTACAGGAGAGACCAACGGTCCCGTAAGAACTTCAGGGTAACCAAATCTTCCGACAAACGTGGAGGGCGGCGTGGCACCAAATAGATCCTTCTCTAATTTACCCAGCTTGAAGGAGTTCAACAGGAGCTCTTTCCGAGTTAGGTTTCCCGATGCATTTCTCACAACAGCATTTTTGTCACTGAATGTTTATATACAAGGGGTGGCGAAGGGCGCTATATCAGACGGAATAACCGCCCCGTCAAGCGATTATGGTCTCCGAAGGACATCCCCGTTATGCGTCACTGATGTTACGCAATAAACTCGTAGAAGGCTATGAACGAGGCATCACCAGTGCTCATGGCCTTATTGCACACGGGAGAGGCGAAGCGTTTGATTATCTGCTGGGGGAGCAAACGAGCGAGAGTGCGCGCAAGGCTACCAAAATTGCGTGCGCCCATTTGCTCACCGCACGCTTTCCGGTACTCTCAGTTAATGGGAACACTGCGACGCTCGTACCAGACGAAATAGCCGAGTTGCACGCAATTACAGGTATTCCCGTAGAGATTAATCTGTTTCACCCATCAGCACAGCGCATAAAAAGAATCGCGGATCACTTACATGCGTACGGCGTAGCAAACGTTTTGACTGGGTTCGATTTCATCAAACTCGCGCACATAGCAAGTGATAGGGCAAGTGTAGACAAGAGCGGGATATTCAAAGCTGACGTGGTATTCGTTCCGCTGGAAGACGGCGATCGAGCTCAAGCCTTAACTGAACTCGGAAAAACCGTTTTGACTGTGGATCTAAATCCGCTTTCTCGAACTGCAGTAGCGAGTACCGTCACAATCGTCGACGAAGTGACGCGAGTGTTGAAGAACCTCGTTAGTTTTGCGAAGCACTTTGAAAGCGACGGCCACCAAGATGAGCTGAACTTGCTGAAAGCTTCGTTTGATAACCTAGAAAACCTGAAAGCGTCGTACGCTATCATGCAGAAGCAGCTGAGGTCTCTAGCGCGATGAAGCGCGACTCATTCACCGTTCACAACATCCACGTCGTACTCAAGATTGCTGGGGACCTTGACGGTGAAAAGGTAGAGTTTGTAGTCGTGCCTCCTCGCGATCGCCGCGGCCTCTTTTGAGACCTCTGATCGTTGAGTTTCGACTTTGGCTAAAGCGAGCTCGTTGTCAGCGCGGACTACAAAGTTGTAGAGGGTTTTGTCGCTCAAGTCATTCAAAAAATCTACGAGCTTTTTCAGTTCCTTCCACGTGCTTGCGATATATGCATCTTTATCGACTGAGTTGGAGACGTACCAGTCACGACTCATGTGAGGATACGCCTTGTAATGCTCGTCGACATCGTTGTACGCTTTAAAAATTCTCCGCGAGTCTCTCAAACTGGTAAACTTCAGACCGCCCTTCTTGAAATAGCGACTGACTACTATCTCGCCTATCGCGTTAAGATCTTCTTGTTCAAGTCGCATAGGAAAACTCCTTTTAACCACCGCTCCCTAATAGCATTGCTGTATGATATTCCTTTTCCATTCCTTTACAACATAGAACAGGTAGAAATAAATATTATGATTCCTCGACGGATGATCCATGGCTGTTCCTAACAAGATCAAATGCACGGTGACGAATTGGAACTACGTCTATGACCTTTGCCGCGATTTATCATCGAGTGTCGTGGAGTCAGAATACGAGCCAGATGTTATCGTAGCGCTCGCACGCGGGGGCTGGTTTGCCGGCCGTATCGTCTGCGATTTTCTCGGCATTTCGGATTTAATCAGCCTCAAGGTTGAACACTATGTCGGGACTGCTCGCTTGGCAGACGACTGTACAGTTCGATACCCGATCGCAGAAGAAATGGTTAAAGACAAACGAGTGCTCATCGTAGATGACATTGCGGACACGGGAAAAAGCCTTCAACACTCTTCAGACTACGTAAGAGAGTTCAAACCGGCTGACTGTAGGACGGGGGTACTACAACTGCTCTTTACTTCAGAAACTAAGTCTGACTACTTTGCCGAGTTTCTCGAAGAGTGGATGTGGGTGGTGTATCCGTGGAATTTCATCGAAGATATGATTGACTTGATAACGAAGCTTATGGCCACAGAGCGAAAAGAGGTGTGGAACGAAAAGTCAATCAAAGCGGGACTGAACCATTGGTTCTTGATTGATCCCATTCATTTGGACATAGCTCAACCCGGACGCCTGCCGGAGATCTTGAAAGAGATGCAAAGGAGAGGGATTCTAGCACTTGGTCAGGGAGGCTGGAAGCTAAAATGAACGCTGAAATTGCTTTTGTAGGCGGCACTGGTTTTTACAGTCCTGATCTCCTCGAAGATGCAACAACGCTGGCAATCAGTACCCCATTTGGTCCTCCATCAAGCGACATAATCGTCGGACTGGTGAAAGGAAGAGCTTGCGCTTTTCTGGCCAGACACGGAGCAGGACACCGTTTTTCGCCGAGCCGCATAGATTACCGCGCGAACATCTACGCCCTGAAAAGCTTAGGCGTCACTAATGTTATCGCAATTTCCGCGGTTGGCAGCCTCAAAGAGAAAATAAAGCCGCTTGAAATGGTCATCCCCGACCAACTTTTTGATAGGACTAAGCTGCGATCAAATACATTTTTTGAGGATATTTGCGTGCACATAAGCTTCGCCGACCCATTTTGTCGCGACTTGTCACAGGAGTTGTATCGCGCGGCGCAACGCGTCGGATGCAGTGTCAAGAAAGGCGGCACTTACATCTGCATTGAGGGCCCGCAATTTTCGACCCGCGCAGAATCGAACGCATATCGGCATATGGGCTTTGATATCATAGGGATGACGGCACTGCCAGAAGCAAAACTCGCGAGAGAGGCAGAGATGTGCTTCAGCATGTTGGCCACAGTCACTGATTACGACGTGTGGCGCGAGGAGGAAGTGACTATTGAAACGGTCATAAACAACGTCAACAGAAATGCCGCCAGCACGCAAGAAATCATCCGGGAAGTGGTGCCCCACCTCCCAATAACAAACGGCTCTTGCCAGTGCAGACACGCACTCAGGGACGCTATAGTGACGAGCACAGAGGCCATTTCAGACGAGGTGTCCGAAAAGCTTCGTCCGATTGTGGGAAAGTACCTCAAGTGACCTCATCGTCTTATACGGAGTTCTATTTTGCTTAGGACGCCCCTGAGCGTTCTCACCTCTGACGTGCTCAGTTCTGATCTGCCGTGGATGCGCTTAAGGTTGAGAAGCACGCGACGCCGTTTGTGCGCCGGAAAGTCGATTGCTTCGAGAACTTCGCTTGTGTGTTGAAGCAATCGATCTAAGTCAGCGTGGGTTGCGACCGTTCGTTTTGCAGCAGGGGTCGTAGCGCTAGCTATACTGTACAATATGACTGCAGCAGCGTGCGAAATGTTCATTACTGGATATCGCGTGCTTGTCTCAACGTTGACGACAATGTCGCATTCTTGTAACACTTCGTTCGAAAGTCCTTGATCTTCAGCGCCAAACAGTATTGAGGCGATGCCGCGCATTTTAGAGAGCTTAACGCCGAGCCTCGCAAGCTGGTACGGCGTCCTAAGATGAGCTTTTGATCCGACAATTCCAGTGGTTCCTATCACCAAATTAGAAGCAACTAGAACATTTTCAAGTGTCTTAAGCCGCGCCGCGTCGAGAACATCCTGGGCATGAGACGCCATTGCTCGTGCGAAAGACCCTAGCTCGCACGGGTCGATCAGTGTAAGCTCTGAATAACCAAAGTTCTTCATAACGCGAGCCACGGCGCCCACGTTACCTTCATAAACAGGATTCACCAGTACGACTTCGATATCCATTTGCAAAATTTGAGTCGACCTTGCACGCCGACTGCGGTTTCAGTGTTGCATCCGGTTGGCTCTAGCGTGGTCGACGAAGTCCACTGTGTTTCTGCACGTTTTTGAGTAAGCGCCGCCCGTACGCGTGATCTCTTGCAACTAGTTGTATTCTCGCCACGTCTTGCTGCACTTCGTACATCGAAAGAACCGTACTTCGCTCTCATCTGCAGAACGCAATTGTCTGAGCCACCAGTAGGCTTTGTCGTTGCCACATTCAGAACAATGCGCCTTGATTGTAGGCAAGCCGGCTTCTGAATCGCCTTCGATTACCAACATGGTCCGTGTATTGCGAGAAATTTCGTGAATGTGCTTCTGCTTAGCTAATTGACTTTTTTCTTTGGTGAAACCACACGTCCGACACGTCACGAAGTCTTCATTAGGAAGCATAATACTCTTGCACTTTGGACAGAATTCCATATCGATCACAGATACCGATTACGCATCGCTTCTTACGAGTGAATCCTTTGTCTCTAATGCGATAAATATATAGGCCGTTGCTGCGACGCTAACACGGACAAAACTCCGGCCGCGGTTGGAGGAACACAGGGAAAAGCGGAGTCAAAATAGTTATATGCCAGCGTTATTATAAGGCGTTGTGAACTGATGGAGTGATACGGCCCTTGGTGGACTTCATACAACCTTTGTTGTGGATTGCGCTCGTTCTTTTCATAATAGCAATCGTTGCGCCGCGTAAGTTCACATATCCGCTCGGAGCTGCCGGCTGGGTTTTTTTCGCGCTCTACTGGGCATACCAACCCGTGAATTATCTCGCAATTGACGATTATTTCAACATCTTAGTATGTATTCTCGTTGCTGTTTTTTGCGGCTTCGTCGGCTATGTGATGTGGACGAAAGCTGACGACTTAACATTGCTCATTACGAAAGCCGCAGCAGTAGGTGGTATATTCTACTTTTCCTTCGCACAATTTTCGTCTCTCAGCCACGCTTTGATAGCTGCAGTTGCAGCGCAGACTGCCTTGCTATTAAATTCTTTAGGCGTGCCGGCAGTACAGGCCAATTGGAACGTGTTGACGCTTAACGGCGCCCCGGTTCAATTCATCCTCGCCTGCACTGGCATTCAAAGCATCGCGCTGTTCCTTGGGGTCGTAGCTTGCGTTTCTGCACCTCCGCGCAGAAAATTGGCGGCATTCATGGTCTCTATCCCCACAATCTACATTCTAAACATCGTTCGTGATGCGTTTGTGCTAACAGCTACCGGTAACCAATGGTTTGGATTGCCGGCCAACAGTTTCTACGTGTCGCACGATGTCATTGCAAAATTTGGATCTTTACTTGCACTGATGCTCATCTCTTACTTAGTGTTCCTGATACTCCCCGAATTACTTGACGCGGTAGTCGGCGTATTTGATTTGTTGAAAGGAGGCGTGACGCGTGGTAGCAACGGGGTCTGAATATTGGATTCTGGCGGGGGCCGCGCTAACGGTGTTCACGGGATTCTTCACTCCGTACGCGTTCCTCGTAATGGTCCCTACATTATTCCTTCTTCTTTTTTTTAGAGATCCTGAACGCTTATCGGACAGCCACAACGCGACCGACGTAGTCAGTCCCGCAGACGGCAGAGTGCTAAAGATACAAGACAACCAGCTCAGCATTTTTATGAACATCCATAACGTACACGTCAACAGAGCTCCTATCGATGGTGAAGTCGTCGACATACGTTACCACAAAGGAGGTAGACTCCCCGCTTTTCACAAGGAATCGGACAAAAACGAGCGGAACAGCATCACTATACGAACTCGGCTTGGCAATGTTGTCGTCACCCAAATCTCAGGTGCAGTTATCAGACGGATCGTATGCTACGTCAAGCAAAATGAAATTCTCGGGAGGGGCCAGAGAATAGGCATGATTCGGTTTGGCTCACGGGTCGACGTTGCACTCCCTAGCAGTTACTCATTCGTCGTATCGCGAGGGCAAAGAGTCAAAGCGGGAAAGACGACAATCGCTAGATTGGGCATATAGGGGCAGGTGTTATGTGGTTACCTTTTGATATGGAAATCCGGGAGCAGGATGTTGCCACAATAGTGAACTTGCTGTTTGGCATGCTAGCCATCCTCTTTCTGGCGGAGGCCAACAACATTGGTATCGCCGCAGCGTTTGTTCTTGTGTGCGTCCTCGCCGACGGAGCTGACGGTTACCTGGCCAGGACACGAGGACAGGGAAGCCTCGGCTTCCAGCTCGACTCACTCGCAGATTTTGTTTCTTTCGGGTTGGTACCGTCAATTCTGGTGTACTACGCGGTCAGAGACGCCGTCGGCTATCGCAGTCTCTTCTTTTTGATCTTCGTCGTATCATTCCTATACTTAGTCAGCGGGATGCTGCGACTTGCACGGTACAACATCGCCCCTCAGGAAGCCGCATTCTCCGGGTTGCCCATCACTGCGGCTGGCATGATAGTCGCGCTGTATATTCTTGCGGGACTTCCACCCGTCGGCTTGTTGGCAGTCGCTCTCGTCCTCGCAGGACTGATGGTGAGCGATGTCAATTACCCGAAAGTCAGAAACACAATTACTCTCACCGTCGTGGGCGCATTGCTCCTGGTCATCCTTCTTCTCTACTCGATCGGAACGAGTTATTCGATTATCTCCGCCATTCTCCTACTGCTCTCAATTGTGTATGTTCTGAACCCGTTGTACCGGAGGTATTTCAGATAAACGAGAGAGACCAAGCGCTTTTCGAAGCAGGTATAAAACTTGGTGCATTATATCACCAATACGTCGGCGCACCACTTGATTTGAACACAATTACGACCCTTGAAAAAGCAATAGAAGAAAGTATACGGGTACAACCCTACGTTGAGAACATCACTGTCAGAATCAACAGCGACCGCGTAGCATCGAAAATCAACAAATTTGGCTACGCAGAACTTGAAGGCAAGATGCTCGACGTCCAGCTCGTTGTCGCCTATGGGACAGCCAAAGTGCTCGTGAAGATGCAGTACGACGAGGACGCTGACTATCCGCTGATGTTTATCGAAAGGTAGGGAATTAGGTCCTCGTGCGGTTTCGCGCTGACGCAAATACGCCAATTTGCAGAATCGCCGGAACGCCTTATTTCAAGCTTTAATTAGTTCGTAAGTGCTTCGCTCACATTTATGTGGGATGATTTGCATAGTGTTTAATCTGCATGAGTAGTGATTTTAAGGAGCGGTGGGCGACATTCTTCGTCCGATACTACGAGAGCCAGATACTCAAGCTCGCGAGCGATTACCCAGAAGTGAACAGTATCGATGTGGATTATCAGGCCCTACAAAACTTCGACATCGCTCTGGCCGATGCACTGATTGATAGCCCACAGCCTGTGCTAGGGTCTGCGCACGATGCGCTCCTTGAATATGATCTGCCCATCGAATGCAAACTAGACGCGGAAATACGCATCGTCAACGTTCCTGATAAGACAAAGATTAGGGACCTGAGAAGTAACCACGTCGGCAAGCTCGTCTCAATCGAGGGGCTTGTACGTAAAGCCACGGAAGTTCGTCCAAAGCTCACCGAAGCCGGCTTTGAATGTTTGAGCTGCGGCAACATAACGAGCGTCGAACAAGATGATGCGAAGCTCAAAGAGCCGGCTGAATGCTCTCACCGGGTCTGCAGAAAGAAAGGTCCTTTCAAGTTGAATTTCACACATTCTAAATTCGCAGATGCCCAAAAAATTCGGCTGCAAGAGTCCCCTGAAGGCTTGAAAGGAGGGGAACAACCGCAGACGCTCGATGCAAACGTGGAAGCAACGCTGGCCGGAATGGTATTTCCCGGTGATAGAGTTGTTATGACTGGCTTACTGCGCGTTGCACAACGGCAGTATCAAAACGTGAAAAGCACGACCTTCGACTTGTTTCTCGAGGCAAATTCAATAGAAGTAGAAGATAAAGAATTTCGGGACATCGAAATATCGCCCGAGGATGAAACCAAAATAGTCGAGCTTGCAAAGACCGCAGGAATTGATCGCGCAATCGTGCGATCAATAGCTCCATCAATTTTCGGCTATGAGGGCGTCAAGGAGGCAATAGCGCTCCAACTGTTTTCGGGCGTGCCGAAAAAGCTTCCTGACGGCTCACACATACGGGGCGATATTCACATTCTTCTTGTGGGCGATCCTGGCATAGGTAAATCACAACTGCTGCGGTACGTGGTCCAGCTCGCGCCTAGAGGCATATACGCCAGTGGCAAGAGTTCGACATCAGCGGGGTTAACGGCAACCGCGATAAAAGATGAATTTGGCGATGGCAGATGGACTCTAGAGGCGGGTGCACTTGTGCTCGCAGATCAAGGAATTGCGGCAGTTGATGAAATGGACAAGATGCGGTCTGAGGATAGATCTTCTCTGCACGAAGCGATGGAGCAGCAAACTGTCAGCGTGGCAAAAGCGGGAATTATGGCAAACCTCAAGAGCCGCTGCGCCCTGCTGGGAGCTGCGAACCCGCGATACGGAAGATTCGACCCGTACGAATCAATCGCTGAGCAAATCAACATGCAGCCCACTCTTCTTTCTCGCTTTGACCTGATTTTCGTGTTGACCGATGTACCAAACGAGAACACTGATACGGGCATCGCGAAACACATACTCCAGTCGCATTTTGCTGGAGAGCTTGCCTCCTCCGGAATGCCCAATCAAGAGGTAGAGGCTGCAATGAGCATCATAAGTCCGGAAATTGAAGCAGAGCTGCTTCGCAAGTTCATCGGGTATGCGAAAAGGGTAAATCCAATCCTCACTGAAGATGCCAAGCAACAATTCATAGACTACTACGTAGGCTTAAGGAAACAAGGCGGCGAGGGCTCGCCGATCCCTATAACCGCTCGTCAGCTTGAAGCTCTAGTGCGGCTTGCCGAAGCGAGCGCGCGCATGAGACTAAGCAAGTGGGTGACGCTCGAGGACGCAAAACGCGTTATTCTAATCGTCGAAGCGTGTCTAAAAGAGGTCGGCGTAGACCCTGAAACGGGGAAGCGAGATTTCGACGTAATAGCCGTTGGAAAAAGCAAAAGTCAACAAGAGCGCATCAAAAACATTAGGGATATCATCAGGGAACTCGAACGTGAGGCGGGATCCGCACACATTGACACAATTGTAGAGAGGGCATCGAAACTAGGATTTGAAAAGGACAAAGTCGAAGCCGAAATAGCCCGACTGGTGCAGCAAGCGGCAATATTTGAGCCAGTAAGGTACAGCCGTAACTATAGGCTTACACAACAATAAAATGCTCGAAAACGATGATGTCGGTACTCTGACGACTATGTACTTGAAGTCATACAGTGTCAACCAAGAGATCCTCGTAGCTGTATGCGATTCAGAACTAATAGGACACACCTTTCGTGAAGGAGAGCTTCACCTCTCGGTGAACGAAGACTTCTTCAAGGGTCGTCCTGCAGATGAACACGAGGTGAAAATGGCACTCGAAGATGCCACGATCGCGAATCTTGTCGGCGAACAGTCTGTTGCCTGCGGCATTGACAGCGGCATCATAGATAAGCACTGTGTGATCACAATTGACGGCATTCCGCACGCCCAAATGGTTCTTTTCTAAATCACAGGCGATCATTTGACTCCAAAGAGCGTTTGTCCCAGCTGTGGTGGGCCCTCGGATGGGATATGCGAGCGGTGTCTCGCACAAGACCGTACTATCGCGGCAGTTCCTGAATTCCTCACCATCAAAATGTGTCCGACGTGCTCCGATCACTTTTTCAAGGGACACTGGCTGAACGACGATCTCGGTAAAGCAATCGAGCGTGTGGTCAAAGAGGCTCTGACGATCGATGCAGACGAAGCAACAGTCAAGGTTGTTTTGAATGAAGTTACGCGAACGATGGTGCGTGCGCGGGTCGAAGTCGACGCTCCTCACGTAGGAGATACGCAACACAAGAGTTTTGATGTAAATGTTCGCGTAGACCGGGCTTCGTGCGACAGATGCAGTAGGATCTCAGGCGGTTACTACGAAAGCAAAGTTCAAATACGCGGCGACCACAGGACGCCGGACAAGGCCGAGCGGCAGCGCGCCCTCGAAATCGCAACACGAACCAATGACCGTGCACAGAAGGCGGATAGGTTGGCGTTTATCGCTAAGACCATTCAGCTAAGAGAGGGCCTAGACCTGTACGTCGGCACAGTCAAAGCCGCAAAGCGAATTGTCCGCGCCTTGGTTCGAGAGATGGGGGGCAACCTTAGCGATTCGGCCAAGCTTGTGGGACGACGCGACGGAAAGGACATTTACCGTGTGACCTTCGTCGTAAGGCTGCCTGAATTTCCGACAGGCGCGATTATTTCGGCCAAGCAACACATTTATGAGATATGCTCGGCCACAAGCACGACAAACGCGGTCGACCTTGAAACAGGCCAAAGCGCTGCTCTGAATGCAGAGGATTTGCGCAACGCCCAACTTTTAGGCGCTCGAAGCGAAGCGAAACAAACTGTGTTAGTATCGATCGATGCCGATGAAGCCCACCTGCTCGATCCAGAGACTTACGCCACTCTTACCGTTAAAAGGCCCCCATATGTTTGTAAAGACGACCAAGGTAGAGAAATACAGGTCGTGAAGACCCAAGAAGGAGTGTTCATCCTTCCATGAGAGGGCATCAGCTGCTTGAACCATTGCTACCTGCGCCACTCGAAGAAGACGAAAAACAGCTGCTTCCCCGCAGGTGGCAGATCCTTGGCGACTTGGTGCTAGTAAACATCCCGCCGGAAATTGAGCACCTCAAGCACGAGATAGGCGAGGCGTTGCTGGACCTTTACCCACGCTGCAAGAGTGCATTGTGGGACAAAGGAGTACGCGGAAGCCTCCGTACACCTGACATCGAAGTCATAGCAGGGTCAGAAACGAGCACGATCCATAAGGAGAACTATTGCAAATTCGCACTCGACGCAAGCCGCGTCATGTTCTCTGCAGGCAACTTTGCGGAGCGAGTTCGAATGAGCAAAGTCGGCTGCAACGAAAAAGTCCTCGATATGTTCAGTGGCATCGGCCAGCTTTGCATACCAATGGCAGTGCACGCACATCCTCAGTCGATATGCGCGATTGAACTCAATTCAGTTGCATTTGGTTACCTACAGCAGAATATTACGCTTAACAACGTTGACGGCATAGTCCGACCCATCTTGGGCAACTGCGCTGACGTCACCCCAAAAGAGCAATTTGACCGAGTACTAATGGGACATTTTGAGGCGTGCGACTATCTTTGCAAAGCATTTCAAGCTCTCGCTCCCGGTGGCGTCGTGCACTACCACGAAATCGTCCCGTTAGGATTAATGCGCGAGCGCCCTTGCACTCACGTGACGCAAGCCGCACGAGCACTCACTCGATCTGTTGAGTTGCTCAGCGTGCGCAAAGTAAAGGACTACGCCCCGGGAATTGTACATGTAGTGGTGGATGCTACGATAAATTGAGCTCGCGTTTGACGCTCGTTGCGGCGTCAACCATCACCTTAAGCTTTTGAAATGCCACTTCCCTTTTCTGAAAGCGTAGCCCACAGTCGGGATTTATCCACATATCTGCACCAAAGACGTCTATGCCCCGCTCGATTCGCTTCTTTACAGTTTCTACCGATTCGACCTCTTGGCGGTCAGTGTCGACCACGCCGAGGGCGACTTTTTTTCCGTGACCTTCAAATGCAGCGCCTGTCAATTTGTCTAGCAAAACGGGGAATTTCGCTGCTTCGACGCCGATGAATTGTACGTTTTCCAGCTTCAGCAGCTGCTCATAATCCTTGAAGGATGCAACGTGGGGGTGAAGCTTCACAGGGACCTTTATATTATCGACCGCCGCGTCAACAAACCTCATTACTTTTTCGACCTCCACATTATACAAAACGGGTTCATCGATCTGCAAAACATCTGCTCCAGCACGAACGAGCTGCTCTGCTTCAAAGCGGAGCGCTTTTGCCAAGTCATCAAGCAAGCGCGGATCGAGACTCGACCGGTACGGCGTGCCGGAACTCAAAGACGAGGATGCGGCGAGCGTTGCAGGGCCGGTCACGATCCCTTTGATTTTAGCATCCTGTCCAGCACACTGCCGTGCCAACATGAAGTCGTTTACAGTAACAGCTCTCAGGGGCCGACTAATTTTTCCAGTTATGTATGAGCGACCCCTATCGCTTTTCATGCCAGGAATCCCCGCTGCAAATAAGCTGACCATGTCCGCTCTAACCTGGCCATCAGAGATTAGATCGATACCGGCTCTGAGTTGATCTGCGACTGCGGCTTCAATCGACGTGACGAATGGATCCTTTCCGGCCATAAGATCTTGAACGTTCATCTTTGCCTTCAGCGCTTCTCCGATAATGTGCGTTGGGTAGCTCCCAACTGTATTGGTGAGTATTCCCATTCAGGCCATCCTCCGTTGCTCGCGACCTCGATTCGCAGCCTTAAATAAATTATGCGTGGAGGATTGCTCCGGCTTCGCACAGCCCTCTCGCAACTTCTCGACGTTGACTGACAGACAACTTGTCTCTTGGCATTGATCGTCGAGGAACCTCTGCATCGCGTTTTTAAGATCGTGAAGGTGCCGTGCATAGAAAAGGTGCGAGCTGCACCTACAATCTGAGGAGCCAAAACCCGTGATGCTAGTCACCACCGGGTTTAGCGCCAAGTTGCGCGCCACTTCACATTCGATTCGGTCGCCGGTTGTGATTTCGCTTATCCCGATTATCTCTGCAACGGCTGAGAGGTGATCGATGTGCCACTTATGTGTCTTGTTGCGCCCTGTAGACACATCCAAGTGGCGTGCAACGCGTTTGAAACCGCCCGGCCCCAACGCTGACCCTACGTAAGCGTAGAAACCTGGCGCAAATTGGATCGTCCGGAGCTTTCCGACCGTCACACGTTTGGCACGGGCTAACGACAGAACTAAGACGTACACGCCGCTAGCAACATTATTCTGGACCTTCCGTTGCTTTGGCGAGCTCAAGAGACTGTTTGATCTGTTCATTTACGTTGTTTGAAGTTACCCCCCCGTGACCAGGGTATAGCACGCTGACGTCCAGCTTCACCAACCGCGAGATCGAGCGTATCAGATCACGCGAGCTTCCGCCAGGCAGATCAGTACGACCGACGCTACCGTACGGAAAAACTGTGTCTCCGGAAAAAAGACTTTTCGATTGGGCTTCGTAAAGGCAGATGCTTCCAGGCGTGTGTCCAGGAGTGTGGATCACGCGCAGCGTCGAATCACCGAGATCAATTTTTGCGCCGTCCGTAAGCACAATATCGACGCGAAACTTAGGCGCACGTGCGCCAAAAAAATGTGCCGCGGAAGCGCTCGTGCCGATTTCTTTTGCATCGGCCTCGTGCATCATAATGACTGTCTTATCAGGAAGTTTCAACTGATCTAAGGCCGCCGTGTGATCATAGTGCAAGTGAGTCAAAATAATGCAACACGCTTCATCCAACGGCAGCTGTTTTGCTGTAACTACGGACCCTAGATCAACAACAGCATTTTTCTTTGCAATTAACCAGAAGGTGTTGCTCTCATAAGGTCGCGAAAAGGTGTCCACACGCACTTCTATGCATTATGGCGCTCAGTATGATAAAGCTTAGGCTCGATCTACACGATGCCAGCACTGCTCACATTTTTAAGCAACAAGAGCGTAATCACTTAACGAGGTGTGAGCGGACCCGTAATCAAACTAGCACCATGACGCTACTAACAGAAGCAAAAAAAGGGTTAAACGACGACATAAGAAACGCTGCCAAATCAGAGGGCATATCAAGCGATAAACTTAGGCGTCTTATTGCTGGTGGACGCTGCGTTATACCTAAGAACGCAACCCACGATATTGAGCCGATCGGCATAGGCGAAGCGTTGCGTGCAAAAGTGAACGCCAATATTGGCACATCAATAGACCATATCGACAAAAGCGAAGAGCTCGCAAAGGCAAGAATAGCACTGAAATACGGTGCAGATACTGTCATGGATCTGTCTACAGGCGGAGATTTAGATAATATTCGGCGACAAATCCTACGAGAGATCGAAGCTCCGATTGGCACTGTGCCAATATATCAGGCAGCAATGCGGCGAGACGCTGTTGTTTCAATGACGACAGACGACATGTTCGACACGGTTCGCAAGCACGCCCAAGACGGCATTGATTTTATGACCATCCACGCGGGGGTCAATTTGAAATCCCTCGAAGTATTGAAGAAGAGCGAAAGAATTATGGGAGTCGTCAGCAGAGGCGGCGCTTTCACCATTGCGTGGATGGTGCACAACAGCGAAGACAACCCCTTCTACGTTGAGTATGACTATCTCCTTGAACTCGCACACGAGTATGACTTCGTAATCAGCCTCGGTGACGGCATGAGGTCGGGATGCTTGCACGACGCAAGCGACCGTCCTAAATTCATGGAATATATACAGCTCGGAGAGCTCACACAGCGGGCTCGCGAAAGCGGCGTTCAGGCCTTCGTCGAAGGACCTGGTCACGTCCCACTTAACGAAATCGAGACCAACGTCAAAGCGATGAAATCGTTGACCGGCGGTGCGCCACTCTACCTACTAGGACCACTCGTCACAGACATAGCGCCGGGGTATGACCACATAACAGGAGCAATTGGGGGTGCTCTTGCCGGAATGTTTGGTGCCGATTTCTTGTGTATGACAACACCGTCAGAACACCTCGGGTTGCCGACACCAGAGGACATCAAGCAAGGAGCGATCGTCACAAAGATAGCCGCTCACGTTGCCGACCTAGCAAAAGGAATGCCCCGCGCGCACAAGCTGGACGAAGAGATGGCCAAATCACGGGCCAGCCTGGACTGGGAAAAACAATTCCGGCTTTCAGTCGATCCCGATCTAGCCAGGGCGAAATTTAACTGCCGAAACCGACAGACCGATGCTTGCTCCATGTGCGGAGATCTTTGTGCGATAAAAATAGCAAAAGCGGCGTTAAGTAACGACAAGAGCTAGGCCGGTGTCGTTGCGAAGTGCGGACTTATTCTTTCGCACTGTTATTTGCTTGCAGGATTCTTAGGGCAAACAACGCAGCGTTTTTCCCGCTATCTATTCCGACCGACGCGACTGGAACTCCTGCAGGCATTTGCACTATGGAGAGCAGCGCATCCAGACCGCTGAGCTTGGTGCTTACAGGGACACCAATCACTGGGGCGTTCGTCTTTGACGCGATAATTCCTGGAAGAGCTGCAGATAGGCCTGCGATAGCAATATAAACCTTAGCATGAGCTTTTTTAAGATATTCATCGAGGCGCGTTGGCTCTCGATGCGCGGAGATAACCTCCAAGTCATACGCAACGCCCGCGTCCTCGAGTGTCTCTATCGCTTTTTCTGCCACGTGCATATCAGAGGTGGAGCCCACCAATATTGCCACATCGGGGTAATGCATTGCGGTGTAGTTGTCCCAGCACTGTAAAACTCTTTCTGAATGAAGGCAGAGCACTTATGCGAAAGCCGCTCGTTTTTTGTCGTGAGTGCGTGTGCAACCCATTGTAGCTTTTTAGTGCTCGCGTGATGTAAGAGAAGAGACGAAATGGGAGAAAGACGGGGAAGTAGCGAGGCTTAGAATAGTACGAAAAAACTCTAAATACAGAGTGCTGCGATTTAACACGAAGACCAATTGCTGTTTGCGCACATAACGTGAAGGAGAGATGCGTTTATGGACAATACGACTGAGACCGCGTTGATAATGCTCCCTGGGCCCGTTCCGGTAGCGCCTCAAGTGCTGCGTGCTTTGTCAAAACCGATGATCAATCACAGGGGGCCTGAGTTCAGAAGGCTCTTGGACGAGAGTCGAGAAAAACTCCGCGGCGTTTTCAAGACAGAAAGCGACGTCCTTATCCTGAATGGATCTGGGACGTGTGCTATGGAAGCAGCTGTCGGAAACCTCGGGACAGACAAAAGATACATCGCGCTGGAAAACGGCAAGTTCGGAGAACGACTGAAATCGCTGACCGCACTTTACGGCAGCTCAATGGCGGTCATTGCTGATTGGGGGACGTCGATCGAGGTTGAACAAGTCAAGCAGGCACTCGAAACTGGAGCAGATGCGGTCACCCTTGTCCATAATGAAACCTCCACAGGCATGACGAATGATGTTCAACAGATAGGCGCTCTATGCCGAAAACGAGACGCTCTGCTGATTATGGATGGAGTATCGTCCATCGGTGGCATTCAAGCCCCCATAGACAGATGGGGTGTCGACATAGCATTTACAGGCTCTCAGAAATGCCTCGGCTTGCCGCCAGGCCTTTCAATGATCTCAGTGAGTGATCGGGCGTGGGACGTCATCAAAACCGCGGAGAAAAGACCGTACTACGCCGACCTTCTCGCACACAGGGAAGCAGCCGAAAAAGGCCAGACTCCTTATACGCCAGCCATGCCGCTGTTCTTCGCGCTTGAAGAGGCTCTTAAACTGTTGGAAGTTGAGGGACTTGAGGCACGCATCGATCGGTATAGCGTTTATGCAGAATCGATTCGCACAGCCGTTCAGGCTATGGGCTTGGAGCTATTTCCAAAGCTCGGCCCTTCAAGCGCGTATTCGAATACAGTTACGGCGATCAAAGTCCCCCCTAAACTAGAATTTATGGCACTGAAGGAGGCGATGGAGCGTCGAGGCATCGTCATCGCCGGCGGCCAAGAACGGCTAAAAGGCCATATCTTCCGAATAGGCAACATGGGCAATCTCAGCAAAGGCGACATATTGCAGGTAATAGAGAAGCTCGAGCTAATATTACTGGAGAACGGCATTGTTGATGCGATGGGGGCAGGAACACTCGCGGCCGATTGTGTTCTCGAAGGATCGTGATACGCTAGGCTCATCTGAATGTAGGAGTGCTACGCATGAAAATAGGAATAGCCGACACCACTTTTGCTAGATACGACATGGCTAAAGCGGCGATAGACGAACTGCGCCGCTGGGTACCAGGCACGATTCATCGGTATACTGTGCCAGGCATCAAAGATCTACCAGTCGCGTCAAAAAAGCTCATAGAAGAATCGGGGTGTGACATTGTGATGGCACTCGGTATGCCTGGATCAGCCGCCATCGACAAACAGTGTGCACACGAAGCATCGACGGGCCTCATAAGGGCGCAGCTAATGACAAATAGACACATCATAGAGGTATTCGTTTATGAGGATGAAGCAGCGAGCGACAAAGAGCTGGCGCGGCTAGCTGATGCACGAACGCGCGAACACGCCCAGAACGTGTATAAGTTGTTGAACCATCGCTTGACTGAAGAAGCCGGTAAAGGCAAGAGAGAGGGTTTTGCTGACATAGAACCAGTGAATTTTTAGAGCGCTGCTCAAAGGAGTATTATTATGGAACAGAAAAATGAAGCGCATATAAGGCTTGGATTCGTCGTGGCTGAATTTAATCGGGACATTACATACCAAATGGAGATTCTTGCTAAAGAACACGCGGCATTCCTAGACGCTGATGTCGTGAAAACCATTTTGGTTCCTGGAGTATTTGACATGCCCTTAGCAGTCAAAAGTTTGGCCACAGACGATGAGGTAGACGCAGTGGTTACAATCGGCTGCGTGATCGAAGGAGCGACCGCGCACGACGAAATCGTCGCTCAGCACGCGACGCGAAAGATTGTCGATCTAGCCCTTGAGCACAACAAGCCGATCACCTTGGGAATATCGGGTCCAAGAATGTCCCGCCTTGAAGCACACGAACGCGTAGACTATGCAAAAAGAGCTGTGGAAGCCGCTGTAAAGCTTTGCAAGAGACTCTGATGAACCCAAATCGGGTCATTGCCTCAAGAGTCCAACGCATACCCGAGTCCGCCACGATGAAGATTGCGGACATGGCAGCCAAGCTCAAAAGTGAAGGGCGAGATATTATTGGTTTCAGTCTCGGTGAACCTGATTTTGAAACCCCGGAGAACATAAGAAAAGCGGCAAAAACGGCCCTCGATCGTGGTGAGACGCACTATACGCAAGGTAGCGGAATTCCCGAACTTCGAGAAGCGATAGCAGAGAAATTAAAAAATGAGAATAACCTCGACGTCAGTCCGGCCGATGTGCTCGTAACACCTGGCGCCAAGCAAGCGATATTTGAAGCGATCTGCACACTCATCGAAGAAGGAGATGAGGTTTTATTACTTGATCCTGCGTGGGTTTCCTACGAAGCAATCGTTAAGTTCGCTGGTGGGAAGCCCGTCATGGTCCCTGTTTCAGAACAGGATGGCTATGTGCCAGTTGACTTACATAGCTACATAACGAGAGATACTAAGCTCCTTATTCTAAATAGCCCGTGCAACCCTACCGGAGCCGTTTACGGCAAAAATGCGATAAAGACCGTAGCTGAGACGGCTGAAGACTACGGTGTCTTTGTGCTGTCAGACGAAGTCTACGAAAAAATCATTTATGGGGCTAAGCATCACAGCATAGGCAGTCTAATACCTGGCAGGACAATTACGATCAACGGATTCTCAAAGGCCTATGCTATGACGGGCTGGAGGCTCGGTTACGCGACTGCACCGGCACCAATCCTTCAAGGCATGCTTAAGATCCAACAACATTCAGTAAGCAACGCGACGTCTTTTGTTCAAAGGGCTGGCGTTGAGGCCCTGAGAAGTGACCAAGGCGCGGTGCGTGCGATGGTGGCGGAGTTTGAAAAGCGGCGAAACCTTATGATCGACGGACTTTACAAAATGGGGATACAATGCGCACGCCCAAGAGGCGCATTTTACGCGTTCGCGAACGTCTCGCAGTTCGGCAGTTCTGTTGAGGTGACTGAAAAACTGTTACAGGAAGCTCTTGTCGCTGTTACGCCTGGCTCAGCCTTCGGACCAAACGGAGAGGGTTACGTACGTTTGTCGTACGCCACGAGCCGTCAAAATATAGAAAGGGGCATCTGCAGGATAGAAGCTTCACTCGAGAACAGGCCTAGCACTTCACCCGACGCTTAATGATTTCGTGAATGATGTTTTCGGTGCCCGATAGCTCTCCGGTGTCTTGAAACGGCAGCCGGATAACTCTGGACGGAATGTGCCTTTTTTCAAGATCTTCTTGGAGTTCCTTCTCGTCAAAGTACTGATCGAAGCCAAGAGCTACAATGTCTGGCTTTATAGTCATCAAGGGCTCGAACATGTCGTGCTCGCTTCCAAGTTCAGCGTGATCGACCACCCCCAAGGCCCTGACCACTTGCAGCCGTTGCCGTTCGGGGATTACTGGTTTTGATTTGTGCTGGACCATGGTATCGCGGGACACTATTACAAATAATTCGTCGCCCAGCTCCTTTGCTTTCTTTAGATACAAGATATGGCCTGGATGCAAAATATCAAACGTACCTGTTGCGAGTATTCTAATCATCTTCGGCACCGAAAGTTTCCTGTATGTCTTTATACACGGCACTCTCCTCAATTTCAATGTCTAGCACGTCAAGTTTTCTCCTGTCGCCGATTCTGTCGTAGCAAGCCCAGCTCGTAGTATCATAAGGGTAGCCGACAATAATATGGCAGTTTCCGCTTTGCATGAACAGTCGAATATCTGCATCCGAGGGCTGGAGCGCTCCTGAGGGGTGGCTGTGCACAGATCCGACAGTATGTGTGCTGACAGGTAGCATAAACAGATTCATGACGGCGCTCACATTCGAAGACTGAGTAATAGGAACGTCTATGTCTGTGATAATCCCATCCGTCTCGTATAACATCCCAGCGAATTCTTTTGGGTGCGAGGACGCGCTCACTTCGAGGACAAACTTCAATGCGTCACGAGCTATGCCTTTGATTTTCTTTTTCATAAATGACCCGCAACCACTAACACTCAGTGGATGTTTTTTCCTGTCGAACCACGAAGTACAAAAAAGCGGTTTTTCGGCGGTTCAGCCAATTGCTAATCTAGTGCCTCAGAACTCATAGGGATCATCATTGCGTCTTTGACGCTCGGCAGTCATTGTACATCATTGGCACAAGTGTAATTGACCTTCCCACTATTATAGATATACCTCATGAAGCCTGTACCACTTCCGTGCCCGGGTCTATGCCTTTCTCCAAGCAAGCAGCGCCTTTGACCAAATAACGTCACTAGACGTGCCGAGGATTAGAATCGCAACAAGAATAAAGATGCTGGCGGTTCACGATGCGGAGGGAGGGATTCGAACCCGCGAACTCCTTTGAGAGTGGATCTTGAGCCCACCGCCGTTGACCACTTGGCTACCTCCGCTTCTTTGATTCAGTATAGTTTTGACGTATTTCTAATTTACTAATCTCTGCGTGCGCGCTTGTTTTCTTCGCGAAGGATTGGACCGATATTACCGAATCTATTGAGTCGAACACACGCAACTTAGTTCCGGACCGGAAGAGACACGCAAAGCCAAGCGCTACACTAAAATTAACTCTAAGAGGCAGCGATTGAGTAGTCCTACTGAGATTCGAGCAGATCGGCCTTGTCGAGAAACTTGCAATGAGCTATCGCAATTTCTAAATATGCTTTTCGCTTTTATACAGTAGGTGATTATCGTGGTTGTCGGAGTTACAATGGTCAACGTCGTTCCGGGTGAAGAACGATATGTTTACCGAACGCTTTTAGCGTTAGGCGGTATACGAGAAGTATATCATGTTTTTGGAGAATATGACTTTGTAGTCATCATCGAAGTCGAAGGACTGACAGCATTGAATAATTCGGTTGATAACATACGAGATATCAAAGGAGTCACTACAACTCACACGATCGTTGGCGCTGAACTGTGATAGGGAGAACACCTGATGGCTGAAAACATTGCCGAGAAGCTTGCCCAAAAACAACGCGAGATTAGCATAGCAGAATTCTTTGAGAAAAACCGTCAGATCCTCGGTTTCGACTCATCGACGCGAAGCCTCATAACAAGTGTCAAGGAAGCGGTCGATAACGCACTCGATGCCTGCGAAGAGAGCGGCGTACTTCCGGATATTCTAATTGAAGTTCATAAGGTAGACAAAGATACCTATCGGCTCATCGTAGAAGATAACGGCCCTGGCATCGTGAAAGAACAGATACCGCGAGTTTTCGGAAAGCTCCTTTATGGCTCTCGATTTCACGCCCTGAAACAGAGCAGAGGGCAGCAAGGCATAGGAATCTCGGCGGTCGTCTTGTATGCGCAGCTGACATCTGGGCGGCCTACGGCAGTATACTCCAAAACGGGAAAGAACAAAGAAGCCCATTACTACGAGCTTGTTATCAACACGAAAACGAACGAACCCGAAATATTGATGGAGAAAATTGTGCCGTGGGACAGACCTCACGGAACCAGAATTGAAGTCGAGATGGAAGGTACATACGTCCGCGCTCGCAAACAATCGATATATGGCTATGCAAAATCGACTGCAATAGTCAATCCACACGCCCGACTGACGTTGATTGAACCGACAGGAGACACTCAAGTGTTTGAGCGTGTGACAGAAGTCTTGCCGGTCGAACCCTGTGAAATACTGCCACATCCTGAAGGCATTGAACTCGGCACGCTAATCAAAATGCTGCGGTACACGGAGAGGGGGCGACTGACCTCATTCTTGACAAACGAGTTTGCCCGCATCGGACACAAAACCGCGAAAGAGATATGCGCAAAAGCTGGAATCGATCCCGACGTAAACCCCGGTGATCTCTCACGCGATCAGGCAAAGCGCTTGCTCGAAGCGTTCAAGACCGTCAAAATCATCGCGCCTTCCACAGAGTGCCTTTCCCCTATAACAGAAGAGCTGATCAGAAAGGGGCTGGAAAAGGAATACGACGTTGATTTTATCGCGACGACCACGCGCGACGCCTCTGTGCACACAGGCAACCCATTCATCGTCGAAGCGGGCATTGCCTACGGAGGGAGTTTGCCAAAGGAAGAAAAGACGGACATCCTGCGATTCGCGAATCGGGTTCCTTTACTGTATCAACAAGGTGGGTGCGCGAGTACTCACGCCGTAGAAAAGATCAACTGGAGGAACTATGAACTGCTGCAACCAGGGGGGAGCGGCATTCCCCAAGGCCCAGTCGTCATTCTCACACACGTCGCGTCAACGAATGTTCCTTTCACTTCCGAGTCAAAAGAAGCTATCGCGGATATCCCCGAGATAGTGGACGAGATAGAACTTGCGGTCCGAGACGTGGCGCGCGGGCTCAAGAACTACTTGGCGAAGCAAAAGATACTGGCGAAGCGAAAAGAGAAAGAAGAAATAATAGAAAAGGTCCTTCCCAAGCTTGCTGAGAAGGTATCCGAGGTAATGGGCGGGCCGCAACCGGATATACAACCCATTGTTGCTAAGATTATGGGGAATGTCCTCGTGCAAAAGACTGCCGAACAGAGCGACAACACGTCGATCGTGACGATCCGCATCAAGAACTTTTCTGAGAGCCAAAAAGAGTTTATGCTGCACCAGGCCTCTGCCGTAGAGATCGAAGATCCAACTCCTAAGCCAAGAGTATCAAGTTTTGACGGCCAATTCGACAACATTTGGAAGGTATCAATCAAGCCTAATGCAGAAAAAAAAGTCAGATACACCGTTAAGTCCGAGCAGTCCCCGGGCGCCAATCCTCTCGTTGAAGGGATACTTGCAGAGATGGTTACAGGAGCCGATGCGCTACCTAAGAAGCGAGCTAGTGAGTGAGGCAAAGCATGAGCGTTGAAGAAGAGCTATTGAAAGCAAAAAAGGAGAAGGATAGTTTAACCAAGCAAAGGCTCCTGCAAATCATCAACACCATCTACGAGCAGTTTGCCAAAGAACAAATTCCGCAGCTTCTGATTCCAACAAGAACGAAATCGAATATCGCATTTAACGAAGAATCAGAGGTTTGGGTTTATGGTGAACGGGAGAGTGCCAGGAGCTGCAAGACTGTGAGAGGCGCCTATAGCCTCCTCAAGTCGAGTTATACGATTGAATTTCTCAATAAACAGCTCGAGGAGAACCGCTCATCGACACTCAGAGAGCTTTACTATATTTCCGAAGGCTGGAAACTAGCAAAGTTCAGAGAGCAGCCCGAGTCAGACAGAATGATCGAGGATCTTGAAATCATAACTGAACTCCAACGCGAGAACTTTCACGTTCGGCCTGAAGAGAATGGCGCTACAATTTTCGGCCCCATTCGAATTAAAGAAAACGTTGAAAGACGCGGAAAAGTATCGGAACGAGTTATCCATTGCATAGATGACGTTGGGGAGGGGGGATATCAGATCCCTTACAACGTCGACAACCTAGATTTCGTCGAGCACGACGCTAAGTTTATCATCGCTATCGAAACCGGCGGTATGCGCGACAGACTTATTGAAAACGGATTCGACACAGATCACGATGCAATTATCGTGCACCTGAAAGGCCAGCCAGCACGAAGTACACGGCGGCTTTTAAAAAGGATGAACGAGCGGCTAAAGCTGCCAGTCGTCGTTTTTACAGACGGGGATCCGTGGTCCTACCGAATATTCGCCTCCGTCGCGTATGGGTCGATAAAGAGTGCACATATGTCTGAATACATGGCAACTCCAGCAGCACAATTCATCGGCGTACGCCCGAGCGACATCGTCAACTACGACTTGCCGACCGATAAGCTATCTGATCAGGACGTGCGAGCACTCCAATCAGAGCTCACCGATCCGCGTTTTGCTACTGATTTCTGGAAGGACGAGATCAACCTTCAGCTTGAATTGAAGAAGAAGTCTGAGCAACAAGCGTTTGCAAGTAGGGGCCTAGACTACGTTACCGACGTATACCTTCCTGAAAGGCTAACCAGTCTAGGGATCATTTGATTGCCCAGTAACTAGTCGCGCAAGAGCTGTTTCTGTTGATATGAAAGTCGTGCAGGTGACTACTGGAACGCGTGGCTCAGTAGCGTCTCTCTGTGGCCGCCATGCAGAAGGCTAGACGGGTTCGCTCCGACCAGCTCCACAAACTTGCCTGCCCCACCCCTTCTTCGCTGTAATAGACCCCTCGTTGAAAACAACTTCGCCGCGCACCATCGTGAGCGATGGGAAGACGCCTTCAAAGCCTTCAAAAGGGGTCCAACCACACTTGCTGATCATCAAGCTCGGCGTTATCGGTTTCTTGTCCTTGAGATCAACGAGTATGAGATCTGCGTCAAATCCCTCGGCTATTGCTCCTTTGCTCCTTAAATTGAATCTATCTGCCGGAGCCGTGGACACCAAGTCAACAAGACGTCCGAGACCAATCTGATCCAGCTTTGAGAGCAGCAACGGAAGCAGAGTTTGAACTCCTGGAACCCCGGGAGGCGCGTTTGGGATTTTTTTATCTGCAGTTGAATGGGGCGCATGGTCGCTTGCGACCATATCAACATGATCGAGGTGCGACCACAGCTGACCGACGTCATACCGGCTTCTAAGCGGCGGGTTCATTGTCCCAAACGGGCCAAGTCTTTTGTTATCGAGCTCGGAGAGAAAAAGGTGATGTGGAGTCACTTCACAGGTGACGTCCTGATCTGAGGCCCTCACTAAATCCAGCCCTGCCGCTGTGCTTAGATGGCTGACGTGTATTTTGGCCCCTACCCCCCTATTACATTGGAAAACCGTTCTGATCCCTGCCGCTTCACTCATGTTTTCGTCAGCACGTGTTTCCGCATGGACGCACAAGATGGCATCAAGGCGCTTGATAGTTTGCAGCGCGCAACGTAAGCCCTCACGCGACTCGTGTTGAATGAATGCCTCCCCAAAAGCCGTGGCCCCGAGTCGCCAAACGTCTTCGAGCTGCTCCAGCCTGTCGATAGCCGCGTTGATACCATAATCAACAACGGATTTTCGGGCCGCGCGCTGCTTCGCGAAATAGGATCTATCATCACACGTGGCCGGTTTCGTGTTTGGTTGGTCTATAACGGTGGTAACGCCCCCTGCAGCGGCCGCGCACGAACCGGAATACCAATCCTCCTTGTACGCTTCGCCCAAATCGCGAAAATGAACGTGCGCATCGATTGCACCTGGCAGAAGCAATCGGCCACGTGCATCTATCGCTTGATCTCCGGAGCGGATGTGTCCGATCTTTGTAATTGTGCCGCTGTCGATGAGTACATCACGGACAACGATGTGACTCTTGTGAAAGACTTTTGCATTTCGGATGACTGTGGCGCTCATCGTCCGTCACTCAAGACAGCGCTCAACCACCTCGCCACCGGGACGAAGCTCGGAAAAGACCTGGCCCTCAAACACAAATATTTCTGCGCTGTCGCCTCGCGGAGTCAGGCCTGCCTTGACGTATGTTTGATCCAAAAACTCCTGGGCCGTCCAGCCATAATCTGTCGCAACTTGAGGCAAAAGCAATCCTTGCTGCAACCCTTTCTTTACAATAATGCCGTGCTTGCCGATCACTATGTCAGAGGGGCCTAAAATCCGTACCGGTTTCGACAGGAACGTGATCTCCATCGTGATCCGTGGTAACTCGTCTGCCCGCACGGGAGGAAATCGATAATCGTGTAAGGCCGCGCTGATTGCCGAGTCGATCAGCGCTTCCTTGATTGTCGTAGTTGGGTAGGGGTACCCAACACAGCCCCTCAGGACGCCTGAATGTAGGGTTACAAAAACGCCGCCGAGTTCCTCAAAAATGGCGGGAAGGCCTTCCGGCGCTTCTATCCGTTCCCCGGAGTTTACCGCGATCTCGATGGCTTGGCGTGCGAGACGCATACCCACGCGCGCTTCATCCAAATCCATGCTTCACATGTTAGTGAATAGTTATATTACGTTTGCCTTCGAGATACACAGAGGAGAGGGGATGAGTGGCTGCCGGTGGAACTCGCTGAGGAAAGTCCTCCCACCCTCTGGACGTGTGAGCGGGGAAACGCGCATGGCGAGAGTCATGGCTCTGGCACAGAAACGGTACGTCCCTGCAAATATGAGTATGAGGTGAAGAACCGACGAGAGCAGGAGTTACGATGGAACGGCGAATCCTCACAGGTGCAAGCTAAAAAGGGTGAATGAGCAGTCCAGACGACACCCAGGTTAAGCGCTTAGATGAATGCCACTTGAAACAGAAGGAGGCTTACAACCCCCACTCCAGCCTTATTATTAAACACTTTTCTGGCACGCGAGAAAGCTTTATATCAATCTCGCACAACATATTGCTGCCTTTCAAACTAGAAAACCAAAGGCTAGAGGGGAAGAAATGGACTTGAGGGAGCTAGCAGAAGATATTCGTGCTCGTTTTTTGGAACAAGGTGTCACAGTTCCCACTAGCGACATTGAACAGCGACTGAACAGCCTCGTTTACGATTTTAAAGTGCCAATCGAAGAAGCAAGAAGGAGCGTGGTTTCTTATTTTGCTAAACTCCATCCCAAAGAAGGCGTTGCTTCCGAAACTGAGGTAATCTACGCAAAAATCGCAGACATAAATACCGAAGATATATGGATCAACCTCCGCGTGCGAGTCGTTCAGCTATGGGAGCCCAATTCACCATCAATAGCACAAGTCGGCCTCCTCGGCGACGAGACGGGAACCATCAAGTTTACAAGCTGGTCAAATGCGAACTTACCTATTCTCAGGGACGGACAAAGCTACTCGATACGTAACGTGGTCACAAAATCGTGGCAGGGGCGTTTCAGCGTTAGCTTGAACAAAGCATCCGAAATTGCACCGCTCGATGAAGAGGTAGCAGTCGGTCGCGCAGAAGAGGAGATCTCTGGTGCAATTATTGATGTGCAGTCCGGCTCGGGATTAGTAAAAAGATGTCCGGAGTGCAATCGAGTCGTCGTTAAGGGGCACTGCGCAGAGCACGGCGAAGTAAGTGGAGTTTACGATTTGCGCGTCAAGGGTGTGCTCGATAACGGCGAGATCGTGTCAGATGTGCTCTTTAATCGAGAGATGACGGAAAGATTGACTGGAATCACGCTGGAGGCAGCTAAAGAAATGGCTATGGAAGCACTCGATCAAAACGTCGCGGCAGACGCGATGAAGGCCGTCGTCATCGGACGCTACTATAAGGTCCGCGGCAACAAAACCCCGCGATGGCTGCTGATAACAGATTTTGAAGAGCTGCCTAAGATGGACGAGGATGACATTGATGCTGTCCTCAAGAGGGCGCAGGGGAGACTTTAATGTCATTGAGACAACGGGAGGTAGCACGACGCCTCTATGCGAAAGAGCTCAATGAGTCGACGCTCGTTTACAAGGAACACGAAGATACCTACGCGCCACAGTATCTTTTGACCCCGACAGGCGCCAAATGTAATCGGGTTTTTGTCGTCGGTGCACTTACAGAAAAGGAAAACGTTGGCGTTGATTCTGACTACTGGCGCGCTCGACTGGCCGATCCGACAGGCGTTTTTCCCGTATACGCCGGACAGTACCAACAACAGGCAGTCACCCAGTTGAGCGCAATAGAAGTGCCTGCGTTCGTGGCTGTCGTAGGCAAACTGAACGTATTTCGCACTAACGACGGTCCGGTCAAGGTATCCATACGCCCTGAATTCATCAACGTTGTCGATTCCGAAACACGAAACAGATGGGTTTTAGAAACTGCCGAGAAAACCCTTGAACGGATCGAACGGTTGCAACTCGACAACGAAGACGCCGCAAAAGTCCGCGATTACTATGGCATAGATACAAGCCTTTACGTGGGAATCGTCATCGAGGCTCTTGAAGCACTTAAAAAAGAGTACGAGAAGTGAACACAATCGGTCGAATAGATCAGAAGTCGACGTCATCGCGCCCCCAATCGGAGCCTAACAATGCTATATGGTGTCTCTTCAGCGATTGAGCTTGACGTTAAAGAATTTATCGTAAGCGCCGCTGCGACCTTCAATGCTATCGAGCTAGTTTCTGAGTTTCCCCACGTCCACTATAGCACACCCAACGTGAGCCTGCTCTCTGAGCTTAAGCGGAGCTACGATCTCACGTATACGATGCACGCACCTTTCTGCAGCGTAAATCTTGCTAGCATTAATCCCAAGCTTCGCAAGGCGTCGCTCAACGAAATACTCAACTCGATCACGTACGCACGCGAACTCGGCTGCGAATTAGTCGTGGTTCACCCTGGTATCGTCAGCCACCCAAGAAGCTTGCAAAAATTCGAGCGAATTTCAAAGGAAAATCAACGCGACTCTTTTTTACGCATATGTGAGAAAGCAGAGGCCGAAAAAATTCTCGTCTGCATAGAAAATATGCCGCGGTTCCCGCCCGCTTTTAAAGAAACCTGGACTGGCGATGCTCTTGTAGAAATCGTCGACGAACTGAGATCAAGGTTCTTGCAGGTGGCCTTAGATGTAGGCCACTGCAACACCACCGATGTTCCTACACCACAAATGATTCATAAGTTCGGCGCGCGAATCAAACACGTGCACATCCACGATAATGATGGGTTTCGAGAAATGCACGCGGTTGTTGGGCAAGGATCGGTTCCGTGGCGAGCTGTCATTGAGGCACTAAACAAAATAGGATATGACGGGCTCCTAATAGACGAACATCGAACGATTGAAGGACAAAAGCGCGGAAAAGAGTATCTAGAACCAATCATTCAGTCTTTCTGCTAAATGATGGCGCGCTGTTAGCGTGTTCTTTAAGGAGCGACATTGCCTTTTCGACTGGTAGGCCCTTCTTTTTTGCCCCAATATTTGCTATGGCGGCAATATCGACGCCCGAACTAAGTTCTATGTATCCAAGACGCTGTGCTAGTTTCAAAAAACCTTCCCCAACATCGGTTCGCACAATTACAACCGTGTGTCCAGGCGAGGCGCCAACGCTTCCAAACGACAAATCGGCGTCTTCGCTCGTAAAGTCCACGCAGTGCTCGCACCCAGGTCTCTTTGACGTGCGTAAGCCTTTTAGGGGCAACTTGAGCGTAGTTTGATCTTTCAGTTTTACGATGAACTTTCCTTTGACATCGAAACTGCTTATCTCCCAGGGCTTGATTCCGTGGCTAATTCGCAACTCTTCGAGAAGACTATCCGTAAATATTTCTGTGCAAAACAGCCCGAGCGAAACTCGAATTGCGTTTTTGTATATTGACAAGACGTCGACGTTCGATTGCCGAATCCTTCTGACCGCACTAGTAACGCAAGGCGTCCCGACTATAGCAATCTTGTGCAGCTGTCTGTCTGCTATGGCTTCTCTGAGTGCCTTCAAAATAGGTGCCCATACATATCTTGATCCTGCCGCCCCAAGAACTTCGTGCGACGTTTGAACGAACGCGGGCTGAGATACTTGGCTCCATTTATCCACGCCCATCACGATCGCGCCGTCAATCGAGTTCGATTCGAAAGCGGCTGCGAGTACAGAGCTGACAACTCCGCCTGATTGGGCGTCAGCAACACGAATCTTGGATATTGATTCGTATATCGATATGATATTACCAAACCCGTCAGAGCAGGTTTCATCAGCTCTCGGACAAGCATAATAGCAAGCCGCGCAAGGAACATCATCACGCGTCACCTTGCAGTAATCGTTCGACTTAGGATGGCCAGGATCGTCGTCAAAATAAAGGGCTTCTGTCGGGCATACGCCAACACATGCTCCGCATCCGCAGCATTTTTCCGTGTCCCAGACTTTCCGTTTCAAGTCTTTGTATGAGAGAAGGTCCATCTCGCCTCCGCAACTTATTCACAAGTATATAATGCGGCATATGGCCTATGAGAAAGAGGGGCGATCTTTGTGAATTCAGCGTCAAGAAGGCCCTCGAGGTCAAGGCCAAAAACCTGGCAGTACTCTTTGAGAACTTTTTTAATAGTGATTTCGTCGTCTGCAGTCAGCCGAAATTGCGACGCGCCGTTGCCAAGCTTGCTCTCGTCGACGTCGCCCCTGACGTAAATAGCGCCGCCGTGTTGTCCTGTCGCTACCCAATCGCCTAAAATCTCGGCTTTTTTAGCCCTGTTATGGATTCCCAAAACAATGATTATGCCGCCCGCCATGTACTCTCCGAGAAAGTCACCAGCGCGTCCACCGGCAACGATTATCGGAACGTTGGACTTGTAAGTCTTCATATGTATGCCGACTCTGTAGCCGACGTCGCCGCGGACAAAGATTTTTCCCCCCCTCATACTGTGACCCAAAATGTCTCGCCCGTCCCCATGTATAATAATCTTCCCGGAACTCATGGTGTTTCCGACGCCGTCTTGAGCGTTACCAAAGACGGTTACCGTTGGACCATCCATAAACATTCCCAAATCGTTTCCAGGGGTGCCATAGATGTCGATGTTGAGCTTGCCTTTGAGGCAGTCAGCAATAAACCTTTGGCCGTTTACGTCCTCAAGCGTCAACTCAGCTACGCCGGCCTGAACCGCTTGGAAGATCTCCTCATTGAGCTCCTTGTAATGCTTATAATTAGCTACTATGCGCATGAGCTTACCTAGCTGCCTGCCGGTTGGACACCGAGTATTTCCAACGTGGTGTGATCCAGACCATAGCCCCTGAGCCTGTCACGATTTCCTCTCAGACTTTCGATTGAGTTTATTCCTGCTGCGCCTAGGATCTCTTTTAGCTCAATCGACCAAGCCAGTAGCAAGTTCGAGACACGCTGCGCACCTTCAACGGGATCGAGTCTCGACCTTAGTTCCGGATCTTGCGTAGCTATCCCCCAAGCACATTTACCTGTATAGCATCGCTTGCACACGGTGCAGCCGAGCGCGATGAGGGCAGCGGTGCCTATCTTCACAGCGTCAGCGCCAAGGGCTATCGCCTTTGCGACGTCGCCGCTATTCCGAATAGTGCCACTGGCAATTATGCTTGTTTCATTCCGTATACCCTCTTCACGTAATCGCTGATCCACACTCGCAAGCGCCAGTTCGACGGGAATGCCGACGTTATCTCGAATGACCTTAGGAGTGGCACCCGTGCCCGCTCGAAATCCGTCGATTACGATCGCATCGGCCCCTGCGCGACAGATACCGCTGCAGATTGCAGCAACGTTGTGAACAGCAGCTATCTTAACTAAGACGGGTTTTTTGTATCGTGTAGCTTCCTTTAGTGCGTTTACGAGTTGCGCGAGGTCCTCGATCGAGTAGATGTCGTGGTGCGGGGCCGGACTTATGGCATCGGCCCCTATCGGAATCATTCGCGTTTCAGATATTTCATCCGTTATCTTGGTTCCCGGTAAGTGACCACCAATCCCCGGTTTTGCGCCTTGACCGATCTTTATTTCAACAGCGGCCCCAGCTTCGAGATAGGCAGGGTGAACGCCAAACCTTCCGCTAGCAACTTGCACAATGATGTGGTCTGCATATGGGTATAGCTTCTTATGGAGGCCCCCCTCTCCCGAACCCATAGTTGTGCCGCGCATTACCGCAGCACGTGCTAGCGCCTCGTGTGCTTCAACACTAATAGCTCCGTAGGACATTTGAGCTATCATAATTGGAATCTCAAGCTTAAGCGCTGGCGAAAGCTTGGTATTAAGCCTCAAACTATCGCCTAGCTCTTCAAGCTCGACGAATCGAGGCTTTCGACCTATATAAGTTCGAAGTTCGATTGGCTCCCGCAAAGGGTCGATTGCTGGGTTTGTTACCTGACAGGCATCAAGAAGCAGATTGTCGAAGATGACTTGCTCGTGAAGTTCGTTCCCAGTGCTCGCTAGGAGTATGGCGCCTGTTCTCGACTGCGTGAATACGTCTCTCCGAGCGTTCTCGGTCCAAATTGGGTGGGCACTCATAACTGAGGGCGTTCGACGAAGCGCTATGGCATCTTCAGGGCACATACTAACGCATCTCTGGCACGCAACGCACCGATCGTTAAACGCCTTGACTTTGTTATCCCGCCATTCTAGTGCGCCGAATGAGCAATTCTCGATGCACCTTTTGCACAGCCTGCACGCTTGCCTGTCAATGTCCACCCTAAACTCGGGAACGGAACTATACATCTCCATTCACCATCGCGACTGTCGGCTTTCCTGCGTGTGGCGCCCACACGTTGTCTGGATTCTTGCAGACAGCCTTAATCGCACTCTCCTCGCTCGCCATAAACGTCGTGCCATTTTTTCGAGCACAGATGAGCGGACGCAACTTGATTCGGTCCGAGAGCCCCACCATAGTACCATTGCCCGCCGTTCCGGTGAGTCCTGAACCATTTGCAATCACAATGCCAAACGGACCGTTGACCATTGCAGGACCGTAAGTCATTCTCAGTGCCTCTATTATCCGCCTCTTCTCAGGAGGCATTCGCTCGATCTGTTCCCAGAACGGAGGAGCTAGGACCTCGGATGCAAGTTCGATGGGCAGCTTGTGTCTCCTGACCAACAGATCCCACAAATAAGCCAAAACTTCAGAATCTGTAAAATAGCTGCACTTATACCCGTACGACTCAAGGAACCGTTTGTTAGTTCCGTAACTAGTAATCTCTCCGTTATGCACAATGCTGTAGTCTAAGATGCTGAATGGATGTGCACCGCCCCACCAACCGCGCGTGTTTGTAGGGTATCTCCCGTGAGCTAACCACATATAGGCCTTATAATTCTCAAGTTTGTACAGCCTTGCTACTTCGTCGGGGTAGCCGATGGCTTTGAAAACGCCCATGTTCTTGCCACTCGAGATGACTAACGCGCCGCCTGTATTGTTAATCTTCATCGCAAGGTCAATAATATAATTGTCGGCGTCGCTAGTGTATCGTTCCGGCACGTCGACAAAGAAGCGCCAGGGGATATAATCTTGTGATATGCGTTCCACGTTGCGCGTTTCAATTTCTTCGTCTTTATAAATATTGACGTAGTCCTTCAGCATCTCAGCTATTTGATCTTTCAGTTCAAAATCCTTTAGAAGGATATGTAGGGCGTAGTAGTCTTTGTATTCGGGATATAGTCCATAAGCTGCGAATCCTCCCCCCAATCCATTGCATCGGTCATTCATTAGGCTAATTCCCTCAACAATGTATTTTGCAGAAAGAAGCTTGCGGTTTTCATTTACGATGCCTAATATGCTACACAAGTTTACTACCACCCTATTTTCTTATTTCTTCATTTTTATAAAATTTTTGTGTCGTCAACGTCTACTATAACAGCCAGACGACATTCATCACTAGTGAAGTGTTTAACCTACAAAATTGTTTTAGGGCGCGTCCCTTTCTCTTCAGCTCCGCCAGCGGAGAATAAGGTTTTTTGGAAACTCGGTTCCGCTTATTCATATATATACCTATTGTGAAATATAGGTTATGTATGCAGCGCTAAAGACGGCAATCGAGTACCAACCCAAAACGACTTTTTTACCGCAAAAAATCTGAATAAACTAGAACATACGGGACATTTTTCATTCTTTAACTTGCAACGTAGAAAGGAGAGGACTGTCTCGGTTGTTGCTGTCGCTCGCATTTGTAGATTAAACGCACGTCGAGCGCTGGATTAAACGAATTGGCCGCTCGACCCGCGCCAGTCTCGACGCCTTTCACAGGTGAGCTTTTTTATGTGAAGCCAACTTTTTACTAGCTGACGCACAATATCTTGGGGGATCCTATGGTCGAAACTAAAAGCATTTTGATCGTGGACGACGATGAGACAATCCTAACAGTCCTGAAAGAGATTTTGCGGCTAGACGGCTACGTAGTAGAAACGGCTTCTACCGGCAAAGAAGCTATTGAGAGGTCGGATGCTGCTTTTTTCAACTTATGCCTGCTGGACATCAAGCTACCAGACATGGAGGGCACTGAGCTTATCACTGAACTGCATAAGACTAATCCACAAATGATAAAGATAATCATCACCGGGTTCCCGAGTTTTGAGAATGCGGTAAAGTCCCTCAATCTCGGAGCGGACGCGTACATTATGAAACCCGTAAATTCCAAGGAATTGCTGGAGCTAGTGTCAGAAAAAATCAAAGAGCAGCAAGAGGCAAACCAAATGAGCGAGGATAGAGTCTCCGATTGGGTGAAAGATAGAGTTCGCCAGATTGAGCGAGAACAAAATAGAGATTGAGACTTTAAGCTGGAGCCAGCTGCGACGTTAACCCAAACCTTCTAAGCAACCGAGATAGGTCGCAGCAAACTACGCTCCATGTAGTCTTTGACTAGAAGTTTCGCAAGCCATGTCATCCCATAGTAACCGTAAACGCGCGGAGACTAAGAAAGCTAAAAATCTGTCACCGACTGAAGAAGAGATTGAGCAATTAATCGCCACGCTATCAGAAGTACAGAACCCAAAAACAAGGATGAGGACGGCGGAAGCACTAGGTAAAATTGGAGAGCCAGCGATTAAGCCTTTGAGCTCAGCGCTAACGGAAGAAAGGTGGGAAGTGCGCAGTAACGCTATTTTGGCACTTGAGAAAATAGGACAGCCCGCAATACACGTATTCCAAGAGGCAATGACCGATCAAGATTGGTTCGTACGAGCAACTGCAGTGAAAGCACTCGGCCAAATCAAGGATCCTCGAGCCGTCAAAGGCCTCATAAGTGTTTTGAACGACAAAGACTGGTTCGTTCGTGAGCGCGCAGCCGAAGCGTTGAGCAAAATCGGAGAGCCCGCGATCGACCCGCTGATCTCGGCTCTGAAGGATCGAAACGGACTTGTTCGTGAGCGCGCAGCCGAAGCGTTGAGCAAAATCGGAGAGCCCGCGATTGACCCGCTGATCTCGGCTCTGAAGGATCGAAACGGACTTGTTCGTGAGCGCGCAGCCGAAGTTCTCGGCAAAATAGGTGACGCGACGAGTATAAAACCCCTGATGGAAACTTTCCACGACGAAGAGCTTTACGTGAGAGCTAAAGCTGTCCTGGCATTTGAAAGAGTGAGAAGAAGAATCGCCGCAAGCGCTGAGCGCTAGAGCCCTCGCAAACGGTAGTCTAGCGTTTCAGAGCTACCTTGACCTTCAAGTTGCAGGAATAACTTAGTCTATTCGTTGAAATCGTGCGCGCCTTCATGCCGTATCTCATGCACACGAGATTGCAGGCTCGGTTCATCACCTATGAAAATCGAGGAGCTTCAAGAAATACTCGTGAAATCTCAAATCATTGCCTAATTCGGGATGAAACGCCAGTGCTAGCCTGTTTCCTTGTTGCGCAGCAACGCCGTACCTCTCGACACGAGCTAATACGTTAGTTGCGTCTCCGACCTGCGTAATCGCAGGAGCTCGAATAAAGATACCATCAAACGGAGAATTGAAAACCGTCACCGTCAGTGGGACCTGAAAAGACTCCGCCTGCCCCCCAAACGCGTTTCTTTTGACCTGCATGTCTATAAGCCCCAAACCATCCACATGCTCGTTTTTATAATTAGACATGATGATTAAACCGGCGCAAGTCCCCATCATAGGGATCTCCTTGTTCCCAAGTATCTCCTTGTCAATCCCTTCAAGATGCAATATCCTTGAAATTGTGGTGCTTTCGCCGCCCGGAATTATCAAACCGTCACAGTGCGGGACTATGCCTTTGCGCTTTATAGTCACTATTTTGCAGTCAAAATCCTTCGAGGACTTTTCCAGAGCCGTTATATGCTCTGAAACCGCACCCTGAATGGCAACTACTCCGATAGTTAACATCGAACTGTTCCTTCCCGTCGGGTCGCATGCGGTGTCAAAAACCCCCCGCGACTATGTTTTCCATAGCTTATAATGCAGCGCACGATGAAAGATCTTTTACAGCAACTGCGCACGTTCGCAAGAAACTCTATAATGAGTGGCATAAGGCTTATCATATAAAAGCACCGGAGGCAACGCGAACGTTTTGAGCTGAACAAAAAACTGTGACTTACGGACAATATTATGCATTTGCCAGCGCGGCAATCGATGACATCGATAGTTATTTAGCCCCAAAATGTTTTACGTTTTACAAAAATGGCCAAAGATAAGATTTTCAATATTAGAGTCTCAGAAGATGACTATGCCAAGCTTAAACAACTGGGCAGCATTCGAGCACGTGAGATTTTGCTCGATGCCGTAAACGATCAACTTTTTGAGCAGGTTCCGAAAAACGAGATGGAGAGACTCATTTATAAGTACGATAAGCTGGATACAGATTTGGCTAACCTTGAACAAAAGGTCCGCATTATCGACCAAAAGGCTCTTTCCAAATTGATTGATGATGATTATGCACAAGCTGCATTCAACGATTTTGAGGGTCTTTTTCAGCGCGTGGATCGATCCGTAGCAAATCTCAACAGAGAAAGGTTCGAACTCCTAAAAGTGAGGAGGGCCGGAGCACGTTATGTCTACGCCGGCGTCAGGGAGCTCGCAATTAAGCACCGACTGAACGACCTGCTCGACCGCCCAGACCCAGAATTGTACAACGAGTTAGCTTCAAGGCAATTGATCGATAACAAAGACAGATACAAGAAAAGCATCAGCGAACTTATCAAGAGCATTCAGGATAGAATCAAAGAAGAAGAGCTACTCTTGAACTCGCTGAGAGCGATGAGCCCGTACGTGATAATGAAAGAGAACATTCAAAGCCAGGTCGACGCTTTGCAGGAAGAAATGAAGGACGTGGTTTACGTTATTGAACACATAAAAGCCTTGGAAAAAAGATACGTACGGAACTTCTTAGAAAGTTTGAAGTATAGCAGCGAGAACGAAAAGTTTTCAGCAGCTAAGCTCTTAGAGAACGATGACTTTATGGGACGTTTCTATGACTCGGATCTCTCCTTATACGAAAAATTCGAAAAGTATCTTGTCTGTTGCGGAGTCGATAAAGCTCGAGCAAAAGCAATAGTAAAAAAGCACATGACGTGAACCTTTTGAGCGTTCGACTCAAAAAAATGAAGAGAGAGCAAAGCGCTGATTAACTATGGACTCGACGGGAATCGAACCCGTGGCATCCACGTTTTTCTCCTAAGATGCGAACGTGGCACTCTACCCCTGAGTTACGAGCCCCGAACGCTAAATGTTGCGGAGCTTTAAATAATTTGCCAACTCTCAGCAGATGTTCTAGATCGAAGTCTGCAATGATGTCAGGAATAAAGATACAGAAGGAGCGGACTTAGAATAAGATCTCAATATCCAGCTCCTCCGCCAGTTCTTTGTAACGATTTCTAATCGTTACTTCGGTTACACCGGCAATGTCAGCTACCTCTCTTTGTGTTCGCCTGTCACCGCATATAACTGAAGCTATGTAGATAGCTGCTGCGGCGACCCCGGTCGGGCCTCTCCCACTCGTTAGTTCTTTTTCCGCTGCTTGTCTCAGTATTTCGACCGCCTTGGATTGAACTTCACCCTTGAGTTTTAGGCCGGAACAGAATCTCGGTACGTAGTCTATGGGCGATGTCGGAGTCAGCTTGAGATCAAGTTCGCGTGAGATGAATCTATAAGTTCTTCCGATCTCTTTTCGACTTACCCGCGAAACCTCTGCAATTTCGTCGAGAGTTCTTGGAACTGAACACTGACGGCATGCAGCGTATAAAGCCGCAGCCGCAACGCCTTCGATGCTTCTTCCTCGAATAAGATTCTTGTCGACTGCTTTTCGATACACGACAGCAGCCGTCTCTCTTACATTTCTCGATAACCCAAGCGCTGACGCCATTCTGTCAAGCTCAGACAAGGCGAACGCTAAGTTTCTTTCGGTAGCATTTGACACGCGAATTCGTCGCTGCCACTTGCGTAATCGATAGAGCTGCGCCCTGTTCTTGGAAGAGATAGACCGACCATACGAATCCCTGTTTCGCCAGTCTATCATCGTGGACAATCCTTTGTCATGAATAGTATACGTCATAGGAGCGCCTACACGGCTCCTCTTCATTCGTTGATCGTGATCAAATGCCCGCCATTCAGGCCCCATGTCCATGAAATCTTCATCAATAACTAAACCGCATTTGTCGCAAACAAGTTCCGCTCTTTCATAGTCTTGGACTAGCTGTCGCGAACCGCATTCAGGGCAGACCGCTTTCGATTCCTCATACTCTCCAAGCTCTTTCTGGCGCTCTTTTGTAACTTCTCGGGCTTTTGCTCGCTCTATTATCCTCTCTCTTTCTACTTCAACCATATATCCACCTTTGAGCTCAGATGTAGACCTTCTCACCACGGAGTTCTCGCAAGTTAGCGAGGGTAAGGTTCTTAAACGGCTTCACAGAAATATACGGCGACGTTACCGGACCAAATACGTCGTGTACCGCGCCAATTCTTTTCATTCGCTTCGTTAATACCGCAGAATCAATCGTTGGGAAGAATTCAGCTTTAAGAATAATATAGCCGTGACTTGATACGTGAAGCACAGTACCTAACTTTCTCAAACCTGACCTCAAACGTTACGTATTTATATTATATGTCAAACTATTTAAAGTTTTAGGAAAACTTATAAAATTTCATTGAGGAGCGACGTAGCATTTCGACGAATCAAGCGCAGCTCTTGGTCTTCGTTCAAACCAGCCCCGCGTGCGATCTGTTCAGCCTCGACATTCGTAATCAGCTCGGTCCCGTGGCAGTCTGTGTTAACAAGGATATTCGGGGCAATTTTGGCCACGTGGCCGTTAGTAGCGTTGTGACCGCATCGCGCTGTAAGCTCCAGATAGATCCCATTCTGATTCGCAAGCTCTACGTCTTCCTGGCTCACAAGACCTGGGTGTGCAATGATGTTGACATCGCTAATAGCTGCAGCCGCCTTGTTTGTTCCTGGCGCCACCGGCTCAGCAATGGTCTCACCGTGTACGATTATTATTTGTGCGCCTAACGCTTTCGCTTTCCGAACGAGCTTAGGAATTTTTTCTGGCACGACGTGAGTAATCTCCGCTCCAACGAGAACTTCGATCTCACTGCAGCCCTCAGCCGCTCGCTTTGTCGCGCGAATCACTGAATCTACGTTAGAGAAGTCTACGTGATCTGTTATCGCAATAGCCTCGTGATCTGCAACATACGCCCGTCTTATGAGCTCACTCGGCAGAAGCGCACCGTCGCTAAGAATAGTGTGCGTGTGAAATTCTATTCGCTTGCTCATGTATCTTCAAGAATCGTGCGAAGCTCGCGATGCTTTTATCGCGCGCGCAATTTGCCGTATCGCCTCTCGCTTTGCGCCATTGACGTCTATAAGCAACCGCCCTTTGTGTTCCCACCAAAGTCGTGGATACGCTTTCTCATCTTCATAGGTCGGATTCAACCCCAGTTCTTGCGCTGCGCGGACGATTTCCTTGATATCTGGCGCTCCTACCGAATCTCCCTTGGCTATGATCCGGCCTTCTTTTCGCGTTTTATGCGCGTCAATGTAGACAGGCCAAACGACGTTTTTTGTGGTCTTTGCCATTGTTGCATAGCATTCCGCGTTACAGATATGTTAATATTGTCAAAACAGGCATTAAAGACTATGCACAAACTGGAGATCGAGGTAGGCAGAGATATTCTCAAAAGGAATAAGGAGGAGGCAGATCAGAACTTAACGGTACTCAAACGATATAACATCCGGGCGTTCGACATACTCGGGTCAATCGGCTCAGGAAAGACGTCAATTATCGAGAAGGTTGTGCCAATCTTGCAGCGTCAAGGATTACAGATCGGAGCGATTGCAGGCGACGTTGTTGGCGAGGATGATTTTGTCCGAATGAAGGCGCTAGATATCCCAGTTGTTAACCTGAACACGGGAACAGAATGTCACCTCGATGCACATCTTGTTGGCCACGCCATTGAGAAGCTACCTCTCAAGGAGTTAGACATTCTGTTTATCGAAAACGTCGGGAATATGGTTTGTCCAACGGACTTTGAACTTGGGACTGATGCGAGAATTGTAGTAGTAAGTGTCACCGAAGGGGACGACGTCGTAAACAAACACCCCATGATCTTCAGGGTCAGCGATATTGGGATTATCAACAAAATCGACTTAGCGGAGGCCGTGGGGGCGAGCATAGCGCGTATGAAAAATGATATGGAGCGAATTGCCCCACAGGTCAAACAAATCTTAATGAGCGTAAGAACAGGAGAAGGGATAAGTCAGCTTGTCGATCGTCTTCTGAACTACTAGCTTTTTTGGTTGTTTCGGATGAGTAGCTATTGTTCCGCAAGGAGAATCGCGTTGATTGATCCGTCCTGGCCAGGTCGGTTGGTGACTTTCGCTTTGCCTAAGGTCGTTTGAACAACTGCACCTTTCGTGATTATGTTACGCCTTACATAGTTCCTGTTTGCAGCGTTGAGTTCGACCGTCTCAAGATCCGCTTTGCTCGTGTTGCCCGTTGAAGCATCAGTCACATTTACGTGAGTGCCTTTGAGAAGCCGTGTCTTTGCGTTGCCACCGAATCCCGAAACTTGCTTCTTTCTGGTCTCTCCAAGCTGCGTGAGCGTCGACTCTCTGCCCATCTCATGTTTCCTTTTGCCGGCAGCATGCTTGATTCTTCCTCCGGTGCTGCGACGTACAGATTTTCCTTGCCACTTCATGAGTTACCTGTTGCCTAATGTTTGATAGGCGCTCTTATAGAGGATTCCTTATTTCAAGCTTTCGTATGGCTGATTTCCGTCACAGCTTCTGAACTGTTTTTGCTTGGCTACGCTAGCAAGACGTCGATCTACGTCGCGCTAATCACATTAATCGCGTTCAAAACGTCGAACATTCAAGCGTCGAAACTAACCCAGAACTCGAATTAAATGTCGCTGGCGCGGAAATCCCGTGAGAATCGAATCACTCTTCCTGTTCTAATTCGTCTAAATAGAGGTAAGCTGATCTTTCTGACTCAGCAGCACGAATTCGGCTATTAGAGCCTCTAGTTGTATCCTTTCGTCTGCCCCTTCGCTGAGTCGAAAATCAATCTCCCCAACACTGTTAATGAGCTGCACTTTTGACTGGTCAGAGATATCGAGGCCTAAGAGCGCTTTGTTGATTTGTACTACAATTTCGCTTCCAGAGAAACCTTGTTCCATAAGAAGAGCGTCTAGCGATGATAGCGCAAGTTTAAGCTTGCCCCCAATGGAAGCGCGTAGGAGGTCGTCAATTGCTTGCGGATCGGGGGTCGCTGTAATTTGATAGATTGTTTCCTGATCGATGTGTGTTGTTATCGAAGCTGCCGACTGCAGTGTGTTAATGGCTCGACGCAGATCTCCCGCGGCCACATAACTAATTGCGTCCAAAGCTTCGTCGCTTATTTCTAGCCGCTCTTTCTTGGCAATGTATCTCATCTGCGCTGTTAGCTCGGTTTTCCCAAGTGGTTTAAAACGATATACAGCGCATCTGGATTGTATTGGTTCAATTATTTTGCTCGAATAGTTGCACGACAAGATGAATCTGCAGGACCTGCTGAAGCTCTCCATAGTCCTCCGCAACGCCGATTGCGCGTCAGGTGTCAGCGAATCAGCCTCATCCAAAAAAATAATCTTGAAAGGTGCACTGACGGGTGCGGTTCTGGCAAAGTTCTTAATTTTGTTGCGAACAACTTCAATGCCGCGTTCATCAGAAGCATTGAGCTCGGTGAAGTTGCTCCTCCAATCATCTCCGTAGAGTTCGTGCGCCAACGCGATTGCCGCACTTGTTTTTCCTGTGCCAGCTGCTCCTGCAAACATCAAATGCGGCATGTTTTCTAATTTGACGTAGGATTGAAGTCTCTTAACGACTTGATCTTGTCCAACAACTTGGCTTAGCTTGCGCGGACGGTATTTCTCAATCCATATTTCTTCGATAACGATCGCCTCTGGATCCCCTTGCTTACTCGCAGGCACTGCGAAATAACGCAGTTAGCTGATAATTTGCTATTATTGGCCCATAAGATCGGCCAAGGTCGAATCTACAACACCTTTGGCAGTTATTGCCGAGAGTTTAATGTCCTGTACACAACGATGACCGGTACATCCGTGAACTCTCGCGCTTGCGGCCGTGTCTTTATCACGTTTTTCTCAGCAAGAGCTCTTTCAAGTACCGGCCTCATATAGATTCCGGCTTTTTGTTTCGCCGTTTTCGATTTGAACGCCGCGATTGTTCTGGCTTCGTATTTTAACGGCCAAGCCGTTCAAAATGGCGTGAACTACCACAGCAAACGGAATTAAGTCGCTGCTCGTAGAGTCTGAGGAACGCCTAAATTGTTCCATTATATCCTTCTCCCTTTCCCGCAGCAACGACAGCAAACGAAAACCCCGACCCAAGATTGTAACCGATCGGTTAAACGGCGCGCCAAAACTCGCAGACGCTGATAAGGCTCTCGCGATTGTCAAAGCACTGCAGACAACGCAGCTGCTACTAATTCGGCTATAAAGATTTACGGCTTTACTCGCAGTTTGCCAGCTGCGTGCCAAAGTTGAGAGTTGCGACAACACTGCCCGCTTTGCTCTTCTGCCGCCAAGCGATGCCACACATACGACTTCCGTGCTCTAAGCGAACGACGCGAAGCTTATCAAACGCCTGCAGAAGACGGCCGTGCTCGCGAGCCGACCCTTTCAGGCGCGCACATCCATCTTGGCGTGATCGTATCGGATGTTCGTTCACTTACGTTCGCTATGGTCGCCTGGCGATATTCGCATCTTCACGTTATTCCACGGTCTCAAACCTGCCCTCAAGCTTTCTAAGCACTTTGGGGAGAGTTGTGTACTCCATGTCCTGAAGTGGCAGCCTATGGGGCTCAAAAGGTCCATGCCGCCTCATATAATTCGCAATCAGATTCGCTTCGTCGCGGGCTGCATCGTACGCAGGATCGTTGAATAAATCGACAGGCCCGACAAACTTCCCGTTAGCTATTTGAAATCCTGCTGCGACGACACGCGGAGGGCCATCAAAGCGAGTGCACTTTGCGTTTTCAAAAGCGACCGGCATGACAGGGCCATTATGACTGCCTCGCATCCAGCCACTGACGAGATGGGGGAACGTCCAGGGTTCTAGCACTTCGCCGAGGGCTGGCAATCCAGACTGAGACCGCACAAGCGCCACTGGATCGTCTTTGCCCACGTATTCGCCCGCGATTTCAAACAGCTTTTCGGTGCTCACTGCTGCGGCCGGTTCGTCAGATGGCAATTTTCCCCCTTCTTTTGGATAGACCCGCTTTATGACGTAGCGGCTTTTTGCGCCGATTAGTGCGAGCATATCATATATCTCAGCCGGACAATCCATGAAAACGCGCGTGTGATCTTTAATATCCCATATCTCGAATCTGAAGCCCGTATGCATAGTAGGATCGATCACAAGTCCTGCAGTGTTGAACGGATCGGCAAACATCTTAAAAATTGGAAGGTTGAAAGCGCCAGGCTCGGTTTTGTCCATCATGAATGCGATGAGAGGCTCGCCCGTTCGTTCTGTGAACTCAATTTCAGTAGCACCTGGACCCATCCCGCGTATGTTCCCTGAAAAAGAGTCTTTCAACATGTCTTGGCCGGCCCCATACAGCTTCAGGACTTTTGCAACGTCTGTGCACGCGGTAAAAATCTTCCAGGCAAGTCCGTGCACTTCTGCATCATTTTCGCCTTTGGAGTGTCCCATAAGAAGCTCAAGGTCGTCGCCCACACCCATAACCCTGAAATCGAAAATCGTGCCTGTTTGCACAGCTTCTCCAAGAATTTCCTCTGCCTTTTCGCAGAGGTGGGGGTGTACAGTCGCGTGTCCTGGAAACCCTCCAACGTCCGCTTTTATCAAGCTTATTGTTACCTTAGCCATAATTGACCACCGATGCTGATTTGAAAAATGTCGTCAGCCAAACTTTAATATACATCCCGCATATTTAACATTCGCGAAAACAAATGGTCAGTTATTCTCCCTAAGTGCCACTTTGCCGATGTAGAAAGGTTTAAATTGAGAGATCTTATATTAAGAGCGGTGAGGTTTTCCTATCGCTAATTGTGTAACGGTAGTTGAGCTGTTAGAGTACAGTATCAAAATATGTAGAGGGCTCGTAGCTCAGTTAGGCAGAGCACCTGGCTTTTAACCCAGAATTAGGAGAGACACCAGGCGGTCAAGGGTTCAACTCCCTTCGAGCCCGTCTTCTATCGCTGGCTAAACGACAAACGCAACAAATCTCGACGTAGCTGATAACAGAACAGATTGAACGACGCTCGGAGAATAAAGATCTGCTTTGCAGAATTTCGAATCCATTCATCTTTGTCCCTCTAGGATGCAGTTTGGAGGTGCGCATGAAAAACATGAACGTTCTACAGCATGAAATGGTGCCTGAACACTCCATCATGTCTGACGAAGAAGTGCACGAGTTGCTAGCGCGATACGGCATCGAGCTCAAGCAACTGCCTAAAATATTGGTTACAGATCCTGCGTGCAAAGAAATTAAAGCACAAAAAGATCACGTAATAAGAATAAAACGCCGGAGTCTGACGGCGGACGAAGCCGTATCCTACCGTCTCGTAATCGACACAAAAATGGGGTGAGAATTTGATAGACAGAGAGCCAATATCCAGAAGCTATTTCACAAGAGACAAGATTGCGCAACATCACATCAACTCTTTTGACGATTTTATCGAGAGAGGGTTGCAGAAAATCATTGATGAACAGGCAGCTATCGATACGGATGTCCCCGGCCTTCTTGTGAAGCTTGGCCGTATTCGGGTTGATACGCCAAAAGTGCGCGAAGCAGACGGCTCGCTCGAGGAGCTTTACCCCACGGAAGCGCGACTTCGAAATATTACGTATGCCGCACCAATTTTTCTTGAAATGACCCTTATACAGGGAGACATCGAAAAAGAACCTGAGGAAGTCACAGTTGGACTAATGCCGATAATGGTGGGTTCGAAGGCATGCAACCTCTCAAGACTCTCCGACGGTCAGATGGTCAAGTTGGGCGAAGATCCAGCGGATCCCGGCGGATACTTCATCGTCAGCGGATCAGAGCGGGTAATAATAACCCTCGAGGATCTCGCACCAAACAAAATCTTTGCTGAGTATGATGAACGCTATGGTGGACGCATAGAGGTCGCTAAAGTTTTTTCACAGCGCAGAGGGTACAAAGCGCTGGTTATGGTAGAAAGGGGGCGTGACTCGATTCTTGAGGTCTCATTCCCCTCAGTTTCCGGGCGAATCAACTACATAATGCTTGTCAGAGCGCTTGGTCTCGTGACTGATCAAGACATTGTCCAATCTATATCCGACGATCCTGAAATCATCAAATTCATGTTGGAGAACATCGAGGAGGCCGAAGACTTTCCGCAAGACGCAGAAGAGTCGCTTGAACCATACCACCAAAGAATTCAGGAATTATCAATGAAAAGGCTCGGCGAGAAAGTTGCTGCGGGCCAAGCTACCGAATATCAGGCGAAAAGGTCTAATTATGTTGTCGATCGGTATCTTCTGCCCCATTTAAATGATCCTCTTCTCTCCGAGGAAGAAGCCCGACTAGTCAAAGCGCACTTTCTCGGGAGAATGGCGGAAGCATGCTTCAAACTTGCTCTGCACAAACGCGGAGAAGATGATAAAGACCACTACGCTAACAAGCGTTTGAAACTCGCTGGCGATCTGATGGAAGATCTCTTTCGCGTGTCGTTTAGTCGACTTACAAGAGACATTAAGTACCAGCTTGAGCGAGCGGACATGAGAAACCGTGAACTCAATGTGTTGACTGCCGTGAGGGCAGACGTCTTAACAGAGAGGCTCACCCACCCCCTTGCCACTGGGAACTGGGTCGGGGGGCGAACAGGCGTGTCGCAGCTCCTTGACCGAACCGACTATATGGCGATGTTATCGCATTTGAGAAGGGTAATTTCACCGCTGTCTCGAGCGCAGCCTCACTTTGAAGCCCGTGACCTGCACCCGACTCAATGGGGCCGCATCTGTCCAAGTGAGACACCAGAAGGCCCAAACTGTGGGCTCGTAAAGAACTTTGCCCAGCAGGTCGAACTTTCAACCGCTCTGGAAGACGAAACTACTGTCCTGTCTGCACTAGAAGAGCTTGGTTATACGCCTATCGGACAAGAAGTGGTGTCGGAGGTTGAAACTGATGAGTGAAGCGAGGATTTACCTTGATGGCGCCCTCAAGGGAACGCACAGCAATCCAAGACAATTTGTTGACCAATTTCGAACAAAACGAAGACGCGGAGAGCTTCCGCATCTGATAAATATTGCTTATCACGAAGACACGAACGAAATCAATATCAACACGGATTCTGGCAGAGCCCGTAGGCCACTTATAATTATCGAGCGGGGAGCACCGCTCATTTCCGAAGAGCACATCCAGAAGCTCAAGCAAGGAGAACTTTCTTTTGATGATTTGATAGAGAACGGACTCATTGAGTACATCGATGCCGAAGAGGAAGAGAATATCTACGTTGCTGTCGCGCCCGAAGATCTAACAAGTGAACATACGCACCTCGAGATCGATCCCTCGCTCATTTTGGGAATAGCTACGGGGTTGGTCCCATACCCGGAGCATAATGCATCGCCGCGCAACACAATGGGGGCGGGAATGATAAAGCAGTCGTTAGGCGCTTCGTGCGCCAACTGGAAGCTCAGACCTGACACCCGCTCGCACTATTTACATTATCCACAGCTCGGAATCGTAAAAACTAACGCAATGGAAGCGGTAGGCTTTGACGACAGGCTTTCAGGACAGAACTTCGTTGTCGCCGTCCAATCCTACGAGGGCTACAACATTGAAGACGCCCTCATTATCAACAAGAACTCGATCGAACGAGGACTCGGCAGGAGCCACTTTTTCCGTACTTACGAAGCTGAAGAACGCCGATATCCCGGGGGGCAAGAAGATAAATTTGAGATACCTGACGCGGAAGTTCGCGGCGCTCGCGGCCCGGAAGTTTATGCAAACCTAGACGAAGACGGTTTCGTCAATCCAGAAGCCGAAGTGCAACCCAATGATGTACTGGTAGGAAAGACGAGCCCGCCAAGATTTCTCGAAGAGCCGACCGAGCTTGGTGGCATTAGCACCCAAAAAAGACGTGAAACCTCTGTCACGATGCGTTCGAACGAAAGTGGCGTTGTAGACGCAGTCATCATTACGGAAGGCGAGAACGGATCCAGATTAGTCAAAGTTAGAACCAGGGATCAAAGAGTACCAGAACTAGGAGACAAGTTCGCTTCGAGACACGGACAGAAGGGTGTAATAGGGCTCATCGTACCGCAAGAGGACATGCCATTTACCGAAGACGGGATCGTTCCTGATCTGATCATCAATCCTCACGCGATCCCATCGCGAATGACCGTGGGCCACGTTTTGGAAATGATAGGCGGAAAGGTCGGGAGTCTAGAAGGAAGGCGGATAAATGGGACTGCATTTTCTGGCGAACCTGAAGTCACTTTGAGGGCGGCGTTGAAAAGAAACGGCTTCTCGCATACGGGGAAGGAGGTACTGTACGACGGAATCACGGGCGAAAAGCTGGCCGCTGACATGTTTATCGGCCTGATCCTTTACCAAAAGCTGCACCACATGGTGTCAGAAAAACTGCACGCGCGATCCCGTGGACCCGTGCAAGTGCTAACGCATCAACCTACCGAAGGTCGAGCGCGCGAAGGCGGATTACGGTTCGGCGAGATGGAGCGAGATGTGATGATAGGCCACGGCGCAGCTTTGGCGTTGAAAGAGCGACTCGTCGACGAATCGGACAAAGTTGAAGAGTACGTATGTACTGCGTGCGGGATGATAGCCACCTTTGATAAACGTCGTAACGTGGTCTATTGCCCCAGTTGCGGAGCAGATACCGATATCTACAAAGTTGAAATGAGCTACGCTTTCAAATTGCTGCTGGATGAGATGAAGGCACTTGGTATTGCCCCACGCATTGAACTGGAAGACGCGGTCTAATCGGGAGGATCACATGAGTAGCCCTAAACGAATCGGAAAAATCAAATTTGGATTACTGTCACCAAAAGAATATCGGAAGATGAGTGTAACGAAAGTTATTACTGCCGACACTTATGATGATGACGGTTTCCCCATTGAAATGGGCCTTATGGATCCTCGGCTAGGAGTCATAGACCCAGGCCTTCGATGCAAGACATGTGGTCAGCGTGCGGGCGAATGCCCTGGCCACTTCGGCCACATCGAACTTGCCGCCCCCGTAGTCCACGTTGGATTTGCAAAGCTTATACGTAAAACACTTAGAGCCACGTGTCGCCGCTGCGGACACCTGTTGCTCGACGAGATGCAGCAGCACGAATTTCTTCTCAAAATGCACGAACTGAAGGACAAGAATTATTCCACTGAAGAGACTGTTAAAAACGTTATCAAAGAAGCGCGAAAAGCAACCACGTGCCCCTACTGTGCTGAACAGCAGAAGGAGATAAAGTACGAAAAGCCGACTCGCTACGTTGAAGATAGTCACAAACTGATGCCGGCAGACATCCGCGATAGATTTGAACGGATACCGGATAGCGACACTGAACTGCTCGGTCTCGACGCAAGTAACGTACGTCCGGAATGGATGATACTAACAGTCTTGCCTGTGCCGCCTGTAACGACGCGACCTTCTATCACACTTGAAAACGGACAAAGATCCGAAGATGACCTGACGCACAAGCTCGTAGATATCATCAGAATAAACCAGCGATTTCAAGAGAATCGCGAGGCAGGCGCACCACAACTCATTATCGAAGACCTGTGGGAACTCTTGCAATATCACGTCACTACATTCCTTGATAACGAAGTGTCAGGGGTGCCCCCCGCAAGACATCGCAGCGGGAGGCCTTTGAAAACGCTCTCGCAACGACTTAAAGGCAAAGACGGGCGATTCAGAGGGAGCCTCTCAGGTAAAAGAGTGAACTTCTCGGCACGAACTGTCATTTCCCCCGACCCCAACCTCAGTGTGAATGAAGTGGGCGTTCCTGAAACTATCGCCCACGAGATGACCGTGCCTATTATTGTGACGCCGCGGAATATTGACGACTTGCAGGAGTATATTAAGCGCGGCCCGCTTAACCACCCGGGGGCGAACTACGTAAAACGACCTGACGGGAAACGCGTGAAGGTTACAGACAAGAACGGAGACGAGATCGCTGAGACAGTTGAAAACGGGTGGATCGTCGAAAGACAGCTGAAGGACGGGGATATTGTCCTTTTCAACAGACAGCCATCACTCCACCGAATGAGCATCATGGCTCATAGAGTCAAAGTGATGCCTTTCAAAACTTTTCGACTAAACCCAGCCGTATGCCCACCGTACAACGCCGATTTCGACGGTGACGAAATGAACCTGCACGTGCCGCAAACCGAAGAAGCGCGCGCCGAAGCACGCATCCTTATGCAAGTAGAGGAGAACATCCTCTCCCCAAGGTTCGGCGGCCCGATTATTGGCGGGATACACGACCACATTTCCGGGCTCTTTTTGCTTACCCAAAAAGGTACCAAATTTACGAAAAGCGAGGTCTACGAGCTTCTCAGGAAGTGCACTGTTGAAAAACCGCTCCCCACACCTGCAATTGTAGAAGAAGACGTAGCCTATTACAGCGGTAAGCAGGTGTTCAGTCAAGTACTCCCAGAGCAGCTAAATCTGACACTCAAGGCCAAGAAATGCGTCATGCACGCAGTATGCCTCAAAACTGACTGTGAAATAGACGCATACGTAAAGATTGAAGCAGGCAACTTGATTTGTGGCATAATTGATGAAAAATCAATTGGGGCCTTTAGCGGCGCAATACTGGATGGCATAATCAGGGAATACCATGATACTGGTTTCACAGAGGCGTCGCGATTTCTGGATAACGCTACTAAACTTGCGATAAGAAGCATCATGGCGTTCGGGTTCAGCTTCGGAATTGATGACGAAGATGTTTCTCAGCAGGCACAATTGGAAATAGAAGAAATCATGGAAAAAGCGGAAGAGCGCGTCTCGGCACTAATAAATGCTTATGAATTCGGAGAGCTTGAATCTATGCCTGGTCGGACGCTTAACGAAACTCTAGAGATGAAAATAATGCAAGAACTCGGTCGCGCAAGAGATAAGGCAGGAGAAATTGCGGGGAAGAACCTCGGATTTGCAGGCGAGCTAGCACTTGACAATTCGGCTGTCGTGATGGCTGTTTCCGGAGCGCGCGGGTCAATGTTGAACCTCACGCAGATGGCCGGCAGCGTAGGCCAACAGTCAGTGAGAGGTGAGCGGATCAAACGAGGATACTATGATAGAACGCTGCCTCATTTTCGAAAAGGCGACCTTGGTGCTGATGCGCGCGGCTTCGTCAGGTCGAGTTACAAGAAGGGCCTGACGCCGACAGAATTCTTCTTTCACGCTATTGGAGGGAGGGAGGGACTTGTCGACACGGCAGTTAGGACGTCTCAGTCTGGATACCTCCAAAGACGGCTCATAAACGCGCTCCAAGACCTAGAAGTGGAATATGACGGGACAGTGCGATCTGGAGAGAAAGTGGTTCAGTTCGTTTACGGGGAAGACGGCATTGACCCCACTAAGAGTAACTATGGGAAATCCGTCAACGTACAGAAAATCGTACAGGACGTCATTGAAAAACACGGGAGCGGGTGATTCGATGGATCTTCAAGAAGCAATAAGTGGGCTCAAATTGCCTTTGAACGTAAGAAACGATCTATTTGCAGAGTTAAATAGCTTGCAGCTGTCCGAAAACGACATCACTGAGATACTTCAAGCGACTCAAGACGAGTACGCAAGATCAAAAGTGGAACCGTGTGAGGCCGTCGGAACGATCGCAGCCCAGTCAATCGGAGAACCCGGAACGCAAATGACAATGAGGACGTTTCACTACGCAGGGGTAGCTGACATAAATGTTACGCTTGGACTTCCAAGGCTCATAGAAATTGTCGACGCTCGGAAAGTACCTGATACACCGATGATGACGATATATCTCGAAGCCGAGAGCGCGAATGACCGAGACAAAGCCTTGCAATTTGGCTGGGAGATTGAAGCGACGCGGGTAAGCGACATTGCAGATATCCTTACTGATACTGATGAGATGCAGATCTATGTAGAATTTGACGACCGGGTTATGCAACAGCGCGGTGTCGATTTGGACGCCGTTGTGACTAAACTTCAGGCGCTTCAGGATGTCGATGTTCGCGTTGATGGATCTAACGTCGTATTGAGCCCTTCAGTCAAGCGCTACAGAGCACTGCTTCAAATCGTAGAAAAAGTTAGGACAATGGTCATTAAAGGCATCGAGGATATTAAACGGGTCGTCGTACGAAAAGAAGGCGAGGAGTACGTTCTCTATACAGAAGGTTCGTCTTTAAAAAAGGTGATAACGCTGGCGCACATTGACGCGAGCCGAACGAGGACAAATAACATTAACGAGATGCATGAGGTTTTGGGTATCGAAGCAGCCCGGAACTCCATCATCGAAGAGGCAATGAGCACGTTGCGTGAGCAAGGGCTGACAGTAGATGTTAGGCATATAATGCTTGTGGCAGATATGATGACGGTTGATGGCGAAGTGAAACAAATTGGGCGGCACGGTATTGCAGGAGAAAAAACGAGTGTGCTGTCGCGAGCTGCTTTTGAAGTCACCGTGAATCACTTGCTCGATGCCGCCGTCCGCGGCGAGACAGACGAGCTTGCTGGGGTCACCGAGAACGTGATTGTGGGCCAGCATATTCTACTCGGAACTGGCGACGTTAAGCTAATCGCAAAAACGAGCAAAGCATAAATTCTGAGGCAAAAATGGAGCTAGATATCGCTAAATCCTTAAGAACGGCAATAAGAGACGGAACAGTCGCGGTAGGCGCAAAGAACACGCTTAAATCAATCCAGAAAGGCGACGCGCAGTTGGTTATCCTGGCCTCTAACTGTCCGCAAAGGTTTCGCGATATAATATTATCAAGCGCTGTGCCTAATGCAAGTCTCGAGGTCAACAGCGTAGAATTAGGATCAGTTTGTGGAAAGCCGTTCACGATATCCGCCCTTTCGATCGTGGATCCAGGATCTTCAGACATTATGTCTCTAAGGGAAAAGGAGATAAATAATGACAGAAGTTAAGCTCACAACAGAAGGGATACGCTACATAGCCTTGTTTGAGAGTTTAACCCAAGCAATCGCCCGTGATTGCTATGTCGATGACGAGAACGATCGCGTGATATTCGTCGTCAAGAAAGGGGATATGGGCCTCGCGATCGGCAAGAATGGCAACAATATAAACAGAGTGAAAAGATCGGTAGGGAAACACGTCGAAATAGTCGAGTACTCCGATGAAGTCGACGAGTTCGTTGCCAATGCACTTCAACCCGTTTTCGTTAAGAAAGTACAAGTCGTTGTAAAAGAGAACAGGAAACTTGCCTACGTTGAAGTCATGTCCAAGGATCGTGGAATAGCGATTGGAAAAAACGGGAGAAACATTCAAAGAGCAAAATTGCTTGCGCAAAGGCACCACGGCCTAGCAGATGTGATTATTCAGTAGTTCCTTCAAACGAGGAGTCATCATGGGAAAGGGCATCTATTCGGCACGCAAACTGAAAAAAGACCACAAAGCGCTTCGATGGAGTGACAAAAACTTCAGCCGTCGCGTACTCCATCTGGACGAAAAAGCGAACCCGTTAGAAGGCGCACCGCAAGCACGAGGAATCGTGCTTGAAAAAGTCGGAGTGGAAGCAAAGCAGCCAAACTCAGCTATACGCAAGTGCGTCAGAATCCAACTGATCAAAAACGGACGACAAGTAACCGCCTTCTGCCCCGGGGTAGCAGCGACAAACTTCATCGACGAGCACGACGAGGTAACCGTGGAAGGGATTGGCGGCAGAATGGGTGGCTCAATGGGAGATATCCCAGGCGTGCGGTTTAAGGTCATAAAGGTGAACAACGTTTCTCTTGAAGAAATGGTCCGCGGCAGAAAAGAAAAACCAGTAAGGTAGGGACATGCCAACAGATAACAATAGCTTACCCTTCGGCAAGTGGGAGATTGCCGACATTCACGTTGAAGACCCAGGTGTAAAGCGCTACGTTCACTTTGAATCACCAGCAATTCACACCGGCGGAAAACACGCGCGCCAGCAATTCAACAAGTCAAACTTATCTATCGTCGAGCGGCTAACCAACAAACTCATGCGCGGAGCAGGCAACACGGGAAAGAAAATCAAGGCCTATGACACTGTAAAAAAGTCATTCGAAACAATAAACACGCGTACAAAGGAGAACCCGGTGCAGTTGCTCATTCAAGCCGTCGAAAATGCCGGACCTCGGGAAGAGACAGTACGATTGAGATACGGCGGCATATCGGTCCCAAAAGCTGTCGACACTGCGTCACAGCGGCGGGTCGATTTAGCGCTTATGTTCATCGCGCAAGGCGCTAAAAAGACTGCATTTAAAAGTAAACGCACCTTTGATGATTGTCTCGCATCAGAGATTATAGCTGCAGCAAAGAATGACGTACGAAGCTTCTCGATAAGCAAGAAAGAAGAGAAAGAACGAGTGGCTAAGGCAGCACGGTAGTGTAGTATTTTCGGCGAAGCACATGGTAAGCAGACAAAAAATGGTTGAGCGCGTCACAACGCTCATGGACCGCCCCGAAAATATACGCAACATAGGGATTGTAGCGCACATAGATCACGGCAAGACTACGCTTTCTGACAATCTGCTCGCCGGGGCAGGCATGATTTCAAAGGAGCTCGCTGGCACACAACTATTCATGGACTTTGACGAAGAAGAACAAGCGAGAGGTATCACAATCAACGCAGCGAACGTATCGATGGTTCACGAGTTTCTTGGGAACGAGTACTTAATCAACCTCATCGATACGCCTGGGCACGTAGACTTCGGGGGAGACGTCACGCGGGCCATGCGAGCGGTTGACGGAGCAGTCGTCGTAGTCGATGCCGTTGAAGGCACGATGCCCCAAACAGAAACAGTTTTGCGCCAAGCGCTAAAGGAAAACGTCAAACCAATTCTCTTCATTAACAAAGTCGACAGACTTGTCAACGAGCTCAAATTGGATCCGCAGGCTATGATGGGCAAGTTCGTCAATCTGATCAATCATGTGAACAAGCTGATCAAGGGGATGAGCGAGGAAAAGTTCAATGAGGGCTGGAAAGTTAAGGTCGATGATGGTTCTGTTGCGTTCGGATCCGCACTGTACAACTGGGCCTTAAGCGTACCTCAAATGGAAAAAACGAAGATCACATTCAAAGATGTATATGAATATTGTGCAAATGACAAGCAAAAAGATCTTGCAGACCGCAGCCCGCTTCATGAAATAGTGTTAAATATGGTCATCACGCACCTCCCAAATCCGCTGCAAGCGCAAAAGCAACGCGTCCCTGTCATATGGCACGGAGACAAGAACTCGGATGAGGGCAAAGCGATGTTGAGTTGCGACCAACACGGTCCAGTACAGTTCATGGTTACCGACATATCTATCGACCCTCACGCAGGCGAAGTCGCGACAGGGCGACTTTTTTCGGGATCGCTCGAGCGCGGACAAGAGCTTGCAGTTTCGGGCATGCCAAACAAAAATCGAATTCAACAGGTAGGCATATTTATGGGCGCAGAGCGGATCGAAGTTGAGCGAATTCCAGCCGGTAACATCGCGGCCGTCACCGGACTGCGAGACGCGATAGTGGGCTCGACCGTTTCTTCTCTAAAAGGCGTTGCTCCTTTTGAAAGCATTAAGCACGCAAGCGAGCCGGTAGTTACGGTTGCTATCGAAGCGAAGAACATGAGAGACTTGCCCAAGCTCGTTGAAGTGCTACGACAAGTCTCTAAGGAGGATCCGACGCTGCGGGTGACGATCAATGAAGAGACTGGAGAACACTTGATATCTGGCATGGGCGAACTGCACCTCGAGATAATTGCCCACAAAATCGAGAGAGATAAAAACGTACAAATCACCACGTCAGAACCGATTGTGGTATATAGGGAGACAGTTCAAGGCCGCGCGGGACCCGTCGAAGGCAAGTCTCCGAACCGCCATAACCGGTTCTACTTCGAAGTGGAAGCGTTACCGCGCGATGTAATTGCTTTACTAAAGGAGGGCGCCGTCAACATGAATGCCCCAGAAACTGAACGGCGAGCGATCTTAATAGAAGCGGGCCTCGAAAAAGATGAAGCGCGAAACGTCGCCGATGTCTTCGTATCAAACCTTCTCTTAGACCTGACCAAAGGCATCCAATATCTGCGCGAAACGATGGAACTGATTATAGAGGGATTCGAGGAAGCAATGAAGACCGGGCCATTAACACGAGAACCCTGTGAGGGCATAAAAGTGAAACTGGTCGATGTCACCTTGCACGAAGACGCAGTCCATCGAGGTCCTGCGCAAGTCATACCTGCCGTTAGATCGGCGATATTCGCGGCCATCCTGATGGCCAAGGACGTAGTACTTGAACCGATGCAGAAGGTTTTTATCAGCGTCCCCCAAAGCCTGATGGGAAGTGCGACGCAACAAATACAAGCAAGGCGCGGTCAAATATTGGATCTCGATTCCGAAGGCGACACGGTAGTTGTGGTTGGTAAAACCCCAGTCGCCGAAATGTTTGGTTTTGCTGGAGATTTGCGATCAGCGACAGAAGGCCGCGCTGTATGGAGCACGGAGTTCCTCGGATTTGAGGTGTTGACACAAAGCTTACAACTAGAGATAGTAAAAGAGATAAGGCAGAGAAAAGGCCTAAAAGCTGAGCTGCCAAAACCACACGACTTCATAGGCTGAAAGGAGGAAAGAACAAAAATGGCTGCAAAGCCCCATTTAAACTTAGCAATGATAGGTCACGTTGACCACGGCAAGAGCACATTAGTTGGAAGGCTGCTGTTCGAGACTGGCAATGTAGGTGCGCACATAATTGAGTCATACAAGAAAGAGGCAGAGGCAAAGGGCAAAGGATCCTTTGAGTTTGCCTGGGTAATGGACTCGCTCAAGGAAGAACGCGAACGCGGCGTCACAATCGACATAGCACACCAGCGATTCGATACCGAAAACTACTACTTCACTATCGTCGACTGTCCCGGTCACCGTGACTTCGTAAAGAATATGATCACCGGAGCATCGCAGGCTGATGCTGCAATATTAGTGGTTGCAGCGCCTGATGGTGTAATGGCTCAAACGAAAGAGCACGTCTTCCTTGCACGCACACTCGGAATCAATCAGCTGATCATAGCGATCAACAAAATGGATGCTTCAGATTTTAGCGAGAAGCGGTTCAATGAAGTCAAAGACGAAGTAGGAAAGCTACTGAAAACAGTTGGGTACAAGGAAGAAGACGTTCAGTATGTCCCAGTTTCGGCGTTTAAAGGCGATAACGTAACCAAACTCAGTGACAACATGCCGTGGTACGGCGGTGAGACGCTGTTACAGGAGATCAACAAGTTCAAAGTTCCTGAAAAACCGGTCAAATTACCTCTCAGATTACCCATACAGGACGTATACACGATCTCAGGTATCGGGACGGTGCCCGTTGGCAGAGTCGAAACGGGCACAATGAAGCGGGGAGACAAGGTAATATTCGAGCCCGCAAATGTCCGAGGGGAAATTAAATCAATAGAAATGCATCACGAAGAGATCCCAGAGGCCACTCCAGGAGATAACGTAGGTTTCAACGTCCGGGGAGTTGCTAAGAAGGATATTAAGCGCGGTGATGTCACCGGTCATCAAGACACGCCACCAAGTGTCGCGAAGGAATTTACGGCCCAGATCGTCGTTTTGCAGCATCCAAGTGCGATAACTGCGGGCTACACGCCCGTGTTCCATGCGCACACTGCGCAGGTGGCATGCACCTTTACGGAAATCAAGGCAAAGCTTGATCCTAGAACTGGTCAAGTAAAACAGTCCAACCCAGACTTCATCAAAACAGGCGATGCAGCCATCATACAAGTCCGGCCGACAAAGCCATTGGTGATAGAGAAGGTAAAAGAGATACCGCAATTGGGCCGCTTTGCCATTCGGGACATGGGACAAACCATCGCAGCGGGCATGTGCATTGACATAATCCCTCGGTAACGTCACGTGATTGAATGCAAAAAGCAAGAATAAGGCTTTCAGGAACGAGCCCGGAAATGCTTGATCACGTTTGTGAACAAGTTAAGAGCATAGCCGACAGGACGGGAGTCAACCTGTCCGGGCCAGTCCCTCTTCCCACGAAAAGGCTCAAAGTACCGACGCGAAAAAGCCCCGACGGCGAAGGGACGGCCACATGGGAGCACTGGGAAATGCGCGTCCACAAACGACTTATCGATCTTGATGCTGATGAGCGCGCGCTTCGGCAACTCATGAGAATACAAGTCCCGAAAGATATCAACATCGAAATAGTACTGGAAGGGTGATGGTCTCGCCCATTCAAGATGATTTTGCTTGAAAAATGTGCGAGCCGAAGCAATTGTACCGGACGAGTAGATGGCCGAGGTAGCCAAGTGGACTACGGCGCCAGCCTTGAGCGTTCCTCTTAGGTTCAATGAGAGCTGGTGAGGCTTTCGCCTCGCAGGGGTTCAAATCCCTTCCTCGGCGCTTCTATTTTCTAATGTGATTTCTCTTTTCCCACGGCTTGATGATGCACAGCCGTTTGTTCGCTTCATCGATTTCAACGATCGAATAACTTATGCCGCCTCTGTCGAGAAAATCTATGAAAAAGTCCTCGAAGTACGCGGATTTGTCCTCGTTAAATCTGGTCGCCAAAAAAACAAATGCCATTATATTCTGACAGAAGCACGAAGCTAGATAGTAATAGTCGTTATCCGAAATGTGGTATTTGGCGGCTGATTTTTCTTTTGCCTTCTCACGTCTGAGCAACGCCATACTCTAGCCAGGCACGTTTCTGTACCTACCACCACGTTCTGCGTTTAAATACCATATGTTCTCGACAGTATGCAGCACCAAGCATTTGGGTGCGAGCAAACAGCACAACGACGCAGGGTCGCCATCTCGTAGAACTATCGGAAAAGCAAGCCGTTACTCGAAGCACAAAAACGGCCGAATCCTCAAAGTTTCTGGTACGTTCGAAGCTTTAAAACTAACCCACGCCAGCATCAGTCGCAAAACCTATCCGATGGTTATTAAATACCAACGATTCATATTTAGTTCAAATGAGCGATAAAATCAGGTTTGTAATACCTAAGGGCAGCTTGGAGGAGCAAACAATCAAGTTCTTGAAGCTAGCAGATTTAGAAGTCATTCGAAAGAGTCCGAGGGATTACAGCCCAACAATCAAAGATTTCAGAATCAGTACTGTAAAAGTACTGAGACCTCAAGAAATCCCCCAATACGTTGCAGCCGGGTACTTCGACCTTGGCATAACGGGACTTGACTGGGTGCGCGAGACCGAAAGTGAGGTCCGAATCATCGCGGAACTGCGCTACAGCAAGACCGGATCGGAAAAGGTCAAAATAGTACTCGCAGTCCATGAACAATCAGCCATAAGATCGCCTCTTGATTTGAAGCCAAGCAGCAGGATTTCGACAGAATATCCAAATCTTGCAAAGCAGTATTTTGAGCAGATGGGGATCTCCGTTGACATATTCTTGTCATACGGCGCCACCGAAGCTAAGGTCCCAGATATCATGGACGGCATAGTCGAGCTAACCGAAACCGGGGAGACCCTCAAAAGAGGCGGCCTCAAGGAGATCGACGTCATTCTTGAGTCATCGACCGTGCTTATTGCCAACGAGGGTAGCTACGTAGCGAAGCGACGCTCAATAGACGGCATAAAAACGCTCATATTGGGCGCCATAGACGCCCAAAACAGGGCTCTAGTCAAAATGAATGTGCCTGAAAAAAAGCTTGAAGAGATTATAGCAATCTTACCTACAATGAAAGCCCCCAGCGTCGCGAAGTTGTATAATGCAGACTACTACGCGGTTGAATCAGTAGTATCCAAAGAACAAATCAATGAGCTGATTCCCAAGCTGAAGCAGCACGGAGCGGAAGATATTTTAGAATTGTCCATCAGCAAGATCGTAGACTAGCCGGCTCTATCCGATGAAGATGAACAAGATAACAATAGCGCCCCGGATACGGATGCGCGCTTGCGCATTGCTAGTGCTCGTTGCATTAACCCTGACCGCGAGCGTAGCTGGTTGTGTGACTGAACAGCCAAACAACGGGAGCGCGCCTACAATCAATCCGGTCAACGTCACGCATACCTATTATTACACTTACAACGGCACGCCGTATCTCACAGGTATCATCAAAAACATCGGAACAGTGAACGTCGTGGACATAAACCTTCAAGCTGAGGGATACGCAAACAACACGACGTACGAGCAAGGCTACGCAGGTCCGGAAACAGGAGTCAATTCAACCATTCTCCCCGGGGAGACGGCACCGTTTATGATCAAAATGTTGCCAGTGGTATCCAGCGGTGCTAGCTCCACCCCCCTCAATCAAACACAAGTTACATCAACAAACTTGAAAGCAGCGACGGCTACGCGAAATATCACCTCCAATAATTCAAAAACTCAAACTAGCACGCAGGCAGCGAAAAAGTACAATTTACGCTACAGGATACTGCCACCCGACTATAAACTCTCAAACGAAAACCCGTATCTGCTGGCGATCGCAGACTACAAAACCTATGTCCTCAACCGGACAATTAGCGGCCTCAGCGGAGAAGTTTACAACGGGGGGACCGAGAACGTCAACTCCTCGGTTGTAGCGGTCGCACTTTATAATAAAGACGGGAATGTTCTAGGCGTTTTTGTAGGCAAGCCGCAAGGAGAGCTGACTCCAAAAAAGACGACGCTATTTCAAATCAATATACCGCGCAATTTTTCAATTTCGTTAGCAGAAGTAGCTAGAACCCAAGTATATGCGTACGAGTTCACTAGTTGACGCTCATATCTGGCTAACGAGAACCGCGTCGTCGACGACCTCGATTCTTAGTTCTCCCTCGTAACGTTTTGTCTTAAAAACCGACTCGCACACACGAATGGGCAAAAAGACTTCTATGTTGTCTTCATCCCTCGTATAAGTTCCGACAACGCCTCCACGCGTTGCTTGTTCTGCTCCTGTAGTTTCGACCAGCTTTATCGTTTCTTCTTTGATATTGGTAGAAACGCTCCCTGATGATTTGTTTAGTGGAAATGCGCGCCCTATGCAAAACGTTTCTATGCATTTTGTAGGTATTACTATCGTTGTAGAACCTTTGTCACAGCGATAGCGCACTTTACCCATCAACATGATGCTTTATGCAACCCCATACGATGAAATACTGCGCTCACGTATTTATAGCAATCTCAATGAAAGACAACCAAATGCGAAAGAATTGAGCCCAAAGTAGGCCCCGACGAGAGCGCCTTCGAATCGGTTCCACCCATCACTAACTAATACGTAAATCCTTATCAAAGAAGTGAAGTTCGAATTTTGGGCCAAGTTTCTTTAGAGCATCTTCTGTTTTGTGTCTCGTTTTTTCCGGCAAGATCAAAACGATTCGGTCAACGTCCAAGCTCTTCAGCTGAAGCCATTTCGCAATGAGCTCGTCCGTTATCTCTACCCCGACCTCTACTTCCGAAATTAGTGTGGGTGTATCGCTTGCTAGAAATGGTTTGACGCTATAAACGTCGTAGGCGAGGAGGTCTGGGTATACTTCATCGATGCTAGCAACGTTTTTACCCGCTATATTCATGACAACTTTGTATTTCTTAAATATGGTCTTGCCAGCTTTCTTAACCAATTCGTCGTGAATGGCCTCTGGTTTCGAAGCGCTCAACGCAGACATGTTTGCCATATTAAGCTCTGTCACTACATACGTTTTTTGGCGTTATTCTCCTTCAAATTCTCCTGATGAATGCCACCTAAGTTTCTCACTTGACACACACGGCAAAGCGATGTGCGGCACGCGCATCTCGGCCCAGCAATTTTCTATTGTGCGCATGTTTTTGACTTAGGATGGCGTAACAAAAAAATTTCACTACATAGGTATTTATCGAAATCTTTGAGAGTTCACTTTGTTCTTCGCAGAGGTGTCCTTAATGCGCATAGACGAAATGAATAAAAAAATACTGTATCTCTTGCAGCAAGATGGGAGGATGACATACAAAGACATCGCCAAAGCGATAAACAGGTCAGAATCAACAGTACGCGACAGGATATCTATAATGGAAGACGAAGGCGTAATAAAGGGATATTCGGCAATTGTTGACCGAGGAAAAGTAGGATTGCATTGTTGTGCCCGCCTCTTTGCAAAGGCCCGTTTGGAAGAGCTCGACTCTTTGTCGAAAAAACTAGCAGAATTCGAGAATATTTTTCAAATAGACCACGTCAGCGGCGACCATAATTTGCGGTTCACTGTTGCGGCTCACGACTACTCCCAGCTCAAAAGGGTGATCAACACCCAGATAGCAAATCTCCCGCTTGAGATAATTCAGATAGATATTATAATGAAATCGCTCAAAGAGGGGGGGCCTCTCAAACTCCAGTAAGAGCACCGAACACCCTATTTGCAAAGTCGCAGAGGCGCTGCGCAACTGCTTTTCTGATGGCCCGCTAAGGCCTAGCGGCGGCAGTGGGAATACATTGTGTTAGGCGGCGCTAACCAGTGAAGAAGCACAAGTACAAAATGCCAAGAGGCATGCGATACTCCTCACTGGTCGAAAGAGCCCAATTTTATTGCAACGAGTTCAATGCGAAGGCACTACGTCATTGGCAGCCTTTCCGAAAAAACACAGTAATCTCATTCTTGGTTGGCAAGTACACGCGACTCTACCTCAAACAATTTGAGGACATTAAAAACGACGTGGTCGTGATTGATGATTACTGCAACCTTCGAGGTATGCGAGAATACCTCTTGAAATATCTTCCCGAAGGGGTCTACTATGACACGAATCACTATGAAGATCTAGACATATGCAGAGGCTGCGCAGAGTGCTACAAGGCCGACAAGTGTCTTGCTTGCAAGCATTACGTCGGACAAGAACTTGTTTTTGATTTGGACCCCGAAAACGTATATTGTCCAGTCCACGGCGACCTAGATCAGAAGATGAAGGCGCATCAGGGCCGCATGCTATGTTTGATAGAGTTCAGGATCTTGAGAAAGCAAACAATTTTGATGTATCGCGAGCTCAAACAAACGTATTCCAAACTGCGCATTGTCTATTCGGGGCGCGGCTTTCACATCCACGTGTTAGACCGTGACACTACATACTTAACGCGTGCAGAACGAAATTCATTAGCAAACGCGTATGCACAAAGGTTCCCAATTGACGAATGGGTCACTACCGGGAACATCAAACTAATACGACTTCCCTATACTCTGCACGGGATGATATCAAGAGTCTGCGTCCCAATAGAGCCCAGTGAACTGGAGTTTTTTGATCCAGTCAACTACCAACCAGCCAGGCCTCGTTTCTTGACGTTTGAATGAAACTAAAAAGTCAAGCGACGGGAATATATTCTAACAACTCCAAGGTTATTTTCCGCCTTTCACTTCTTCGCCTTTATAGTCCTCCTCCTTCTTTTCCGTCTTGCCCTTAACTTCTTTGCTTTTGTAGTAGTCCTCTTTCTTTTCTTCTTTACTGTTCATGCGTACACCAAGTAAACTGACATTTTTCAAGTATAAAAAAAATGCGCCAATTTTGCACCCGTTAGAACCAGAGGGCCTGCCAGAATGCCTGAAAAGCGCTTTCAGCACGTTCTTTGGCCTCCCAAAAACTGTGGGCTTCCGAACATCGTCTCATCCAAATCCCAAGAAAGTGGCCGCTTACGATGTAACTCGGAATCTGCTGCACTTTCGTGGCGTAGCTGCACTAAATGAATCTACTCTGGCAAAAAAAGAGGATGTGCGCGAGGCTTATCAGGCACTAGAAAGTTGCAGTTCAAAAGCTGACAGCGCTTGCCTGTACTTATTTTTCCATTTTTTTACCTGTTTCTGATCTATGTTTGCGTTCTCTTTGGCTCTTAGACCTAATGTAAAAACGTTCCACGCATCTTCAACGATACGACGAACGTATCCTATGTTAGGCCTGGACGCCAATTCTGTTTGAATCATATCGATTGCATGCTCAAAGGAAGAATATAATTCGTTGTACCTATCTTCAAAGTCCTCACCGACGACACGAGCCAGCAGCTTAAAGAGACTCTCTAGGTCTCTTTCATCTGGGGCCTCCTTTCGTGCCAGGTTCTGCAGTTGATTAAGTATCGTGACTAGGGCCTTGTGCATTTGGCTCGGCGAGTATTCATAAATAACGTCAAGTTTCGTGTATCGTGCCAGGGTATCAACGTTTAAAGTAAGCAAAATGGAGTCGCTGAATGACGACTCGTAACCGTCGAATATCAATATCGTATCCTTCCATTCGTCAAATGAAGCTATAACTTGCTGGGTTTTTCTTACGCGCGTCACATTAAAGATTCGAGGGGCGCCGCGCCCATATACGACCGGCCCGGTTTTGTACCAATAATAAGGGAGCTGCAGTTCAAGTCTTCTTTTTTCGCAATCTTTGTGAATTTGAAACAGAATCCTGTAAAATCGTGATGGCGTCAGTGTGTGATGCCCCTCCTCGCGTTTTGGCGCTGCGCCTTCCAACTTCGCTAATATCTGTGGAGGAACACACGGGGTATGCTGGAACTTGTCAATAGTATGCAGCATGGTGTAAGCCAACAAGGGGTTCTTGCCGACCTCATGGACGTAGTCGAGCTCTCTCACACCATTAATCTCTAGTGCGTCATGTGCTAAAAAAGTGCTCTTTCCGAATCGGAGGCTAAGTACAAAAAGTCGTTCGAAGCTGCGCGAGTCCTCTCGACCTCCCCTTGGTTTTTATGAAATACCCAATAAAAGTGCACGCAAGACTTTGAAGGAAGGAATGAATCTCAATCAAATCGTAATATTTGATCTTTACGAGCGCACCCCCTCACACTGCAGCTCGGCAGATAGGCACTGAAATCTACCAACAGCGAAACAGCGCAGACACGAAACACAGGACGAACGCTGAATCGGCTCTCTGATTTACCCTTTAGACCTAAATGCTACTGAGACACAAGCTGAATTGATTACGGAACAGGCAATTCGACGCGAGTTACACGAGCTTTTATTCAAACGAAAAGAAGGTGCCTATGAAGTATCTGACGAACCGCGCGATACATTATTCTTGAGCCGAATTACGAGTAAGAACTTCTGAGCCCTAGAGTTTCGATCGTTATTTACTGTCCATTTCGTAGATTTCTGACTCCTTTGGCAGGATTTCTGTTTGTCTTTTTCTCTTTCTTTCCATTTTTTTCTTCCACTCTTCAGGGGTTAGCTGTGCCTCAGGTTGTGTCGAATCCATGGTGAAAAGTCAGCGTTTCGATATAAACTGCTTGTCCTCCACAGGTGGAGCCGCAGAGGAGAGTGTCAGACGCCCCAGCTATTTTTAACATCGAAGCCTTCCTTCGGAAAGCTTAAAGTATTGCCTGCATTTTATTGTTGAACTCGGAGCCAAGCAATGTCACCAAACGTAAAAGAGAGTGATTCCGGAGATGATTTACCGGACCAGGTCGCATCGCAGTTGCGGATGATAGAAGTAATGCACGACCTGACCCTTACAAATCTGACAAGCATCGCGAGGATAATCATTGCAAACGTCAAAAACAAGAGCCAAGCACTGCAGGTCTGTACGGCAATCAATACGTGGATTGCTATTAACGGAATGCAAGGAAACGTAACCGTGCCCGAACCTTTGGTAAGAAGATATGTTAGAAAAGTAACGTCGTAGCGAATGTGACCACAAAAAAGCTCACTTCATCACGTCGACCGATTTACAAAGACACAAATTTCTTTGACTAGAGCGAATCCTGGATTACAGAATAGCTGTTAACCACCGCACTATGCTGAAGGTACTCTTTCTCGGTACAAGCGGCTCAATGCCAACGGTCGCTAGAAATCTTCCTTCCATCCTGATAAAGCGAGATGGCGAAACCATCCTCTTTGACTGTGGCGAAGGAACGCAACGCCAGATGATGCGTTGCCGCACCGGAATCCACCTATCCTCCATATTTATAAGTCACTGGCACGCTGACCATTTCCTTGGTTTGCCAGGATTGATTCACACTATGTCCTTTCTGAACCGGAGCGACAAGCTAAACGTATATGGGCCTCGGTGGGGGGGTATTCCATACTTGCTTGCACTTATTAATCCCCAGTTTCAGGTAGATTTCGTGGAAGTCGCGCCAGGAGATATGATAGAACTAGGCTCATTCTCTATGCGCGTCTTCGCTGTTGATCACGGGATAGGCGCATGCGGTTATGTTTTTGAGGAGCACGAACGGCCTGGTAAGTTTGACAGAAGAAAAGCAGAAGAGCTTGGATTGAAGCCTGGACCACTGTATAAAACCCTCCAAAACGGCGAATCAGTGCTTATCGGAGATCATCTCGTAACGCCAGAACACGTGATCGGACCGAAGCGTCCAGGCAGGAAAATCGTCTACACAGGAGATACGCGTCCTTCTGATACGGTTGTGCAAGCTGCGGAAAACGCCGACTTACTTATTCACGAAGCAACGCTAGCTGGAGACCTAGACGCATACGCAAATGCCGTCGGCCATTCGACGGCATCCGAAGCAGCTCAAATAGCGCGCAAAGCGGACGTGGTTAAGCTAATTCTAACTCACATAAGCTCTCGGTACTCAAATGCGGCGCCTTTGTTGGCAGAGGCGCGACTCATCTTCCGCAACACATATGTTGCAGAGGATCTGTTTGAGATAGAGGTGCCGTACAGAGATCAGCTCGACTGAGAGACGATTCGATGCAATTGGCGAACACCTCAAGCGGTAATGCGCTGCAAATACTTCAAGCTTCGAACACCTTCGTCGAGTGTCCTCAATTCCAAAACGAAAACACCCTTGTAAAGCCTTAGTCCGCGCATTACGCGGCTCCAGTCGATGTTCCCTAAACCGAGGACTAAGTGCTGATCGGTTTTGCCGTTATTGTCGTGCAGATGAACGTGGTCCACAGGCATTCGCAAGAAGGAGTCTATTGCGTCAGCCGTGTTTGCGTGGCCAACGTCAAAGGTGAAGCCCAGGCTATCGACACGCATATCTGCGATTTCACCGGGAAACCGACCGAGCAGAGATTCCACATTGACCATGTTTTCGACGGTCGCAGTGACGTCATACTCTCTCGCACACCGCGTGAGCTGGGACAGCGCCTCATTATTCCTGCGATGCCTTATCCTGGCAGAACGCCGCGAGGGGCGATACATAACCGGGGTGGATCACAAAAACGCGTGCATAGTTTGCCACCGCCTCTATCGCCGCCTTGATCTGCCTAAGAGTTTCAGCCCAAATAGGCTCATTAAGGCTCGCTATGTTCAAGTCAGAAAATGGAGCATGAACGCTAATCTCAAGGTCATACGAGAATCTGAGATAATCAATCAGAGAGATCGTGTCGTCATCCAACTTCTGCGGCCCCTCCGCGATTACTTCCCAGCCTTGGAGCCGAGATCCTTAAGATCTTCGAGCTGCTCAAGATCGACTTGGGCGGACGAAAAATAGATCTTCATTTATTGCGCTCGTCTGTGATCGCTTCTATCACCTTGTCAGGCGAAGGCGCTACGACGCGGACGAAGATCGGGCCAAGCGGATCCTGCGAAAAGTTTACCTTTCCAACCAGCGCCGCTTGCTTGTTTAACGTGAACTCAAAAGAGTTGGATGACACGCGTTTCATAAGCTCCACGTTTGCCGCGGATCGAATTCGCTGGACTCGCAGAAGGCTGGCAAATGTCTCCAGCGTGTGACTGGTTCCCCTTATCAAGTTGTTGGAGCACTCCAATGCTGCGTCTGGAAATATGTTCCGGATGGCGTATTCGACTTTATCCTTGGCCTCTGTTTCGTGGATTAGCGTTTGCACGCTTATCTCGATACCAGACGCTGGGATAAGCGACGAGAGTCGTTCAATCACGTCAGACACAGCAGACTTAAACTGTTCAAGGCCCCCCTCATTTGATACACGACAGTCAGCCGCGCTTAGTGCTTCTTCGAGGCCCCAAGCTAACTCGCGTTGATCTTTTTCTTCAAAGCCTTGAAAATCGAGGGGGTCATCGGGGCGGCTTCTGCTCTTAACCCGTTCAAATCTAACTTCTGGGCTCGCAGCTACGGCGATGAGTTTAAAATTCGTGTTGAATTCTTTTCTGTAAGCATCCACCTCTGCGACTCCTCTAAGACCATCTATCACGACCTTCTGTGATGGGAGCGCGCGGACTGCCGGAATGCACATTTGGGCGATTGCGTCCATGCCATATCGAGCACGCAGTTCGTTTGCAATTGCGCCGACATTTTGTTCACTTAACTCGATTCCCCGCTCGCGCATATAAGATCGTACCGCATCACCCATAGCGACCACGATAAACCCTTGGGCCTGCGCTACAGCTGTTGCTTCGGATTTACCCGACCCAGGAAATCCTACAAACCCGATGATTAACAAATCGCCCCCTCGAGGAGCCGCGGTAGCTCAACATAAGTCCTCGTCGCCTTTCTCACGCGTTCGAATTCGAAGCGGACGCCGACATTGAGTTGCTAGTTCAACGATCTCGTCGCGCGTCAAGGTGGTCAGATCTCTTCGAAAGCACATTTCAGCTCTGCCCTGCTGAAGTGCGTAACGGACCCCAAACTGGTTGACCATTTCAGTGATTTCATTTTGGCTAAGCAACCCTTTGAAAAGCGTAGTTCTCACTTCAAAATCCAGAATTTTGTGTGCAGCTAAGGCTGCACAGCCTATGCCAATTGACCGCTTTATCTTCTCGACATATGCACTCGCCTGTCCTATACCGATGATTCGTGCGTATTTCTCTGGATCGGAGAGAGGCGCCTTGAGATCGATAAAGAGCCCGTCGAGCAACTGAGCGTCGATCAGCGCATCCAAGACCTCGGGAAATGCACCATTTGTCTCGATTCCTATTAAAAGACCTTCTTTTTTTGCCCCTTCAGCTAACAACTGAAGTAAGTTCGGATGCAGCGTCGGTTCGCCGCCAGAAAAAACTAGTGCGCTTATATAATCTTTATTTCGCTGAATTTCACGTAGCAACCCGTCTACATTAATTGGCAGCACGGCGCCCCAGATCTTGTAGTTTTGGCAGTAACAACATTTGAAGTTGCAGCCACAAAGAAATACTACCATTGAGGCTTTTCCAGGCCAATCAATAGTCGAGAACGGCACTACTATGGACTTATCGAAATTATCCAGGTTCAGTTGCACAGAACACCAACTTCAACCAAAATATACGTAATGTACTTTGCTCAATGTCAGCCAAATAGTATGCTTGGAGGAGATTCTACTCGAATCTTACTTAGAGCATAATCGAAATGGTTCGGCCCTACTACAGTTTCATCAATTATCGCTTGGTGCAGCGCAATCTTTAGAACCTTCTCGACTAGATCCCTGCCTGAAAAGCCCTGTGTCTTGCTTGCTATTTTTGCAAGATCAACCGTTGCGTGCAGTCTAATTGGGAACGTCTTAGCGGAGTTTACGAGAATCTGCAGTCGCTCATCTATATTAGGGAGAGTGAACTGAATCTCTTCTTCAAATCTACTTCTCACAGAAGAGTCAAGCGCACTGTACCGGTTAGTAGCTCCTATGGTGCAGATCCCTGACCTATCCTCAATTCCGTCCATCTCTGTCAGAAGGGCATTCACTATTTCTAGGACGTCGCCACGGAGTTCTTGGTAGCTTCGGTCCAGCGCTATTGCATCAAGCTCGTCGAAAAACAAGATACATGGTGCGAGATCTTTTGCTCGCGCATAAAGGAGATGTATCCTCGCGGCTCCCTCACCTACGTGCTCGCCTATCAGCTGAGTCGATTTAACGGTAAGCATCGGCGCATCTGTTAGACCAGATAACGCCTTCGCCATCATTGTTTTTCCAGTTCCAGACGGCCCAAAGAACAAAATGTTCTTAGGGGCCCACCTGCCGAAGCTTTCCGGGTCTTTCAAGTACTTTTCAATCAGCTTGCATTTCTTTTTTGCCCCGGGCTGTCCCACGATGTCGTCAAACAAGATGCCTGCAGCCACCTGGGGGATGCTGTTCTCTGTCTCTTCTACGACAACGACGGTTGATTTTCCGATCGTCGCGTGCTTAGGTTCGACGTTGATGATTTCAAACGCAAAATCCGGATACATCCGACGATCAAACAAGAAGTCGCCCTTCTTTACCGAAGCGCCAAACCATTGCTCTTTAGCGTAATGATCGAATACTCTGGGTTCACTTACCTCTGGATATTCAAATTCGCTCTTCATTGGATAGCCAGCGGGCTTTAGCACGATGAACTTAGCGGCGGTCGTGGGGTTCTTAATAGGCGAAGCGTTCATTTTTTCTCTCTTGAGTGAATTATTATAAAAGTCAAAGATTAAATCACTTATGATGTGCATGCAGAGCGTTAGAGTATTTATTGCGATTGACCCCGATAACGAGACGCGACAAAGACTTCTCACTATTCAACGCGAGAGCCTAAAGATGCGCGAGTTCTCATCAGTGAAAGTAGTCGACCCATTCGCGATGCATGTAACTTTAAGCTTCCTCGGAAATATCGCGCCTCCCGAACTCTTAGCTATCCGCGACGCATTGAGGTCGGTTTCGTTTCACCCGTTTTGTGTAACGCTCAACGGTATCGGCGCCTTTCCGAACACAAGAAGAATGAGAGTAATACATGTTGGGCTGAGCGATTCTGCAGATCTAAAAAGATTACACAAGCTTATCGTTGAATCACTGAGAGGAGCATACGCATCGGAGAAAGAATTCGATCCGCACATCACCCTCGGTAGAGTCAAACGGGCTATTCCTTCAGAAATGAAGGACTTGGCTAACCTTATGGCCCCACTCTCATCGCTCTTCGTTGGTCGGCTCAACGTTTCCTCTTTTCTACTAAAACAAAGCACCTTGACTCCTAACGGCCCCGTATATGATACGCTCGAGGAGTTCAAACTATGAAAAACGAGCTAACGCGAGTGCAAATAGACGTGCTAGAAAGAATACGGCCCTCACGAGGCGAACGTGAGCGTCTGCACGCAGTTACCCAGCAGGTGATTGCAGCAGCACAAAGCGCGCTCGCAAGCAGAAATCTGAGAGCGACTGTAGAAGTAATTGGCTCTGCTGCACGAGATACCTGGATTTCGGGCGATCAAGATGGCAATCAAGATATCGACATATTCATCGGATTTGACACCAGCACTTCGCGCGAAGACCTGGAACGCTACGGATTGGAAATAGGAAAAGAAATTGGGATCGAAGGCTATACCATAGGCTTTGCCGAGCATCCTTATGTAAAAGCTCGTTTCGGCGGCTTCGCTATTGATGTAGTCCCACATTACCGAATCAAAAATACGCACCAAATATTGTCAGCGGTCGATAGGACCCCATTTCATCAGCAATTCGTGGCCGAGCACCTCGACGCGAGACATGATGAGGTCAGGTTGCTAAAACAGTTCTTAAAGGGAGCGGGCATATACGGCGCAGAGTTACGAACCAAAGGATTCTCTGGATACCTCTGTGAGCTCCTCGTCATCAAATTTGGCTCCTTTGTAAACGTGTTGGAAAGCATTCAGGATTGGAAAGTGGGGACATGCATCAGCTTGACTAGCGCACACGCTCGCAACAGTTTCACCAGCCCATTGGTGGTCATCGACCCAGTAGACACAAATCGAAACGTAGCCGCTGCGGTCTCGCTGGATAGTTTTTCTATTTTCCTTGACTCTGCAAGGAGCTTCCTAGAAAGCCCGTGTATTGAGTGTTTTTTTCCCCAGCCGATCCCGCCACTCGACGTTAGCGCCTTCCGCGCCATTGTCAAGAAACGAAAAACGACCGTATTTGGCGTGAAGTTTGACTTGCCAGATCTCGTTGACGATATCGCTTATCCGCAGCTCGAGCGAGCTCACAAGGGAATGCTAATCGCGCTGCAGCGGCACGACTTTTCGGCGCTGCGAGGCGACATTTATTATGATCAAGGGGAGGCTGTTTTGCTCTTTGAAATGCTAGTTTCGCAACTCCCTGCAGTGAAAAGACACGAGGGCCCGCCTGTCGACTCAAAGCGGCACGCCAACCAGTTCAAGAAGAAATACGTCAACAACCCTGTCGTGCTGTCAGGACCATATATAGGCGATGGCCGCTACGTCGTTGAGCTTCGACGCAAGTATCTCACACTACCCGAATACGTTGAAGCCGAGTTCAAGAACGTGCGTTCGAGCAAAGCAATCTTAAGCGCAATGGAAAAGGAGTTTCAGATCCTCAAAGACGAAGAGCTTTTATATAGCGACAGCATGCGACTTTTTCTAGCGCGTTACTTTGACAAGACGCTCAGCAATTGCGACTAGAATCACACTTCCCAGTACTTTGATTGCACCTTGATCGCCCTTTCAACCCGATCGCTGACGTGCTTCGATATGCCGCTGTTGACGTGGTCTTCGTCCACTTGAGTCGGAAAATCGAATAACGATCCGCATATCGTGAGCGTAGAATCAGCTAGGGCTTGGAGATCATATCCTCCTTCCAAGCAGGCGATGACCTGTCCCTGCGGGGTCACAGATTTCACCCGTTCAGTTAATCCCCTAAATGCATTCGAGGTGGCAAGCATGCCGCCGATTGGGTCTGCGTAGTGTATATCCTGTCCAGCCGACACGAACGTGAGTTCAGGGTCGAACTGTTGTGCAATTGGAATGAAGAGGCGGTCATACGCGTAGAAGAAGCCATCATCATTCACCCCTGGCGGAAGTGGCAGATTCACGGTGAACCCCTCGCCTTCTCCCGATCCTACTTCCTCAAAATCGCCAGTTCCTGGATAAAAAGGTCGTTGGTGCGTTGACATATACAACACGCGCGAATCGCCATAGAAGGATGCTTGCGTTCCGTTGCCGTGATGCACATCCCAATCGACGATTAGGACGCGTTCGATATCTTTACTTGAGATGGCGTACTTCGCCGCGCAAGCAACATTATTAAAGATGCAAAACCCCATTGCCTTGTTCCAGACTGCGTGATGGCCAGGAGGCCTGACAATCGCCATCACGTTGTGCACGTCCGCCATAACGGCATCAACAGCACAAATGACCCCTCCGACGGCCAGGAGCGATACGTCATAGCTTTTCGGGGAACAATACGTATCCAAGTCGAGCCACCCGCCCCCTGCTTCAGCAAGTCGGCGCACGCTCGCGATATATTGGACGTCATGATTGGCTCCTACTTGGTCGAGAGCCGCTCTAAACGGTTTAAGTATCTGAACACGTCTCGCCCTTACATCTTCTCGTATACGTTCCATAATTGCTTCTATTCGGCTTTTGGATTCGATATGATCCCCCGTTTCGTGGTCTCTGTATGCAGGATCGTAAACGATCGCGCCTGCTGGCATAATGATGAAAGGGCTTCGTAAGATTATTAACGTTATCTAATGACTGTCGCAGAAGCTGCGATGCCCGTTACCGGTCTGCAGTTAGGTTCATTTACTTGTACACCGCAGTAATGAGTGGAAAATGAGTTCTCTCAAAGTCGAAGACTACATGACGCGCGAGGTGGTAACCGTTTCAGTCTCGGACACGGTCAAAGACGTAATAAGTCTTATAAAAAAGACAAAACACGACGGGTTTCCGGTGGTTAAAGACCACAAGATACTTGGCTACGTCTCATCACTCGACATCTTGCTTTGTGATCCTTCGGTCAAAGTTTCCGATATCATGTCAGTAGATTTAGTCGTTGCCCGTCGTGACATGGATTTGTTTGATGCCGCGCGGGTGTTGTTTAGATCAGACAGCAAGAAACTGCCCGTAATTGATGATGAGAGCAATGTAATTGGCATAATATCAAACACGGATGTCATTAGGTCGCAGATTGAACGGGCCACACCTGACAAGGTGTGGATGCTTATGCGCACACTACGAACGATTCACAAAGTCCAAGTCGAAGAGCACTTTGGCCGAGTGAGGATTGTCGACCTAGTCCCAACGCAGTCAAAGATATATGCGGATGAGCTTGAAGGCAGAAAATATGAGCTTGAGAAAGGTCTAGCTGAACCATTAATCGTTATCCAGAAGCGCAACAAGATCTTGCTGGTAGATGGCCATCACAGGGCAGTAGCAGCTAAGCGCTTAAAGCTGAAAGAGGTCGACGCTTACGTCATTACGATAGATCGAGATGTTTTTTTGGGGATGGAGCGAACGGCCGAGAACGTTGGACTAAAATCGCTGGCAGATATCCAGATCCTGGAGAGCGGCAGTCACCCTCTCATCGAAATTACGAAACGAAGCGGCTCGCGAAATGTGTGAGCTTCACGTAAGCATCACAGAGTCGAAGATCTCGCGCAGCACGTCGGCTCGCGTGATGACTCCCGTCGGCGAGCCGTTGTTCGTTACCAGCAGTCTGCCGACGTGATGTTTCTGGAGGAGACGTATGGCCTCATAAACGGGCCTATTATCTTCCACCGACAGTAAGTTTCGGCTCATGATATCTCCTGCGGAGCCGCGGTTTCCGAATGCAACGGCTTTCCCCAGATCCTTTAGCGTGACCACTCCTACCAGTTTTTCGCCCTGCTTTACCGGAGCCCCTTGAATATTGTGGTCGATTAGGGTCCTGGCAACTTCCTGAAGCGGCGCGTCGACATCGATCGTGACTAAAACATTCGAAGCATACTCACTCACCGGCGCTTTCGGGAGAGATATCATCTCAGAGACCAAAACGATGAGTTTGTTCTCCGCGTCGTTTCTGCCGCAAACCGTGCCTTTTATGGTCAGGTGATTCACGGAAGTCGGACCGAGCTTAAGAGTGTCGCCAATGGCGAACTCGCGCATGTTTCCAATTACCTTGATCGCTGCGCTGCATACGTCTGGATGTGCAACTGTCATAAAGTCGATTTCCTCAATGAGGACATCGCTTACTTCGACGCCATTTTTAATCAAAACAACGTGAGCTTCTTCCGCCATCGTGTCCAGTTCCAATTCCCGGTATGCGGCGCTCGTGGCCTTGTATCCGCCTTTAGGCCCTGGAACACCTTCAACAAGCTGAAGGGCTTTGAGCGATTGCATTTGATTTCGTATTGTGCCTGGATTTCGGCCAAGAATCTCGGCTATCTCTTCTCCTCTAATTGAGCGCGGCTTGCGACGATATAAGCTGATAAGAGTGCTCAATATCTCTTTTTGCACGGACGTGAGTTCCATATCTGCAATTAGTATGATTAATTATGAGATATAAGGTTTATTAGCTCGCGATGTCTAGGAGTAAGAAATGTTCAATATTCCGACTGTCCCCACTGCAGACGAGCTACTGGGAAAAGCATTCAGAAAGAGTGTCAGAGCAAGAGCAGGAAAATCGCCAGGGCGAACGGCAGAAAAGACGATGATTTTGACAGCGTCAAATATCCTTGCGGACAATCTTAGAGCAGTCGTGAGACGATTTCCGAACTTCAACGAGATCAGCGCGTTCTACGCCGAGACAATCGACATCGTCGTTGGACTGGATCAACTTAGAATATCACTGGCTTCAGTCACCTGGGCATCGACAAAAATCCATCAACTCTCTAGGGCCGCAATCGGGAAAATGGCTCGCGTGTCAGACGCAAAAGCGGTTAGGAAACAGACGTTTGGGCGAACCGCTTCTATCATGAGAGAGATAGCGCCAGATCTCGATTTTTTGAATCGCGCCCGAAACACGATTAACGCGCTTCCCGCACTGGAAGATGCGCCAACTATACTAGTCGCGGGATATCCAAATGTTGGTAAGTCGAGTTTCGTCGCTTTTGTGACTAGCGCCAAACCCGAGATCGCACGTTACCCATTTACCACGAAGGGCATCATCGTCGGACACATACAGTACTGCGATCGACGTTATCAGATTGTCGATTTGCCCGGACTGCTCGACCGCCCCGTTTCAAAAAGAAACGCCATAGAACTTCAGGCGATTTCAGCTCTAAAAAACCTCGGGGACGCGGTATTGTTCATTGTTGATCCTTCGGGCACCTCTGGATATGAAGTGTCTGACCAACTAAACCTTCTGCGCGAGCTGAAATCTCTAGTCGGCCTTCCCGTCATAGTCGTAGCAAATAAGATGGACCTCGAGCCGACAGAACCAGTGAACGAAGCTTTCGGGGTCTCAACAATATCTGGCGAAGGAATTGCGGCGGTGCTTAAAGCTTCAATTGATCTAGCGAGTAGCGCACACCACGCCCCCTTGACAAAGCAGGTCGACGAAACTGCGTGACGCTAGAATGGCTTGACTCCCACAAGATAGCTTGCTACCAGCAATCCAGCGATTGCGCCTGAGTTTAAGAACGGCAAGCCCGCTTGCGGCTTTCCCTTAAGGACAAGCAACATCAGTCCCACATACCCCACGAGTGTGCCAATAGCCGCGCCTAAGGCAGGAACATTAATGAGCCCAAACATTGGGGCACTCAAGAACGTATTTGCAGATATTACCAAAACGGTCGGGATTACTGCATCGCCCAGCCCCATAAAAAACGCTTCGCGCTTCTCTAGTTTTTCTTCGCCGGTCGCTTCAGAAGCTTCCTGTGACCATTTCACGTGAGAATACCCCTTATTACGGGGGAGAACAAACAAGACCGGCAGGTTTAAATCGACGACACCCTCGGCGAGGCTAACCATATGTTTAGTCTCGTATACGGAGATAAAGTCGTAGATGGCGAGTGCTATTAGAAGTACCAGCGCAGGCAGGACCGCGAAAGAGATTCCAAATATTGCAGCCGCGCCAGCACCGATCAGGATCCCAACGAGATCGATCACGTACCATTCTGGATAATAGAATAGGAAAAAAGCGGTCACGGCCGTTGCCGCGATCGCGATGAGCCACCCACTGTCAAGATTAAGTAGGACTGACGAATAAACGAAGTAGAGTGTTGAGATGATTACGAGGCCAATGATAACTTGTAGCACCCACCGTTTGCCGAGCCTGATGATGAGGAGCAAAAATCCTGTGAACACCAAAATAAGCACAAGATAATAGAGCGGATTGAACACGGATTGTGGATTGTTGAACGCTTTGATGTCCGATGCTTGAAACGGGTTAGCCAATAGAAGCGCGATAACCTGGATTGCGATGATGAAGAGCACCATGGCAAACGGCGAAATGCGCTTCAGTATCTCATTCACGAAAAGAGCCCTCCCGAGCACCGACTGCTAAAAACTTGTTCCCCAAAATCAGCAAAATGTGGCCCCACTTCTACCGTGGCCGTATGTGCTTCTGATATATAGAGTTGCGCGCACAAGGCGCCCTCTTGGTTTTGGAACTTGAGGACGCGATAGAAGGATCCGTGAAGCGCGAGGAGGAAACTAATAAACGGCGGATAGAGACGACTGCTGCTTAATGTGAGGCGTTATCTTTCATTAGTCGGGTTCGGCAAAGTTTATCCTTACGTAGGTTTAATGTGGCAGTTCGCATAGCAATAAAAATGCACTGAGTTGATAGCATGGGGGTTCCCTTCGGAGATCTTCTTCCGCGGACCAAGATAGACCTTGAACATATCGACACTGTCGCCATTGACGCGTACAATGCGATATACCAGTTTTTAAGCATCATTCGGCAGAGGGACGGGACGCCCTTGATGGATAGTACTGGGGGCGTTACCTCTCACCTCTCGGGGCTGTTTTATCGAACCGCCAACATCATAGAAGCCGGAGTCCGCCCAGTCTACGTTTTTGACGGCAAACCGCCAGAAATGAAAAAGGATACCGTGATCAGGCGCAGGGAAACGCGCGAGCGCGCGACGCAAGAATGGGTACAGGCTCGAGCAGAGGGAAGAGCTGACGCTTTTAAATACGCTCAAGCGTCGGCTCGAATTGATAACCAAGTGCTTGAGAGCTCTATTGCCTTGCTACGTTACCTAGGAATCCCGGTAGTTCTTGCTCCGAGCGAAGGAGAAGCACAAGCCGCGTATATGACAATCAAAGGAGACGTCTCGTACACCGGATCTCAAGACGCGGACGCGCTGCTCTTTGGCACACCTCGGCTAGTCAGAAACCTCACCATAACCGGACGGCGCAAACTGCCGGGAAAGAATGTTTACGTGAGTATCAGTCCTGAATTATTCGAGCTCGACTTCATTCTCTCCTCTTTGGAACTTACTCGGGAGCAGCTCATTGAGGTCGGCATCCTTGTCGGCACCGATTACAACAAAGGCGTAAAAGGGATCGGACCAAAAAAAGCCCTCAGAATGATTAAAAGCGTTGGCATTGCAGAAGCGCTGGATAATCTCGGAGCGAGCATTGACTATGGTCCTATTAAACAATTCTTCCTCGAGCCTGACGTTACTGACGAGTATAGTTTAGCGTGGACCCCGCCAAAAGAGCAAGAGCTTTTCAGTTTCCTTTGCGACGAGCACGGTTTTTCGCGAGATAGGGTTGAAAACACGTTAAAGAGGATCGCTACCGCTCAACAGGGTGCAGATCAGAGGTCACTCGCCCAGTGGCTGTGAAGGTAGCCCGTGCGCTTAGAAACGGAAACGATTCGCTCGGCCACTGTCACGCGCTTCACCAAACCCATATTCGCCGACAAGCAAGACGAAAGCAACGCCACCGTGCGCTTCCTTAGTTATCTCGTGGTTTTTGCAAACTAAGTATAATTCTTGAAGCTCTCTTCCCAACGGTATTACCATCCGACCTCCAGCTTTCAACTGTGCAAGCAACGGGGGCGGAATGTCAGGAGCCGAACAAGTCACAAGAATCCTGTCGAACGGAGCTTTTTCCGCGAACCCCAAAGACCCGTCGCCAGTGTTAACGACCACATTCGAAGGCACACGCTTCCTAGCTTCTAGCGCTAACTGCTCAAATCTTTCGATCGTGTAAACAATTCCGTCCCCCACAAGCTGCGCTAGCACAGCAGCGTGATAACCCGAACCGGTTCCTACCTCAAGTACATTCGACGACGGCTCAACGCTTAGGAGGTCACACATTATAGCAACCATATGGGGAGCAGAAATCGTCTGCCCGTTTCCAATTGGCAGCGGCTCATCGCGGTATGCATAATCGTGCGAGTTGTGAGGAACATAATCTTCGCGCTTGACCTTGCTCATTGCGCTTACTACTCGCTCACTTATACCTCGGCGCTTTAAGCTCTGCAGCAGCGATATTCGTTCCGGCTCCAAGGACCCTGTTTGCTTACCGCCTAAACTCCGACTTGCGAGCTCTGGGGTGGGCTGACCTGTATCGCTCATTTCCCCTCGACCCTTTGACATAGACCCTCCCAACGTCTTTCGCCTTTGCGCTTTGTCCCGCGCGGTCAAGAACAGGGCCCCCCCTGACCTTAACCCGCACAATTTTTCCGAGTTGTTCTTCGTGCCCAACGACGAATTCCTTTTCGCCGTCAAACGGCACTTTATGCGATCTTGTGATACCGCCTGTGTGAACTGCTATCTTAACGACTACCTTATCGATCTTTTGCGCCCAAACCGCTCTAATCGTCTCAGCTACAGCTTCAGTCGCTCGCACTCCGTCGCTAAGTTCAATGGCAGTGATCCGCACGGCGTCAATTGACCCATTTTCCACGATCATCTCGTCTCGCACCCGCAATCGCTCATCCACTCCCACCTCAAACCATCGCACGTATGATTGATCGTAGTCGCTCACGACGACCTTGAGCCTCACCATCGAGGTGCGATCCGCTGGTTCAGCTTGATGCGTTGCCTGGCACAGCGTACAGCGAACCACGAGTTTCTTACCGCTGTGCAGGACTTCGTGCAGCACTTTTTTATCTGGCGAGCACGAGTAGCATTCAAGGTTGATCTCTTGACTCATCGCCATCAACCAATACTTGCACAGAGGAGTATAAATATAGGATGATAAGCGACACCATCCGAGCCAAGGGCCATTGCAATATCACAGCCAGGCACAAAACGACCCTTCAAATCACCAAAGACGCACATATCTCAAAAAGGGCAGATTGCATTGTCGGAGTTTTAGCCGACAAAGCTTTAAGCGATCTGACCAGCGAAGTCAAAGCTGCCTTGAAGACCAACGCAGCGAAAGTCAGGTTTGAGATACACGCAGGACACGCGAGCGAAGTTATCACGGGTTTCGGAAGCGCTCATTTAGCACAATCCGATGCGAACGACATGGTTGTCAGGAAGAGTGGGTTCACCTCAGGGCGCACGCTTATGATCGGTGCAGACAAGGCAGCAGCGGATCTCGATCGCCGGTTTGTCGAAAAGTTGAAAAAGTCTGAGAACATAATTATAATTGTAAAAGTTGATTTTGAATAGCACCAATCGAGCGTGCAATTTGGATTCAGTGCAATTTTGCGATTCTTTGCCGATTATCAGCATATAGATAGGTTTAAATAGAAACGTAAAGAACTAGAGAGTGTTTACTGGTTTTTGTTTACTATTTGCTGAGGACGTAAAATGACTAATGTCGATCACTATAAAGGCACGACTACGATAGGTATAGTCTGCAAGGACGGTGTTGTACTCGCATCGGAAAGCCGCGTGACTATGGGCAACTTCATATCCAGCAAAGAAGGCAAGAAGATTTATCAGATTGATAATCTCGTCGGGATGACGATCGCTGGAGGCGTAGGCGATGCGCAGAGCCTTGTGCGTACCATAACTGTAGAGGCTAAATTATACAAGATGAGACAGGGCAAACCGATGACCGTCGGAGCAATAGCAACTTTGTTGTCAAACATTCTGAACGGCAACCGTTACTACCCGTATTTTGTGCAGCTTATGATAGGCGGCTTCGATAAGAACGCCTCGTCGCTGTATTCTTTGGACGCCGTAGGAGGTCAAATTGAAGAGCGCTTGGCTACTGCGCAGGGATCGGGATCTCCAATAGCATTTGGCGTCATGGAAGATCGATACAGCGAAAAAATCTCCGTCGACGAGGGTGTAGAGCTCGCTATCAGAGCGCTTTCGTCCGCAATGAAGAGGGATTCGGCGTCTGGCAACGACATGCGGATCGTGCAGATCACTGCAAAAGGATACATCGAAGTAAACAAGGATGAGATAGACAAAAGAAAAGCCGCTCTAGCAACCTAACAATCTGTTTCTTGCCATCTTCTATTTTTCGTATTTTTTTTGTTTTTCTGGAAGTCACACAATGCCAGTTGAAGAAGCACTTACTGAGTTGACACAGCGTGTCAGAGAACGATTGCCTTCTAACATCAAGATTACCGAACTTGAGTTTGCAGGGCCCGAAGTCGTGATCTACACTGACGATCCTAGGGCGTTCGCAGACAACGGAGAGATAGTTAAAAAACTCGCCCGAGAACTGCGTAAGCGCATAGTAGTAAGGCCAGATCCCCGCGTTCTGGCAGACCCCGAGAAGTCAATAGAAGAAATAAGCGATATCGTGCCCGAAGAGGCTGGTATTACAAACCACTATTTTGACTTAGACACCGGTGAGATCGTTATTGAGGCGAAAAAACCGGGACTTGTAATCGGAAGGCACGGCGCCACACTCCGAGAGATTACAAAGCAGATAGGGTGGACGCCACGAGTGGTGCGAACCCCTCCAATCGAATCGGTTACTGTAAAGGAGATACGCCAGTACTTACGCTCTTTCAGCGACGAGCGCAAAGAGCTTCTTAAAGCGATGGGCCGAAAGATTCACAGGGAGATCACCTCGAAAGACCAATGGTTACGGGCGACTACTCTTGGCGGATGTCGTGAAGTCGGTAGAACCTCTTTTGTGCTCTCGACGCCTGAATCGAGGATACTAGTCGACTGCGGTGTTAACGTAGGATCGGAAGATAATGCAACGCCCTATCTTTACGCGCCTGAAGTGAGCCCCCTCGACCAGATTGACGCAGTTGTAGTCACGCACGCACACCTCGATCACGCGGGCCTGGTTCCGCTCCTGTTCAAGTACGGATATGAAGGTCCGATATATTGCACGCCGCCAACGCGTGACCTCATGTCGCTTCTACAACTCGACTACATTGACGTGGCTGCCCGCGAAGGCCATAGGATCCCCTACGATTCAGCTAAGATACGCGAAGTCATAAAACACTCGATTGCATTGAACTATGGCGGAGTCACCGATATAGCCCCCGACGTACGACTGACGTTCCACAATGCGGGACACATCCTAGGGTCGTCGATAGCTCATTTTCACGTGGGTGAGGGGCTCTACAACGTCGCTTTCACTGGAGACTTCAAGTACGAACAAACTAGGTTGTTTGACGCAGCAGTTAATAGCTTTCCAAGGCTCGAGGCGTTGATAATGGAGGCGACCTACGGAGGACCGCACGACCAAACGCCGTCGAGACGAGAGGCTGAAAACAAGCTGTACTCTATCATACGCCAAACGCTGTCAAAGGGCGGCAAAGTACTCATACCGGCATTCGCAGTGGGACGAAGCCAAGAGGTCATGATCGTTCTCGAGGAAGGGATTCGCAAGAAGATAATTGACGAAATACCGGTGTACCTCGACGGCATGATCTGGGAGGCGACCGCTATTCATACGACGTATCCCGAGTACCTAAACAATGACTTGAGAAACATGATATTTCACGAGGGCATGAATCCATTTCTCTCAGACAGTTTCGTGCAAGTAGAGCAAAACATGCGCGACGACATTGTGCGCGGAGAGCCGTGTGTAATTCTTTCCACCTCAGGCATGCTCAACAGTGGCCCCGTAATGGAGTATCTGAAAGCGCTTGGACCACAGGAGAACAATACCTTAGTCTTTGTAGGGTATCAAGGAGAAGGGACGCTCGGGCGGCGCATACAGAAAGGGTGGAAAGAGCTACCTATGTCAAACAACGGCAAGACTACCACCATGCAAATGAACATGAATATCGAGACGGTTGATGGATTCTCTGGGCACTCAGACCGACAACAACTAATTGAATACGTTAAGCGGCTAAACCCTCGGCCGGAAAAGATCGTAACAAGCCACGGCGAGGAAAACAAGTGCATAGATTTGGCGAGCACCATATACAAGAAATTCAAGATTGAAACCAGAAGCCCTATGAATCTTGAAACCGTCCGATTTCTGTAACGCGTCAAGAAGTGTTATTGGTGCCACAAGACGTCGCTTGGTAGTAGTCACACAAATCCGTAAGCGGGCACTTCCAGTGCTGCGGCCCCCGCGCGACGCATATTTCTCTACCTAATCTAATTAGCGCTATATGGGCGAACTTTCGTTTTACAGGCGGTATTTCGTCTTCTAAAGCCATCTTAACTGCACCATAGCCTCCTTTTTGCGGAGCCAGCCCTATACGTCGCGACACTCTAAAAACGTGCGTGTCGACGGGGATGATTTCAAAATCGCGAGCAAAAAGAAGGACTACATCTGCTGTCTTTGGCCCAATGCCGGAGACTTTCTGGAGCCGTTCTCTCGCAGATTGATAGCTGCCGCCGATGAAAGACCAGGTATCGCCTTCGTACTTTTCGAGTATTTCACGTGCCACCGCGCGTATGCTTCTCGCCTTAGCCTCGTACAACCCCGCCTGCTTGATTGCGAACTCTATGCCGTGCACGTCTGCTACAGAGACGGCCTCAATGGTTTGATACCTTGAAAAAAGACTCCAAAAGGCCGCCCTCGAATTCTGGGAAGAGGTGTTCTGAGACAATATCGTGTCTGCGATCAGCCAAAACGGCTCGTTTCGTTCCCGCCAGTAATCGTCGTCGAACGTAATGTTGCCGAATAGCGACTCGAGTCGCTGTATGACAAGCTCCCCTTTGCTCACACTAGTCATGATTATCTCGAGAATATGTTCGCTGATTGCCTCTTAATTACTTCTAAGCATCTATGGGGGCCTGCTAAATAACTCGCCTTCACATGGCGGAGGTCGCCGGTTCGAATCCGGCCGAGCCCATTACATGATCGATTTTTTCTGTTGACGATATGAGTAACAAAATGGGCGTTGTTTCTAGTATCGTTCAGGTACGAAAATCAGCTCGCGGCGAGGGCGGCGTGGCCCCCGGTTCACGGCCCGGGCCTGCGACGCCACCGTCTGGCGGCGATGATGAAACGATCGACGCGGAGTTCGAGGTGAAGAGCTAACATCCGTCCGGTCGGAAAAAGGGTAACCACGGAGCCACGAAGCGTTCGGAGGAGGAGGAACATGGTATTCCTCAATCCCTCCGTGTGCTTCGTAGCTCTTTTATTGCAAGATTAAAATAAGGGTGTGGTGCAGAGTAGATATGTAGAGAGGGGGACAGAACTATGGCATTTCGATTCGACAAATTAACGCTCAAGGCACAAGAGGCTGTGGTGAGGGCGCAAGAACTCGCGACCGATCGAGGCAATGCGCAGATCGATCCGCTACATCTGTTGGCCGCACTGTTGACAGAGAACGATGGAATCGTCGGGCCGATCCTCGAGCGGATTGGAGTGAACCGGCAACAACTCGATTCAATCATACAGGCGGACCTAAAACATTTCGTCCAGGTCTGCGGCGGAGCGCCGCCACTAGGGAGCCAGGAGCTGAATCAGGTGCTCGAAGCGGCCCAACGCGAGGCCGATGCGATGAAAGATGAGTTCGTCTCGACCGAACATCTTTTGCTGGCATTGACGAGGGTAGATTCCAAAGCAAAAGATATTTTGAAACTCAATGCCGTTACTGAGAAGGACCTGTTAAAGGTGTTGCAGGCGGTCCGCGGCAGTGCGCGTGTGACCGACCAGACGCCGGAAGACAAGTTCCAAGCGTTGCAACGCTATGGCATCGATCTCGTGGATCGCGCCCGGCAGGGAAAACTCGATCCGGTGATCGGTCGGGACCAGGAAATCCGCCGGGTCATGCAAGTCCTCTCGCGCCGGACGAAAAACAATCCCGTCTTGATCGGCGAGCCGGGCGTGGGCAAGACGGCCATCGCTGAGGGACTTGCCCTGCGAATCGCCGAGGCTGACGTGCCCGAGAGTTTGAAAAATCGGAGGCTGATCGCCCTCGACATGGGCACGCTCGTGGCCGGCACAAAGTTCCGTGGCGAGTTTGAGGAGCGACTCAAGGCCGTGTTGCGCGAAGTGAACGACGCCGGCAACGTGATTCTGTTTATCGATGAGTTGCACACCGTGGTCGGCGCCGGTCGGGCCGAAGGTGGCAGCGACGCCGCGAACCTGTTGAAACCTGCCCTGGCCCGGGGCGAGCTGCGATGCATCGGCGCCACGACGCTGGATGAGTATCGCAAGTACATTGAAAAGGACGCCGCATTGGAGCGGCGATTCCAGCCGGTCATGGTCGGCGAACCGTCGGTCGAGGACACAATCGCCATTTTGCGAGGTCTAAAACCTCGTTACGAGGCCCATCACAAGGGTGTGCGGATTAAAGATTCCGCCCTCGTGGCAGCGGCCAACCTTTCGTACCGCTATATCGCCGATCGGTTTCTGCCCGACAAAGCCATCGACCTTATGGACGAGGCCACCAGCCGGCTGGCGATGGAACTGGAAAGCGTGCCCAGTGAGATCGACGTGGTGCAGCGGCGACTGGTGCAGCTTGAGCTGGCCGACCGCCAACTGGCCGACGAGACCGAGGAGCACACGCAGCAACGTCGCAAGGAAATCCAGGAGGAGATGACCGAGCTGCGCAAAAAGCTTGCTGACCTGCGCAAACAGTGGGAGCTTGAAAAGAGCGGGCTGGGCAACGTGCAGGATATCCGTAAAAACTTGATTGACGCCCAGTTGCAATACAATCAGTTAGCTGCATCGATTAAGGAGAAGCAATCCGCGGGCAGCATCGTTTCAGAGGCCGATTACCAGAAGCTTTACGAGTTGGACCTCCAGCAGAAAAATCTGGCCGGCCAGTTGGACACGCTCGAATCGGACGCCGACAAGAAGCCAACCTACGGCACACGCCGGCTCTTGCGCAAAGAGGTCGGCCCAGAGGAAATTGCCGAGGTCGTCAGTGCTTGGACAGGCATTCCCGTCTCGCGGATGATGGAGACCGAGCGGGCGAAGCTCTTAGTGCTCGAAGATCGCATCCACCAGCGGCTCGTCGGTCAGGACGAAGCGGTCGAGGCCGTGTCCAACGCCGTGCGGCGGAACCGGTCAGGCTTACAGGACCCGAACCGGCCGATTGGCTCGTTTATTTTCCTAGGACCGACCGGCGTCGGAAAGACCGAGTTGTGCAAGGCGCTGGCCGAGGTGATGTTCGACAGCGAAGACGCGATGATCCGCTTGGACATGAGCGAGTTCATGGAGCGGCACACCGTGAGTAGATTGATCGGCGCCCCGCCAGGCTATGTCGGCTACGAGGAAGGCGGCGCGTTGACCGAGGCGATTCGTCGGCGGCCCTATTCCGTCATCCTTCTCGACGAAATCGAAAAGGCCCATCGCGACGTTTTTAACGTCCTGTTGCAGGTGTTGGACGATGGGCGGTTGAGCGATAATCAGGGCCACACGGTGGACTTCACCAACACGATCATCGCGATGACCAGCAACATCGGCAGCCAGGTGATCCAGGAGATCGCCAAGGAGGGCGGCACCGAGGAGGAGATGCGCGACGCCGTCATGGAGACGCTGCAAACCCGTCTTCTGCCCGAGTTCCTCAACCGGGTCGACGAGATCATGATTTTCCACCCCTTACAAAAGGAGCAGATTCGCAAGATCGTCGAACTTCAGGTCGCGCGGTTGCGGAAGCAGCTAACCGAGAAGGAGATTCAATTGGACGTGACCGAGACGGCCTTAGACGAAATCGCGTCGGAAGGTTACGATCCGACCTATGGCGCCCGGCCTTTGAAGCGGGTGATCCAGCAGCGGATCCAGAACCCGTTGGCCGTCGAGCTTCTTAAGCGGGAGTTCGAGGAAGGCAGCAGCGTGAAGATCGATTATCTCGGTGGCGATTTTACGTTCGAGCGGAACAATTAACACGTCACCCGTCAAATCCTTCGTGGCATTTCTCTTTTTGCAAGAAGATAGAGGGATCTGTCTGTTCGACAATTGCCCTCTGTTGTATGCTGGTCCCACCCCACCAGAATGTGGGCGGATAATGGTGCCCCATATATCGAATTAATCCACATGCGGGCTAAAATTGGCTAGAAATCAAAGGAAATCGAAAAAAGGAACAGAGAATCTACGAGATTTCTTCTTAACTATCTCAAAGCCCGACGTATCACCTGTAGACTGCGCGAAGTTCCAAAGAGCCGTTAAAAAAGAGGAATAAATCACCTTTATTCAACGATAATTCACGAAGGCACCACAACGGCATCCACAACCAAGTCATATTCTTCATCCTCATCAAGGTCGTGGATTCGCACCTTTTCCACCTCTGAACCCCCGGATACTTCCACAAGTTCTGCCTGTTTCAAATGTTTAATATCGGATCGTTTTACCTGAGTCTTTAATTCATCATTCACCGCGAGTTGTTCCAAGGGTGACAGTAAAATCACCCGACCTGTTACCTTCGTTAATTCGAGCGCAAATTCAACGCTGTTTTGATCGAATTCCACGACCAGCACGCGCTTGTCACGAAACTGCTCAGGATGCTCATAACCAGTGAATACACCTTTTCCCACGAATTCCGCAAGGCCTGTGACGTTCTTCACCTCACCGGCAGGGCAGGCGAAGCGTGTTTCACCGAGCTCTACAGGTCCTTTTTTCCCTTCCCGGAAGTTTTTGATCGCCTCGTGGAGCGCATCTGCGGCTAGGTTGGAGCAGTGCATCTTGATAGGGGGCAACCCTTCGAGCTCGTCGGCCACATTTTGTCGGGTTATCTTCATTGCTTCATCGAGGGTCTTTCCCTTTGCAATTTCGGTAATCATACTGCTCGTTGCGACTGCCGAACCACACCCGAACGTCTTAAACTTGATATCCTCGATCTTGCCGTCATCGTCGACTTTGATGTAGATGTCCATCAAATCCCCGCATACAGGATTTCCGACCCGTCCCACGGCAACACCCTTGCCTTCGAGGGTACCGACATTCCGCGGATTCTTGAAGTGATCCAACACCTTCAGTGTATATTGTGTGCTCTTTGGCATTACATACCTACCTCTGTCTTTGTAAGTGGCGACATGTCACGGAGTCGTTTCACGACACCCGGCAGCGCTTCAAGGAATGTGTCGACGTCTGCTTCTCTCGTGAATCGTCCCATCGTGATTTCCAACGACCCGTGTGCCTCCTCGTGCAACAATCCCAGTGACATCAAGGTGTGACTCGGCTCGAGTGTCTGTGACGAACACGCGGACCCCGTTGAAACGGCGATGCCCCGTTCTTTAAAAGAGAGTAATATCGATTCTCCTTCGATAAAATCGAACCGGAAATGGGCGTTGTTCGGAAGTCGGTTTGTCGGATGTCCATTGAGATACGATCGTGGTACGGTTTCTAATACCGTTTTGATGGCTTTATCTCTCAGCTGCCGCAACCGTTTGCTTTCCTCGGGCATATACTGTAAAGCCAGTTCTGCTGCCTTCGCGAAACCGACGATGGCAGCCACGTCCTCAGTTCCTGAACGTAAGCCGCGCTCTTGGCTCCCACCGATGATCAGCGGATTGAGCAGAAATCCTTTCCGTACGTAGAGGGCACCAACACCCCGTGGGCCGTAAATGTCATTTGACGATAAGGTGAGCATATCTATGAAGTCCCGCTGCACGTCTATTGGTATTTGGCCTTCTGAAGCGACTGCATCGACGTGGAATACGATTTTTTTTTCACGGGCGATCTTTCCAATCGATATAACTGGCTGAATCGTTCCTATCTCGTTATTGGCGTGCTGGATTGAGATTAAGATCGTATCGGGTCTAATACGCTCTTCGAGTTTGTCGAGACGCACGGTGCCCGTGAAATCAACGGGGACAGTCGATACCTCGAAACCATTCTTTCTGAGATATTTGGCGATGTTGAGTATTGAAATGTGTTCAACCTCGCTAATAATCACGTGTTTACCCTTCTGCTTGTTCCGCAACGCATACCCGATAATCGCAAGGTTGTTCGCTTCAGTCGCACCAGACGTGAAGATGATTTCCTCTGGTTCGCGAGCATTCAAAAAATGTGCGATCGTCCTACGTGACGAATCAAGAGCTTCGGTAGACCAATCACCCACCTCGTGCAACGACGACGCATTTCCAAACTTTTCGACCATATATGGAGTCATTGCAGCAATGACTTCCGGATCAACCGGCTTAGCAGATTGATAGTCGAGGTACACGATTTCTTTTGCTATTAGAAGTCACCTCCTAGAAAAAAAATAGTACACTAGTGCATCTTATTCTTTTCCTACGATAAACACCGCCAGAAAATAAAGAAAAAAAAATTAGTACACTTTAAAACCACAGGCTGCCTTTTGCGTCGAGGACCAAATCATTTAATGTTCCCGCACCCACGATTTTTACACCCTCGATGAGCTCGACCTTGTCCCAGCCAAGCATCTGCTTCGATGCCTCACATACGTACACTGTAATGCCCATTTGCAGTGTCTGATCGAGCATCTCTTTTACACTTGGGAATGACCCCAACTTTATCTTTTCAGCCGCTCCTGGTAGTAAAATGCGCAATCCTTGTCCTAGATAGTAAACCAAAGGTTCCAATTCCATTGCCTTCGCCGTTTGGGCAAGCACAAGTGGGGAATACTGGCGCTCGGGATTGTCGCTTGTCTGCACGTATAACAACATCTTTTCATTTGTCATAATCATCTCACCGCTACTTTTTTTTCCTGATTAAGAAACGCAAAACTCCTTCATTGTTCTCGAATTTTACCAGTTCATGACCGGTCCGCTTCACAAACCGCGTGATATCTTCCTCCGCAGCTGGATCGTCTGCGATCACCTCAAGCACTTCACCAACTTTGATACTATCGATGCCCTCCCGTGTTTTAAACAGCGGGGCAGGACAGTATAATCCAATCATATCGAGACTTTTTGCGGGTAGTTGATCCGCCATGATCATCCATCTCCAGAAACTTACTAGGGGCGTTGTTGTATTAGAAAATACTCCTTCCACATTGAAATCGCGGTAATCTCTTTTGTAAACGAATGGCTAATGCATAACGTTGTCGCCTGATGTGCACGAGAGGCTACAGCTGCTGCTGGACTGCAGCCTCAGTATGCGCAGGTTTAGGTAGTCACTGCTGTCTGCTGGGAGGATCCTGGGAGACAGGTCCGTTCGTTTCCACCGACAACATAGCATTGTGCGACAGTGACTATATACGACGTGGAGCCTCTTGAGTGTGCTTGTTGCGACAATTTTGGCACTTTCTAACCGCCCCCTCGCTGCGAATAATACACCTTATGCTTAACCTCACAAAAGCCTGCGGGCGTGGAGTTTCTGCCGCCTTTTATCGCTTACGGGGTGCCTGGTCTCACGTCTGACGAGCAAGAGGGATTGTTGCAGCGATATCGTGACCGACTGACATCGCTCTAACGATTCGACAAGAAACCTGCTCGTCCTTTCAGGGAGCGATATGCGGAATGAGAGGAATGATAGACCTCACAAGGAGGTACCTTTCGGAGCCTTGGGAATTGTGCCACGCTCCATCTTCAGCATTGTCTCATCCCGTGCCCTTTTGATCTTCAAATAGGCCATCTCTAAAAGCTCCGAACGTGACCTTTTTACCCGAGCAATGCCCTCTCGCACCGCTTGTTCCCCAACAGCGGCGGCCTCTCTCGGGAATACCTCCCATTCCTCCATGTTGGGGATGATATAGTCCGGGGTCAACCCGTTGTCCTCCGCTACCTTAGCAAGTTCCCGTGCAGCGGCGATACACATATCGTCAGTGATCGTCGTGGCCATGACATCGAGCGCCCCTCTGAAAATACCAGGGAAGCCGAGGGAGTTGTTTATCTGGTTGGGAAAATCGGACCTTCCCGTTGCGACTACGTAGGCTCCTGCCTCCTTCGCGTCCCAAGGCCATATCTCCGGTTCCGGATTCGCCGCGGCGAAGACGATGGCGTGGTCTGCCATCTCCTTGATCCTCTCCTTTGTGACCGTGCCCGGGACCGGCCTGGAAGCACACAGCAGGGCATCCGAACCGCGCGAACATGATTTTAGCGTGCATTCCCTGGAGGCCCCCGAGTACTCCATGCACGCTCTATACTTCTCCGGATTCGAAGACTTGAGCCGTCCGAGGTCATCCCTCTCCTCGTTGAGGATGCCCTTCGAATCGCACATTATTATATTCCGAGGCTTGACCCCTACCTTGGTCAGAATCGACGCGATCCTGATGTTGGCCGCCCCGGCGCCTATCATGGTGACCTGCATCTGGTCAAGCTCTTTCCCGACGAGTTTGGCTGCGTTAAGGAAACCAGCGACCTCGACGGTCGCCGTCCCCTGCTGGTCATCGTGCCAAACAGGTATGTTCATCTCTCTGCTTAAGCGTTCTAGTATGTCGAAGCACCGTGGGGTCGCAATATCCTCCAGGTTTATCCCACCGAGACATGGTTCTAGATTCTTGACGGTCCTGATTATCTCCTCGGGATCCTTAGTTCCCAAGCACAATGGAAAGGCATCGACGCCCCCAAGATACTTGAAAAGGAGTGACTTGCCCTCCATAACAGGAAGTGCAGCCTGCGGCCCTATATCACCAAGCCCCAGGACCCTAGAACCGTCCGAAACGACAGCAATGGTATTTCCCCTGTTGGTGGTGGTCCAGACTTTGGATTGGTCAGCTGCTATCTCTCTGCAAGGGGTTGCCACACCTGGCGTATACCATATGGCAAAATCGGAAAAGCTCCTCACTGGGACCTTCAATGATACCTCGATCTTCCCCTTATAGAATGCGTTGAGCTCTTTGGCCAGCGTGCCTGGCCTCCGCGCCCTCTCCAGTTTTTCGTCCTCGAGACCCAAAACACGCCCCCCCTATCCGACCATTGGAACCGTCACAGTTCCGTCTGGTATCACAAGCACCCTAGGATCTCGGCCCACTATCTTCATTGCTGAGGTCATTGCAGATCCTAGGTCATTGAAACCCGTAATGAAACCCTTTTCAAGCACATCTTTACCTATCCCGCTTACGGCGTGGACGTGTGCGCTCTGAGACAGTTGAATGAGCCTGGCGGCCTTATGGTACCCTAAGACATATCCTTCGGATATCTTCTTCAGAGTGATCTCTCTTTCCGGGTTCGATGTTATCAGATCCCAGAATGTTGACTGTCCTATACCCTCAGGACAACCGGCTACAAGTATGATGACCCCGCCATCCCTCAGAGCGAGCTTGCCGTTCTCGACGGCCTTCAGGGCCTGATAGAGGGTTCTGTCCATTGGAGGCTTCGCTACGCTTACAACGATGTCGTAGGTCCCCTTGACTGGAATGCAGAACTGCGCATTTGCCGCTTTAACAGCTTCCTTGAAAGAAGAGAAGATATCGCCTGTATGAACGGAGGTCAACGTTTTCCCGATACCCTGGACCACCTGAACGGAAAGATGCTCCCTGTCCTTCAGGTACGAACTGACTGCATCCTCCATGTCTTCGTGGACCGGGTTGCCTTCTAGAGCAAGGGTCCTCGACTCCGAGCTCAAGGCATGCGAATGGTTCTGTTCGACTGTGCTGTACGCGGCCATACCGGGAAGTATGGATTTCCTGCCCCCGGTATACCCAGCGAAATAGTGTGGTTCAACAGAGTTTATGAACAGCAGGGCATCCTGGTCCCTAAGGGCCCTGTCGATCCTTACATCGGTCCCACGTTCAGTGGTGCAGATATACCCGTGCGCTTTTTCGTCCTTTGCTTCATGTGTGTGCACCATTTCCCTGAGAAGAGAGCGATGAGGTCCAAGGATCTCACTCAGGTCATCCTCTGTGGGAGGTTTGTGTGTCCCTGTCGCTATGTGGACCTTCTTCACCCTTTCCAACAGTGCTGGATGGGTCTTCCAGATATGTTCAAGTATGAGCGCTGTCGGGGTAGGTCTGTTGCGGTCATTCAAGACAAGCCCGATACAGCCCGTCTTACTTAGGGTCCCTTCCAGCCGCGACAAATTGTATTCCAGGTCCACTGCTCCAGAGAGGGAGAGATGCGGGTCTGAGATACCGCTAACGGCATTATTGCCTACAAGCATTTCAGCATCTGCAAGGGGCCCCCTCTTCAGGTCACGGTCACTAAAATCTATGCTACCCATACTGGATCAGCTTCCGAAAGAACATCATTGACATATTACCTTAAGCTGGCCTAATAGAAAAAACCCCAATGCTCCGAACCGCTTTGGCTGCCCTATGGGTTTGAAGCTCGTTGTTGATCGGATTACATTTCGCTTTGGTTGTTTGGCCGCCGCTGAACGCTTTTCTTATCTCAAAGGACGCCTAAAACGATTTGAAATCGAACGCGGCGCGGGTGTTGACGGATACGCCCACCGCCAGGGTTCGATCTGGTCCCTATCAAAGCCTCAATAAACGCTTGGTCTAAACTCCGACCGCACAGAGCTCAGATCGTGGGTCACGAGACACAGCGCGTGGACCCCTGACTGCCGTGCGATCTGCGCCGTGTAGTCTGCTGACTTATCGAACTTCGGCTCACTGTGGAACGCTTCGAGCTCGGCGATGAGATCTGGGTTGTCTGGCAAATCCACAAAGCTCTTTCTTACAAGCTGGCTAAGGTTTTCGTACGCTGCAGCAAGCTTCCGTTATTGAAGCTAATTCGCTGCACGTAGGTGCCTTTGAGATCAACCGCGCAAATGTGCCATAAAACGTCTTTTGATGTCAGCCGCCGAACAGGGTAAGTTCGGAACGTTGGCATTCCCTGGCTTTATTACGACGTGAATTAGCTTAGGACCTGTCTGGGGCTGCAATGCTGTGAGCACATCCTCTGCAGTGTATACTTTAGTTGTGTGTTGGATCCCAAAACCTCGCGCCAGAAGCTCCAAGTCAAGCTTTTGACTCGCCGTACACTGATCTCCGGTAGAGCCGTACGTACCGTTGTCAAGAGCGACAACAGTTAAATTGTCTTGTGCCTGTTGAGCGATACTGCACATAGCATTGGGATTCATCAAGAGGCTTCCATCTCCGTCGAGCACAACAACTTCGCCTTTGTTATAAAGAGAAATGCCAAGTCCGATCGAAGAAGCTAAACCCATACTTCCGAGCATATAAAAGTTGCTCGGTTGATCGCAAAGGGCATACAGCTCCTTGCACGGCACACCTAAATTGCAGACCACTGTCCGCCCTCGAAGGTAAGGGGCGGCCGCTTCGATCGCTTGATAGCGGGTCATCGTAGGACACTCAGCCCGAGCTGCCAACGACAAAGCCGCTGTTGATCTTTCATGTCCCGGTTCTCCCAAGAAGTCTAGTCTCTCATCTCCTGGTTGCGCAAAGGCATCTGGAGGCGTGCACTGCCACAACTCCGGAGAGACAAGCACGACGACCGGCAAGCTTGTTTTGAACGACTCCTGTATAGCCCGACCCACGACTGGCAGGTCCTCCACGGTGTGAACCTCATAGGTCGTGACGTCGAGGGCGTTTAGCACTGCCTCAAGGTGTGTCCCCCAATAACCTTGAGCGGGTATAGTCTCCCGATAGACTCCACGCCAACTTGCAATAATCGGCAATGGAAGTTCATACGTAAAGTTGAGCGACGATAAGGCGTTCAGCAAGTTTCCGATGCCGGTGCTTTGAATCAGCATCAGAGGTTTAGCTCCTGCCAGAAATGCGCCTGCGCAGATTCCGACGCCATCTTCCTCCCTCGATAGCGGGACCTCGAAAAAGCGCTTGCCTACAAGGGGCAGTAGGTTCTTCAACCTATCGCACGGCAACGTGGCTACAAGATCAATGTTATTCTGTTCGAAGAGCTCAACGATTTCTTCTTCTGGAGTCACTGTTGCTCCCCCCTTATCCTAGCACTTCTCGCAGTTCGGCAAGATCCACGTCAGGCTTTGCGATGCGAATGTCGGGCTTTATCTGATAGCACGCTTTGTCTTCTTTTAGCTTTTGCGAGCCGCCCCCAGTAACGTTGAGAAGCACAACATCTGAATCATCAATCCCTCCGTTAGCGACGGCCTGCATCAACGACGCTGCGGCAACTGCTGCTGCCGGTACTATATCTATGCCTTCAAGATCTTCAAACAGACGCGCAGCGCGTCGGGCTTCAGTATTTGACACTGCGTACATCTGACCCCTCGTGCTTTTCAAAGCGTCAAACACGCCTCCTTTGACTGAGTACGCTGGATTTCTGTTCGACAAAACATCAGCGTACAATTTCTTGATAGATTTCTTCGCGTCAGGCATGTCGGTCGATGGGTCGATAGTCCTTCTGTTAGAATTCCAAGCGCTGAACATAGGCGCAAAAGGCAAGTTCTGGGACAGATGCAATTTTGGAAGCTGGCCCTCCAAGAACCTTCCGTCGTGTTTTAGACGCAAAGCGGCCTCCCACGCTGCAATCCCACCCGTTCCACTACCAACAGCTTGAAAGTAATGATCTGGCGCTCTGCCAATAGTAACGGCAGCCTCAAGCATTACCGTGCCCATGCCGTCACGTCGTGCGACGTTCATAGCTCCCCCTTCTGTTGTAAGTCCCGGTAACGCTGTGAGCCTGTTACCCAGAGCAATAGCGTCTGAATAATCATTTCCTCGTTGGAGAACCACTAGAGTAATATTCTCAGAAGGTGGTTCAGGGAGCCATAACTTTCCCATTGCGCTTTCCAACCCGACGAGAACCAACTTAAGATCCGTCGAAGTCGTTGACACCGTATGCGCAAAAGCGCGCGCTGTGTTGCCAACTGAAGAAACGACCAGCGTTTTCACTTTGCTTTCGACAGCTCGCTGCACAGTCGGTGGCGACTCCAGCTCTTTAAAGCTGCACGTCTCCAAGAGCGCGTTTTTTTCAGGCCAGTATCCGTTGAAACTGATGAATAGGTCTTTTAGTCCAAGCTCTCGCGCAAACGTCTCGCTCTTGTATGTTACTGACCGACCACGTGTCGGCAACTTATCTACCGTTGGCAGCCACGCAGAAAACCGCCACATGCTTTCTTCCGCGGTATTTACCAATCGATCGTCCTGGTAAACCGTGCGAAAAAGTGCGTTATCGCAATCGCAACGTAACACGTAACCCGCGGCAGAAACATCCGCACGACAGCCGAGGCAGATAATTTTATAATGGTTCGGCGCCGAGTTATTGGTGTTCACACGTACCTATTTAGCTGCTATTTTTATTTAAGTTTACCTCGTTATTGTAACATTGTATAAAAAATTGCTATTATTTGATACATATAGGCAATCTTTTTCTATTTTTGCATAATTATATATAGAATTATTCATAAAAAATAACTTGGTTACAGTGAATCTAGAAAATGAACCAGAAAAAGAAGTTTTAAGTCCTGAATCACCCACTTTTGAGTTTTTGTACAAAAAGGAAAATCTAATCAAGTGTGCACAATGTGGGCGATGTACAGCGGGGTGTCCAGCTGCAAAAGTATTCAGCGACTATAGCCCACGTGAGATCGTCAGGCGTGCGCAAGAGTGCACAGCAGACGAGCTTGCAAAAGACCCCCTTATCTGGCTTTGCGGTCAGTGTTATACCTGCAATTCTCGGTGCCCTCGAAATAACACTCCGGCTTCCATAATACTCAACGCGAGAAACAAAGCGTTCAAAGAAGGATGGGCACCTGATGAGTTCTACAAAAAAGCTTCCTTGCTGTTTCAATCTTTAGAAAGTAACGGCGTGACCGTTTCACCTGAATTATTCGACCACGACCTTGGCTTGTTGAGCAAACTTGTCGACCATAATAGGATCACCACGCTGAGAGCTGAGCTGGGACTGCCTCCCCGAAACTCTCGAGACATACCAGTCCCAGCTAAAGCGCTCAAAGAGATTGGGACCATCTTGAAATTAACCTGCAACAAAGGGGGGCTTTTCAACGACCACTAATCCGCTAATCTTAACGTCTTCTACCAAGCTGCCTCAACGCTTGTACTTGTTCAAGAGTTGTGTCGCAGGGACTTTCTACCCAGGCATAGAACGATCGTTCAGGTTCATACTGAATTCTTTAAACGTTGACTACTTCGATGATCCGAACCAATCGTCGTGCACCGGATTTGCGGGGCACTGCGGCGTGGTTCCTCCTGAGGCCAATCTCAGTCTTAATGCTAGAAATCTTGCGCTTGCATCCAATTCAGGGTACACCAATGTCGTCTGCACGTGCCCCACCTCATACGCGAACCTAAAGGAGTGTATTGGTGAACTTAACGACAACAAAACGCGGGCAGCGATAAACGACGTGTTGAAAGCAGTGAACTACGAGTACGAAGGAGGCGTAACAGTCTATCATGCTGCAGAGGTGCTTTATAGTCTGAAAGAAATCCTCGCAGAGCGCGCGAAATTCTCCCTTTCTAAGGTTAACATAGCAACGCATCACGGCTGCCATTATACAAAAGTATTTTACGACGAGGTAACAGGCGGGTTGTGGGAATATCCGACTTTGCTTGATGAAATATGTGCGGCTTTCTCAGCGACACTCGTTGATTATTCTGAACGATCTTCTTGCTGTGGTCTTGGTTTTTCGCACCTTATCGACGTAGACGAGTATACAGAAGCAACAAGCTTTAGAAAGCTCGAGAGCGTACTCGCTGAAGAGCCCGACCTTATCGTGACAATGTGTGCTGGCTGCCAATTAATTCTCGATGGATTTCAGCGCCAGTTCGAAGAACGACTGAATCGCGTCGTACCTGTGTTAAACGTATCACAGCTCGTAGCTTTGTTACTCGGAGCTGATAAATCAAGAGACGCATGCCTTCAATTTTCGACGATCGATGTAGCTCCACTCATTGAAAAGATGGAGGCCGTTTGAAGTGTCGAAATTCGGAGTCTTCTTATGTCGATGCGATGGAAACATCTCAAACGCAATCGATATTGATAGGTTAGATAAGGATTTCAAACGCGCCAACGTTGTAGACTCTGATCAACACCTCTGTTCGCTACAAGGCCAGCAGAAGATCAAGAAATCTATTCGCAAACACAACCTCGATGGCGTCGTGGTTGCTGCTTGTTCGCCTAACAATCACGGTCAGACCTTCAGGGGCTGTATGCGCGATGCAGGCCTTAATCCGTACCTTCTTGAGATCACAAATATTAGGGAACAATGTTCGTGGGTCACCGATGACAGAAAGAGCGCTACCGAGAAAGCGCGCGACCTCATCAATGCTTCTCTACAACGGCTCGAACACGCAGAATCCCTTTCTGAGTTTCGTGTTGACGTTACCAACGCCACTCTCGTCGTAGGCGGTGGCATCGCAGGAATCACCGCAGCGCTCGCCTTGGCACAAAATGGCATAAAAACGTATCTGGTTGAAAAGGAGCCCTCAATTGGAGGCAACACGGTAAGAATCGGAAAAGTATTTTCACCACACAAGATGGTGGAAGAGTGTGCGATGTGTTCACTCAGCCCGTTAATGAACGATGTTTACGAGAATCACAAAATCGAGCTCCTAACTGACGCTGAAATTGCCAACATAAACGGAACTGCTGGTCACTTCAACGTCGACGTCAAAATCAAACCACAAAGCGTTAGTGAACGATGTACAAGCTGCGGGGAGTGTGCGACTGTTTGTCCAATCGAAGTGCCAGATTGGTGGAACGCCAACACACGAACAAGAAAAGCTATCTATAAACCTTTTCCACAGGCCGTACCTGATAGGTATACGATAGATGCAGAGCACTGCGTCAAATGTGGTAAATGCACCGAGGTGTGCAAGTCCGACGCAATTGAGCTCGAAGCCAAACCTTCTCTTAGGAGAATAGAAGTCGGTGCCATCGTCGTAGCAACGGGCCACGATGAGTTCGATCCAAATTTGCGGCCTGAATATGGCTATGGTCGTTCTAAAGACGTTGTTACTCAGTTAGAGCTCGCTCGGATAATTGGCGTAAACGGGCCCACAAACGGTGAACTCTTGAGACCTTCAGACGGCAAAACGCCAAAGCGAATAGTGATGATACAATGCGTCGGGTCGAGGGACGAAAAGCCGCACGGATTGCCTTATTGCTCGTCCGTTTGTTGTATGGTCGCCCTTAAACACGCTAACTATATCACTGACTATTTTCCGGGAACTGACATCACCGTGCTTTATACCGACATTCGAGCGCCGGGAATCTATGAAAACTACTATAGGCACGTGCAAGAGAAAGGTGTAAGATTTATCCGCGGGCGTGCGAGTGACGTGAAGCGTAAAGGGGGCAAACTGTACGTAAGCGCTGAAGATACGTTGCGTGGACAATGCCTCGAACTCGATGCGGACTTGGTGGTCCTTTCGACGGGTATTAAGCCCTCTCAGGGGACAGTTCAAGTTGGAGAGACACTCGGCATCGAACTAGGTGATGACTTGTTCGTGAAGGAAAAACACCCAAAACTTGAAGGTGCTAGTACAAACACTAAAGGGATCTATGTATGCGGCACCGCTCAAGGTCCCAAAGATATCACCTATAGCGTTTTACAAGCGGATGCAGCCGCTCTCGAAGCACTATCGCTTGTTGGTCAGGACTACGTATCAATAGAACCGCTTTCAGCATTCGTTAAGGATAGCTGCAATGGTTGCGGTATGTGTGTACGGCAGTGCAAGAACAATGCCATAAAGATGGTTGATCGCAGAGCGACGGTCGATCCGATGCTCTGCACCGGCGGCGGCGCGTGTGTACACGTCTGCCCTACCGCAGCCCTTGATTTGCACGGGTGTACGGAATCCCAACTTGAAGCCTCCATACGCGGGGTCCTCGCAGGTAAGCGTGAAAAAGAGATAAGGAACATAGCGTTCCTAGACACAAGAATTGGGTACGCAGCAGCTGACAACATTGGCGCAGCACGGCTCCGCTACCCCCCTTCTATTCGGATTATAAGTGTGCCATCAGTATTGCGACTCGCGCCTCAACACATAGACCTGGCGTTCCAATTGGGCGCTGATGGCGTTTTTATCGGACAAGGGTTCGAAGCCGAGAGTTGCGGTGAAGACTTCGAAAGTGTCGAAACGCGGCTCAACGATTTGAGCAAGAAAGTTGTACAGCGCGGGATCAATCCCGCGCGACTAAAGATTTACCGCGTTTACATCCCGCACTTTGTGGGCTTGCATAAGCGTCTTATGCAGTTTGATGGCAAGATCAAAGAAACTGGAGAGATGGAAGCGGAGCTCGCAGCGCCTTAAGCCGAAGCCAAAAAATTTTGCCACAATCAAAAGTGCCTCTAAGAAGTATAGAAGGGATAAACGCCAAGATAACAGCCGGAGAGATCACCGTTTGTACTGCTTCTGAGTTTTGTAACATGGTACGGGCTCACGAAGAAGTTGCTGAAGTAGACGTGGTTACGTCTGGCACGAAGGGCATCATGAGCGGAACATATGCCACTCTATCCTTTCGCGCCACGGCTCCAAATGTTTTCGAGACGGCCCAAATGGCCTGGCTCAATGATGTCCCCGCTTTCGTTGGACCGTGTCCTAACGAAAGGCTGGGATTGCTTGATTTGATGGTCTATGGTACGGCGGTTAGCCGGAGCGACACCAAATATGGAGGGGGCCACCTTTTTCGAGATATTGTGAAGGGGGACGATATCGACTTTGAAGTGCTAACAACGATGGGGCAACTCATAAAGGGACAAACTAACCTTCAAGATATGCAATTTGCAAGGCTCTCAGCTACTCGCAACGTATTTAAGAATTATAATGCGTTTGTTAACCCTAACGACGGTTGCGTCAAGTCCATTTTTTCTGTTACGTGTCTCGAAGGACCATATAAGGAAGCTACCTTCTCTGGATGCGGAGAGCTAAATCCTTTGGAGAGAGACCCTCAGCTCGAAACTATCGGAGTTGGCACGAAAGCCCTGCTCAATGGTGCTATTGGCTTCGTGACAGGGACGGGAACACGTAGCTCTGCTCAGAAGCCGAACCTTTCAGGATATGCACCTCTGAAGGGCATGAACCCTCGATATGTGGGTGGCTTTAACACGTCCGCAGGTCCTGACGTGTTCTGTTCGTGGGCGATCCCTATTCCGATTCTTAATACGTCTATACTTGAGAGCGTAAGCCGGACAGATGATCGAATCCCCCTGCCAATTGTTGATGTGAATGGGCGCACGCCACTTGGTTATGCACGATACAGTGACGTCTGGCAGCGCGAATATGGCCGGATACGTTTCTCGAACAACGAGTGCGTGAGTTGTGAAGAGTGTCAAGTCGCTGAGAATTGTCCAACCGCCGCATTCACACCGAACAAAGGAATTGATCGCAAAGAATGCGTGCGGTGCGGCGCTTGCTTATCATCTTGTCCGCATGGCGCTCTAAAAGGTGATCTGGGTGCTATTGATCTAAATGGGCTACAAATTCCAGTCACGCTTAGGCAATCAGATCGATCAAATGCAGACAAACTGACGCGAGAGCTCAAAAAGAAGATCGAGCAAGGTGAATTTTTGCTCAGCACGCCAGTGCAACGTATCAAGCTACAGTAGCATATGGATTCTGCGAGTTTGCTTTTTTGCACCTCGAATGTCTATTGACGCCGAGCCCAAGATCGACAGAGCTTGACAAATCCAGAGAGCTTTGTGAAAAGCAGAGCCGTTGCAGTTACAGAAAGCTAAGCGATGACAAGTCGGATTGAATAGAAGTAATATAGGGTTAGAGCATACTCCATATGAAGGGGCCATAGGGTAGCCTGGATATCCTTGGGGACTGGGGGTCCTCAGACCCGAGTTCAAATCTCGGTGGCCCCACTAGTTAAACCCCGCGCAACTTAGTAACCATTACAAAAGCTAATAAATAGCGCGCGCAATACATAACAGTGTAAGATGAGTTTAGAGAATGCTGACGACTTTTTATGTCTGTTGAAGGTGCTTACGATTTAGATTGAGCATTCTGCGCGCAGCATATTCTGCTAATTCATTGGATCAAGGATCATCTGTTGGGAGCAAATAACGTGTCTATTGGGATTACAACGTACGGTGTGTACATACCCCGATACAGGATCAGAGTCGAAGAAATTGCACGAGTCTGGGGAGATGACCCCAACGACATTAAAAAAGGACTGGGCGTTTTTGAAAAATCAGTCCCAGACCGAGATGAAGACACGGCTACGATCGCAGTCGAAGCTGCTCGCTCCGCACTTCAGCGATCTGGCTTAGCTGGAGTCGATATTGGAGCTATATACGTCGGCAGCGAATCTCATCCTTATGCGGTCAAGCCGACAGCGACGATTGTTGCTGAAGCGATCCGGGCAACGCCGGAGCTAATGGCTGCTGACTATGAGTTTGCGTGCAAAGCGGGGACCGCTGCTTTACAGACGTGCCTAGGACTGGTCGCTGCTGACTATATCAAGTATGGCATGGCTATAGGTGCCGACACAGCACAAGGAGCCCCCGCAGATGCTTTAGAATATACCGCGGCAGCAGGCGGCGCGGCTTACGTCGTTGGAAAGAACCACGTCATTGCTGAAATTGAGGACACATATTCATTCACGACTGATACCTTCGACTTTTGGAGGCGGCAAGGCGAACAATACCCGAAGCACGGGGGGAGATTCACCGGAGAACCAGGATATTTCAAACACGTCTTAGCGGGGGCGCGAGGATTGCTTCATAAGACGCACAGCAAGCCGGAAGACTTCGACTTCGCCGTATTTCATCAACCGAATGGCAAATTTCCTCGCAGAGTTGCTTCCACACTTGGTTTTTCACAGCAACAGGTAAAACAAGGTCTCGTGGTCGAAAAACTCGGAAATGCGTACTCTGGGTCATCACTTATAGGACTAGCATCGGTGCTAGATGTAGCGGAACCTGGCAGCCGCATCTTTATGACCTCCTTTGGGTCAGGTGCAGGCAGCGATTCGTTCACATTTCGCGTGACAGAAGATATCGACAACGTGCAAGGTCAGGCCCCAACTGTTGCTGAGCTGCTTGCTGCCCCGATTTATCTAGATTATGCACTTTACGCCAAACATAAGAACAAGATCGTACTCTAAGCGAGGCCAAACGCCGCAAGACGGCGATTCACAATGAGAGAAGTAGCTATCGTCGGTATAGGATGCACAAAGTTCGGCGAGATGTGGGACAAAAGCTTCCGCGACCTTTTCATCGAAGCGGGCTTGATGGCCCTTGAGGATGCTGGGATGAGCGGAGCTGATGTGGAAGCACTTTACGGGGGGAACATGAGCTCAGGAATATTCATCGAGCAAGAGCACGTCGGAGCGCTTATCGCCGATTACTCCGGCCTCATTTCCAACAGCGTGCCGAGCACGCGAGTAGAAGCCGCGTGCGCCTCAGGTGGCCTCGCGCTGCGAAGTGGCGTCATTGCGGTCGCTTCGGAGTACCACGACATTGTCATCTCAGCAGGCATCGAAAAGATGACAGACGTTGGCCCCGAGAAGGCGATGGACGCGCTCGCTGCTGCCGCTGACCGGGAATGGGAGGCTGCAGTAGGCGCCACGTTTCCGGGACTCTACGCTATGATGGCCCGAGCACACATGAACGAGTTTGGTACAACGCGTGAGCAGCTCGCCCAAGTTGCCGTTAAGAATCACTACCACGGTTCAATGAATCCCAAAGCCCAGTTCCGGAATAGAATCACAATTGACGCGGTTATCAGCTCACCCCTCGTCGCAGATCCTCTTCGACTTTTTGATTGCAGTCCAATAACGGATGGGGCGGCTGCAGTCATTTTGGTTCCTGCCGAAAGGGCGCGAGAATTCACCGATACTCCGATTTACGTCAAAGCGGCTGCCCAAGCCAGCGATACGATCTCCTTGCACGATCGACGAAGTCTAACGAGCATTGACGCGACCAGAATTGCCGCAGACAGAGCCTTCAAGACCGCGAGGCTACAGCGGTCAAACATCGATGTCGCTGAGGTGCATGACTGCTTTACAATTGCTGAGATAATGGCGATTGAAGACCTCGCTTTCTTTGAAAAAGGCCGAGGAGGGCCCGCGACGCTAGCAGGCGAGACCGCAATCGGCAGCAAAATCCCGATAAACACAAGCGGGGGGCTGAAGGCATGCGGGCACCCAGTAGGGGCAACGGGAATAAAGCAAGCAGTGGAGATCGTCGAGCAGCTGAGAGGCGATGCTGGAAAAAGGCAGGTTGAGGGGGCTGAAGTAGGCCTGACCCACAATGTCGGCGGAACGGGTGGCACCGTCGTTGTGCATATCCTAGCGAGGTGATTCAATGACCGTCCCACGTTTTTGGAGAAGAATTCCAAGCCGGTATAACCTCATCGGAACAAAATGTGAGAACTGTGGCACCTACTACTTCCCCCCGCGGTCCGTGTGCCCCCCTTGCAGACGTAAGGGTGTGATTCGCGAATATCAGTTTGAAGGCAGCGGAAAAGTGGTAACCCACACCACTATATATTCAGCTCCTGAAGGTTTCAGCAAGATGACGCCGTACGTTCTGGCAATTGTAGAACTAGACGAGGGGCCGAAGCTTACGGCGCAGATCGTTTGCGATCCGTCTGAAGTCAAGATCGGAATGCGCGTTACGTCGGTTTTTAGAAAGCTCGGCGAGGACGGACCAGACGGCGTGATCTACTACGGGACGAAATTCATTCCTGCATAACGCGTTCAACCATCGGCGGTCGCTCACTTTTAACCTTTTTTTTGAAAATGCCTTAGATGCACGATGATAGCGCCGCAAACAAACGCGCCGTGATTCGCGAGCTGGCCCTACGCGACGAAGATCGTGCGTAATCTGACGGCATCGCGCACGCAGCGGAGGGCTGACGTCACCGCCCAAGCGTCGCGTGTGCCCTCGCAAGATGTCTTGCAGCGAGGGCTGCTATAAGGGAAAGCTCTCCCGCAAGCACGGCACAGCAGATGATTTCAGCAAATTTCTTAGCGTGTGCTCCTGGGGGCTTCCCTCCGCCTGCCACGTCCATTATCGATAAACACTCGTGCTGTGTTTTGATCGAGGTTCCCCCGCCTACCGTGCCAACTGGCAGAGAAGGCATGCTTACAGATGCGTACAATTCGTCTCCCCGAACAGAAATGCTAGTAATTGCCGTCGACGCGTCGACAACATGAGCCGGGTCCTGACCAGTTGCTATAAACATAGCCGCTATGACGTTTGCCGCATGTGCGTTGAAGCCCAACGATCCCGCTTTGGCAGATCCAATCATATTTTTTCGATAATGAACATCTGCCATGCTGTCAGGCGTCGTCTTCAGTACGTCGTGAATAATGCTTTTGGGGATAGAGGTTTCGGCAACTACGTTTTTGCCTCTGCCTTCAGTTAAGTTGATCGCAGCGGGTTTCTTGTCTACGTCCATATTGCCTGAAAGAGCGACCAGCCGAATGTCGAGCTCATCAACAATTATGTCGGCAAGTCTGTCAGTAGCAATGGTGACCATGTTCATGCCAAGAGCGTCTTTAGTGTCAAACGCACATCGCAAGAAAACGTTGTCCGCAACAACGTAAGGGTCTACTCGGACGAGTTCCCCGTGTTTCGTGGTCTCTTTGGTTGCTTTCTTAAGCTTAGCAAAGTTCTCTGGCTCCTTGACCCATTCAACTACGCGCTTCGCTTCCACAACATCGGCCACCGCGAAAACTGGAGCGCGGGTCATTTCGTCATTGAAAATCCGAACAAGGGCACCCCCAGCAGAGGTAATTGCCTTGCACCCCCGATTCACAGATGCTACCAGAGCCCCTTCCGTCGTAGCCAAGGGAATGTAAAACTCTCCATTCGCATATTCACCCTCAACTGCCAGAGGGCCGGCAATGCCGACTGGTATTTGCACTGCTCCGATCATGTTTTCGATATTGCGTTTCGAGGAGGACTCGGCGTCAATAGCATACGCACCGAGTGCGTCCAGTGCTGCACCTGTCAATTTTTCGACCGCTTTGCGTCTGATTTCAATTGCCTCTGACGCAGGAAGATCTATTTGATGAAGCCCCAACTTTTTCGTTGAGATCTTATCGATGAGCGTATTATCATCCCTCACGCAAAGCCCCCAATAGTTTAGTGCCGCTGACTCGCACGCTATTTCCAAGTGGCAGACGACCGAGCCCAAGAGTTTGTTTTTTCGCCTTTAGCTCAGCTCAGCGACGATATACCACGACTTAAATTATTTATAGAGTAACCTGATATATAAAGATGAATTCTGATGCCTCAGTGGCTAAGCCTGGTATAGCGCGTCCTTGGTAAGTTTCTTGAATTGAACACAGAGAGGACGAGGTCGCGGATTCAAATTCCGCCTGAGGCTTTTCTTGTCTGACCCTGCCAAGAACATGTTCATAGGCGTTGACCACGGAACTCAAGCTGTTCGCTTTGCTACTTTGGACAAACGAACGCTTGAGCTTCCACGAGAAAATATTACTGAGTCTTCCGTCGTGCGCGATATCGAAGAGGGGCTGAACCTTAAGCTTGAGTTCGTCAAGCTCATCGGGCTCACATACTCCATGGGCGATGGTATCACAAAAATCACGAACAGTAAAAAAGTGCGTAACAGAGGGCTCAAGGCTTTTGGCGGAGCTGGACGTTACATCGGAGGAGGCACGGCCGTCTATGATGCAATTCATAAGTCAAATACGCCTGCGATCGTATTACCAGGAATCCACGACGAATCAAACGTCGATTTTCGAATGAAGTTCTTTTCCCACGGAGCTTCACCAGAAAAGGTCGGACTAGCCTACTATGTCTCTAAGTATCACAAAGACCGAGACTTCATATTATGCGACGTAAGCTCCAATACCGTGTCTCTCGCGGTCGCGGAATCGCGTATCTTAGGAGCAATCGATGCGGCAATATTTGCACCAGGAGTGACGCAGGGGCCCTTAGATCTTCAAGCAATACGGGACGTAGATGGTGGACTTATGACTGCCAACGAAGCTTTTTCTCGAGGCGGCCTCTTGAAGCGCGGCCTTAGCGAGCAAGATCTGATCGCAACGCTGGCACTGTATGCGGCGATGGAGATCAACGCACTGCAAGTCCTATTACGAGACTATTCAGCACAGGGATCGATATTTTTGGCAGGGTCTGCAGCCGCTAAAGTGAAAGTGTTATTAGACGAGCACTTGGGCGCCTCTTCTATAGTTCTAGATCCGTGGAGTGCGGCAACGGGATGCGCGGCTATCGCTAAAGATGTGTGGGGAGGCGCTCTCGATATTATGGGCATCCCGGTCGATTTCTAGTAGTGTGGAGGTTGCACACGCCTCAATAGGGCTGCCGCACTGCAAACCACCTATGATGACGCGACCCAACTTCGACTCACTAAATAGCCATTTTGAGCACAGAATCTACCAAACGAGCGTTTAGAATCAAATAATGGGTTCGAAAGGATTAAATCAGATTGAACGATTAATCATGAACAACGGAGGCATTAAGTGAAAGAGGTACGCATACACGGCAGGGGTGGGCAGGGCTCTGTTACCGCTGCCGAACTACTCGCTGTCGCAGCGTTCGAAGACGGAAAATACAGCCAAGCATTCCCCTTTTTTGGCGTCGAGCGGCGCGGCGCGCCAGTTACTGCATTTACGCGCCTGAGCGATAAGAAAATTCGTCTGAGAAGTCAAATCTACGAACCTGATTACGTTATCGTTCAAGACGCAACGCTAATTTCGGCAGTTGATGTTGCTGCTGGCCTGAAGCCTGAAGGCATGGTGATTGTGAATTCCGAAAAATCGGCTGAAGAGACAGGACTCGACGCAGGAATAGAAGTGAGGACAATAGACGCCACGGGAATAGCCCTAGAAATCATAGGTCGACCTATCGTTAATACAACTCTGCTGGGCGCGTTTGCAGGTGCTACGGGCGAGATCAGTATCGAGTCGATCAAGAGATCCGTTCTAGCCCGATTCCCTGGGAAAGTCGGAGAACTCAATGTCCGAGCAGCAGAAAAGGCCTACCAGATTATGGCCGCAACTGAGCGAACGCCCCACGCAAAGCCAGGAGCTCGCGAGAAGAGGGAGACGCACGAAATACACGAAAAGATCAGAACGGCAGCAATTGGAAAGCCTGGAACCTCAGAAGTCACAAAAACTGGCGACTGGAGAGTATTTTATCCCGAGTTCGACATGGAGCAATGTACCCGCTGCGGCAAATGCCTCGAGAACTGTCCTGACGCTGCCATCATCAAGCGAACGTTAAGCGGAAAAGAAGCCGATGCAGCGCGAAAGAAAGCAGAAGAGCTCGAAAAGGCGGGCAAGATTAACAAGGCCGCTGTCAAGAAGGCCCACATCCGATATGAACTGGATCCGACGTATTGTAAAGGGTGCGGAATATGTGCTAATGAGTGCCCGATCAAGGGTATCAAAATGAAACTGGAGGAGAAGTAGCATGAGAGAGATAATGGAAGGGTCTCACGCGATTGCACTTGCAGTAAAGGCGGCACGGCCAAACGTAGTAGCAGCTTATCCCATAACCCCACAGACGCACATCGTGGAAGATATCTCTCAATTAATAGCGGACGGGGACCTCGATGCGCAATATGTGAAAGTAGAGTCTGAACATTCCGCAATGTCTGTATGCCTCGGCGCGAGCGCTACTGGCGCGCGAACCTATACTGCGACAACCTCGCAAGGCCTAGCTCTGATGCACGAAGTGCTCTTTAACGCGGCAGGCATGCGATTGCCGATTGTTATGACCGTAGCAAACAGAGCACTCTCAGCACCTCTCAGCATATGGAATGACCATCAAGATTCCATTTCAGAGCGCGATTCGGGCTGGATTCAAATCTATGCAGAAGATAACACTGAAGCGAGCGATCTGACGATTCAAGCGTATAGAATTGCGGAAGACAGCCGAATTCAAGTTCCGGTGATGGTCTGCATGGACGGCTACACGCTGACTCACACCTACGAACCTGTCGAACTTCTCGAACAAGACCTTGTCGACGATTTTTTGCCACCCTACCGGCCTGCGGACTTCCTAAACGTTAATGATCCAAAGTCTTTCGGCATGTTTGCTGATCCTAATTACTATACCGAGTTCCGGTATCAGAATCACAGAGCGCTGGAAGCGGCTAAGGCGGTAATCCCGCAAATATCGAGCGAATTTGGGGAAGTGTTTGACAGGGATTACGGCGGCCTTATAGAGGAGTACAGGTGTGATGATGCCGAATATGTGCTGATAGCGATGGGATCCGTAGTCGGCACTTTGAAAGATACGGTTGACGATCTGCGCGACGACGGCGTTCGAGCTGGCGCTATTAAACTGCGTTCGTACCGCCCATTTCCGGTCGACGAGATACGAAGCGCTTTGGCTGGCTTGGAAGCTGTTGGTATTTTAGACAAAAATATCTCACTTGGTTTCGAAGGGGCACTTTTCACCGATGTTAAAGCAAGCCTTTATCACGATGACAACGCTCCTAAGGCCTTCGGCTTCATCGCTGGTCTTGGTGGCAGGGACATCCCAAAACGAATGTTTGTAAAGATGTTTGACTGCATTCGCGAGGATAAGAAAATTTCGAACAGCGGATTTTTTGACCTGAACACACAGATTTTGGATTTCCAAGAGGTTTAGACATGCAAGCACAAGAAGCAGAGCGACCAATAGACTTGTTAGCGTCGGGTCACAGGGCATGCGCAGGATGCGGCGCGGCACTCACGATACAAGCGATTCTGAGAGCAACAGGAGCAAACGTGTTCGTTGCAAACTCAACCGGCTGCATGGAAATCATTTCCTCGCAATATCCGCAATCCGCTTGGAAAGTACCGTGGATCCACTCGCTTTTTGAAAACGCAGCAGCGGTAGCCTCGGGGATTGAAGTGGCGCTTAAGGCACTCGGCAGAGACGAAGAGGGCAAAGTCGTGGTGATTGCAGGCGACGGAGGAACCGTCGATATAGGCATGCAGGCTATTTCCGGAATGCTCGAACGGGGTCACGACGTCTGCTATATTTGCTACGACAACGAAGCGTACATGAACACGGGAAACCAGCGCAGTGGCTCCACGCCGTTCGATGCGTCCACCACAACGAGTCCATTCGGCAAGAACTCGTTCGGAAATGATCGGCCGAAAAAGAACATGCCGGCCATAGTGGCAGCCCACGGTATAGCCTATGTCGCAACAACCTCTGTCGGTTATCCGAGGGACTTGGCAAAGAAAGTGCAAAAGGGTATTGCTGTCCGTGGCCCGGCGTATTTGCAGATTCATGCTCCTTGCAACGTTGGATGGGGCTTCGACAGCGCAAAAACGATAGAGATCGCACGACTCGCCGTAGAAACAGGACTTTGGATGATGTACGAAATCGTGGATGGTGAACTCGTTAACGTAATGAAGGTGCCTCGCCAACAGCCCGTTGAAGAGTATCTCAAGCAGCAGAGACGATTTGCTCACCTTTTCAAGATGCCTGGGGGCGAAGCCCAAATCAAACTAATTCAAGACGCCGCGAACTACAACTTAGAGCGCTATAAGGCAGTTTCTCCCGTTGGAACTCGCGAAATTCAGACGTAATTGTGACCCTTCACGATAGCGCGTACGACGCGACACGCGTTGTTGCGCTATTGTGTCACTCTAAGAACTAGCTATCCCCTCGAAGAAAGACTTTGCGCGTGTGGTTCGTTAGAGGCGCTCAAGGTGAGAGAGCGCTTCATAAAGCACGTCAAAATCCGCTTCCACTTCAGTGGGCGGGCTTAATGATCTTATGACAGTTTCAGGATCCTTTAGGAGATGACCTGTTGCAATGCAAACCACAATCTCGTCCCGCTCGATTGTGCCTTGCCTAGCTAACTTTCTTAATCCTGCGATAGAAGCCGCACTTGCCGGCTCGACTCCGATGCCTTCCAACCGTGCTAAATCTTTTTGAGCTTTGTGTATCTCTTGATCGGTTACTGATTCTGCGACGCCGTTGGATTGTGTTATCGCTTGCAGGGCCTTGGGCGCATTTATCGGGTTGCCAATTCTGATTGCGGTCGCGATAGTTTCGGGTTCGATCACCGGCTCTATCTCAGCCAAGCCGCGTCGAAAAGCATCGACGATCGGAGCAGACCGACTTGCTTGTATCCCTGTCATCATCGGCACGTCCTCAATGATGTCGAGTTCTCGGAATTCCTTGTATCCTTTATAAATTGCGCTGATATTGCCTGCGTTGCCCACGGGAACGATTACACGGTCAGGCGATTTCTCGCTGCCGTACGCGACAAGCTGATCAACCGTCTCAAATGCAATCGTTTTTTGCCCTTCTAGCCTGTAGGGGTTCACTGAATTTAGAAGGTAGAAGCCTTTTTCCGAGCAGAGTCGTTGAACAAGCAGCAGAGCATCATCGAAGTTGCCCCTGACAGATAGTACTTTTGCACCGTGCATGAGTGCCTGAGCAACCTTTCCCAACGCTACGTGACCTTGAGGCAAAAGAACGACTGCTTCCATGCCCGCTTTTGCGGCGTAAATCGCCATAGATGCAGAGGTATTCCCTGTCGAGGCGCACGCTACGGTCTTGGTCCCAAGTTCCGCTGCTCGTGAAACACCTACGGTCATGCCCCTGTCCTTGAACGAGCCTGTAGGATTCATCCCCTCGTGCTTGACGTACAGCTCTTTGACGCCACACTCCTCTTCAAGCCTTTTGCATCGGTAAAGAGGCGTCCCTCCTTCCATTAGCGAGATGGGAACCCCTGAGATCGGAAGGAGTTCGCGATATTTCCACACGTGCGGCGGAATAGCCGAAAGATCTTCTAAACTGAATTGTACTTTCGAGAAGTCGTACCTGATTTCAAGGAGCCCGTCGCAACTGCACGTATTCGCGACCGTAGAGAGGTCATGCTTCTTGCCGCACTTGATACATTCTAAATGCATAGTCACCCTGCTTGCCCGATCGCTTCGAGTTTCTCGCGTACGAGTTGCTTAGCCTTATCGATGGATTCTGCTATCTTGTCTGCGCGAGGGCCGCCTCCTTGCGCTCTTTCTGGCCGCCCACCTCCACTACCGCCGAGTATGTTACACGCCTCTTTTACTATCGTAGTTGCGTCCAAGCCTTTCTTAGCTAAATCCGCGCGCACCGTGACTATAATGTGTGCTTGGTCTGCGTGTACGCCTCCGAGAATCACAACAGCGTTGTCCTTTGACAGCTCGCGTGAGGCGTACAGAAGTTCTTTCATATCTCCGTCAATTCGTGAGACTAGAATGGGCCACGATGCCTCCACCGTTAAGGGAGTATCGGTCTCACCAGCTTTTTTAGTTACAGGAGGCGGAATACCCCCTTTCAAAATTACAGGTCGCGGCAGCCTCTCGAATGCAGCATCCAACGACAAGAGCACATTTCTCGCAGTTTCCAGATCTCCAGCGCCGAGAGCATCCAGCGCTTCCTTGATCGACTCGCGCCTTGTTGCCAAAAACAAGTACTTCGCTTTATCCTTGTTCAAATATTCGTTTTCTTTGCCCCTTTCCTTCCATTCTTCAAAGAAGCGGCCTACGGCGGACGGGAGTTGCTCCGGAGGGACTCTCAGAGTCTTTGAGGATTTACTGATGATGGCATCGCGCTCCTGATCATAAAGTATCGCAGCCATGCCGGCAGCAAATTCAAATCGCTCCACCCCGTCTTGTATTCGCTCCGTCCTTACGATTCTCAACGGTCCAACTTTGCCCGTGCTCGTCATGTGCGTCCCCGCGCACGCCTGGACGTCGGCGCCCACATGCACTATTCGAATGACCGCTCCCGGAGGCACTCCGCCCTGGTAGAGTGCGAATCCGTGCGCCTGTTCTGCTTCGTTTCGGTCCATCCATTTCTGTTCCACGGGAATGTCATCCATGATCACGCGGTTAGCCCTTCGCTCAATTTCTTTCCGTTCGTCATCGGTCACCTTCTTGTAGTGCGAAACGTCAAGACGCGAGCTGTCTACTCCTTTCTGCGCCCCTTCCTGCCAAATGTGATTGCCAAGAACGTCCCGAATAGACGCGAGTAGAATATGTGTCGCAGTATGATGTCGAGCAAGCGACTGTCTTCTGTCGATATCGATTTCACCTCGCACGCTCTGGCCGATGACAAAAGGCGTAACGTCCTCGACTTCATGAATCACAAGCTGCTGCACGAGGCGCGCGGCTAGCACTCGAACTTTCGTTCCTACGCCTGTGGTGATATGGCCTGTGTCTTCCGGCTGACCCCCACCGCCGGGATAGAAAAGCGTTCTATCAAGGATTACGCCCCCCTTGGACAGACCAATGACTCGCGCTTGAAAAGTCACGTGTTCCGGCTCATCATAAAACAATCGATAAGTAGCAGGGAGGTCGAGGACACTTTCTGTGGACGGTTCTTCGCGAACTTCGTCGCGCTCGTGCATATCGGTAATTAGAGAGTAAAAATCATCAGGCAACTCGACGTTCGTTCCGATCTCGTTACCGACCGCTGCAACAACCTCGGGAGGCATTCCATGAGAGTCATACAGCATCACAAGCTCTTCCAAGGGGAAACTTTGTCCCCGATAGCGCTGCGCCAGGCTGGCAACAAGTCTCTTGCCCTTAGCTATGGTGCTGCTATATTTTGTAGTCTCGTGCCGTATCATATCTATGATGGTTTCCTCTCGAGCTTCGTACAATGTGGACGCGCTGAGATTCTCTATTTGTTTCCTGATAACTTCTTCTAACCCGATATCGCAATTCAAACCCTGCAACGAGCGGAGCGCCTTTCGTATCACGAGTCGAGCGAGATATCCAGCTTTGACATTTGAAGGAACGATCCCGTCGCCCAGCATAAACACTAAACATCTTGAATGATCTGCAATCGTGTATACGGTTTCAATTGGCTCCACGATCCTCATGAGTTCGTCAACAGCAATGCCGATGCTAGTCGCGACTCTTTTCCGTAGGCCGCGGAGATTGGAAGCGTTCACGCCAACTAAACCAGCGAGTCGGGCATTTTGCGCGAGTATGTTAGCATAATGAGGATCTTCAAGCGAGTGCTCTAGTCCAGTGCCTTCTATTAGGTAATTGACGATATCCGGCATTACAGCGTCGTATATGGTCGGCATGCCGTTTGCCGCCCAAACCATGCGCTCCAAGCCATAACCCGTATCGACGATCGAGGTCTCCATGTGCTCATAGCGCTCGCCTTTGATCAGCATCCCCGTTTTTGACCGCTGCATGTCCATAAAAACAAGTGTTGCGAGCTCCAAGCCCCCGACAAGCACTTCCAGCGACAGCCCCGCATTACCGCCTCCTGCCCAGGGACTCTCCTTATATGTAATAGCCGACGGGTCGGCTCCCAACTTTTGAAGGAGAGTATCGCAATACGCGACTGTTTCATTGCTCCAGTAGATTTGGCATTCAGGATAATTGAACGCGTGATGAGCCATCATTTCAAAGTTCGTTAGGTGCCTACCGCTTTTGCCGACTATATCGATATCTTTCAGTCGAACACATGGCTGTGATATCGTGAGTGGATTCGCCGGTGGGGGCACCTTGCCTGACGTAACAAGTGGCTGAAAATCATATATTGAAGCGTTGACCAGCAGCACGTCTTCCCTCCACCGTGCAATGATTGGATATGGCTGAACGCGAGTGTGTCCGCGGCGCTCGAAAAAAGACAGATAGAATTCCCGCATGTCGTTGAGCTGGCGCTTTTTCAAAACCGGAGCGCCGATAAACGTATAAGGCGCGCACGGAGCATCACCGCAGGTACTTTGCTCCTCTCGTGTCCAAAATTGACTGCCGCAGCTGGCGCACCGCCTAGGTGCGAAGTCGTCGCTCAGATATTCGAGAGCGCCAAGGCTTAACTGTTCGTTAGACATTTAACACACGTCACGCGACAATCTCAGTATAAAAAGACCAGATAGACCTTTTTTAAATAACTGGGCTGGAAAGTATTAAAAAGTTGCGTAGCGTAGTAAAGGCGTATGAATGAAGAGCGAGGCACTGAAAGCGCTGGAGACGTCGTCAAGAAACTTAAGAAGCAAGTTGAAGCACAATGTGGCCCCATCTTTATTTCGAAGATGAAGCTCAGAGAGCTTGCAGACTTATACAGCTCTTATAAACGGGAATACGGCCAAGGGTTTGCTGCTGAAGAGATTCAAAACAGAATTAAGTCGGAGTTGTAAGAGCCGCATAAGTTTTATCTCTTCAGGTGCTATAGTCTGAAGCAAGAGAGTTGATTTGAGTGGATATTGAAAAGCTGCATCACGGAACCGAACTGCTGAAAAGGGGCTTCGCCAAAATGCAGAAAGGCGGGGTCATAATGGATGTCACCACGGCAGAGCAAGCAATCATCGCTGAGAAGGCAGGAGCGGTTGCGGTAATGGCGCTCCACGCTGTTCCGGCAGATATTCGCAAGGCTGGGGGAGTCGCGCGCATGGCAGACCCTCTTATTGTCTCACAAATCATCGACTCAGTTTCAATACCGGTAATGGCCAAGACCAGGATTGGACACTTCGTCGAAGCTGAAATCTTGGAAGCACTGGGCGTTGACATGATCGATGAGTCGGAAGTCTTGACTCCTGCAGACGAGCAATTTCACATTGACAAGCTACGATTTACGACGCCTTTTGTATGCGGAGCGCGGGACCTTGGAGAGGCCCTAAGACGGATCAACGAAGGCGCAGCGATGATCCGCACCAAAGGCGAAGCGGGAACTGGCGACGTGTCAGAGGCAGTCCGACACATGCACGCCATCATGAGCAAGATCAGAGAACTAAAAGGCAAATCTGAACAAGAAATCAATCGCGTTGCACGAGAGATCGAGGCGCCCGCTGATCTGACAGCCGAAACCGCCGAAATGCAGAGGTTGCCCGTAGTCAACTTCGCAGCCGGCGGAATCGCTACGCCAGCTGACGCAGCTCTTATGATGCGCATGGGCGCAGATGGCGTTTTCGTTGGCTCAGGAATCTTTAAATCAGAACAACCTGAAGTGATGGCAAAGGCTATTGTTGAAGCAGTCAACAACTTTGACGACCCAAAGGCATTGGCAGAGATCTCCAAAGGTCTCGGACTACCAATGAAAGGATTGTCTGTAGGCCAGATACCTAAGGAAGAAATCCTGCAAACGCGCGGATGGTAGAAGTATCGCGGAGACATAGCCTACAGACACACCCGCCGATTACAGTCGGCAGTTCTTTTCTGAAGAGGATATACGTGGTTCTGTGCCCCTTGCGTCATGCAACGGGCTTTTTTCAAGCAGATTCGCTTGCCACGAGGATGCTGGCTAGTCGAGCATAGTGAGCTTTAAACGGGGAGCCGCTACTGCGAACAAGCCCGGTATTCGCTTCCGATTCGACCGAGGGGGTTATGTCGTGCGTGACCGGGTTTAAAACAAGCAAGGGCCCCGAAGCCACGCATATCGCAGAGAAGAAGGCTAAGAATATTGCCGAACGCCTTGACGTTGCTGTTGTACGCTAGTGTAAATATCTCGTCAAACGCGCAAGTTTAGATTCGTAGGAACATCCGACAGCTTGCGTGCTTACTGTGATTTGGCGCCTTTATACACAGCTTATGAAAATGTTAAAGTTCGAATCACAAGGAAGACTCCCGCTGCAGGTAGCGAAGAGATTTTCGGACAGCAAGAGCATTCGTTAAAGCGAATTCACGAATTCCTGAACTTGCTTTTTCACTTCAGTTAAGATATCTAAGTAGTCTTTCACCGAAACGGTGAGTGGTAGGAGTTCTCCCAGAGCGGCCGTGCTAGGCCATTGACTGGGGGCAGGTGTGTTTAGCACAAGGTAGTCCTGGTTTTGAATGTTAGCAGATTCCAATATCTTCTCAAGCGCGTAAAGTGAGCGGTTCTCAAACACGGGGATCGCATATTCTTCAATCGTCGGGAACGCTTCACCTTCGGGCGTGTAGTTCAGGTACATCGTTGCATCGATTTGCCGATACTCAGGAAACGCGTCCTCGTTGCTTACGTCAAGATAAACGGCATCGTCCCATTCCGGTGAGCCGAAAAGCTCACGGTGTATCCACGTGAGATCAGCTCTTCGATTCAATGACTTTGCGATATCGACGCATTTCAACAGTATAACACTCAGCGTCTCGTTAGAATCGAGATCATCTTTCACTTCATTGATCTTGGTGGCCAAACTCGGTTCGTCAATGACGGCCTCGATTGGAGTGATTGCGTCACTATAACTTAGAGCGGTGAGTTCAGTGCGAATCTCGGCCGCCTGATTGGCACTAGCTGTGACCGCGGCTATATTGACGTTGCCTTTGATTATTGTGGTAGTTTTCGGAGGTAGTTTTGGAACCGCAGAGTCCGGCGGTTGTTCCGGCTCGCGTTGCACTTCCGTCGGCGGCGTATAGGCGAGATCTTGGTAAGTTTCATCCGAAAGAGGTATCGGGGTCGTCGATTCTCCGTACGCCTCTGGTACAGCTACTTCTTCAAAACTTTCCTCCTCGCTTGCAGCTCCGTCGATAGAGCTTCCAGTTTCTTGTGCCGGTGAGCTCCGCCGACGGGCTCTCAGCACTAGGGCTACGGCAACAATGATGATCAAAATAGCCAATCCAATTGCAATTATGATCCCAGTACTTTGAGAGATTTCGGGCACGGAGATTTGTAAGATTGGCATTGTATCACCTCAAAAACTACTTATGAGTATAGATGGATGCTCATAGATAAATGCTCTGGTGATTGCGCGACGCGGCTGCAATGCATTAACCCTGTGGTTATCGAAGCTTACTTAGCGGCCGGACTTACTCAGGTAATCCAACCTGCGTGATCGTTAGAGCAGCGCTCGGTCAAACTATATGGCGCCTCAAAGAAATGGCTGGGCGCTGAGAGTGGACGACGACCGGACGAAAATGCAGCGGTTGATTGTCAACAAAGCTCACGCTACGCTGATCGCGCACATTTTTGATTTCCCTCTGGCCCCCCCGCATTCTGTTGGATAGGAACTTCAACTACTCAGTTTCCATGTTTTCAGCGTGACCGCACGCCCCCTGCGGTGGATGTGCATGAGCCCGGGACTGACCTAAATGCTACTCGCTTCCAGTGCAAAATCCCATAGTACGTCTGCCGACTTGTCGAGAAAGGCAATCGAGGAACCACTGATGCGAGATGGAAACGTTTTTACGGTAGAAGAGCCAATCGGAGGGGTAGCGTTCTTCTAAGTTGGGAGGTGCATGATGGCTTTTAAGGATTCGCTTATATCGGCGTTGCTGGTTGTCGCAGTTATCATCATACTGATCCTCTTTTTACTCCTCGGGTGGTGGATTGGAAGTTTATTGCTGCCCATGCTTGTGTTTGGCGGCTGGCTGCACATCGTTGATATCATCATTAAGGCGATCGTAGGCTTGATTATAATTGGGGTTGTAGTTGTAGTCGTCGGCTACATAGTTTTAAAACTCATATAGGCGGTTTCAAACCCTAAATGAAGTTCTAGCAACGGCGGCGCGAGTGTTCAGTCCTTAAACACAGCTAGCGTCATCAAGTCTGCGTCTCGCGTAGCGCCCGCTCCCACCCCATTTTCAATATGTTGACGTCAATCTTGAATGGCAGACCTTGCAACGCTTGAATTCGTTCCGGCGAGATCGGTACAGGCAGATTAGGCGGAACCGCTTTATTCTTGGATACAGCAAACACGGACCCCCATACGTCCATCATTTCTAAGCTTTCGATAAATGCGCCTTTGGCAACTCCCTCCTTGTACGTCTCGTCCCCAACGAACATGTTCAAATCAAACGGTTCATAAAGTTGCATATCAGCGGCGTAGTTTTGGAATAGGCCCCACATGAGTTTTTCAACCTTTCGTTCCGGGTCGCGCACGTTCAAACCAATAACCTTCCTCGCCTCCCGTCTGTTGATGAAGTGCGTGTGTGTGTACAGTTTCTCGGTCATTATTTCCACTATCTGAGTGACCTTGGCCTCGTTTTTTTCGCCGCGCATATGAATCTTAAGTAAATTCGTGGCCAACATTCGGATACGAGTGTGTTGCCGGTAAACATTTCCTAGCGCAAGCGGATGAACTTGCTTTGCAAGTTCATTGAAGACCTCAATTATGTGGTCCTGCTCGCTGATCTTAGCAGCTTCGCGAGCAAGGGTGAGGTATGCGGTGACGTCCTCGACACTAATGCCAAGAGGGACAGCAGGATTTAACGGATCGCGAGGATTGAATTGGTTTGCGGTAGTCGGATCGACCGAACTAAGCGTTCCGCCTGTTCCCATCAATATTTCGTCAGCACCAAGACAAATCAGTGTTCCCGCGCTATGACAGTGATACGGCACGAGTGCCGAGAACTTTGTCGCGAACTCTCGAATGAAGTTCACCATTGGCCACGGGACGTCAGCGTCTCCTCCGCGAGTATAGATAAACAGGTCCAAATGATCGACCTCGCCTAAGCGATCGAGATGGTCATAAACGAAACGCAAGTGATCTTGCGACACTTGGCTACTCATCCCGGGGATATTAGCATTCGTTGGGCGGTCGCCTGTAACGTAGCAGATCATCTCGCTGCCCCGCAACTCTTGCAGTTCCTGAATGATGTCGAGTCGTTGCTTGGTTAGCTCCGAAGCCTCCGTGAGATAGCTCATATTTCACTCTATCGGGACTTTTGTATATATACCTGCCATCATATTTCGAGCGTGACAAAACGACTGTCGCGCCCCAGCCTCCTTGCAGAAGCGACGCGACGAGAACTAACGTGCTCGCGTCAGTTGTGCCAGAATCTGCGCGTCAGCGTGTACTGCCGCTCGTGCCTCAAGATATCGCGGTAAAAACCCTCTTCATCTCGGCGCGCTTTTCGGATGACTCTTGATGCGGCTTCAGGGCCCAAGCCGCGCGATGCTAAAGCGATGACTCCTTTCTTCCCGTGAGAAAGAACCAAGTTAGCATTTCTATAGACGCGCCTTGTCCGCGCCTTCTCCTCAGCAGTTTTCGCTCTTTCAGACTTGGTGACAATGACTACGTCCTCATCTTCCCACGGCTTCAGCGCTGCAATCAACTTAGAACTGCATAGTGGACATTGTGGCTGCTCGGGCACGCTTGCCACGTTTCGTTTCGATCTCCATTTCTTGCACGTGAGACAAAAAAGAATTACACGATCATTCATAATTCTGTTTTTGAGCGCCATGAGAATGGACCTGTCTGCGTTGTCGGTTACAAGCAGATCCCGTGCACCATAATGCCGTTCCCGGCTCATGGGGCTCAGTTTCGACGTGACTACTCGTATGTCGCCATCTTGAATTTCCCTGAGAATATGGCAAGTGCGCTCCAGATCGAGCTTGTCGTGTGCGATATCGCGTATCGCCTCCTCATAAACGGGAGTATCTTTCAGAAGATCCATCAGCTTGTTGATATTGAGATACTTAGATTCCGCGTCCCTCTCGATGACGCCGAACTTGCGTGCCACGTGCACTAGCTTCCACCTAAGCAGCATGCTATTTTTGAGAGTCATGTCAATCAACGGCGTAAGAAACTCCGGCTTTAGCTGTCGGACTAGTTCAGCGACGAGTTCCGCGCTCAGCGCGTTCGGGAGTTGAAGCTGTATCCAGTATGGATTAACCTCCAAAGCGACGCTGCTGCCCAAGCGGGCCGCGAGCAGCGAACTGATGACGCGACCTAATGTCTCGTTAATCCTATGGCCAAAGCATGCGTGTATAAGTGCAGTCTTGCCGTCGACTTCCACCACAAGCACGTTATGCGTGGGAACAACGAATTTCTTTTGTCGCCGCACGAGGTTCACAACGCGTTGTACGGTGTGCGGATCCGTACAGTAATCCTTTAGAAGGCTATGAATCACATCTTCACTTGAATTCGCTATTTGCCCGCGTAGTTTCCCAACGTCCGAAGCAACTTCGTAAGGCACTGGTATTTGCTCGCCCGCCCAGCTAGGGATCTCGCCTGTCGAGTTGTCCACGGGCTCGACCTTCACGCGCTGCTCGTCAATCTCCAGAATCCGCCACATCTCTCCCCTTGTAACAAACACGGCACCAGGCTCAGCAAAAGCAATCACGAATGTTTCGTCAAGAGTTCCTATCCACTTCCCGTTTATCGTGTCATAGATGCTGTAAGTTTTTTCATCGGGAATCATAGAAAGATTTTCATAGCAGTACCTGCGCGTTTTTCCCATCATCCTGATGAGCGGTTCTGTGTCTTCACGTTCAAGCTTCAATAGCCGCTGCTGTTGCAGCAGCTTAACTACCCCGACGAACTTTTCGAGCGTTAGGTCTCGATATGGAAATGCCTTTTTGATGATGCGTAGCGCGAGTTTAGCGGGCTTAGCCCCGTTCAAGGTCATGAAACAGAGCTGGTTTGCAAGAACGTCCAAAGCTTGGTAATCAGCGTTCACATCTTCGATCGCGTTGTTTTTCGCTCGAAGCGTTATCACCCAAGACTCCATGATGTCGTCTGGATGTGTCGCGATGATGGTGCCCTCAGATCTCTCGCCGACTTTATGTCCCGCCCGCCCCACGCGTTGAAGCAATCGCGTCACTTCGCGGGGAGAGTTATATTGTATGACGTGCTCGACGTCCCCTATGTCGATCCCCAGTTCCATGGAAGAGGTGCAGATCAAACCTCTTTTCATGCCGGCTTTGAATTCATTTTCTGCCTCGATGCGCGCCTCTCTCGATAGTGACCCGTGATGCACGCCAACGTCACTGCCGTGAAAAAGGGATCCAAGCACCTCAGCCGCTTGTCGCGTATTTACGAAAATCAGTGTGGACTTATGCCTGTCGACTATGTCGCGCACAATGCGAGCGTGACTCGCGAGTTCCGGCGCAATCATTCTTGTTTTCGCGGCCGTGTTATCCGCATCGGTTACCTGCGGCCGTGTAACCGCAAAATCCAACATCTTTGCCCGAGAGACCTCGAGGACTGAGAACGCTCTGCCGGTCCCAGCAAGGAAGTGGCCGATCTCCTGCGGGCTGCCAATGGTCGCGGAAAGGCCGATCCTTTGGAACTCGCCCACTAAGTCCGCCAAACGCTCAAGACCGATTGCCAGTTGGACCCCTCGCTTTGAGCTCGCAAGGTCGTGGATTTCATCGATAATGACAAACCTGACGGACCGTAAGTTTTCCCGCAGTCGGCGTCCCATGAGAATAGCTTGAAGACTCTCAGGCGTCGTGATCAACACATCAGGCGGTTCGAGTGCCTGTCGCCGCCTTTCTGATTTCGTTGTGTCGCCGTGCCGAACGCCGATCGAGATTTTTAGCTGACTGCCCCACCAGTTTAACCTCGCCAGCATATCCCTGTTTAACGCTCGAAGCGGCGTGATGTAGAGCACACTTATTCCGTGGCGGTCCTCAAAGTCCAGCAGCTTGCTAAATACTGGCAGCATCGCTGCTTCCGTCTTTCCCGTTCCTGTGGGAGCGACAAGAAGTAGGTTTTTGCCCTCCAGCACGCTCGGAATTGCCAATCGTTGCGCTTCCGTGAAGGGGCCAAATCGACTCAAAAATGCACCCTTCACGAGGGGATGCAACAGGCTTTCCGTAGGCTCTTCGGGACTGCTGCTGGCAAACATAAGGACACTTTAATAATGCAAATACTGCTTAAAATAGCCCGTCACAAGAAAAACAATAAAAATTTTGCTTTTCGTGCTTGATTAGTAATTGTCTTGAACGGACTTAAAGATATTTGCGTAAGCAATTCCGATTTAGGAGGTGCATTGCCTCTCCGCGTAAGCGGCGCTTCAATGCGTGTAAGCGAGTGTAGGGGGAGAGATTATGGCGACGGAAGGAGCTCTAAGAAATCGTGAGCGGCGGCCTGACTGAAATAGAGCTCATCTCGATAGCATTAGAAAACCTCCAGATAAGAAGCAGCGAAACATTTGCCGATATTGGCTGCGGGACGGGCAGCGTGTCAATCGCAGCCTCGAAAAAAGCGAGGTCGTTATTCTCGAAGATCTGGGATGCAAAATCAAATAGGTGTCTCATGGACGGATCGCAACCCCGCCAAAGTGGCAGTCACTTCTCTTCTACGCCGTCATTCGCCATCTGAGGCAAAAAAAGGCAAAAAAGCAGCACCCCAACCATCTATCGGGCAGGTTGGGGTTGGTTTACGTCAAACGTCTGTCGTCTTCTAGCAGCGTCCCGCGAACGACGGGATAATGTCCGTTCCGCAAATCTTTATGGCTTCTTCAACGTCCGGACCTGTTGGGCTGCCAATTATAACCTGCGTCACTCCGGTGTCGAGCAACCCGTCGATCTTCTTGTTGCAGGTATCCGCGTCGCCCGCTATGACGAAGGCGTCGATCATGTTATCATCCACTAACGGCCCGACTTCACCCCATTTACCGGCTCCGATAGCTGCACCGATGGCTTTAGCCGTACCGAGTGGAATACCGTGTCGCTCGAGCACAGGCGGCGGAGAGCCCATCGTAATAAACGCAGCAACCATCTTGGCTGATTTGCGTGCCTTCGCTAAATCAGGCCCGACAGAAAACGCCGTGTATGCGCCCACGTCGAAGTCGCTCATCGACTTTCCACTCTTTCCAACTCCCTCTTCGATGTTTGGAATCGCCGCGACGTAGTCTTTCTCGTTGGAAGCGTTGATAAGCACTCCGTCAGCAATTTCGCCAGCAGTTTTAAGCATGCCAGGACCTTGCGCGCCCATGTAAAAAGGCACCTTGTCCTTCTGCGGTCCGGTAAAGTCAAGCTTTGCGCCGGTCACTTTTATCGTCTCACCATCAATATCAACGCTGTTACCGGCCAACAGCTTGTAGACGACTTCTTTGGCCTCCTTAATTGCACTCAGGGGCTTCTTGATATCCCAGTTGCCGTTCCAGATTGCAGGAGCTGGGAACCCGAATCCCATTTTGTCAAATGTCGCTTTGTCACCGGGACCCATGCCCAAGTTAACGCGCCCGCCTGATACTTCGTCAATCGTCGCTATCGCATTAGCCGTTAACAAGGGGTTTCTCGTGAAGGGATTTGTGATACCGGTGCCGGGCCGTATAGTCGACGTCTTCAGTGATATGAGCGTCAGCATCGGATAGACGTTCCTGTTGTTAAAGTGGTCAGTAATCCAAGCGTACTTAAAGCCGTTGTCTTCTGCCAACTTCACCCTGTCCGCGCACTGATTCGGCGGCATATTAGGCACAAATTCTATACCAAAATTTATTTCCCTAGCCATTTTTTCACCAACCATAAACTCAGTAGGTTTATGTATAACCTCTCAAACACAATGAAAAAACTTATGAGAAGTTATCAACAAATAATTCTTTTTTCCTGAATATTAATGTATCGGTGCTCAAAAAACAGCTTTTTTTGCAAAAAAAAACTTGTATGCTAACGTTCGCACGACTAAGAGCCAACGCGTTTTTTTGAGGGTATCGCAAATTCTGTGACGACGTGCGCCGCACACGACTTACTCCATTAAGTTTGATTTCGGAGTGGATGCATAAACAAGTCCACATAATACGCGGCGCCGGACTACAACGTGATTTTGCTTGCCTCCAGAAGGATGGCCGAGTACGCTGGACGAAAGATCGATAGAATCAGACCTAATATCTTTTTTATTTACGTTAACTTTAAAAATGACGCAGAGAGCATCCGCAAACTGAAGCCGCGTTCTGCTAACCCTAGAGTCACTAGGTGACAGATGCCCCCAAGACCAAATGTATGCCACTGCCTGCTCGGCAACGAGAATGACTCCAATTTTCCTGCTCGTAGCTTTGTAAGTCGTGACAAGAGACCCCCGCAAGGGCCTGAATGAAAGCAACTGAAAGAAGGCCATGAACCCGACGATTTGCACCCAGATGAATATGGTGTAAAAGTCCTGGGTCGAGAACAAATATTTCAACGCGACGCTGTAGACGGCCAATAAGAAGACGAGAGGATCATAAGATAAAAAGCGCGGGAGATACGAATTCCTTCGCCAAGTCGAATGGCGAAAAGTGTCCCACCAAGAACCAAGAGCCCGAATGCAACGTACTCTTCCGGTTTAAGCGTTTCGCGAAGCAAGAGGCTGGAGAGGATCAACACAAATACAGGCGTGAGCTGAAGAAGAGGTATGACCCTGGAGACCTCTTCCACTGCGAGTGCTTTGAAATATGGTAACGTGTAGTAGATGCGAACGAGACCAACGACAATGGTGAATATGAGTACACCGAACGACAGCGTAGTCAGTGTGACGAAAGGAAGGATGACCAGCGGCATAAGGCTGGTAGCGCTAATCACTAACACATATGCGAGCGGCGAGATTCTGTAGTCTGAAATCAGGATCTTATCAGTGATGTTTACGCCAGGAATCAATAATGACGACAATAATGCAAAATAGAACTATTCCACTGCCATTGCGCTGCCTGTAGCCTCGTAGGTGACGTTAAGATACCTACAGTTTGTGAGTTGTAGAGCAGCAGCTATTGCAAAAAAATGATAGAATTGGCTCACCTTGCGCGCAAAGAGCTGTAACCGGATTCCTGAACAACAGGTCGCACGATCCAGAAGGGTAGCGCCAAGTTGCTTGCTCTATTCAGTCACGAGCTTGGTGTTTGTTCTTCTTTCGTGATGACGTAGTCTTTCGCAACTTTCTGTGGCTTGGCGCAATGCCTCTCAATTGCTCAACAGTTCCCAGGTATGTGCCGTCTAAGAGGTACGCCTGTGCCTTTTCAAGCGCGATAGCTCGATTTGAGAAAAGCGGCCCTAGCAGCGTTTCGTAAGAGGCTTCGTTGAATGCGATTCCGCCAACAAGCTCGTTAAAGGCAGGCATAATTATGACGCGTGGATTAGCGTAGCCGTCGATTTCTGGGTATCGTTCTCGAAATACGCTCTCTACAAAGCGGGTCCGGATCCAAACTGGCTTCGAACTAATGTGGCCGAGCGGATCAGCCATGCGCACGATTGGATGGTTATGCCCCATGATCACGTAGTCGCAATGCAGCAGGTCGGTCGAAGGCCACGTGTGCCCGTGCATAAGCCCCGCGCCGTGGATGCCACAGCCCTTTGATGGATGAATTTTAATTCGGAAGCGGGAGTCGCGGGGGAGCCAATATTCTATGCCAGCGTCGTGATTTCCCGGAAGAATGTCGACCGGCGCGCATTCAGCTAACGATCGTAAAAAACGGGGGATATCGTGACGTTCAAGTGCTGAGGTTTTAGAGATTGTATGCTTTACGTCTCCCAAAAGTACGACGCGTTGAGCTTTGGCGGTAGCCAAATATCGGAGGGCTCGGTCAATTCGTCGGTCTATCTGCGACGGAATATTTATGCCGCTTAACGCAAGTTCGTGTTCAATTCCGATATGCAGATCAGCCAATACGAGCGTGTTACCCACGGTCAGCGCTGGTTCATTGACTAGGGGCTGTGGTTCGTTCAATGTAGTGCGGTTTCTACGTGTAGAACTCATGCGATTCCGGGCTTTTCAATAGCGCTCCGCCCCACAACGTCAACGTCGCTCCTTGTCGCCTGCTGTCAGAGAAAAACCAAAGGAACCCAAGACAAAACCAAGCGGATAGGCTAATAGCTGCGCAGATTATTTTGGATCCTAAGCCTGAAATGAAGTCCGCAGAGCGATAATCGTTTTGCAGTTATTCTCCCCAGCTGTCACCCACACAGTGTCTTGTCCCTTAACGAATATGATCAAACCTGCAGTTTCGTTGGCGCTTGTGAAGTTTCTGCTGATGTTGTAGCCTCGTTCTAGCATTTGAGACTTGTAGAACTCTAAAACTTGTTTGGGGGTGTCATTCGTCTGGTAGCTTATCACTTGCCCGACAAATCGGATATTTGAATACGACGTTCTGTTCGCATTAGGATATACCGGCACGTTAAGTGACGCATTGCCAGTCGGCGAAGTTGTATTTTGCGTGAGATTTTCTAGCTTGACCGTGCATCCCGAGGACGCCAATGCCAAACCCGTGATGATGAGGATAAGCAGGACTGCCTTAAACAGTTTCATTGACACCAGCATTACTGCATTTTCAAATAAACCTTGCGGTAATTGCGATATAGGCGTCGTAATGCTGCCACCGCCCTCAAATTGAGGAGCTGCGCTCAACGAATGATTTGTGCCACACCGGCCCGTCTGTCGATGAAGGGCATACCCAAAAGCTTTACCTTAACAATTGTGTATATAAATCGAGGTTGACCATGTTATCTACTATTCCCATAGATCTAAAAGAGATTGACAAAAAAAACATTGATAAAGAGATCCTGCGAGCTAGCATTATTGCTGAGCTTGATGCAATCAATCTTTACGAACAGATGGCTTCTCTCACTAAAAATGAAGCTATTAAAGCTAACCTACTAGACGTTGCGAAAGAGGAAAAAACCCACGTTGGCGAGTTCCACGCTCTTCTTTTACAGCTCGATAGCGAACAAGCTGATGAGCTAGAGCATGGCAAACGCGAAGTTGAAGAATTAGCAGAGAAATAACCCCGAGAGAGCCGGCAGCTACGCACGAGCAGCTAAGACATCAAGAGTAGCTGGCGCGCCGACACAAGGAGACAGGCGATATCGTTCCACAACGAGAACCATTGAATCAGGTCTACCTGTTTGGCCGGTTTCAATCGTAAAGCGGCAAATATGGTGAACGCGAATCTAGTGGCACTGCTAGCACTCGTAGTGTTGGCACTAATTTTGGCTATTTACCTGCTCAAAGTAGGCGACAACGTCGGACATCTTTTCATGCTGCTGGGTGCTGGCTTGTGTGTTATAGCGTTGCTACCATACGTGTTCAATACGCCCAGTGACATTGGGTCGATACTAATCATCCTTGGTCTTGGTTGCGTGGCCTGGGGACTGACATTGAGAAAAAGGAGGTTCCGTTGGAAAAAACATCCTTCTTAAGCCCAGTGGTATCTCCCGCACCGAGGGGGCGCCCGCTACTGATCAGTCTTCTGGTGAAAGCGTCGTAGGACACCTAATAGCGTCTCTTGCCCCACGTATCGCTTTATCTCCGAGAGTTTCGGAGTCGTTAAGCGAGTCGACCTCATAAGTTTCTTTGGAGTACAAGCTTCGCTCATCTAGCGCGAAGCGAGGCACGCGAACGGAGATCGCGACAGGATCTGCAGGAAGACGTGCGGCTTTGGGGCAAGTCAGGTAAGCTTTATATCGGCTTTCCCGCAAATACAGAACGGGCGACAAATTCAGCCGCTTGGCATCGTTTTGACGGGTTCGCCTAACCTAGGGGTTTTGATGGAACAACTCTTAAAACGTGCACGAGAATGCGCGGAAGCGCTCAAGAAGCAGGACGAAATAACGATCGTTTCTCACGTTGACGCAGACGGCCTTGCTGCTGCCGGTATAATCTGCCGCGCGCTCAACAAGATGGAAATAGGCAATGAAATTAAAATCGTCAAGAAACTCGACCTCCCGGTTATGCAGAGTGTTTCGGGCGCAGACGCAGTGATGTTCACCGACTTAGGAAGCGGGAGTCTAGATTTAATGGACGATTTAGGACCAGTGTGCATAGTCGCTGACCATCACCAACCAGCAGGAAGCTCTGAGATGGCGTTTCACCTCAACCCCCACCTTTTTGGCTATAACGGCGCTACCGACCTGAGTGGATCTGGGGCCACTTATTTGATCGCCAGAGCTCTCGGAGACAATGTGGAGCTTTCGGACTTAGCTATTGTAGGTGCCGTCGGCGATCTACAGCACGTGAGAGAAGGGCGACTAAGAGGAGTAAACAGGTTGATACTTGACGAAGCCGAAAAAAACGCGATAGTTAGGGCAGAAAAGGATTTTCAGGCTTTTGGCCGACAAACGCGACCCGTCCATAAGCTCCTCGAATATGCGTCCAGCCCTTTTATCCCGGGAATAACGGGAAACAGTGCGCAAATCCTGGAGCTTTTGGCTAGCTTGCACATTGAGCTCAAAGAAGCGGGCGAATGGAAGAGATGGGTGGATCTTAGCAGCGCCGAACGGCGCAATATCATTTCTGCCCTCATCCAAAAGTGCTTGGCTGAAGGCATGCCCCCTGAAAGGGTACAGAACCTGGTTGGAGAGGTGTACACCCTCTTAAAAGAGGAACCTGGGACTGCACTTCGGGATGCATCCGAATATGCTACGCTACTTAACGCTACCGCGCGATATAGTTTCGAGAAGATCGGGGTCGACGTTTGCCTAGGTGACCGAGCTGGCAGTTACAGAAAAGCAAACGAGCTCCTGTTGATGCACAGAGAGAATCTGGCCCGAGGGCTCAATTACGTCAAGCAAACAGGCATGACGACGCTTTCAAACTTGCAGTATTTCCACGCGGGCGACCACATATTCGATACGATTGTCGGGATCGTCGCGGGAATGTGTAAAAATTTAGAAGGCGTGGATAGACACTTGCCGATCATAGGTTTTGCAAACTCAGACGATGGAGTCAAAGCATCCGCCAGGGGAAGCCAAAGTCTCGTTGAACGCCACCTAAACCTTGCAAGAGCTATGAGTGACGCGGCTCATTCAGTCGGCGGCGTCGGGGGCGGTCACGACATTGCAGCTGGCGCTACAATTCCTGAAGGGACTGAAGCAGAGTTTCTGAAAAATCTGAACAAATTGGTCGGACAACAGCTGTCATAGCGCTTACAAAGACAGCAGATTATGGTTCATATCGCGAATATCTGTCAACCCTGAAATCGCGTTTGTCTGTATCTCCACGCCACTTTCTCTGACGGCGGCCATAGAGTTTATTCCGCCTATTATTGCTACGCCGATATGACCCCTGCTTACAGGCATTTCTAACAGATCTGAGTTGGGCTCACCAACCTCCAATATTCCCTTAAACTCAGCCTCCATCAAATCCGACAGCAGATTCTCAAGGTGGTTCTTCGCTGCCATGGGCACTTCTCGGACGCTTGCGAGCACCTTGCCAGATCCTGTATTGATCATCTCTAACACGGACGTCAATTCTTGCGACATCAGCACGTCGAGAGGGTCCATTGTAGTCGCGTCGTACCGCAGGGTTTCTGTGAATCTAATGGGTATTTTTTCAGTCACTTGCACGATGCCACCGCAAACGGGCTTAACGGGGATACCGGCTTTTAGGAGTACGCCGTCAATGGTGATGCTGCAAATAGTAAGGATGCCGCTGAAACCTTTCTGAATTGAGACGCCGTTAAAACTCTCACCGCCCTCAATAATTCGCACGTAGGGGCCGACGTTGAGCCCCGCCGCGTACACAAGCTTAAAAATGCTCAACGCCCGTTCCAAATCGTCTTCCGCTACCACTGCGGTATTGAATGCGACTGTCCCCGTAGCGGTCCTTGCGTCAAAAGTAATACCATAAATGAGCTCTTCAATTCTCGACGACATGAACTTCAGCGTCATTTAGCGCACCTCCTCGACTCGCGTCTGGTCAGCGGCCAAACAGCCCCTCAAGCGCATATTTTCCGTCGTTGCGCGCGATTGGATTGATTCTTCGTATCTCTTCAGTCGAGAAACCCGGTTGCCCCGAGCTATAGCGACGCCACACATCTGGCCACGGGATGAAATATGCCGTCTTTGGTTTGCCGGACCCCCCCCTCAGTTCTACGGCCAGATACCCGATTCTGCCAGATCTTCCAATAAACTTCTGCATTTTGGCGACCTGATGCTCTCCCTTCTTATCTACAGAAAAGTGCTGTGAGAAGTACAACGCTGCGGCACCTTTGCTCGTTGAGATGCTCTTGCATTCTATACCAAGGTATAGCCCACGGTCGGATGAATCCACTAGAACATCAAGCATTTGTTGCGAAAAGCGATGTTGTTTCATCCTATATGCAATAGCATCGATGCCGCGCTGCTTGAAAAAGCCGTTAAATGACTTAACGAGCTCTCTTTCAAAATTGCTCATTGATCGCACTTTCCTCTTACTACTATAAAGGATATCCGTCAACGCCTGCACAGGCGAACGGGAGGACAACGCAAGCGGTCTTTGCTCTTAGTGCCGGACTAACCGATGACGAACTTAGTCTGCTGGCGCTTGAAAAAGCCCTCTTCTTCCAGTTTTTTTAGATTGCGCAAGATCAGCTCAGGATCAGCTGTGAGCCGCCGCAGCAACTCAATTTCGGTCATGTCTGGGTGAGTCACGATCAGAGCAAGGATCTGCCCGCGTAACTGCCTGTTAGAGCGTTTGAAAGGGGCTTGCTTCTTATGATGAGCGCTCTGTCGGCTTGGATTCTTGAATGTCTTCTTGAGCATCACACCATAGTCCATGAGCGCATAGTACCACACGCGCGGATTTGATCGATCGAGAGTACACTCGACAAAAGGGTAGATCTCCTCGTCTTTCACGCCTTCCGCATCGGCGAAAAACGCGTGAATAAACACTGCTCTAATGTTTGTTTCGATGAAAACCTCTGGCGCGTCAAATGCGAAAGCACGGATTGCGCAGGCAGTGGTCCGTCCAACGCCTGGTAATTCCACGAGAGCCGCATAGTCAGACGGCAGCTTTCCGTCGAATTTTGTGCCAACGATTCGAGCTATGCGTTTCAAAGCAAGCGCTCGCTTGTTATACCCTAAACCGTGCCACGCTTCGAGCACGTTTTTTAATCGAGCGCCGGAGAGAGTGGTAAAATTCGGAAAGTCGCGCAAAAACGACTCATATTTCGCAACAACTCTCTCAGCTTGAGTTTGTTGCAGCATTAGTTCTGAAACCAGTATTTTGTACGGGTCGCGGGTCAGCCTCCATGGCAGAATTCGACCCTGTTTCCAATAATGTTGATAGATCGTTTCTCGGAAACGTTCGATCGCCGAAGGGCTTAAGTCGCAGTTTTTTCGCACTGGATTCATTTCGGTCGTTAAACCGTCAACGATGGAGCTCCACCGAGTTTATGGGTGCCCCTTCCTCTGTCAATCGCGTTTGACTCGATTTTACTTCAAGGAGGTCTTTAAGGCGGTGCGTCGTCAAAACAGATCTGTGTCGACAACCGCCTTTTAGACTTCGCATCTGAAGCGTTCAAAAAATAATGCGCGCAGGAGGATACTATGCCGCTTTCCTTTCGGCGAACGGAAAGACTAAGAGTTGGTCATTTGGTTAACGTAATATGTCTGGCCAACTGAACGTGATTGTTCGCACTTCGGACACGCATAGACTTTACGATACGTTGACCTTGAACCCGACCCTTGCACTTGCAAAAGCTTGTTTCCCACCCTGAAATGATACCGCCCACAGTAGTGACATTTCTTTATTCTTATCTTGTCGAATCGAGTCGTTACTAAATTGAAGCTGTGCAGGGGCTTTCGATCTGCGGGATTTTTGAACAAAATGCGGCCCTCTTTTCGCCGACTGCTGTCAATGAACGCTTGATTGTCAATTGAGTCCTCTATGCGTCTGACAAATTGGCAAAAAAGCATCAGCAGACTAGGATCAATCTCGTTCACCTTCGAGCTATGCTCATCGTGACGCCACCCGCATATGGGGCAGCGACCATCAATCAGCTCCTCTCCGCTAATTTGTTCACTACAGTTTAGACACTCAAACTCCACTGCTGACCCCCCTGCCCTTAGCGTTTGTCTACAAAACCATTACTGCGACAGACACCACGGTGGTCCATAAGCCGCCTTCGCGGACGACTTCAGACGTTGAAATGTTAAAGGTTTCTTTCGGCTTTGAATCAGTCCACGTCTCGTACATGCTCGAAGCGAGTTTTTCGGCGTAGACACCTGAACTCTCTGGGGTTTCGCCAAAAGCGTGATGTTCCGATATATAACCAAATTCATTCGGATTCTTAGGAATCGCGCAGCCTAAAGAGGCTGAGACTCTCCTATTAGGCTCGTTCGATGCGTATCTCGACATGATACAAAAAACAATCTCTCCTGGACGCAGCTCGCTGAGTCCTTTGTCTTTAATAACAATCTCGCAATTTGGCGGCAGTATCGAACTAACACTAACAAGATTATACTTCTCAATGCCCGCGTCCCTCAAAGCCATTTCGAAGCTTTCAAGGTTCTCTTTGTGTGTTCCAGCACCGGTAGTAAAAAATATTTTTTTCGGCATTAACCTCATCTTGATTATCACGCCCCTTCAGTTGCGTATATAGCAAAACATATCTCACTGTAAGTGTTTTTAACCTTTATGCAAAGGATGGTCCTCGAAGTAGTGGCCTTAATTGTTTCTGTCGCGTTTTTCGCGGTTTTGTTGCTCTCCGTCACGCTGTCTGGCGCCGGGCCGCTCGGGTATATACTAGTAATACTCATATTCATCATAATTGTAAGCGTCGCAGGGACTAAAATTGCTGCCTACGAATAAACGCTGGGCAAATTATTGCTGAAGAACTTTTACCATGACTGACATAATCCACGTAAACGCACGGCGTACGTATGACAACTAAGACAGAACACATCACGATTGACACCACGGCCGGTGTTCAGATAATCGACATAACAAGCGAGATTAACAAGCTGCTTGCAAAGAGCGACTTACAAGAGGGGTTGGCTACAGTTTTTGTCCCGGGCTCTACAGCAACCGTGACGACGATCGAATATGAACCCGGCCTCGTCGCGGATATGACGAAAGCACTCGACCGCATCGCTCCACGAAACGGTCACTATGAACACGACCAACGATGGCACGATGGAAACGGGCATTCCCATATCAGGGCAGCATTTCTGAAGCCAAGCGTGACAATTCCTTTCTTGAACAATACGTTAATGCTGGGTACGTGGCAGCAGCTCGTGTTTATCGAACTCGATGTCCGGCCTCGCAACCGAACGATCATAGTCCAATTCATCGGCGACTAAACAAGCTTAAGTCGAAGACGAGCTGAGCGGCTCTTTCGATGCCTTCGGCCACAATGTAGGCTTCTTCGAGGTTCGCTCCGACAGCAACTAGCCCGTGATTCTCCAAAAGAGCGCCTTTAAAACCTCTAATTCCACTCGATACGGCCTCCGCTAGTTCACTGGTGCCCGGTCGCGCGTACGGAATCAATGGTATGCGACCCAAAAGCTGTTTGCCTTCGACGTCAGGTGATTGCAAGTCACCCCCCATACAGGATAGTGCCGTAGCGAATCGGGAATGAGCGTGTACAATTGCTTTAGCGTCTGTCGCCTTGTAGATTGCGAGATGCGTCGGCATTTCGCTCGATGGCGATTTGCCCGCGAGATGGTCGCCGTTCATCGTCACCACGGATACATCTTCGACTCGAACTCGATAGCTGGGAACCTTCGTTGGGGAGATGTAAACCACGTCATCGACCCTTGCACTTAGATTGCCGCTTAACGTCGACGTGAGGCCCCGCTTAAACAGCCACCCCATACATTTCGCGATTTCGTCTTTCAAGACTCATGCCCTCAATTCTCAGTGATTATTACAGAGCGTGAATCCGTTGTTAAGCTTATGCTTGCAGCATGCTACACTAGTTGCGCTTACTGGACCAAATGACTAATTCTGAGCAGTTGCACCGCGAGCACTATAAGCGTCCCCAACGCCACCATCTTGACCACTGATATTGCATAGCTCTGCTTGGAAATGTACCCTGCATAAATTCCCAAGGCAACCAGACTTATCAAGCTCAACCCGACCGAAGCAGCAACCGAACCCACTGAAAAGATCCACGGTGCTAACGGGATTAAGCTTCCAATAAAGCTGGCCCCTCCTGCTGATAAGGCGCCCTTTGCGATCTTTCGCCGGCTTTGAGATTCGACGTAGGTGTTGTTCAGCTTCCGCAGAAGCGATTTCTCGGTCATAGCAAGCTTGCCGTGCTCAATTGTGCTCTCTGCAAGATAGGACCCCACGCCGTTGGTTAGCGCGAGGGCGATCGCCCCTCCAAGAGCGGCGCTGACGATAATCGCGTTGGAAGCGCTCACCACTGAAACGCCGATAATGATTCCAAGAGTGGCAAGAAGTCCATCGATGGATCCAAGGATTATATAGCGCCCTTCCTCGATATTGAAGCTCATGAACGCAATAGTAGTGGGGTGGCTTCTCTGCAGAACTCAGCAAAAGAGAAAAACCGACTGAAGTTCATCCACGATCGTGAAGCGTCTCTTCTTCTTCGACGATTTTCTTGCCAGCGATGATCTCGTCAACGCTGTGAACGACGCCCCCTAAGTTCTCAATAGTCTGCAGAACCAAGTCGAAGTTAACGTCGGTGCCCTCAACCGTGATTTTTACATTTTCAGTCTGTTGATCGACCTCGTAGAGGCTCAAATTAACTCCATCGACGTCTCTTATATCTCCGATCGCACTTGCAACCTCGACGTTAGTAGGTTCGTGAGGTTTCAATACGTCTAGGACTATTCGCTTGATCTGGGACATTTCTCCGCCGATCGCCGTAGTAGGTAATCAGACTTATTGTTTATAATGCTATTTGTGAGTTTAAATCAGCAAATGTAATGAGTCACGCCACTTAGAGATGTTGGGGGCCCTGCATTGCAGCGCTATAACGCGATCCTCGTGCACAAATGTAACCACAAGCGCGTTGCGCGTGGTCGACACGTTGGCGATATCGATAACCCGTATGAGATACGCACCGGACGTAAAGTAGGGCCTAATGTAAAAGCATTGCTCATAGAGCCGCATCGCTGCTGGCCTTTTGAACGTGGTTAGCAAGCGATTTGTTTCTATGTCTTTCACCTGTAGCAAGATGGCGGCGGCTGTCGCACGAATTGGTCGAAGCTTCGTTACTTTGTAGACGTTTCTTTTGCTAACGACGGAGCCGATGTATCGCTGACGCACGATAGTTCGGGCTTGCGAGAGAAGCGATGCCGCCGTTAAGCTCACCAAAAGCACCGTAAATACCGCGGTGAGCACAATAACATACAGCAAGCCGGGTATCAATTGAAACATCAGCAACGTTTGAAACTCCCTGACCGTCGTGCCTCAGCGTTGTTCGTCTCGAATATGCACGCGCACGTAGCGATTGCTTAAGATCTGAAGCTGTTGAATTCCATCCTGCAACCCGTAAAGCTAGAATTCTTACGGCAGATCTTCACTTCATTGCATGCGCCGTTGCGGTTAAACTTTTCTATTCCGTGACGCATTATAGCGTGTATGCTCGAATTGCGGCGTAATATAGCGCATTTGCTGCTCGGCACGTTTTTTGCGTTTTTGGTCGTTTCACTCCCGCACGGGGTAGTACTTATCTGCAACGCGGTGCTCATTGGCTGGTTGATCGTCGCTTCCTTCCTCTATCAAAGGTACAACATTACTTTCTTGACCTGGCTGTTCACGCGCTTTGACAGGCCGAGCAGATTCACAGCAAAGGGAGCGATCACTTTTTTTGTCGGAACGTTCATCGCTGTCCTGCTCTTCGCACCGCTTTATGCCGCTCTTAGTATACTCGTGCTTTCTATAGGTGACAGCCTAGCGACGATTGCCGGCCACTACGTGGGCAAACACGCACTGTTCAAAAAGAAGACATTTGAAGGTACCCTCACATTTTTTGTTTGCGCTTTTGCAATACTGATTTTTTTTGTTGCACCAACAAAAGCAGTACTAGTTGCACTAATCGCATCCACTACGGAACTGATTACGCCGCCAAATCTGGATGATAACATCACCATCCCGTTTATAACTGGGTTGCTTCTCAGTCTGTAAAGCGCTTCCGCGAAGCACGCAAGCTGGACAACTGAGCAGGAAGACAGCAACCAGTTTCGCCTTCAAAGCTGTGGCAGACGAAAAGCTTAAAGTGGAGTGTTAAGCCACACAGAAAGGTTCGTTTATTAAAAGTCTTGCCCGTTTTCAGCGGTGCGCATCGCAAACTGTTCCGGGAATATTTTCTTAAGCGCCCCTAGTACACGAAACATTTTGGGATCTAGCGTGTCCTCTGGATTATCTAGAAAAAGGCCTAGTGTGACTGTATATGCGATATCGCTTATCAAGTTCTCCGGGATATTCAAAGCACCCTGCTTCGAAAGGTCCGAGAGGATACAAGAGATGTCAAAAGCACAGTCCATTATATAGTCAGCACCGACCCTGTTGACACGTTTGGCGACGTTATCCATTTCCGCACCTAGAATAGCCTTTGGATCGTCTATCGCAGGGATGCCAAGACTCCTGTAAACGAGGTCACTCTGGTCCTGGACCAAAAGATACAGATGCTCGCAATACGTACCTGTGTCTGGGTGATTGGTGCAATCCTCGTCGCAGAGAGCCTGACAGTGAGGGAGCATGCCTCGTGCCCGATATGCATCCATTCGATACTTGTCACACATGAACATTGCAATCGTGATTTATGTAATTCCTAATATAAATTTCAGCCTGGATAGTTGGCCGGCTACCCCGTGATAGATTCACTTCAGTTGTGGGCACCACATGCTTCACTGGACTCGGGATGATCTTCTCCTGTTTTGTACAGATGAGGACACGACTAACGCGCTGCCAGTGCGATAACCTTCCCGACGCTGTTCCTAGCCGGCAACGTTTATTCCTCGTAAAACAATGCCAGACTACCTGCAGACCGTGGCCAAACTGCTTTCGCTACGTACTTGAACTACGGTCTAAGAGACGCGATGATCCTAGCAGAGACCCTAAGCGCCTTGTACAACATGTCAATAGTACTGGTCGCAGGCGTAATATTCTTTATAATCGGCCCGCTTATCACCGATTGGCGAGAGTCGAGGGTTGTTGAGAGCCAGCACGCCTGTAGCGAGGCACAGACCCCTAAAAAGCTTAAAAAAGAAAGACGCAGAGCGTCTTACGCCCTGCATAGTACACCGTCCGTTTTCCTCCAGGCCGCACCCCCTTGATAGGCCTTCACGGCGTACTGCTTGCCATCTGGTCGTTTTTTCGTCGGCCTAGTAAATAAAGCCGAAGAGACTTCTTGACTTATGCCGCCTCCGGTTTAACGACCAGATTGCTCACCGCGTACGAATCCTGGACCGGGTAGTTCTTCATCGTGACGCTGTAGAACCTCAGGAACTTCTTGTCGATGTCGTGCATCACCACTGGGTCCGTCGTGCCGTTAGTGGCGTCGACCCAGATCGTCCGCTTGTTGCCCTTGCTCACAACTTCTCCGTCGATCACGACGATGTCGCCGCCTTTGATCGTGTACGCTGTGTCTTTGAACGCCTTTTCAATGCCTGCAGGGTCAGTTGTGGGATCCATGGCCTTTGGGTCGTAATCGTATATCGCGACGTCAGCGTCAGCGCCGACCCCCAGATGGCCCTTCATATCGCCAAGTCCTAGCGCTCGCGCAGGACCTGCGCGCGTCATCTTGGCAATATCGTAGAAGTCAAATACGCGAGAGATCCCGCCGATGGCTGTCCGATCAGGTACCCACTTATGCAACGTCTCAAGTCGATCCAGCCGAGCTTGATTTGACATAAGCCAGCTGATGATCCGTGGATACCGCCTGAAAGGTCCGGCATTGGGATGATCGGTCGTAATGAACGCCTGCATTGGGTCGTCGATCAGCAGCGCCAGCTCGAGCCCAATCGCCCACTGGATGCCACATACGTGAATCTTCGGGCTGTAGACGTAGGGCACAACGCCCGCTGCGGTTTCGAGTTCGATGTCGTCGTTACACCATTTGAGGTGGTTCGTGTTATGGAGGTAGAACTCCATCGGACCGTCAGCCGTCATCGTGGTCGTCTCGTCAAGCGTGACGAACCCCACGTCGACCGTCATATTCTTGTTCTTGTTTATGCGGTCAGCGACCTTTTCGGCCTCGGTTTCAAAGTCTTTCCACGTGGTGCCTCCATACGCATGGAACTGCATATGGGCGAAGTTGATCACTTGGTCCCGGGTTTTTGCGTTCCTTGGGAGGACCCCTTCAAAGAGTTTGATCGTATCAAGAGTGGTCGTGTAGTTGCCGGGATGCCCTAGGTTATTACAGTGGAGGTGAATCGACGTCGGCAGGTTCAAGGCCTCATTCGCTTTGGCAAGCCCTGTGATGATCTCAGATGGCATCACATCGAAATACGGGACGGGATCCGCGACGTTGACACAGTTCATGCCCCATCCCCACGCCTCTGAGCCACCGGGATTCACCAGCTTAACACAGTATCCCTTCGTCGCTTGGAGCATCCAGGCAACGAAGGCGTTGAGTTTGTCCTGCTCACCTCGTTTGATGTACTCCATCACGAGCCAGTTGTTGCCGAGTAGCGTGTAAGCCGACTGATCGATCAGCGGCGTGTCTGACATTTCTTCGTGCGTGTGCCGAGCCATAAGCGGTGGCATTGCCGCTTCGTTCACTTGGGTGTAGCCCATGCGGGAATACACGTAGCCGGTCTCAAACACCGACGGTACCGAGAACCCGCCACCAGATCGCGTCATTTTGGTTAGCTTCTTCGTGTGAAACAGCTTGTCCTCGGGCCTCATTATACGGCCAACGTTTATTTTGGGACCGGCGACGTGGGCGTGTACGTCTATTCCGCCTGCCATCACCACTTTGCCGCTGGCATCGATGACTTTGGCTTCAGGAGAAACTTTGTCCACTATCTTGTCGTCGCGAATGGCAATGTCCATGACATCGCCGTTCACGCCATTTTTAGGATCGTAGACGTATCCGTTTTTGACTAATATTTCACTCAAGTTCTCTCACTCTCCTTCCAGCCGTTAGGGCGGGGTCAGAACTCGTCATCCGCCACGACACCTACCTGCCCAGCTGCACCAGCTGCACCTACCTGCTTCAAAGGATTTGGTCCAAGTTTCTTGATGGTGTTGACCATGTCCTGAACCACTTCAGCCCAAATGGCGCCTTCTGAAGCGGATATAAATGTCATGCGCAGGCGCTCACGGTCGTAACCGTACTCTTCGATAAGCTTTCTCAGCAGCGCAACACGTCGTCGCGACTTGAAGTTGCCTGCAAGGTAGTGACAGTCACCGACGTGGCAACCAGACACAAGTACGCCATCTGCTCCGACGCTCAGGGCCTTCAGCACGAATGCGGGATCGAGTCTGCCCGTACACATAATACGTATGACTCGCACGTTCGGCGGGTACTGCGTTCTCGAGGTACCGGCGAGGTCAGCCCCCGCGTAGGTACACCAGTTACAAAGTATGCCTAAGATGTTTGGTTCAAATTCCTCTGCCATGACTCTCACCACCCCTGAGCAAACGCTTCTATTTCGCTCATAATCTGCTCATTCGTGAAGTGTTGCATCTTTATGGCGCCGCTCGGACACGCTGAGCCGCACGTTCCGCAGCCCTTGCACTTCGCCTCATTGACGCTCGCAACAAGCTTGCTGTCAACTTCGTTCAGCTCCGTCGCGCCGTACGGGCACACGCCGATACACGTAGCGCAGCCTCCGCAGTGTTCCTGGTCTACAATGGCGTAGATCGGTTCAAGGGTGACTGATCCCTTGTGTATCGGGATTGATGCTGCTGCTGCTGCTGCTGCTGCGTGAGCAACGACGTCAGGAATATCTCGAGGTCCTTGGCACATCCCAGCTAAGAACACCCCATCAGTTGTTGTCGACATGGGGTTAAGCTTCGGGTGCGCCTCAAGCAGCCAGCCGTCGGGACTGTTTGAAAGCGTCAGAAGCGTCTTTAGCTTCTGTGTACTCTCAGCGGGCACTACGGCGTTTGCCAACACTACCAGGTCAACCTCCATCTCGACAGGTGTTCCAAGGAGCGTGTCCTCAGCAGTGACCGTAAGGTTCTTCGTGATCGGATCTTCGGTGATCCTCGCAACGCGACCTCGGATAAACTTGCCGCCTTCATTCTGAATACGGTAGTAGAACTCCTCGTACGCCTTGCCAAAGGATCGTATGTCCATGTAGAACAGGTAAGGCACGCAGCCAGGGATCTTCTCTATCAACTGGTGAGCGTGCTTCAAGCTGTACATGCAGCATACACGCGAGCAGTACGGCTTCGCACCGTCCTCTTCATCCTGATCACGCGAGCCTGCGCAGAGCACGAAGCCAACACTCTTAGGCTTCTGTCCGTCAGACGGTCTGATGATGTTACCACCTGTCGGACCAGATGCGCTGATCAACCGTTCCATCTCAATCCCAGTCACAACGTTGTCGAAGACCTTGTAACCCCATTCTTCCTTGCGCTCAACGTCGTACATATCGAACCCGGTGGCGACGATAATTGAGCCCACCTTGACCGTCGTGAGCTCATCGGGCTTGTCGAAGTCGATTGCCTCGAGATCACCGCACGCTTCCTCGCCTTTGCAGAGGTCACACTTGATACAGCTGTCCATATCAATGGTGAACTTGAGCGGCACTGCCTGTGGGAACGGCACATAGGCCGCCTTTCGAGGCATTAAGCCCAGGTCAAACTCGTTTGGCCGTGAAACAGGACATACCTCTTGGCATTTGCCACAGCCGTTACACTTGTCTTCATACACATATCGCGACTTCTGGCGAATGGTAACGTCGAAGTTTCCGATGTAACCGCTTACGTCTTCGACCTCCGAATAGGTCATCAGCTCAATATTTGGATTGCGCTCAACGTCGACCATTTTGGGTGTAAGGATACACTGCGAGCAGTCGAGTGTCGGGAACGTCTTGTCAAGACGGGACATATTGCCGCCGATGGACGGCTCCTTCTCCACTAAATACGTCTTTATTCCCGCATCGGCAAGCTCCAGTGAGGCTTGGATGCCGGCGATTCCTGCACCGATAACGAGTGCAGCCTTTTCAACCGGAACAGTCTTTGGAGTGAGGGGCTCTAGCATTGATGCCCGCGCGACCTCCATTCTGACCACATCTTTTGCCTTCTCCATTGCCTTTTCCGGCTCTTCCATGTGTACCCACGTGTCCTGCTCCCGGATGTTCGCCATCGAAAACAGGAATGAATTCACCCCGCCCTCTTCGGTCGCTTTCCTAAACGTAGGTTCGTGCAGCCTTGGTGAACAAGCCGCCACGACAGTCCCGTTGAGGTTGTGCTCCTTTATGCTGTCCCTTATCATGGCTTGGCCGGGCGTTGAACACATGTACGTATAATCCTGGGCGTGTGCGACGTTCGGCAGGGTCTTCGCGTACTCGGCCAGCTCCTTTACATCTATGACGCCCGCGATGTTAGTACCACAGTGACATATGAATACGCCGATTCTCTTCTCTTCGTCCATTTTTTGTGCCTCCTTCCTCACAGTATCTTTGCGAGCAGTGGCTCAACACTTATCTCGTGGGCATCAAGGCCCAGCTCTTCAGGGTTCATGCCCTGTGCCATGCCGAGAAGCTGGTTGTAGTGGAGAACCGGGAGGTTGTACACGTCTCCAAACTTCTCCTTGATTTCAACCTGTCCACGATCCAACTGGAGGTGACAGAACGGGCAGACATCCACTATGACGTCTGCGCCTGCTTGAGTCATGTTGTAGAGCTTTTCGTTTGCGATATCAAGTGCGAGGTCCATCTTGTAGGATCGAACTCCTCCTCCAGCCCCACAGCACATCATCTTTTCCTTGTAATCGATTGACGTGGCCCCTAGCGCCTCAACCAACTCGTCGAAGAAGCGCGGTCGCTCACTCGAGCCAAACGTTCTGTCGAACTTTGGCTTAAGCAAGTGACATCCATAGTGAATGGCCACGTTCAGTCCGGTGAGTGGCACTTCAACTGACTCTTTCACCTTCTCCGGTCCGACATCGTTGTACAAGATGTCGATAAGGTGTCGTACCTCTACTGACCCTTGAAACTCGTAGTCAATGTTTGCAAGAATCGAGTTGACCTTTTCTCTCATCGCCGGATCAGCTTTGAGCCGATGATTCGCCTCAAAAAGCGACTTGTAACAGCCGTTACATATGAGGGCAATATCTTTGCCTTCCTTTTCGGATAAGCAAATGTTTCGTGCTCCGAGCGCAAGCCACGCATTCACGTCCATTGACCCAAATGCACCGGGCGCGGGGCAGCACGACGCTCCCTTGAAATCGCGTAGTTCAATATCGAACTTCCTTGAAGTCTTCACTGCTGATGCTTCAATGCCGGGATATCGGTTAGGAGCGATGCAGCCTAAGAAGAAATTGTACTCCTTCATTGACTTTCCGCCTCCATCTCCTCTCTGATTTTAAGCAGTCCTGTAACCTCGAGTATCTTATTAATGTCTTTAATGTACTCCGGGTACGTGTGTGTCGTCGGGGGGTTCTCGGGCAGTCCCACCTTGACGCGATTTTTCATATTGGCCTCATTGTTCGGCACTCCGTGACCGGTCTTGCTGATCGCGCCCATGATCTTTATCATGCTCATCGGCACTTTCTTCTCCCGTGTCGCGATATTGCGGAGTGCGATGATGGCATCCGTCGCCATTATTCTCCGCGGACAGCGGTCGGAGCACGTGTAACACGTCGTGCACAGCCACAGGTCTGGATCGTCGAGGACGTCCCTCATGCCGAGATTGGCCTTTCTCATCACAGTTCTTACCCGAAGCCCGCTTCTCTGGCCCATCGGACAGCTTGCAGTGCACGTTCCGCACTGATAGCACATTTGTGCGTTCTTGCCGCCGAGGGCTTCGACCTCTTTAATGAGATCGGGGTCAAATTGAGTTTTTCCAAGCTGATAGTGCTTTGGATCTCTCATACCTTCGCTAGCCATCGTTTACGCCCCCATCTTTTCGATCGTCGGAGTCTTGAGCTCCATCATCTTGCCAGCCGTCTTCTTGTAAAGCTCCGTCTCCGTGCCTTCGATGTGTATCACGTCACGCTTGACCTCGATCGTGTTGGCAACCGGACAAACGTTCACGCAGGCACCGCAAAGCGTGCAGAAATCATCGTTCACTTCAAGCTTTGTTGCTATCTCTCCGGGCTCTTTTTGAGGCGGCAAATAGAGTGCGTTGCACGGACAGATCTCCACACACGCTGTACATCCTGCCGGGCAGTTTTCCGTCTTTATATTGATCGAGCCTTCAAAGATCTTCTTGATGTCAATCGTGTTCTCGATGGGGCACGTCTTTGCACACCAGGTACAGTACATGCACTCATCTTTGTTGATTGTGACCTCACCTAGGAGCTTCGCCTCAGTGATCGTTCGATCGACCTTGATTGAATCTGTCGGGCAGATCTCCTCGCAAATCTTGCACCCGTCGCACTTTGAAGATTCAAACTTCACTTCTCCACTCGCTTCGATGTTGAGGGGAGTCGCCTCTTTGTGCTCCACCGTCAGCGCATCACAGATCTCACCGCAAAGGCCGCAGTAGGTACACTTGTTCTCACTTCCCGGGTCCTCGTTGAGTTGCATTTCGGCGGTGTACGTGATGGCTTGCTGCCGCTCAGTGACCTCTGGCACGTTTCGCTCTATCGCGTTCTCGCGTGGACACATCTCCTCACATACCTTGCATCTCACGCACGTGTCTGGGTTTATTTCGGCTACCTTCACGTAGTGTGGGAAGCCCTGCTGGTCAATGAGATCGGTCTTCGGCTCGCCATTTTCGGTGAGCTTTAGCGCAGTAAATGGACACAACTCCACGCATACGCCACAGTAGGAACACTTTTTCTCGTCGAAGACCATCTCCGGGACTTCCATCTCTTTAAATCCCACGGCTCCGACTGGACCTTTCTCAATCGCCTCTTCTGGGCATACCTCTTTGCAAATGCCGCAGCCAGTACATCGCTCCATATCAAGGGCGAGGTTGAGGGCCTGTACCAGCGTCTTTTGTTCTATGATCGATTTTCGTCCTTCGGTTCTCTTAGAGTATATCGGAAACAAAGCCAAAGCTCATTCCCTCCTTTTATCCCTGTGTTAGGATGATGCAATCTCGTGGACAAGCCTGAAGGCAAACGCCACACGCTTCGCAGACATCCTCGTCTAGGGTTATCGATTTGCCGCCCTGCACTTTGTACGTCTTCTTCGCCGTCGCAGGATCATCAACGACGAGTTCAAGCGCGTTAACAGGACACGCCACGACGCAGTTGTTGCAGCCAGTGCAAGTTTTTTCTATATGTAACGCAAATGTCACTTATTTCACCAGCTTCATGTCTACTAAAAAATCAGCTATTCGCACGTAGGTTCGAGATATTTAATATAAAAGGCTTATTATTTAGTTCAAATATCGAAGCCATCTGGTTGTTCTTCAAACCTACCCATCACTTTGTTTGGCGCGCCGAAAACAGCGCCAGCCGTTCTTCGTGCACCAGCATTCATATATTATTTAGTATGATTATATATTATTTACTTTAATAAAACAAATCAAACTCATTTTTGGGCGAATGCCAAAACAAAAACGTTCACCGAATTCTCTGTGCATAATATCTTCAGAGTATTCTTTAAAATATATATAATTATATATATATCTCTCGTAGATGATAAAGCTGCTGCAAAGATCCGCCGCGTCAATAGACATTGCGCCAAGGGGCTTCTGAGCGGTCTAAGCCGGCACCGCGTGCGCACGGACGAAAACGAAGCGCAACGAATAGTCGGACTCGAGGAGTTGCTAGAGAAGATATCGCGTCGCGTCCCTCAAATCGGGCAAAACAAGTTTATATATTAGTAATTTCATATAAATTACTAGTTAAAAGTGACAGCGGTTTCTGCGCCTCTGCAAGGAATATTTTTGAATTGAACTTCATTAGTAAGTTCACTCAAAATATTTTATATAGATGGAGCCGAAATACAAATGGGTCAAGAGTGTGAGGCAATTTTGCATATCTCTGAGAGGTCATGGCGTATTTGATCTCATCGTTGACTCTCACTGCTTTTCCGGAATTCAGACACGAGGTGACTCATAAATGGGAGATAAGGTAAAGGTCCAAGAGGACTGGCTAGCCGTTTGTTCTGGTTGCGAGATAGCCGTTCTAGATCTGCACGAAGCGCTTCTAGACGTATTGCAAGCAATAGAGTTCGTTCGCATTCCAGTTTTGATGGACATTAAGGACTTTGATCAACACACTACAGTCGGCATACTGACTGGTGGCATTCGCAATGAAGACAACTTGCACGTAGCACAGAAAGTCCGAGAGACCTCAGACATCATAGTTGCGCTCGGCAGTTGCGCGGCGTTCGGTGGCGTACCAGGTTTGAACAACATCAACGCGATGTCAGACATCAAACAAGCAGTTAAAACGTCGACGTCCACAGCTCCTGATCAAGAGATCCCGAATTCAAAAGAATTGCCAAAACTCTTTGACACGCTCAGACCGGTCTCAGACGTTATCAAAGTTGACTATTTCATCCCCGGATGTCCGCCAGATGCTTTCCTAATCGCGGAGGTTCTTACCGCACTTCTAAAGGGCGAAGAACCTCAATTAAGCAATAAAAACGTTTGTGAGGACTGTCCCCGAGAGAGGAAGGAGAAGAGGATAGCCGATATCAAGCGGCCAATTGAAGCAAACGGGGAACCCGATGAATGTCTGCTTAACCAAGGATTCATGTGTATGGGGCCCGCAACGCGTAGCGGGTGCGGCGCGCAATGCCCGCAGGTCAATGCGACGTGCACAGGCTGCTACGGCCCAACAGACGCTTCGTATGAACAAGGTGCTGCGATGCTCAATGTGGTCGGATCAGCATACGGTTTAGATGAGGACTCCTCAGTCGACTTAGACGAGATGGTAAAGGACGTCTATGATCCAATAGGCACCTTCTATCGCTACACACTGCCTGTATCAATGATTAAGGCAAAGGTCACTGAAAACAAGAGGTAATACACATGGGGAAGACGATCACAGTTGAACCTGTATCGAGAGTTGAGGGTCACGCAAAAGTTACTGTCAACCTCAACGATGCAGGACAGGTCGACGATGCGCACGTACACGTTGTCGAGATGCGTGGCTTTGAAAAACTCTTACAAGGGAGACCTATAGAAGACGCCCAGAGAATCGTGACGGCCATTTGTGGCATCTGTCCAGTCAGCCACCACCTCGCCTCAGCGAAAGCAGCTGACAACACCTTTGGCGTTGAGATTCCACGTCCCGCCGCGCTACTCCGGGAGCTTATGCACATGGGACAGATGATACACAGCCACACGCTCCATTTCTTCTACCTTGCGGCGCCGGACCTCATATTCACGCCCGATGGCGATCCAAAGAAGCGGAACGTCTTTGGAGTGATTGAAGCAAATCCTGAGCTTGCAACACAAGCAGTCCTCAACAGAAAACGAGGCCAGGAGATGATACGGGCTATTGGTGGAAGAGCCGCACCTATCACCGCAAAGCCTGGCGGGCTCACCAAGGGGATTACCGAGGACCAACGTCAGAAGATGCTCAAGGACGCCCAGGACTCGATTGAATTCACAAAACTTGGCTTAGAAGTGGCTGCTCCGCTATTCGACCAGTACCTGGATGTCATAAAAATTCTCGGAGTCGTCAATACCCCGATGATGGGCTTAGTCAAGGACGGAAACCTCGAGATGTACGACGGAACGCTTCGCATGATGGATACAGACGGCTCTATCATTAAGGAGTTTGACCCCACCAAGTACGCGGACTACATTCAGGAGAATTACCAAGAATGGTCGTACCTGAAATTTCCGTATTGGAAGGAGAAGGGCTGGCCTGATGGCATCTATCGCGTTGCGCCCTTGGCCCGTATAAACGTGTGTGACCAGATTTCAACACCGCTAGCCAACGACATGCTCACGGACTTCAGAGCTGCTTTTGGGAGGATGCCACAGCAGACGTTACTCTATCACTACGCAAGGCTTATTGAGCTGATGTACGCTAGCGAACATGCTGTTGAACTCCTAAACGATCCAGACATAACCAGCACAGACGTTTGGGCAAAGCCCGAAGTACGAGCGGCGACCGGCGTTGGTGTTCTCGAAGCGCCGAGAGGGACGCTCATCCACGAGTACACCACAAACGATGAGGGCTTCATAACGAAGGCCAACATGATCGTTTCGACCGGTCACAACCAAGGAGCGATGGATTTAGGGGTTCGCGAGGCTGCGAAACTCCTGATAAAGGACGGCGAACCACAGGAAGGATTACTCAATCGGCTTGAAATGGTCATCCGTGCATATGACCCGTGCTTCTCGTGTGCAACCCACACGATTGACGGACGTTGGCCAGTCAAACTTGAACTTGCGGGGCCCAACGGAAGAACCAGAACGTACACCAACTACTAGATAGAGTCGATAAGGCATTTTTGCCTTATCTCCCCCCTCTTTTTTTGCCTATTATTACCGACGTACTTTTTTACGCCTTAGCACCGCTGAGGCCTATCTGCACGTGACGGGACCGATACCCATAATGGTGTCCCGAGCAAAATCCCATACAACCACACTTTCGGCATTGTTCGTGATCTCCAGCTTTTTCGTTCCGGTGATCTCGCCGATTTTCGCTGCTTGCATGCCGGCCTCTTCAAAGATGCGTATCACCTCTCGCACGTGCTCAGGTTGGGCTGTCAACAAAAATCCCATCCCGGGATACATGCGCAACCACAGGTGCATATCCATGCCCTCAGGGATGGGTATCTGTTCCAGTTCTATGACAGCGCCAACTTCCGACACTTCGAGCATCATTCCGAGTGTGCCGAGCAACCCTGGATTGCTAATGTCTTTCGCAGCCCCGGCCAAGTGCTGTTCCCCGACGCGCTTCATCGTCTCGAGCTGCTTGCGCAACACCTCTGGGTGCTTCATTGTGGTTGTGTCCCAACAGAGACTGCACGAGGGGTGCACCCTGCCGTCCAAATCTATTGCAGCAAGAACATCTTGCCCATCACGCGCCTTGCAGCTATAAATGATCGAATCGGTCTGTGCGGTGCCTATGATAGCGACATCAAGTGCATTATAAACCGTGTCGGGATGGACGTGCCCACCAACGACCGGCACACCAAATTTTTTTATCGCCTCGCTCATACCTGCCAGAACCCGGTTGCAGACGTCGGGCGAGTTGGCAGAGAACACGTCGACCATCGCAAGCGGGGTCCCCCCCATAGCCAAAATGTCGTGAATATTCACGAGAACGGCGCAGTACCCGGCCCATTCAGGGTCCGCATCCATAAGCTTTGACCAGATGCCATCAGCGGCTATAAGCAGGGACTCGTCGCCTCGCTCGATTACCGCAGCATCCTCCCCAAAGTTTCCTGTGCTGAGATCCTCGTCAAACCACTTCACAAGCGAACCGATTGAGCGCTTCCTTGCGATGCCTTCAAAGTCACGAAGCGACTGAGCCAATTCGTCCAGTTTCATGTCGTTCACAAAACATTAATAGGCACAAGGGGTTCTTATATCCGTATACTGCCCTTATCCCTTGATTTCCACGCTTGATTCTATGGATCTAGTTGAAAAATACCGTCCGCGGACTCTCTCAGAAGTGAGGGGCAATCACAAAGCGGTGGAAGAGCTCCGCAAATGGGCGCTGAACTGGCCCGCAGAGAAAACGGCAGCATTGTTATACGGCAAGCCCGGCACCGGCAAAACGTCGTCTGCAGTCGCGTTGGCAAACGACATGGGGTGGCAGTTGCTAGAGCTTAATGCCAGTGACAAGCGTACTCAAGGGACTATTAACGCGACGGTAGGAGCAGCGTCACGAAACGCGTCACTCCAAAATGCTCAGAAGCTAATACTGCTTGACGAAATTGACAACCTGCACGGCAATTCTGATCGCGGCGGGGCAAAAGCAGTGACAGAGCTCGCAAAAAAAACGCGCGAGCCTGTGATTCTGACGGCCAACGACCTACACGGTGTCTCATCGACACTACGTGGACGATGCAAACTCATCGCTTTTGTCGCAATCAGGGAGGAAAGTGCGCAAAAAGCGCTGGTAGATATCTGGCACAACGAGAGGAGAGAAGCTTCGCACGCCCGCGAGGCCGTTGCTGACTTCATCGCCCGGCTCGAGGAGCCTGAACGGGCTTCACGAGATACGGCAGCACTGGAGGCGATCAGCGCTGATCTTGAGATTCTCACACGACTCGGCTTTGACCTCGATAGGCCAGCGATTTGCGACGCTCAGGAAGCCGTTGCTGACTTCATCGCCCGGCTCGAGGAGCCTGAACGGGCTTCACGAGATACGGCAGCACTGGAGGCGATCAGCGCTGATCTTGAGATTCTCACGGATTCGGTGCGCGAGCTAGAGACGCTACGCGAGACACTGTCGGACATTGGCCGGTCGCTGAGTGCTGTCGACATGGTCTCAATTCAAAAGATCGTGAAGAACGCTAAAGGAGATCTGAGATCGGCGATAACCGACTTTCAAGCATACGTCGGAGGGGCTCAGGTGGAAACCGCAGCTCGCGATCGCGCCCAATCAGCATTCGACCTAATGAGAAGCATTTTTAACGACACCGACATGATCAAGCCCCTCACTATTTCGTACGGGGTCGATCAGACGCCTGAAGACCTTATACACTGGGTAGACGAAAACCTCCCACGTTATTTGAAAGATGGGAGCCTCGCTCGTGCATTTCAGGTACTGCGTAGAGCTGATATCTACCTCGGAAGAACGCGAAAGAGACAAAACTACGGCCTTTGGAGATATGCCGCCGAACTGATGACCTCGGGAGTGAACGTAGTGAGCCGCCAAAACCGTGGAGAACGCCATGCCGCGGCCAAGTATTCCCCACCGACGCACTGGATGCGCCTCGGGCAGACCCGGTCTAAACGCGCTTTGAGGGACGCGGTGGCAACTAAAATCGGCACCGCAAACCACATCTCAGTCACCAAAGCGCGGCAAGATACTATTCCACTGTACAAAGAGCTTGCAGAGAGGAACCCGGCAGGCATTACGGCAGCACTGCATCTCACTGCCGACGAACTTGCGTTTCTAATGGATGCCAAAAAGGATGGCCCAGTGGTAAAAACCGCGTTACAAATAGCGCAAGGATTAAACAGCGGGGAGACGCCCATACATCAACCGATTTCAGAGCGCAAGATGCCGGTTAGTTTAGACGCGTCGCACTCTCCATCTGAAAATCAGGGTGATTCGCCTTCAGAATTGCCCGTTAAGCGCGGCGGTAAACAACGTGCAGGCAATCACGAGGAACTACTCAAAACGGACTCACATCGCGAGCAAAAATACCTCGATGAGTACTGAGCCCGCGTTTTAAAGCGTCCCCGCCATTCGTTCGTTAAATCGCTTCAGAATTTGCATCATCACACCGTTGTGCACAAGTGCTTCTTTTATGCGCTGCTGTGCGCGCTTCTTCGCGTACGTATCCTCGACGAAGTCAATGCCGTCATATTCGACCCGCGTGAGTATGAGTCCCGAAGCGGGCGCTGACCTGATCCCTTCGACGTGACTTCGCTCCAACATGTTCCTAAACCACGCAACGCTTCGGTGTCCGTTTCCTACAAGAGCCAGCCCGGTAACGAGTTTTCTCATCATGTTCCACACGAAACTATTGGCGGCGATGTCCACAACGATAAAGTTGCCCGATACTCGCACGCTCGAAGAAAAGACCGTTCGGACGGTCGGCCGCCGTTTCTCGAGACTGAAATTGTGAAAATCGTGTACGCCGTACAAAAGGTCCGCTGCCTCACGCATAGCGTGTACATCGAACTGCCCATCGCACAAAATGTATTGGTATTCGCGCAGGAGCGCATCCCGTCGGGCATCGAACGTGAGGGGCACATCCGCGCGCGCCCACGTCCAAATCTCTGCAGGCAGATGAGTATTAATGTGACGAGGGAGGGCTAACTCACTAACATCAGTTTCGAACGCTACCACCGCATCGAGAGCGTGAACTCCTTTGTCTGTTCTGCCAGAGGCCGTAAAATGAGCAGCACGAGGCTCGTCAAAGAGTCGCGCGCGGCGCAAAGCTTCGACAACCGCCGCTTGTACGGTTGCGCGGCCCGGTTGTGTCTGAAAACCTGCGTACGCAGTTCCCACATATGCAAGCCGCAAGGCAACTTTCGATTTTTCTATAGGTAGCTTCAATTCCATGGGGCGATCGCGCAATTTAACACTTTCAGCCGCTTACAGGAACGCTTCTCAACAATGCTCCTCGCTTGCTGCTTTCGCACCAATGTTGGTTAAGGATAAACAGCCACCAATGGTCGTGCCTGTGTGCCGCGCTGAACGCAATAACTTATTTACCAGATACTCGTGATTAGCATAAAAGATGCACGACCGTCAAGCTAGAACCCGCGTCTTCCCGTAGAACGATCATGAAAGCGATTCTCGCGTTTGAAAATGGCGTTGCAGTGGTGGGAAAACGGTTTGGAGCGAAGCGCGCTGCGACGGGCGAGCTTGTTTTCGCCACCCCCTACACAGGCTACGTAGAGGCGCTGACCGATCCCTCGTACAACGGCCAAATCTTGCTGTTCACCTATCCATTGGTCGGAAATTACGGCGTAAACTATGACGACTGCCAGTCGGCAGGCATACAAGCCGAAGCATTCGTCATCAGAGAGCTGTGTGAACACCCTACTAACGACCAGACCCTCGATGCGTTCCTCAAGGCTTACGAAATTCCCGGCATATGGGACATTGACACCCGGATGATCACTATCATGATACGCGACGAAGGTGCAATGCAAGCAAGCCTCTTGCCAAGCGCTAAAGGGTCGCGCGCCGACATTCGAAAGGCTATTGACCTTGCACGCCGCGCTCCAGACATCGCCACCGACCTAGTATCAGAGGTTACCTGCGCAAACGCCTACCGCATTCCCGGTAAAGGGACGCGTTTCGTTCTCATGGACTTTGGCGTCAAGCAAAACACAATTAAGAATCTGCAACGTCGCGACGTCGACCTCATCGTCGTACCTGCAGACACGCCAGGAAAAAGAATAGCAGACTATGAGCCTGACGCGATACTGCTTTCCAACGGCCCGGGAGATCCCGCTCAAGCCAAGAACGGGATTCGCGTGGTCCGCGAGCTCGCGGGACAACTGCCCATCTTTGGGATATGTCTCGGACATCAGCTGATCGCCCTCGCACTTGATGGAGAGACGTATAAACTCAAATTTGGACATCGAGGTGCGAACCAACCCGTTTTGGACCTTCGCACGCAGCGCGTATACATCACGGCGCAAAATCACGGTTACGCAGTTCGCTACGACCAAAGGGATAAAATGACCGTTACACAGGTCAACGCCAACGATAACACCGTCGAAGGCATTGAAAATGAATACCTGCATATTATGAGCGTACAATATCACCCCGAAGCATCCCCTGGTCCACACGACCTTGAGAAATCGTTTTTCGACCAGATTACTGATGTCGCAGGTCGCAGCATGTGACGGCGTAAACGCCCTAGTGTGCGCCCAAGAAGAATGCCAAAAAGAGCAGACATAGGAAAAGTGCTACTCATCGGCTCCGGTCCAATAGTGATCGGGCAAGCGGCCGAGTTCGACTTCAGCGGGAGCCAAGCCTGCACCTCTTTGCGAGAAGAGGGGGTGTCGGTCACTTTGGTGAACTCAAATCCCGCAACGATAATGACCGACCCGAACATGGCGGACGCGGTGTACATTGAACCGCTGAAGCCTGACATTGTAGCTGCAATCGTTCGAAAGGAACAACCTGACGGAATAATTGCGGGTCTTGGAGGGCAAACGGGCCTCAATATCACGGCCGAACTGGCAGAGATGGGCGTCTTGGCAGAATGTAACGTCAAACCCCTAGGCACGCCACTCGAGACCATTTATATGGCCGAGGACCGGGAACGGTTCCGGACAACGATGGAAGGCATCGGAGAAAGAGTCCCCAAAAGCCACGCGGTCTATGACTCGAATGACTACCAATGGCTAGCAGCGGAACTCGGCTTACCTGCAATCGTCCGATCCGCATACACCCTCGGGGGAGGTGGCAGCGGCATAGCCAGAAATGAGGCGCAATTGAAGGCCATCATCGAGAACGGCATCAAAAAATCGCGCATCGGCCAAGTCTTAGTAGAAGAAAGCGTCCTCGGATGGAAGGAATTTGAATACGAAGTGATGCGCGATTCCGGAGATACCTGCATCACCATCTGCAACATGGAAAACGTCGACCCCATGGGCGTGCACACGGGCGAGTCGATCGTCGTGACGCCGTCGCAAACCCTTTCCGATGTTGAACACCAGATGCTACGAAGCGCCTCGATTCGAATCATTCGTGCCCTGCAGATCGAGGGCGGCTGCAACATACAGTTCGCCCTGAAAAACGGAGAGTACCGCGTTATCGAAGTAAATCCGCGCGTATCACGTTCATCGGCGCTTGCATCAAAAGCGACGGGATATCCTATCGCGCGCATCTCAGCAAAGATCGCAATCGGGATGCGACTCAGCGAGATCCCCAACCGAGTTACCAACGAAACGCCAGCCTCATTTGAGCCGACCATAGATTATACGGTCGTCAAAATACCGCGATGGCCGTTTGACAAGTTCACCAGGGCAGATAATACCCTAGGAACGGCCATGAAGAGCACGGGCGAAGTCATGGCCATTGGTCGAACGCTCGAGGAGTCGCTCCAGAAAGCGATCCGATCGCTCGATTTGGATATCGCAGTTTCCGTCGCTGAAGATCCCATTGATTTGATATCAACCCCCACTGACAAGCGACTGTTTCAGATCTACAGCGCCCTCAAGAAAGGGCACGCTGTAGCGGAAATAGCACAACGCGCGGGCATTGATCCATTTTTCATACGGAAAATCAAGAATATAGTTGATTTTGAGGCTTACCTCGAAGGCAAGTACCTGAACCGGCACACTAAGCAGATGGGCGCTGAAGATCTGCGACGAGCAAAGCGTCTCGGATTCACCGACCAGCAGATTGCTGATCTGGCCGGTCTTGAACGAACGAAGGTCACAGACCTCAGACATCGCAAAACGCACAATGTAACGGCGACGTACAAGATGGTCGATACGTGCGCTGCCGAGTTTCGAGCGCAGACGCCATACTACTACTCCACTTACGAACAACAGAACGAGGTTGTTCCTACAGACCGAACGAAAGTGCTCATCGTAGGGGCAGGCCCTATCAGAATAGGACAAGGAATTGAATTCGATTACTGTACGGTCCACGCGGTGCTCTCGCTGCGAGAGGAAAACATAGAAGCGCATATCATAAACAACAATCCCGAGACAGTTTCGACCGACTATGACACGTCAGATAAGCTCTTCTTTGAACCTCTAACGCTAGAAGACGTGATGAATATCATTGAAAAAGAAGAACCTTACGGCGTTCTCGTTCAGTTCGGGGGCCAAACTTCCGTAAACCTCGCTATCCCTCTTGAGAGAGAGATCAAACGAAGAGGGTTTTCAACAAGGGTCCTCGGCACATCCCCCGACTCCATTGACATTGCAGAAGATCGAGATCGGTTTTCGAGACTGTTGAAGCAGCTTGCTATTCCGCAACCGGAAAGCGGTTCTGCGACCTCGCGCGAGGGAGCAACAAAAATCGCGCGAGAGGTAGGTTATCCGCTTCTCGTACGACCTTCATACGTGCTCGGGGGCCGCGCCATGGAGATCGTCTACGACGAATCCGAGTTGGGCCGTTATATTGACGAAGCGGTGAGGGTATCCAGACAACATCCGGTACTGATCGACAAGTTCTTGCAGCACGCAGTCGAGATCGATGTCGACGCAGTCAGTGACGGAGATGAAGTCCTAGTGCCCGCCATAATGGAACATATCGAAGAGGCAGGGATTCACTCCGGCGACTCAGCGGTGGTCATCCCAGCTCAATCGATTGACGCCGAGACACAGGGAATTATTAAGAACTACGTGAAGAGGATTGCCCGTGCGCTTAACGTCGTTGGGCTCATCAACCTTCAAATGGCGATAAAAGACGGGACGGTTTACGTTCTAGAAGCAAATCCACGCTCAAGCAGAACGATTCCCTTTGTCTCAAAAGCCACGGGCTTGCCGTTGGCAAAGATCGCCGCCAAAGTGATAATGGGGCAGCGGTTGCGCGACCTTTATCCGACAGAGCCCACGATCGGGCACGTTGCCGTGAAAGAAGTAGTGCTCCCGTTTGACAAGCTCCCCGGGGTAGATCCGATATTAGGTCCCGAAATGAAAAGTACGGGAGAGGTCATGGGCATAGACTACGACTTCGGAAGGGCATTTTACAAAGCAGCCCTCGCGAGCGAGAATGAACTGCCACTTTCGGGGACGGTGTTCATCTCGGTAAGAGACGAGGATAAGCCTGAATTATGCGGCATCGCAAAATCACTACAGAAAGCCGGATTCACGCTGCTAGCGACGGTCGGGACAGCAAACTACCTTGGAGAGCGCGACGTGCTAGTAACCAGGGTGCCGAAACTCACCGACAGCCCCGAACTGCTGGACACGATGCGCAGCGGCGGGATACAACTAATAATCAACACCCCGACATGGAAGCAGTCCCGGCTTGATGGAGAGGTGCTGCGGCGCGCAGCCGTAGATTACAATGTGCCGTACATAACAAGTGTCCAAGGAGCCCGAGCTTCAGCTGATGCCATCCACACGATGCTGGAACATTACGATGAGCCACGAGCTCAGAACCTCACGATAAAGCCTTTAAATAGTTACATTAAGGATTTATGGCCGGAAAGCTAATTACGCGCACGATCGCGCCGCTTCAATGGATACCAAGCGTCGCGTGTGTTTAAAGCCTCCGTTCCTCGAGCAGCGTGCGTGCTGTTCTATGCCTAACCGCTACTGCGCGAGAGCGACAGCCGCAAAAGCGGCGAACTTTACTCGCACATTGCGCTTGCGCGTGGGGATCACAATATGAAGCGTGCTTGGAAACGAGACAGATCACAAGGTGCAGCGTCGACAAAAACGCTTTTAAGCTCGCGCGTGTAACGGTGGAGCGACACAATGCAGCGAAGGTTTGAAGTCGTACGAGCCAATAGCGCGCTCCAAAATTTATGGACGCGACGCGCAATAGCGTTTGTCATCGACTCGTTAATTCTGCTCGTCGTGTTCGTGGCATTAAACGCCGTCCTGGCAATTGTGTTGTTCTTGCCTGTACTGGTATTCAACGTAAACACTTTTGACGGATTATTTTCGGGATTTTCAGTCATATTTGGCCTCATCATCGTGTGGGGTTACTACGTCGCATTAGAAGGATCGACAGGTGGGACGATCGGCAAGCGTTTTATGGACTTAAAAGTGAGGTCGCTAGGCGGCAGCATGAACTATACAAAGGCTTTTGTGAGAAGTTTCACTAAAGCCTGGCTTCCGGCTTTCGCGCTCCTATTCGCACTAGATCTGATCGTTGGCTTCGCGACTCAAGGTGACCCACGACAGCGGTTCTCAGATACGGTCGCCAACACCGCCGTAATACACGCGCGCGCTTGAGGTAGCCGATAACAGACGCGCCAGCAAAAACTGTAAAACTACTTCATCGAGGTGATTGTGTTGAGCAAAGTCGTGCTTTCATATTCTGGAGGTCTGGACACTTCTGTCTGCGTTCCGATCTTGAAAGAGCAGTACCAGTATGATGAGATTGTCACTGTTACGGTTGACGTCGGCCAACCAGAGAGCGACCTGAGAAATGCAGAAGCGCGGGCTGGCAAGCTGAGCGACAAGCATTACACGGTAGATGCGAAGAACGAGTTCGTGGAGACGTATTTGTTTCCGCTGATCAAGGCAAACGGCAACTACGAAGGATATACCCTGGGACAAGCTATTGCTCGACCACTCATCGCAAAGAAAGTGCTCGAAATCGCCGAGAGAGAGCACGTCTCAGCGATCGCACACGGCTGCACCGGTAAGGGCAATGACCAGCTTCGGTTCGAAGCGGTATTCCGAGCATCAAAATACAAAATTCACGCGCCAATGCGTGAACTCAATCTGACGCGTTCCGAGGAGATCGAATATGCGCTCGAACACAATCTTGATGTCCCGATTACTTTTGAGAAGCCGTACAGCGTAGATGAAAACCTCTGGTCCCGTTCCATCGAAGGGGGACGTCTCGAAGACCCTTCCTGTATCCCCCCGGAGGACATCTATCAGTGGACAACGGCGCCGACGAAAACGCGAGGCAAACTCCTGTTAAGCCTCGATTTCGAAAAAGGTATCCCAGTTGCATTAGATGGCGCACAAGTGAACGGACTTGAGCTCATCCGGAAGCTCAACGAGGTGGCGGGAAAATTCGGTGTCGGTCGAACCGACCTTATCGAAGACCGCATTCTTGGCCTCAAAGCGCGAGAGATCTACGAGCATCCCGCAGCGACAGTTATTCTGACGGCTCACCAAGAGTTAGAGGCACTTGTCCTGACGCGACTGGAACGAAAGTTCAAGGCGCAAGTCGAAGCGGCGTGGGCTGAGCTGATCTATCAAGGCTTACTGGACGAACCGCTGACCGCCGCACTATACGCGTTTATCGACAAAACGCAAGAACGGGTCACCGGTTCGGTTACGTTGCTGCTGCATGCAGGAACGGCAACCGCCGTCGCTCGAAGTTCGCCCAAGGCGTTGTATTCGGAAGCACTGGTTTCATTTAACGATAAGTCGTTAGATCAGCGCGATGCAGAGGGATTCTCTAAATACCACGGTTTTCAAAGCCGCGCATACAACAAGTTTGTCAAAGATTGAAAGAGAGGTAGACACAGACGAGTCAGGCACTACCCACAAAACTTTGCAACAAGAAGAGGACTTTGAGTAGTTGCTCTGTGACGCCATACAGCGGTACCGAAGTGTGCTAGAAGAGCTTGAGGAGTTTTAGCGATGGTCGTGTACGTGACCGCGCAGCAGATTCGAAGCATACACCACGGAGATGATTGAGGCGATTGAAGGCGAGCGCGACACGTGTCTTCACCCCGGCATTGCCGATAATCTACTTTCAGCTGCCTTGTTCGCCCTCGAACGCAAATTCATCGGCATACTCCTTACCCAACATATTCTTGGAAGCTGCTTCCCTGATCGAATGTATCATCAGTACGTAACCATTGATCAAGAGCAAGAAAAGAACCGGTTTCCTAGCGTGCGATCTCTTCCTAGAGCAAAATGGTTACTATATAGATCCCAAAGCACCGATAAAGAGTTTCGTGTTAGCTGTTGCGCGAAACGAGCTATTGCGCGGAACGAACTTGAATTACCGGCGATTACTGATTGGCTCAAATCGCATGCCCTGCGGAAGTGACGAGATCACCGCCACGCTTCAAGTCTGCAGCACGCTTCTCAAGCTCCATCGTGACACGTCTGCGCGTAAGTCCCACATGGATCGCCTCGTACCTACCTGAGAAGCGTGAGAAGTCACGGCGGCACCAGCCGCCGATCGCGCCGCGACGACACGTCACCGAATCTTAGGTAACCGATCCCGTTCGCCTCGACGGGCTTGGAGTCGCGGTTGGGCTTGCTGTGGGTGTTGATGATGGACTCGGTGTAGGCCTAGGCGTCGCAGAAGATGATGATGATGTTGGTCTTGGGGTTGGCGTTGGTCTTGGGGTTGGTGTTGGGGTTGGTGTTGGGGTTGGTGTTGCGGTTGGGGTTGGTGTTGGGGTTGGTGTTGGGGTTAGCGTTGGGGTTGGTGTTGCGGTTGGTCTTGGCGTTGGGGTTGGTGTTGCGGTTGGTCTTGGCGTTGGGGTTGGTGTTGGCGTCGGTGCTGCGATAACGAGCAGCACGCCTTCTGCTTGTGAACCCGCATAATCGGCATCCCCTTGGTATTTTGTAAGAATTTGGTGTTGTCCCAGCGCAAGTCCAGAGACCTCGCTCACAGACAGGTTGTATGTTGCAAATCCAGAGTAAGTGGAGCTTTGCCCAAGAGGCGTGCCGTCGAGGTACCAGTAAACAACCTGATTATCAAGGCCCTGCCCGTTCGTCGTGTTCAAAACGCAAGAAAGAGACGTGTTGTAGCCTACCATTACCTCAACCGATCTAACGACTAGCAAGGAGTTCGCGAGAGGTGGCGTGTTAATATTATTGCTCTGGCCGCCCCCCAAACAGCCACACGAAAACAGCATTATCGTAACAATTAAAACCGCAAGAATCCCTTTTTGCCGCATAAGTCACGACTCACTGTTGTCGTGGTGCAAACTTCCGCCTGCCGATCTTCGCCTGAAAACCACTCAAATGAGCAATTCTTGTCTATTTATAAGTTATGTTAGCGGCCGGGCAGCCATTGCGTCGTAGATCGGAGGCCAGATCCACATTCGCGATTTGTGGCCTCAAAAAAGAGAGAGCGATGACTGCGAAGCACAGTCATCAATAGAGTTCCGCTTCTCAGTACATCTCTGGACTTTCGCCGCCAGGTCCGGGCGTTTCTGTGCTTGCAGCGATGACATCGTCAATTCTCAAAATCATGTTGGCAGTCTCCATCGCCGATTCCACCGCGTTTAGTTTTACGCGGAGGGGATCAACAACATTGAGAGCTAACATGTCCCTCACCTCACCGTCCACTGATATACCAGCATTTCGATCGCCCGATTCGTGAGCACTGCGAAGCTCCACAATCTTGTCGAGTGGATCTCCACCAGCATTTTCAATAAGCGTTTTTGGAATGATCTCCATCGCATTCGCAAAAGCGCGCACAGAGAGTTGTTCACGACCGCCAAAAGTCGTCGCATAGTCGCGCAGAGTCATTGCAAGTTCGATCTCAGGAGCGCCACCGCCTGCCAGTACTTGGTTCTTCTCAAGGGTCAACGAGACGACTTTCAGGGCGTCGTTTACCGCCCTATCCATCTCATCGACGACGTGTTCGATGCTGCCGCGGAGCAAAATGGATACCGCTTTGGGGTTTTGGGTGTTTTCGACAAAAATCATCTCATTATCGCCGACTTTTCTCTCCTGGACCAAACCGGCATAGCCGAGTTGGGCAATATCCTCCAGCGTGTCGGTGATCTTGCCCCCAGTCGCCTTTTCGAGGCGTTTCATATCGCTTTTCTTGACCCGCCGTCCGGCCAAAATGCCTGCCTTCGCAAGATAATGCTGGACGAGATCGTCGATCCCTTTTTGGCAAAAAACGACGTTTGCCCCGCTTGCAATCACCTTGTCGGCGATCGATTGAAGCCTCCGCTCTTCCTCATCCCAGAACGACTGCATCTGTCCTGGATCGTTGATCTCAATCTTCGCGTCGATCTCCGTCTTTTCGATTTCCAAGCCAACATTAAGAAGGGCTATCTTGGCATCTTTCACCGTCGTGGGCATAAGCGGGTGCACTTTTTCTTTGTCGATGATGAGGCCGCGCACGAGTTTTGAATCATCGACCGATGCGCCGTAGCGGCGCACTACACTGATATCATCGGGGTCTACGGTTTTCTTTCCATCAACGTCCTCAGCGACGAGCTGCACCGCTTCGACAACAATATCAGCCATCTCGCCGAGCATCATTTCAGCGCCCTTTCCCGTTATGGCCGTCATCGCAACGTTTTTAAGCGTCGCATCATCACCTTCAAAAGCCATTTCAGTAAGTACGTCTGTCGCCTTGCGCGCGGCCAAGTTGAACCCCGCAGCGATTACCGTAGGGTGCACGTCTTCACTCAAAAGCTCCTCTGCTTCTCGCAAAAGTTCACCGACGAGGACGACTGCGGTTGTGGTCCCGTCGCCGACTTCGTCGTCCTGGGTCTTAGCGACCTCAACTATCATCTTTGCAGCGGGATGTTCAATATCCATCTCTTTTAGGATGGTTGCTCCGTCATTGGTGATGACGACATCGCCGATGCTATCGACGAGCATTTTGTCCATCCCCTTAGGGCCAAGAGTCGTTCGTACTGCATTTGCTACGGCGCGTGCAGCTTCGATATTCATGCTTTGGGCTTCCTCGCCTCGCGTCCGAGTGGCCCCCTCTTTGAGAATCAAAATCGGCTGTCCGCCGGCACTAACAAGTTGTCCTCGTCCTGCCATACTTTTCCTCCTGTAATCATGAAATGACGTGATTACATTGCGTACAGTTCTATATAAAATTGATGGCAAGCCGCACGTCCACCGGGATATTACCAGTGCTCGGCTGCCTAACTGTGCAAGAAAGGATTCTGCGAGACGCTACTGTAGCGCACACGACTACTCGGCGTCGATGCGCTGCAATTGCTCGGTCGTTGCTTTGGGATGGACACGCAGATATTCCGCTATTCTGTTCTTGTGGATTAGTCTGCAGTCGATACACGTCCAGATAACGTCGCCTTGAGAGCTCACTATCCACTTACCAAGCTGGGAATCCTCACACGGGTACTTCGGGCAATAACAAAATACGCACACTTGTCCTTTGAAATGGCAGGGATAATGGGGGCACTCTTCACCTTTAGGCAAGCCCTCAGGCTCCTTCAACCGCTCGCGTTTCTTGCGGTCCTCAGGAAACTTTTCTTCCTCAGCGTTTTTCATTTTTCGTAACAATGGCCGTCGTTACGCCACCCGAACGCGCTTCAGTTGGCCACCGCGCGCAGTGCGGTTCTTGATTTAAGTGCCAGCTTCGTGTCTGGAGCGGCCACAGCCGGATGAATTCGCTTTCACCAATTCAACTATTGATTTATATTATAACATTTATGAGTATTTAGAGGTTTAAATCATGCCTATTGGAGATGTAGAACTTAAAGAACTTAGGAAAGATATGGGATTCTCACCAGCGCTTCTGAAGCTGATTTATGAGTCGCATCCGAAGATGTTTGACATCATATATGACATGGACAAAACGCTTCTGAGCGATGGGGCGATTTCGGCAAAAACAAAGAGACTAATCGCCCTCGCAGTCGTTTCCTCAATGGGCTGTGAAGCCTGTGCAACCGCACAGATGCGGGCCGCGATGAACATGGGCGCTTCGCGTGAAGAGGTCCTCGACACGCTGGGGGTCCTTGTGGTCACGGCAGGCATGCCAGCTGTCGCGACAGCTCGTGACGCGCTCAGGAAATGCTGCGAACTTCCTGAAGAAGATTGGGGCGGAGAATAGGAACTGGTAATGCGGCGATCTTCCAGATGAATACCTTGATGCTTGGTGTGCGCGTTCGATGAGGACACATCAAGCAAACATTTTAATATTAACGTTTTCATAATAATATATACAAGTCTTTTGGGATGCTTCTGCGAAGCGCCCAGCCGCTTTTTTTGGTTTCTGAACAAACGAGCGGGACCACGCGGACCCCATCACAAAGCAGTGTAAAGCGTTTGCTGCAATTTTAGCAGGTCGATAAAATGACCGAAGAGAGCAATAAATGCGTGACACATAAAAGAACCCTTGAGGGCGATAAGGGTATTCTGAACTCGTCCACGGTCGACTCTATGGAGACAGAATTGCCTGAGAGGTGCGGATAATCCCTTTTATCAATAATGAAACCGGCAACCTTGCAAACAAATGGGAGAACTAAGTGATTAAGGATGAAGGTGGCTCACTCTATCACAATTGAACTTTATTTATACATTCACAACGCACGTAGCGGTGTTGACTATGTCTGAGGAAATAAGAATTGCAGATGTCGCAGGTCGCAAAGTCCAGTGGGACCCATCACAGATGCGCAAAATCCAGGAACACCCCTGCTTTTCCGAAAAAGCGTGTCACTCATTCGGGCGGTGTCATGTTCCGGTAGCACCCAAATGCAACATCCAATGCAACTACTGTATTCGTGACTTTGACTGTGTGAACGAGAGCCGCCCCGGCGTAACAACAAAAGTACTCAATCCTGATGACGCTATGGAATTGGTTAAGAAAGCACTTGACGAATATGGGTACATTAAGGTTATAGGGATCGCCGGGCCGGGTGAGCCGCTCGCAAATGAAGAGACCTTTGAAACGCTTCGCCGCCTTAACGAGCAGTACCCCAATGTTATCAAGTGCATCAGTACCAACGGACTGTTGCTCCCAGATAAGATCGACCTGCTCCAGAAATATGATGTTGGTAATATCACCGTCACCCTTAACGCCATTGACCCGGAGATCGGCGCAAAGATCTACCAGTTTGTGAATTACGAGGGCAAACACTATACGGGGGTCGAAGGTGCAAAAATTCTCCTCTCTCAGCAGTTAAAAGGCATCGAAGAGGCGGTAAAGCGGCACATGATCGTCAAAATTAATACGGTCTATATTCCAGGCATCAACGACAAACATATTCCGGAGATTGCGAAAAAGGTAAGCGAAATGGGTGTGTATACATTCAACGTTATCCCCCTTATTGCACAATACAAGTTTGCCGATATTACGCCGCCTACAATGGAAATGAAGCGTAAAATGCAGGATGAATGTGCGAAATATATAAAACAGATGCGCCATTGCCAGCGGTGCCGGGCAGATGCAATCGGAAAACTTGGAGAGGATGTTCAGTCCTGCCTGTACGAAATACAGTGATACTTTTTTGAAAATTACAGCACAAGTATCCCGTTTTGAGACGAAGAAAAAATTTCCGGTGCGCCAGCAACATTTTTGTTGCGATAGAAAGTTCGCTTCTCTCGAACGGCTGTTCGCAGTTGTAGATTCGAAATGCGGTTTTTTAATGTACTGTGAGCTTCCACGAACGCGGCGCTCTTCTTTTTTTACGGCACTAAGGATAAAACCCGCTATTAGTTTCACGAGGCTGGTTAGGCATGTAGCGCGATCGCTATCTTGTTAGTGCAATGACTTTCTAAGTAGATTGCGAGCGCTAAAATGCCCGCTACGCTTTTGCTGATAAGCGCCCGCCGACGTGCAAAAAAAACTCGATGACGCCCGGGCGACGGCGAACAAGTACTTGGCCGAGTTTAGGGTGTGCAAGCAATACACCGCTGACGCCAGAGGGATTCCAGGACGTGAGCGAGGGTATCAAGGCCTTGTTCGATGCCCCGGTGGCGGATAGTAACGAAATAGGGATCCGTACCAGTTTCTTCTTTGAAGTGGCCGAGCAGAGCTTTTTTTGCTGGAAAAGTTAATCACCCCGCGCGCCATTTGGGTGAACGGTGTCATCCATGTTTGGTCAAATAGATCTAAATGCTATCGTTGACGTCGCGATTTTTATCGTCGTGGTCATCGCTATTTATCTCCTCACTGGCCTTCGCGTGATCTACCAATACGAAAGAGGGGTGAAATTCACCTTCGGATCGTTCAAAGCCGTTTACGCCCCAGGATTGCGCTACGTGTTCCCAGCGTTTCAATCGCTCAAGAAAGTAGACTTACGCGTGAACACCCTAGACATTCCGCGGCAGGAGGTCATTACGAAAGACAATGTCTCGTGTCAGATCAACGCGGTGATCTTCTACAAAGTCGTTGAGGCAGAAAAGGCGGTCATCGAGATAAGCAACTACGGGTACGCGATAAACCAACTCGCACAGTCGAGTCTGCGGAACGTCGTAGGAACCGCCGAACTTGACACGGTCCTCGCTCGACGTGACGAGCTCGGCGAAAGCATCCGGAAGTTTGTCGACGAGTTTACTATGGCGTGGGGCATTCACGTGTTATCGGTCGAGCTGAAGGACGTCGAGCTCGCTGAGGATATGAAGCGATCGATGGCCGCCCAAGCTGAAGCAGAACGCGACAGGCGCGCGCGCATCACGCTTGCAGAAGGTGAAGCGATGGCAGCGGATCGGCTATTGGAAGCAGCTCGGACGATCGAGAAGTCACCTGCCGCTTTGCAACTTCGGCTCTTTCAGACCATGGTCCGAATCGGTGAAGAGAACAACTCTGTCATCGTGCTTCCCGTCCCCATGGAGATCCTGAACTTGTTTGGAAGGCAAACGAAAGACTGACGATGAATGAGTGAGCCTGACGCGATAGGACACGTTTTGTTTGCACGTTTCCTCGACCAGCACCGGAAAAGCGGCTAGTGCCGCTTATTCCCCATTTCAGAGCTTTCAAGCTGAAAAGACGTTAAAAAGGCTCTAAAAAATGCTCTTTTTAAAAAAAAAGAGCCGGGCAGCTTTGCTTTTTGCGAATAGAAAACTATTAATTAGGGAATCTGCGCTTATTTACTGTTATGAAATCAAGAGTCGCCATCCTCATTGCTACAGCGATAATCGCAAGTGTTCTAGCCGCCGGCTGCACGTCCAGCACGCAGAATACCTCGCAATCTGCTAGCAGCACAACCCACGATCCAGTGCTCCAGGCCGTCATCAGCGATGATCTGCAAGCGTATAACGGCGCCACTTGGGTTCGAACGTTGAACCAATCAATCCAATGGGTCAATGCGACAACCGCGATGGTGACCTACAGGGTGGCCGGGACGAATGAAAGCCTCACGTATACAGCACAGTACACGAAGTTCGCCTCGGTATCTGATGCAAGCAATTATGTCAACACCATTAATCAAGGATACAACGCTACAACAGCTGCCGAACTGATAGGTTTCCCTGCTCTAACAACTGCAAGCTCCGCTAATACGCATCAGAGCTATCTAAGTGTTACAAACAGCCTGCCCAACACGAGCTCGTATATAAAAATGCAGGGCGACCAGCCAACGTCTCCTGCCAGTTACATAATCCAAGTTGGCGAGGTCGTAATAACGTATAACGCGACACTACAGCAAGCCAGCTAAACTCTGAAGAAGAAGATTCTCTCACGCAGCAGCAAAACAACTCAGCGTTTAAGTTAGACCTAGTGCTTCAGCGCAATGTGCCGGCAAGACCTATTGCGAGAGTCGTTTTAACGCATCGTTCGACTGGGGCGCAACGACTCGCATCAAGTCGTCGACCAGCAGTAGTGCGACGTTACTTATTGCCTCATCAGGATAACGCAGATCCAAGCGAGGATCGCGCCGGACTAACTGTTTTATCTCTTCAAAGAGGAACCTGTGCGCTTTGCTTAATTCTTCTGGGGGCACGTCCTCTTGGCTTAGACGGGTGTATATGTTTTCGAACTGGTCCGTGAATCGCTGAGCAATTTGCATTGCAGCATCTGCTGACACGAAGTCCAGATGCTGCTCGAATATACGGATGATTGCCGTTTCCATTTTTTGCGCTTCGGGGGCGGACCTACCAAGGAGGTTGATCAGCAAGCATGATTGTTGTGGCAAATAGCATCTTTAGCAACGATAGGTAATAAGACCGACGACTTGGACGCTTTGGGGTCGTACTCACGACGTGGGAGGCACCGGCTGGCCATTCGTACGGCGCAAACCCTCTTTTGGCAAGGATCATCGCGCGATAGAGCGTTGCGCTAGTCCCGCGCACCAGTACGCTCGCAGCGCAGATTGTCGCACAGGCCCCGATTTACGTCGCTTCACTGTTCATTATTCTGTCTGGCCTCATATTCTAGCTCTTTTTTAAGCGAAATTATTGAAGTACTAGCGAGTGTTGTACCTAGTGTTCCTTCTTTGCCACGCGCAGCGGGGCAACGCATGGTGAGTATCTGGCACGATGATCAGGAAAGGGTGATGAAATGGGAAACTGCGACACGAAGAGAAAAGAACGCTTCATCGCAGACTCGTACGAGCCGTTAAACATATTGGCGGTGAGTCAAGGCGATGAGTGCGTCGTACTGTCTGCTCAGGATTTTGAGAAACTACTCGCTTGCAGAGATATCTTACTGTTGGCATTGCATAGCAAAATGACGTCCCATACAGTCTTGTGAAGAACGTGCTCTCAAGCTACGGCTGACGCGGTCTGTCTCAACGAGGGAAACGCATTTCTATGAATCTGCACGTAGCCACACCAAAACGCCGGCACAAATAGGTATCTTTAAGTCTGTGTGTGGACCAACAACTGTCGGAACACTCAGAATAGACTGGCCTTGCTCTATTCTGTGAACCGATTTACCTCTGCGAGCGCGTATGGATAACGAAAAGTTCTGCAAGAACTGTGGCGCGAGGAATCAACCGTACGCCGCATTTTGCGCAGATTGCGGCGAGTCGTTCATTGCCCCTCCAACGTCACCGCCCAAGACGCCTTCCGCAGCTCCGCCGGAAGAGCCTTCACGCGATGAGGAGCGGGGCCAGTACGTGGGATTGAGCAGTGTATCTCCCCCACCTCCGCCGGAAGAGCCTTTGAGCGGTGAACAATCGTACCCCTCTCCGGCTGAGGGGCCCTCCCGGCGGCGGTTTAAGAAGCGATATATCCTTTACGGCGTGCTAATCCTTCTATTGTTATCTACCGTGGCGGGCGCGATATCTGCGTCTCAACAAACGGCGAACAGATCCGCAGCTTCGCCGACTATTCAAGCGTCGGTCGGTGCGACGACGCCGACACCGCAAGCATCAGCCTCTGTGGCGGCGACGGTGATGCCAAGTACATCACCAACACCACAGCCAACGACGTCAAACCTGCCCGATTACGCGAGCAGATTGAATACTGCTGGTCTGGGTGCCGGACTCATCACGGTTTCACCATTTGAGCACGTTACGGCGAATGGTAAGCAAGCCTACGTGGGTACGCTTATGGAGAACGGAAAGACATATAACGCACAAGTTTACCCTATGAACTCTTATTCAGACGCGCTTGCCTTCAAGAATAAATTGATAATCGCGTACAAATCGCAAGGTTACACCGCGTACGCCCCTGGAACCGTTGGAAATTCCAGTCTTGATTTGTGGTACGGTCTTTCAGGAAATGCGCTTGTCGGCGTTTCAGCAATGCCAACCTCGCAAATTGACACACCGATAACCTTGGTGATGACCACAACAATTTAGAGATAAATCGTTTTGCCACCGTGTCGAAGAGCAACGAAATCAAATCAGCCGATCTTAAGAACGTCCGCACTGAAGTTCTAAGCGCCTTTTTTTCGACGCTTTACTTACATCTACTACTTGATTCACGTACGTTGTGATGACTGATGACCAGTGATAAGGAGTTTACCCGCCGTTTAATTGGGTTCGTGCATGCACCAAAAAAAGAGGAGGAAGAGCTCGGCCGGATTCGAACCGGTGACCCCCCATGTCAAGGTAGTTTTTGCGATTATTTCGTCGTTTAAAGCTTCTGAAAAGCTCTGTTAATGTTTACAGTGGGCCGGCGAGAGAAGCGAGTCCTTCGTTATGAGTTGTCTCAAAAATCGTCGTAGCGGCACCGGCCAGTCGACGGAATTCATGCGGCAGCCGCCTGATCGGGTCGACGTGAGACGGCTTCCAACTGTGAGGGCCTATCTTGTGCGCACAAATCGGTTGCACGTTGCGAGGAACGGGTTGCGAGCGCAATCCTTTTGTTTCATCATCTACAGCGACACGGGTCAGATACGGCGAACTTTTGTCGACCTAGGAGCCAAACCTTGCCATTGTTTTGGATCTTCAATGAGTAGAAGGACTATGACTATTAATGGAATGACGATACCGGCTGAGTAACTCCAGTAAAACCCGTTCAGGTAGGTTAGAAACACAAAGCCAACCACTAAACAAAGCAATAATAGAAACTCTATGGTCCTAAGCGGGCTCATCTCCCCACCTCTTCGTATTTCGTCTTGGATTTCATTCTGCCTCACTCAAAACTGCAGTCAACTGTGTACTTTAAATTGTGCAATGACTTAACCGTTGCCTTTTGGCTTTTTCCAGCCGCCGTAATTCGCGTCTCGCAACCTATATATTCACGAACTGAAAGCGAAGAAATACAAGACCCGGCTGACGAGGTACGTGAGCACATACGCGTGAATTCCCACGCACAGGAGCTGATCTATTTTGGCTATTAAATGCCTATAATGCCTTTTTTGCGAGACGAGCGAGCAGCCGAGAAGAGGAGACCACGGCGGTCTATGCCCTATCACCAAATCGGTTACAGTGGGTAAAATCTTCCACGTCACGGCGCACTCTCAGATATTTAGCTGGTGCAGAGACAGGGTACCCCAAGCGGCAGGCGTAGGCGATCTTCACGTTTTCGGGAATATTGAGAACTCGCTTCACCTCATCCTCTATTGAGTCTGCGCTGAAGACACTCATTATCATGAAGCCAATCCCCAGGGACTCCGCCATAAGCCACATGTTCTCCATAACACAACCGAGGCTCATAAAACCCAAGACATCACCCTCCGAAGCAGGAGCTCTTTTCTTTGGATCGTAGATCACGATCAGAAGCACCGGACTGCCTCTAATGGTTCGGTTCAGAAACGAAGTCTCACGAACGGCCTCGTCCACCTTAGTAGGATCCGTCCATGTCGGCGGAAACATAGTGCCGAGGATCCCGACCTTTTTTTGACGTAACTCCTCTTCCGAAAACGAGAGCTGTTGATAATTCTCCTGAATGAACTCCTCCGAGATATGAGACTCAATTTCTCCCAATGTTTCCAGAATCTTCGTATCATCAACGACGACTATTTCAAAGTTCTGCATGTTGTGGGCGGTAGGTGACCAACGCGCCGCCTCCAAAATCTGCCTCAGATCCTGCGTCGCTACGGGGCGTTGCGGATCGAAGGGAGCCCTTGCTGAGTGCCTTTCCTGGATAAGTTTTAAGATGTCTTGCATGTTGACCTCCCGTTAGTCACCGACTTTTAATACTGCCCTAAAATGTACTTTGGCGGTCATCATCTTCTCGTATGCCAATGCCGCTTGCTCTAACGGAAAAACTTCAATCATCGGTAAAGCCCCGGAAATAACGCTAAAACCCAGCACGTCTTCCGACACTTGTTTCGCCGGTCTAACGGTCCATCCCTTGATCGAACGCCGTTCGCCTAACATCTGCCACGCAAAGGCTTGTATCGGTTCGCTAGGGTAGGCGACTACTATCAACTCGCCCTCAAAACCAAGCCCGTTTATGATGTCCGAGATCGCTTTACCGTTGGGCGCGGTAGCCAGAATAACTCGTGCACCGCCAAGTTTTTGGAGCTCCATCGCCGGATTTGAAGACTCCGTATCAATATAGACGTGCGCGCCTAATGCATAAGCCAGCTCTTGTTTGTCCGTGCCGCGCGATAGTGCCACCGTTTTAAAACCGAGCTTTCGAGCGAACTGCACCCCTAAATGGCCAAGGCCTCCGAGGCCTAGGATCGCTACCAGATCGCCGGCCTTAGCACCGCTGTAACGCAAGGCACTAAAACTTGTCCTGCCGGCACACAGCAGGGGTGCCGCTTCTAACGAGTTGAGCTCGCGGGGTATCATTGACAACGCTTGTGTTGGCACGACCATGTATTCGGCAAAGCCGCCATCAAATGAAATCCCCGTGGTTAAGAAGCTCGTACACGCACTGGGGTCTCCCATTCGGCACGCTTCGCACTCAAGGCACGGACCTCCGTACCATCCAACTCCCACTCGTTGGCCACGCTCCCAGAAAGAAACATTCGAACCGAGTTTATCAATTGTCCCAACAACCTCATGCCCTGGAACTCTGGGATACTTGATATCAGGAAATGTCCCCTCTTTTACTACGGCTTCTCCGTGGCAAACGCCGCAGGCTTGCACTTTAATGCGTACTTCGTTCTCGATGGGCTCTGGGATTTCCTTTTGCACTAATTCGAAATCACCGCCTGGCTTGCTAATTTGAACGGCCTTCATTGACGACATAAGCGACTCACTTCCTATTCACATTGTTATCCTGTCATGATACTTCGCCTTTTGCAGGCACGGATATTGGATTTGAGCTACCTAGAACCCATCTGTTTCTTGGGTGTTTGGATGAAATAGCGGCCTCTGGGGGGCTTTTTGATTCTGGCCGGAAGTTGTCTACTTTAAGCGACAAGTTGTCTACACGGTCGCTGTTGCTGCCGCATAGCCAGTTTACGCTTAAAATCCCTAGTAATGCCGACGACGTTTCGTTTAATACGCATCCGACAGGCGAAACGCTCAGTGATCTCGCATTGCCGTTCACAGCTGGCGAGCTTTCAAGCTATGTTTCAAACCGCATAATGGGTCTTGCGAAGCTTTCATGCAAGTGGATTATGCAGGCTGCTAAGATGTTCTGGCAGGCTACCCTTGGTATGATCTCGCAAAACACTTTGGAACAATTGCGAACTGAAACCTTGCAACGATATCACAGCTGGTGGAGCCACAGCAAGACGCTTTCGTTTGCGAAATCTTTTCTGTCGTATCTCACGAAGACTAAGCTGGACACTCGTTATCTTGCCTTTGAAGTGTTCTTGGCCATGCCGAAAAGAGTGAGAGTGCGAAAGGCGGTCACATCGCGCATTATCACAGAAGCCGACATCAGAAATGTTCTCTCGCACATCAAACGAGCAGAACAAGACGGCAAGATATCAAAGCGACGGTCGTTGCAATGCACCGCGTTCATTGTGCTTGGCGCGTACACAGGACAGCGGACGATGGCGACGATGTCGCGGCTCAAAGTCGGGCAGTTTCGTGCAGCCCTCCAAACGGAGAAGCCTGTGCTGCTCGTAAACCCTGAACAAGATAAGATCAGGATGCAGCATTACGTGCCACTTCATCCTGAGGCGATACGAGCGATTGAGCCGCTTTTGGGCGGAAGAGGCGACGATGAATCTATGTTCGCATACGACTCAGTGTTGACGTGGATCAAGCGAGAGAAGATTCCGCTTATACGGATAGCGACTCATTTCACGCTGGGAGACCTCAGAAAATTCGCTGAACAGCATGGTGATGTCATTCAATGGGAACAGTCCAATAGGGCTTACATCCTAACACACGGCGTTTCAGGCGTTTCGTGGGCACATTATCGGCATCCATTGCCAGAGAACGTCTATGATATCTACATGAAGTATTGGAAGAACGTCGACTTCACAGTCTAAGACTGCAAGTAACTTGATTTCAGTGCTGAGCCCCGCTGAAAGGAAAAACTGTGAACCTATGGGCGACGTACTGCAGTGGGAGCAGTCAATCTAGGACTACATACTCACACACGGCGTTTCTGGAGTTGACTGGAGGTTTTACAAGAGCCCAAGACCTGGGCCGGTTTTTGGTATCTATATGAAGTATTGGGGGGATGTCGACCTCTCAGAGTGAGTTGGCCCGCCTGGCAAAGATTCAATCCATTTCTAAGCTGAGTTTATACGCTAGAACTCAGGCAGACGCGTTTCAGCTATCAAGGCGCGCTTAATTGGGGTCCCAACCCTGGTGCAGCACCGGCTTTCAGGTACTTAAAAATAAAAAAAAAGCTAAAGATGTCCGCGGCTGTTAACAGTCCGAAAAGTGTCTCCGAGAGCTAGTCAAAAAAAAGAAGGTGCGTCGTTGGTTTACGCACCCAAACTGTTCAGCTCAGCGAGTAAGAATCGGGCACCATCTAATTACTCACGTCACCGTTATCTGCAATGTTGTAGACGCGGTTCCGGCGGGGCCAGTATATGATGCTGTTGCAGTATATGGGCCTACTTGTGTAATCGGACTAAACTGTGGTGATGTCCACCTTCCAGCTATCCCACTTGAGTCTGTCTGTGTAGCGGTATATGTTTGACCCGCTAAACTAAATGTTACGGTTCCGGTAGTTACTGGCGTATTCCCTTGCATAACAATAGCACTCAACTCGAATACTGCTCCATGCGATATTTCATTTGCCCCGTTAAAAGATATAGTTACTTGGGCCGGAGTTGGAGTAGGCGTCGGAGTGGGTGTCAGCGTTGGTGTGGGGGTTGGGGTTGGCGTAATGACTGACGGAGCAATTGTAGGGACAACTGACGGGGCTGGTGTCGACGTCGGGGTCGCGGCGCCCAAGGTAATCGTCAGGTCGTTGGTCAAGTCGTTGTAGGTGAGGATTACAGGATTGGCACCCTGCGGGATCTCAAAAATTACCGTGCCTGCTGTTTTTTGTCCGGGATTTGAATTGTCAATGCTTTGCACCCCACCATTACCAAATGAAGCCGTTGTGGGCTGGTACCCTACGTGGTTTGAGTCAAAGAGTGTGAAGAAGAACGCGTTCCCGATCGTTGCACCGGGATCGTTAACATTAGTCACAGTTACGTAGACCTGAACATACTGGTCTCCCGCTGATGGCTGTATAAACTGGTTATCCGACACATATACTCCTTGGTACGTGGCGGCGACGCTTATTTCTGAGTTGGATGCAGTACCAATCGCTGTAGCTGGTGTCGCAGTTGGCGAAGCTACTGCAGTGTTAGGGTTAGCAGACAAGCAACCGCTAATTGATACGAGAGCAAGAGAGCCGATAAAAAGCAACGGCAATGCGTATTTGAGCGGCGTTTTGATATACCGCTTCATCATCCTAGCTATTGGATTCAAACACTTCCCCCCTTGTTTCGCGCCAGCCGTGACTTACGGTCTAGCCGGAAAACAAAACGTTAGGTCGTGGAAATGGTGCGGGATAGCTTAAGTGTTGTTGTTGAGCTGCGTGGCGCAGCCCTTCCGCGGACTTAAAAGGACTGTTCTTAAGTTAATTAAAAAATGCCTTTTGTGGGTATCAACAATATCGAAAAAAGAACGGTATGAGAAGGCCTGTTGACCGAAATGAACAATATGCTGTCTAATGATTCTCCCCTTTTTTGCAAACCCTCCTTTTTGTCATCGCGCATTCTCGGCCTCTCTACAACAAGGTTTCAATATTCCCCCAATTGATTGGTGAGCATCGTTGCGTGCTCTTTGGCCGCGTTCGAAAATCAAAAAGATAACGCTTATGCTTTCGAACGTGCCTCACAATACCATACTGTGCGCATAGCGAGCAAGGCACCGCGCAGTGGGGGGAGAGATGCCACTAAAATCCGGCCTCCGCACAGCGAATAAAGTGATGAGGTGGGCGAGGAAGATGAACGCCGCCTCAAATCGGATGGCTGCAGCGCAAAGGCGGAAGGCGGCAGCGAATAGAAGGCGGGCAAACCAGAATGCAAGACGCACAACGCGTCTGCCTCCACTCCAAAATGACCGCATCATTCCCTCAGATTTGAGGCGCGCGGTGCTTCACCGGGACGGCAACGCTTGCCTAATTTGCGGAGCCCGAACGAACTTGGAGCTGCATCATGTTGTTCCTGTCGCCAATGGCGGCGCTACCTCTGCAAACAACTTAAGAACACTATGCGTGAGCTGCCATCGCGGCCAACTAGGTCAACACACGAAGCGTGAAGTGCGGACTGTGCCGAGAACACCGACTAATACTGTGCCGAGAACACCGATTAAAAGTCAGTTTTTGGTCGATGATTCAAGCACCTTTCGTAGGTCGCCGGTCAATACTGTGACGAGACCATCGACCAATACTGCGCCGAGAACACCGATTAAGAGTCAGCTTGGACTTTGGGTTGACGAGGCTGGCGTTATTCGTGGCAAGCCTTTAGACGATGCTGGCGTTATTCGTGGCAAGCCTTTAGACGATGCTGGCGTTATTCGTGACAAGTCTGTGCTAAAAAAGGGATTCTGGGCGAGGTTTTTAGGCCGTTAACGATACACACTTGCGCCAGAAAATTGCTGCGCTGCTTCTGTTTTGCTGAACGAAAAACCTTTTACGATAGAAAAATCCCCCTCGCCCATTGGCTTCACCAAATCATTGAAATAAGATTTGTTTTCGCAGTCAATCGTGGCGCAACTTCTCTTTTTTTGAAATAGTAGCACCTCAGTTAAACGCATCCTCAAAAGACCTGATTGGGTTACAGCATCTGCTGGTGATAATTCAGTTATTTAGCAAACGATGACGCTATCATTAGAATAAAGCCTACGAACAATAGGATTAACCAAAAGAGTCCCAATAGTAATCCTAAGGGCAAAAATATAATGAGCGCAATGAGCACAGCTATACCTCCCCAGATGAGAATAGTCAAGAATAAGCCAAGACTCATTAACATTGCTCCAAGGGCCATTATTCAACTCCTTTTTTCACGGTGGCTAACGCCTTTCGGTATCATTTTTTCGCCCTCTTGAAGTCCTTGCATGAACTATAAACGCTTAAAACTCAACTTTGATGGCTTAATCTTCGCATTTTGAGCAGTGGCGAAGATTCGCGTTTTAACGAAGTGCGTTCCCACGGAGGCTTTTGGGGACATATCAGGGGGCTGTTGCTGCAGCTGTAAAAGAGGCGTTCTGTAGCCTTCAATCATCGAAAAAAGGTATCATGCTGAAAGTTGAGAGGCTCCGAGTGACTATGCAAGCCGCATAGAGGATCTTAAAATTATTCTTGTTTTTGTTGTCAATCCACGTTTGTTAGTCATTTCTGTTTCGCCATTCCTTGCGCCATTACAGTTCTTAATTTCAGATTAAGCTGTCTTATAGCGTCAGTCCTTTTGGTAAGTTCACGCATTAACATTTGGTGCTCTTGCTGAAGCTTACTAAATTCTCTTTTTTTTACTCCAAACAGGCCATATGGTCGTTTTGTATGCAAAAACATTTGCAAAGCGTGATTCTTTGCGTGAAATTGAGGCATCAAAATTGCGTGCTCTTGCTGAATTTGAAATATTCTTTGTCTTATGGCAATTTCTTCATCACTCATTTGTCTTTTCTTTTTTTCTGCTGTTAGCGTTGCCCCACACTTAAGACAAAAGAGAGAATCCGCGGGAATTTGTGCTCCACAGAATTGACAGAATTTGTTATCTACCATAATCTTCGCGCCCCTTACGATTCATTTCATGAACAAATCAAAAGTGTAAGAACACTTTGATTTCGCTTAAGTATTATCCTTTAGTTGCGAGATTTCGATTATTTATTCAGAAGAGGGCCACGTGCAAAATGGTTTTATAGCTGTCACCATGCCTTCTTGGGTCAGGTCGCGAACAGAACACGTTAAGTGCTTGAAATTGCTAGAAAAGAGATAATGGACAGTTAGCAAAACTAAATTAAACGAAACCGTTATGCGGCTCTAATATCGCATAAGACTATCGTAATGCAATCTTTCTCTTTCGTTCTGCAATTGTCTCTCGTTATACTGTTTTGCTGTATGGTAAGCGTCCCACATTCCCATCCCCCACACAACCGGGAGGATTATGAAGCCAATAAGAACGAAACACAGGAGGACACTGAACGCGTAAAGCACCATGAAACAAATTCCTTTCAGTATTTCTCCGTTATAGATTTGACCTAGTCCAGCCCAAAAGAAGGATAAAACTGCCGCAACGCCCGGATTCTTTCTATCTGGTACAACTGCCGGTGATGGAACTTGTTGCTGTGTTTGTGAAGCCGTTGCCGCCGGTGTCGGCGCGGTTGATGATTGATGCTGATGATATTCCAGCGGTTGATATTCATGCTGTGCAGTCTGTTGTGGCCCTAAATTAACATAGTCAGTCTGTACTATTGCTGTTGTTGCTGCATAGAGTGGCTGTCCACATTTGTAGCAGAACTTGCCTTCAGAAGGAAGGTTCGCCCCACATTGTTTACAAAATGTCATGTTTCACCCCTTGACGGAAAAATGAATCAAAAGCGTAAGGTGGGATAATGGAGCTTAACAATTGCTATCTGTAGTCTAACGGATAACGGTCGGCGTGGGGGTCGCCGTTGGTGTTGGGGTCGGCGTCTGGGTAACCACTAGCGGCGTCGCTGTCGGCGTCGCTGTCGCCGTCGCTGTCGGCGTTGAATACGGCGTTAGCTCTGAATCAACGAAATATGCGGGTGCTGAGGTCACGCCCTTATAGGCCGCTGTGATAACGTTGTTTTGTTGAAATGGCGTCCCATCGAGCCCGTTAGCGTCGTGTGTCATCGTGGCCGAAGTGCCGCTTCCCCAACCTGGCGTATCATCGCCTCGACTCAGCACGCCGTTGATATACCACGTTACCCCTGTAAGCTGATTCTGCGGGATGGGCACCCCGTTCTCGTAAACCGTGGCTGTCCAAGTGATACCATAGTTAGTATCAGTCGGGCCGGTAATTACCACTGTGTAGCTCGGTGCTGGGGTAGGTGAGGGTGTCGGAGTTGGGGTAGGTGTAGGGGAGGCCGTAGGAACGATCGAAGGCGACGCTGTAGGCGAAGGCGTTGCCGTAGGCGTAGCTGATGCAGACGCTGATGCTGTACTCGATGCTGCTTGTGATGCGCTGCCTGCCGCTTGGTTGCTGCTAGTTGATGATGTGCAACCTGCGATTGACAACGAGGCGACCATCACCAGCACGATGATAGGTAACAACTTTCTTATCATCATGCCGCCACGTATTGTGTCTCAACTACCCATGCGTTACCTACCGACGGGTCTTGATAATACCCGCACCCCCTGTAAGCGAGGCTTGAGTCGCCTTGCCACGCTGCGACCGGAGTCGCGGGATACAATGACGCCCCGTTATCTGTCTGATTCGTCACAAAGCCGTTTTGCGTGGCGTTCGCTACCGTACTTTGATATAGCTGCGCGGCTTGCGCTTGCGACGTGGCAAACTCAAAAGTTATCGTATTCGGCATAGACTGAGGTGAGGAGAGATTGCGAACCACGCCAATATAAAGGTCATTACCGGTAGCGCTCGTCGTTTTGTAAAACGGCGTCACGCTAACGCTGGTTCCCGAAAAATACGAGTTGTAGTAACTACTATAATCGGTCGTGCTTTGAGTGCTACCAGAAAATGCTGCGGCCACAATAACTAGTGCCAAGAGCACTACAATCCCATATAAGACGTATCGCTTCTTGAATCGCCTTCGTGGCTTGGGTGGTGGTTCGTATAGGGTTTGATAGCCTGCTGACCCTTTAGATGTTGACGGTGGCGGTGCAGGCGGCGATGTCGGAGCACTGGTAAACGTCTTACCGCATTTTGCACAAAACGCGGCACTGGTCGAACTAGCCGCCCCACAGTACTTACAATACTTCTGTTCGTCCATTTGTGTATCCCCCTTTGACGAAAAAGATAAATCAAGCGCGTAAGACGGACCTAATGAAGCTTAACAATTGCTATCCTGCAGATGCTTGGTCTTGCGTGTCACTTGTGAGCTCACCGCTCCGCTAGGCTTGCGTCAAAAATTACGACAGCCGCACCCATTGCTAAATCTTATATCGAATTGCAAAACAGAAAACGCCCTATACGTCCCCCTTGCTATTCACTTGTCACCAAAGCTGCAAAAAGGGACTCAACACTATTAAAGGCGGTGCTGTCACGTCAGTTGCTTGCAGTGTGGGGGCTATAAAGTAGTTAGAGTCATGCAAAAGCAAATACTGAGGGCTCACGCGACTCTTGTGATCTCAGGGCGTTTTTTTGCGGAGTTCGCGGAGTTGCCCTTCCAGCTCACGGATACGCTCTGTCTGTTCGCGCCCGTACTCTTCCGATACAAGGAGCATCTTGTCAAAAGCTTCCGACTTTATGCCCTCAATTTCTAGGACTGTGAGTACGCCTTTGTGCTGCAGCAACGTCAAGAGTTTTTCAAGAATATCCCAGTACACTCGCGCAACTATTGCATCTATCGCAAGCACTTCAGGGACATTATGGGAATCTTTGAGCTCCATTAATTGTTTGAAAATATTTGGTGACTCTTCTTCTTCGGCCAAGTTATCACCTCCCCGCTTTTTAACCTAGACACCATTGCTAGTGTATAATGTTATATCTTTACAGTGCGCCAAGAAAGTGTTTTTGCTGCTGCTATTGCTAACCAAGCCCCTGTAACACTCAGTCACTTCGCTCCTTCGCTTTGTTTGATCGCACGCAGCTTTGTGGGCTGCACTTTCTTAGAGGCCATGAGGGCCAGATAGTGAGCTACCAGCTATTGAAAGATAATATTCAATGTGTCGCAACATAAGCTGCAGAAGCGGATTTAGGGCAAATATTTGAAAAAACTGTCGATATAGATTTAACGATATATAGCCAGTGCGGTACGATGTGGGCCGTTCAGTCTCGTTTTATTGTTGCTGACAGTTCCTAGTGGGCACTCAAGGGTAATTCCCACTTTTGACCCCCGCACAGACTCTGGCATGGGAATCAACCACGCCTTCCAAGTTCTCTGTTCGCCAAAATGACGTGGTCTCCTGGCAGAACCCCACAATTCCCACTTCTGAACACATAAGAGAGACACAAGCATGCATAATAGGAAATAAAATCGCTCTACGAACGACTCTGGCATTTTATCGGTGCAAATTCCTCACTTGAACATTAACGGTCTTCGTAGATTTCAAGCACAGAAATCGCAAGCTTCTCAGCGTCATGTGCGCACATCACCTGCTGCAACACTTCAATGATCTGGCGAAGAGGTGGCTCCGCAGCCAGTTCTTGAGATTCTGTTGGAGTGAATCACAACGGTTATGCATGCTTGGCGCGTTTCGTAAAGCATGCAACCAATCTGCACGCACACCATAAGCGTCCAGAGCTCAAATCCATCGCACGCATATCCGATTATACGGCTGCCACGTGAGTTTAGAGGGCTTGCAGGTGCCGCTGCGACGATTTACCAAACAGTTCACGATGGAGCATTAGCCTTCCTTGTGGTCGTCAACGATCGTCAAGGCCATAAGCCCTACACGGCCTCAGATTTTAAAATTGAGCCTTTTGCAGGCACGGGTATTGGATTTCATGATGTCTGGCAGAACTCAGAATGCTGTTCAAATTATTGATCCCTGATGGGCTAAAAAGCCCGTCATAAGCGCTTTAACTCGTGACCCGGCGGCCCCCGCGCCCAAGATCGACTTGCAGCAGAGTCCCAGGCCAACCGCAAGTACCAGGCATTTGCAGCCAAAGCAGATAAAGAAGGATACTCCCAGGCAGCAAAGCTGTTTCGGGCAGCTTCTGAGGCTGAGGCAGTGCATGCCAACAACCATCTGTGGGCTATGAACGCCATCGGGTCCACTCCAGAAAACCTCGAGGGGGCCATCTCTGGCGAGGATCACGAGTATGAGAGCATGTATCCGGAGATGATTGAAACGGCCAAAGCCGAGAAGATTAAAGACGCCGAGATGTCCTTCTACTTAGCTAACGATGTGGAGAAGATCCATTCCCGGCTTTTTGATAAGCTTCTTTCGAACCAGGGCACATCAACGGAGATGTTCCCCTATTACGTCTGTCCGTTCTGCGGGAATACGGTGAAGCATGAGGCGCCGGCGGCGTGCTCAGTATGCGGCGCTGATGGGAAGCTGTTCAAGAGGGTCGATTGAGCTTTGCCGATTGGCTCGGGAAGGCCCAAGGAGGGCTTCCCACTTTTCTTGTGCGTTGAATGTGCAGATATTGCCTGAAATAGCACTGTTTTTATATTTCATTCTTGTAGTACTATTAATTCATAAACAATATTTTATGAGGCAAAACAAATGATTTCCACAAAATTGAATCAAGCTATTAACGAGCAAACAACTTTCGAGTTTTATTCAGCCCACATTTATTTATCAATGGCTGCCTATTGTGCTGCTATTGATCTGCCAGGCTTTTCACATTTTTTAAGGGTGCAATATCGCGAAGAGGTAGATCATGCGATGAAGTTTTTTAATTTTGTAGCTGAAATGGAGGGCAATGTTAGAATTACTGGTTTCCAAGATCCACAAGCAGATTTTAGCTCTGTTTTAGATGCTTTTGAGATAGCATTAAACCATGAAAAAATTGTCACAGGTAGAATTTACGACTTAAAAACTATTGCTATAGAAGAAAAAAACTATGCAGCTTCAGGCTTCCTTGAGTGGTATGTAAATGAGCAGATAGAGGAAGAATCTAATTTTGCGGCTATCGTTAGGCGCTTAAAAATGATAGCTCAAGATCCTGCTGCATTATTTATGTTAGACACTGAGTTGGCAGCACGGGTTTACGTTCCGCTCCCAGAAGCAAACGTCTAAAAATTACTGGAGTGCATCACCTTAAAGCGCTGTGCCTTCGCTGAAATTAGGGTACACGTGCAATTTCGCTTTGTAGATTGATGAGAGTAGCAGTACAGAAGGTTCCGCGCACACGAATTACGGCTCATTTTGTTCCAGGCGATCTGCAGAAGTTCGTCGAGCATATGGCGACGTGTTCAGTTGGGCCAATCAAACCGAGCACACATCCTTACACACGGCGTTTTCGAGGTTGATTGGCGATTTTACAAGCATCGGCTGCCTGAGCACGTGTATGTTGTGTATATGCGGTACTGGAAAAATGTCGAACTTACAGGTTGCGTGCCCCATCAGTTCGGTAGCTTAAATGACATCTTCTTCTGCTTGCTCAAGCGCTAATGCATGCCGAGAGTTCATGGCGTGATAGAATGAGCGTTAGAGAGATCATTGGCGATTTCGTGTTTATAGCGCTTCTCTTCGCAGACGGGTTTTATCGGAGGTTGCGTGGGCTGCCGCCGCGGATCGACTAATTATAAAAAAGGATAGTTATCTAAGTTATTTTAAGAATCCATCGTGGCGCGAAGATCTCATCGGTGCCAGAGAAGGTCATACTAGATTGTACTCAGGCCGACTCGCCCCGAAGTAAGTTGGCAGAATGCCTCATCGGGGCGAAACAGAGGAGTGTGTGACATGCTCGCGCAAACGCTAATACAAATGGATGATCCTTGAGAGTGCTGCGTAGGATCTTTCATTGCTCCATATTTCTGTATACGTAATTCCCGAGTAATATTGACTTTGGTACTCGCGTGTCGGCCGGTTAATTTCTCACCGAACGGATAGACCTCTTTACGCTACTGTTCATGAAATGCAAAATATGAACTGCCAACGATGCAAGAAGTGCGCTGATTTCCCTGTTGACCGTACTGGCTCTGCTGGCTCAATTTGTGGATGATTACGTGTCGCTGGGGTTTTTCGGCCTAGTCGCGAAAAAAAAGAAGGAGGGTTAGTACCCCCTAGCCTCCGCTAGCCCGACCCTACCCAAACTGCAGCCCCACCGACGGACGCAGATTCACTCCTCGAGGGGCGTAACGTAGCATGATGCCTGCTTGCTGCTAATGAGCTTCTGTTCGTGGAAAA
>Ga0116121_1000006_pt1 | contig 126648 bp, 104 predicted proteins | sample June2015DPH_13_1_FD_89725 | JGI IMG/M metagenome (GOLD analysis project Ga0116121, IMG submission 89725) | Peatland microbial communities from SPRUCE experiment site at the Marcell Experimental Forest, Minnesota, USA - June2015DPH_13_10 | ecosystem: Environmental > Terrestrial > Soil >...
AGTCATGCGCAGCGTTTCCTGCCTGAAATGGCTGGCGACGGTACCCACACAGCTGCATCATTCCGCCGGCAAGTAGTTGAGGCGATTCGACCATTGGGGATGACGGAGAATATGAATCGCGACGCTTATGTTTTGGTGACGGCGGCTTACAATGAAGAGCGGTTGATCGAGCAGACTATCGCTTCGATTGTGGCGCAAACCGCCCGGCCGGCGAAGTGGATTATCGTCAGCGACGGCTCCACGGATCAAACCGACCAAATTGTGCAGAGATATGCCGCTGCCAACGCATTCCTTCATCTCTGTCGAATCACGGAAGACCACCCAAGGAACTTTGCCGCTCAGGTTTACGCCATTAACGCAGGCTTGGCGCAGTTGAAAGATTCAGAGTATGGTTTGGTGGGCAATCTGGACGCCGATATTACCCTAGGGCCCGACTATTTCGCTCGGCTGCTGGAGAAATTCAGACAGGATCCCAAGCTGGGGCTGGGCGGGGGAACGGTTTGTGAACGTTGCCCGGACGGCGAATTCCGGCCGCGCCCCATCAGCAACGTCAGCTCCGTGGCCCACGCCTGCCAGCTGTTTCGCCGGGAATGTTTCGAAGCAATTGGCGGCGCATACGTACCGCTTCGCTATGGCGGACCGGATACTTATGCTGAGATCTCGGCCCGCATGAAGGGTTGGCGGGTCGCCTCCTTCGCAGACCTGAAGGTGTTTCACCACCGGCCTACGAACTCCGCCGAAGGAGTGCTTCGCGGATGGTTCCGACAAGGCAAGATGGATTATTCCCTGGGCGCTCTTCCCGCCTTCGAGTTCTTTAAACTTCTGCGCCGGGTATGGGTCAAGCCCTACGTGCTGGGCGCGTTGGCCCGATGCTCCGGCTACCTCGATTCCTACCTGCGGCGGGAACCGCGGGCGGTGCCGCAGGCTTTTCTGTTGTACTCACGGCAAGAGCAGAGGCAGAGAGTGCTCAAGCTTTTCCGCTCGGGGTGGAGCCCCGATCGGGCGGAGAGCGATTGCGCTCCGCCTGCGGAACATACAACCTAAATCCCGAAACATCCAGGAGTAAGGCGAAAAACGTGCATCTGCCATCTAGAGTTCTAAAGCTCCTCATTAGTACAGGATTTTTTGCGGCGGTAACGGTCCGGCGGGCGGTCGCGAGATTGCTGGGAAGAACTCCAGCTCCTACTTGTGTCGTCCTTTATTATCACTCGATCGCGCCGGAATGCCGGAAGGCGTTTGCCCAACAGATGGACACGGTTCTGCGGCTCACCACGGTGATTGACGGCGAACAGGAGCCGAAACTACTTCCGGGTAATCGTTATTCAGCCATCACTTTCGACGACGCTTTTCAGGATGCGATTGAGAATGCAGTGCCCGAGTTGGTGCGCAGGAGGTTGCACGCAACCATCTTTGTGACCGTGGGTGTTATGGGAAAACCCGCCGAATGGTGGCCGGCAACCGATCCGGAACGCACCCGCGAGATCGCTACCGTCGAACAGATCCGGTCGCTGCCGCGGCAGTGGATCGGCGTCGGAGCACATACCATGACTCATCCTCATCTCTCGGCGCTCGAGGAGCCGGAAGCCAGGCGCGAGATCGCGGAGCCGAGGCAGCGGCTGGAATCCATGGTGGGCTATGCCATCAGGAGTCTCAGCTTTCCTTATGGCGATTTTGACGAGGATGTGGTTCGTTGGTCTCGGGAAGCGGGCTACGAGCGGGCATTCACCACACAGCACCAGAGCGCGTTCGAAGCCCCCGGCGCATTCCTGGTCGGAAGAGTGAAAGCCGAGCCAACAGATTGGGATTTGGAGTTTCGGCTCAAGCTGCTGGGGGGCTACCTCTGGCTACCGCAGGCGATAGCACTCAAGCGCCGGCTGCGTACAATTTTTGGCGGGCGCGGGGTGCTGGACTCGCCCATGGCGAAGAAATTAGCGGTCTGAGGCGGAAAGCCCTTTTTGATCGCCGAACTATAAAGACCTCGACTTCCTGAGAATAAAGTGACAAGGTCAGACTGTCCTAATTGGCAAACCGTTCTAGTCGGCAACAAAAGTTCGTGAATCGACAATAGAGGCGTCCTATGAGAGTAAGCGTATTCGGAGTGGGGTATGTAGGTTGCGTCACGGCGGCTTGTTTAGCGCGGGAGGGTCACCAGGTCATCGGAGTGGATGTTGACGCCTTCAAGGTGCAGGCGATCAATGAAGGCCGCTCTCCATTTTACGAACCTGGGCTCGGCGACCTGGTGCGGGAAATGGTCGCTGCCGGCAGATTGCACGCGACCGTGGATCACGCGGAGGCAGTTGAGAACAGCGATCTTGCACTGATCTGCGTGGGAACTCCCACGAAATCGGACGGATCGACCCGCCTGGATTACCTGTTGCAAGTCTTTGCCAGCGTGGCCGAACAATTGCGCCACAAGAATCAGTACTTCGTGGTTGCCCTGCGGAGCACCGTTCTGCCCACCACCTTTGAAGAAGAGCTGATTCCTCTGCTGGAGGAGAATTCGGGGAAAAAGGCCGGAAAAGATGTGGGATTCGTTTACAACCCTGAGTTCTTGCGCGAAGGCGTGGCGCTCAAAGATTTCCATGATGCGCCGTGGACCATCATTGGCTCCTGGGATTCGCGGGCGGGAGACGTGGTGGCGGCTCTCTACCAGAATCTCTCGTCGCCCCTGGTCCGCACCGACCCCAAGACGGCCGCCCTGGTGAAATATTTCAGCAACGCGTTCCACGCGCTGAAAGTTGCTTTTGGCAACGAAGTGGGGTCGTTCTGCCGCGAACTCGGCGTCGATGGCGGGGAAATGATGGAGATCTTCGCGCGCGATACCAAGCTCAACATCTCTCCCCGCTATCTGAAACCGGGATTTGCCTTTGGCGGCTCCTGCCTGCCCAAAGACTTGAAGGCGCTGGTGTCGGAGATCGGAAAGCGTGGCCTCAGTCTGCCCGTGCTGGAGAATATCCTGACCAGCAATGAAGAGCATTTACGCAGCTGCATTCAGAGGGTGGCCGAAGCCGGCAAGCAGCGGGTCGGGCTGGTGGGTCTCTCTTTTAAGGAGGGAACCGACGACTTGCGTGAAAGCCCGGCAGTGGAACTAGCCGAGCGTTTGATTGGAAAAGGCCGGGACCTAAGAATTTACGAACCCAGCATCGCACCCGGCAAATTGCATGGCAGCAACCTGAATTTTATCGAGAAGTCGATTCCGCACATCTGGAAGCTGCTGGTCGGCAGTTTGCCGGAACTGCTTGAGCACGCCGAAGTGGTGGTGGTCATGCAGCAAACCAGAGCCGAAGATCTGCGCCATTTCAGGTCGCTCAAGTCCGATCAAATCTGTATCGACCTGGCGCGCACGCTGAACGCGGAGGAAGTCGGCGGGGAATACTGGAGCATGGATACGCCGGAGCGAGAAAGCGCACCCGCCGCGATCCTCTCCTGAAAGAGTGGCCCAATTGATGCTGAACAAGACATGCCCACGGGTAAAGCAATGAGTTCATCCCTATCCAAGGTCCTAATGCTGATTGAGAATGGGTCGTTTCCGTTTGACCGGAGGATGCGACACCTGGCAGAAGCTCTGCGGGATGGGGGCTACCGGGTCTCGGTAATTTGCCCGAAAGGGCAGGACCGCGACCGGAGCACCCTGGAAGTGGTGGATGGCATTCGTGTCTACCGCTATCCGATGCCCTTTCATGCCAGCCGCAAACTGGGATACCTTCTCGAGTATTCCTGGGCTCTTTTTTGTCTGGGAGCGTTGTCGCTGCTGGTGTGGATGCGCGACGGCATCGATATCATTCATACCGCGAATCCGCCCGACATCGGGTTTTTGGTCGCCTGGCCCTACAAGCTCCTGGGAAAGAAATTCGTATACGATCAACACGATCTGTGTCCCGAACTCTATCAGTCAAAATTTGAGCGCCAGGGTCGGGCTTACCGAACCTTGCTGTTCCTCGAAAAACGCTCCTACCACGCGGCGGATTTGGTAATCTCGACCAATCAGTCCTACCGGGATGTAGCCCGCGATCGCGGCGGAATCACCCACGAGCGTTCGGCAATCGTGAGAAACGGAGTCGACATCCGCCGCTTTCATCGGAAGATCCCCCGACCCGAACTCAAACGGGATTTTTCCTACATGGCCGCGTATTTGGGCATCATGGGAAAACAGGATGGGGTCGACCGCGTAATCCACGCCGCGCATCAGATCGTCCACACCTTTGGCCGTAAGGACGTGATGTTTGTGCTCATTGGGAAGGGAGAGTGCTGGCTGGAGTTGCAGAGGCTCAGCAAAGAGCTGCAAGTAGCCGATTTTGTTCAGTTCTTGGGGTATGTCTCTGACGAGCTTCTGATCGACTACTTGTCAACGGCCGATGTCTGTCTGGCTCCCGATCCGCCGGACCGAATGAATCAGCTGTCGACCATGACCAAGATTATGGAATACATGGCGTGCCAGCGCCCGATCGTGTCGTTCGACTTGCTGGAGACCCGGCGCTCGGCGGGCGAGGCGGCGCTTTACGTGGAAAAGGAGGACCCCCAGTTGTTTGCCCGAGCGGTGCTCGAGCTGCTGGGTGACCGGGCTCGACGCGAAAAAATGGGCGAGATTGGCCTGCAACGCTCAGTGCAGTTGGTAGGGTTGGATCGCCAGCGGAAAGCCTTGTTGGAGGCCTATGCCCGCCTATCTGGCATGCCGTCCGCCCCGTTTCAGCTCTCCGAAGTCGAACCACCGGAAGAAAAAACATCGGATGTGATGATATGAGCAGTGCGGCACATGCGGACATCCGCGGCTGCATGGGGTACTCTGCCTCCCCTACGGTTTACGAGCTGAACCCGCTGCTCGATCCGCGGTGGGAGAAGCTGGTTCGCAGCCATCCGAACGCCTCGGTTTTTCACAGCACAAACTGGCTTCGAGCCTTGCGCAGCGCCTATGGGTATGAGCCCACGGTGGCGACTACATGCCCTCCGCAGGCGCCATTGACCAATGGCCTCGTCTTCTGCCGGGTGCAGAGTTGGTTGACGGGGTGGCGGCTGGTTTCCCTGCCTTTCTCCGATCATTGCGAGCCTTTGGTCAGCCATTCTTGTGAATTGAACGATCTTCTCGTTGGCATGAAACCCTATATCGATGGCGGCCGGTGGCAGTATATGGAAGCCCGGCCCATTTCCTTCCGGCCCAGCATCGCCGGGATGGGCAACCAGATTAGCTACTGTCTTCATCGGTTGAATCTGAATCGGAGCACGCCACAGCTCTTTCAGCAGTTCCACAAGAGTTGCGTGCAGAGAAAGATCCGCCGAGCCGAGCGGGAAGCGTTGAAATACGAAGAGGGGTCCTCAGAACTGCTGCTGCAACAGTTTTATCAGCTGCTGGTGATCACGCGCCGACGGCTATTGCTGCCACCGCCGCCGCAGTCCTGGTTTCGCTCGCTGATAGCAGCCTTCGGAGAGGATTTGAAGATCCGGGTGGCATACAAGGACGACGTGCCCGTGGCCAGCATTCTCACCCTCACACACGAGAAAAGAATGGTTTACAAGTATGGTTGCAGCGATGCACGCTTTAACCGATTTGGTGGAATGGCGCTTCTGTTCTGGAAAGCCATCCAGGAGGCCAAGCAAAAAGGCCTCGACGAACTCGACATGGGACGCTCCGACTTGGGCCACCCGAGCCTCATATCCTACAAGGAACACTGGGGAGCGGTCGGAACCAATCTTCATTACTGGAGATACCCTGGCGAAGGCCCTCGCAGCGCAAGCGCCTGGCAGGAGAACGTGCGACGAAGATTCGTTCCGGTCACGCCGAGCTGTGTTTTGCAGATGGTTGGCGGGTTACTGTACGGGCATATTGGTTGATGAGAACGTCGGACCCTGCAACCCGATATTCCGCGCTTTATCGTAAGCTCATCTTCCTCTGGGAAGGTATGTCATTGCAGTTCGGGTGATTCCACACACGATATGAACAACTATCTATCTCAATACTTTCGATGTCCCGAAGGCTATGTCCGGCTGGCCCAAAGAGGCGCAGCTTCGGAAACTCGAGGATACTTTCGCTTCGGGAAGGAAGCCATCTGCTACGGGAAGTACGCAGGACGACGGCCTTCGGAGTCAGCCGCGGGCGATTTGCATGATGCGTTGGGGGATACGGCCGTCGAAAATGGAACGATCTATCTACCCTTTGATCTCGGCGAAGTGCTCGACAATCTCCGCTGTGAGCTCTACACTTCCGACTGGAGAACGGGAATTGCAAAGTCAGCTCTGGCACGACTTTACTACCTGGCTCGGCCATTTTTACCTTTCGGTTTGCGGAGCTGGCTAAAGAAATTTCACCTGCGAGACTGGAGCGAACTGCCTTTTCCACGTTGGCCCGTCGATTGCTCTGTGGACAGCCTGCTCGAACAACTATTGCTGCTTGCGGTGAGATCGACTCCCACCCGGCGAGTTCCGTTTATTTGGTTTTGGCCGGAAGGCGCTCCGAGCTGCGGAATCATGACCCACGATGTGGAGACAAAACTGGGTCAGCAGTTCACGCCGACGTTGATGGATATCGACGACTCGTTCGGTATCAAAGCGTCCTTTCAGATCATTCCGGAACAGCGCTACAGCGTCAGCCCTGCGTTTCTGGCCTCGGTTCGTGATCGGGGTTTCGAATTGGTCGTCCATGATTTGAATCATGACGGCCATTTATACCGGAACCGCGAAGAGTTTCTGCGCCGGGCAGCGAAGATCAATGCTTACGGAAAGCAATATGGAGCGCAGGGGTTTCGAGCCGCGGTTCTTTACCGCAAGCAGCTCTGGTATGACGCACTCGAGTTCTCCTACGACATGTCGGTGCCGAACGTGGCCCACCTGGATCCGCAACAAGGCGGCTGCTGCACCGTGATGCCATTTTTTATCGGCAACATGGTGGAGCTGCCGGTGACGGCGACGCAGGACTACAATCTGTTCCACATTCTCGATGATCGTTCCATCAGCCTCTGGGAAAAACAAATCGATCTGATCATTCAGAAACACGGCTTGATCAGCTTCATTGTGCATCCCGATTACGTTGCCCAGGGTTCGGAGCGCGGCACTTATGAAGCCTTGCTGGCTTGCTTGGCCCGCTTGAAGCGGGAAGGAGGCGTGTGGATGACAACTCCCGGCGAGGTCAACCGCTGGTGGAGACAGCGCGCCGAAATGACGCTGGTCGAAGACGGCGATGGCGCCCACATCGAAGGCCCAGGCAGCGAACGGGCGCGGGTAGCTTACGCCACCGATAGAGACGGGCAGCTCGTTCTCAGCGTTCAAGCCGAGGAAGTACCCGCGTTGGTTCGATCCAAACAATAATTCCGTCGCCGATCCCCCGTCCTCACATTGGCCTGCCGGCTTGCTGCGAGGGCTGGGCCAAACGACATCGAGCAAAATAATATGGGCGAGAAGAGAACCTCGGATTGTTACGTGACTGTGATTGGCGCCGGACCGTACGGGCTGGCGGCGGCGGCTCATCTGAGAGCAGCAGGTGTCGAAGCGCGAGTTTTCGGCGATCCCATGTCATTCTGGGAAAACCAGATGCCCGCCGGCATGTGTTTGCGCTCGAATTGGGGCGCTTCGCACATTGCCGATCCCAATCAAGAGCTGACGCTGGACGTGTACTGCCGTCAAAAGGGTAATTCCATATCGAAACCGATTCCTCTGGAGCGCTTCATCGATTACGGCCGTTGGTATCAGAGCCAAGCGGTGCGAGATCTTGAAAAACGCAATGTGGCGCGCATTGACGTCGACACGCCTGGATTCAAGGTAGTCATGGCGGATGGCGAGGAATTTACCGCCCGGCGGGTGGTGGTCGCAGCCGGAATCAGCCCGTTTGCGGCTCGACCGGCAGAGTTCGCCGGTATTCCTTCGAGCCTAGCTTCGCATACGAGCGAGCATAAAGACTTGCGAAAATTTGCGGGCCAGCAAGTAGCGATCATCGGGGCGGGACAGAGTGCCTTGGAGTCTGCTGCCTTGTTGAAAGAGAACGGCATTCAGGCGGAAGTCATCGCGCGCGCGAAGACTTTGAATTGGGTAGGCTTACATGCCCGGCTGCATCATTTGGGGTTGATTTCCAAAATGCTGTATTCGACGCGCGATGTTGGCCCGGCAGGGATCAGCCGTCTGGTCGCAATGCCACGCCTGTTCCGGCGTTTTCCTCGTGGCTTTCAAGAACGCACAGCATATCGGGCGATCAGGCCGGCCGGAGCAGCCTGGCTACAAGCGAGAATCGCGGATGTACCCATCACAATGGGACGTGGAGTGAAATCTGCCACAGTCGCCGGCAGCCAACTTCGTCTTCAACTGGACGATGGAAGCGAGCGCCTTGTCGATCATGCGCTTCTCGCGACGGGATTCCGAGTTGACGTCTCGCGATATCCGTTCTTGTCTCCTTCATTGTCGAAGCAACTGAAAATCGTGAACGGATTTCCCGTGCTAAAGCGCGGGTTGGAGTCTTCGATCCCTGGATTGCACTTCGTCGGCAAACCGGCGGCATGGAGCTTCGGACCACTGCTCGGATTTGTTTCGGGAGCGGAGTTTGCCTCGAAGGAATTGGTTCGCTGCATGACTCGCAACGGAAGCAACTAACACGATGAACGCTCTAACCCATCCGATCCCCAATCCCACCGCCTGGGAGAACTTCGACCAGACTGTGGGCGCCGTCGTGATTGGTGGCGACTACCAGGGATTGGGAATCGTTCGCAGTCTCGGCCGGAAGGGCATACCGGTGTGCGTGGTCGATGACGAACTTTCCATTTCGCGGTACTCGCGTTACTGCACTAAGTTCGTGAAGCTCGCGAATCTGCGCGACGGACGGGTTGCGGCCGACAGCTTGCTCGAATTGGGCAAGCGGCTGGGCTTGGATGGTTGGGTCCTCTATCCGACCCGTGAGGAGCTGGTTGCCGCCTTATCGCGCTATCGCGCAGAACTGAGCGAAGTGTTCCGAGTTCCTACTCCCGACTGGGAAGTCGTGAAGTGGGCCTGGGACAAGAGAAATACCTATAGTCTTGCGCGGGAACTCGATATTCCCACGCCCGTCACACATTATTATCTGGAAAATCCTGATGAACTCGATCATCTCCATAACCTAAACCCTCCGTTCGCAATCAAACCGGCGATCAAAGAACACTTCTTCTACACCACCAAAGCGAAGGCTTGGTTGGCGAACAGCCATGCGGAGCTAAGAACCTTATTTCAAAAGGCATCGCAGCACGCCGCTTGCGAAGAGATTATGGTGCAAGAGTTGATTCCGGGCGGTGGCAGCCAGCAGTTTTCCTACTGTGCATTTTTCCGCGATGGTGAAGCGGTGGGTAAGATGGTGGTGCGGCGCCGGCGTCAACATCCGCTTCAGTTTGGAAGAGCCAGCACGTATGTTGAGACCCTGGATATCCCCGTCCTGGAAGAGCTCTCCGAGCGGTTCTTGCGCGCCATTGACTACTACGGCTTGATCGAATTGGAATATAAGCTCGATCCCCGCGATTCCCAATTCAAGCTCCTCGACGTGAATGCGAGAACTTGGGGCTATCACAGTCTCGGGGTAGAGGCGGGTGTGGACTTCAGCTACATGCTGTATGCAGATCAAGTGGGTCTGCCGGTGTCGGTGTGCCAGGGCCGGCCTGGAGTTGGGTGGGTACGCACGACGACAGATATTCCTGCCGCCATAATGGGGATACTCAAAGGGGATACCAGTCTGTGGGACTATCTCCGCTCGTTGCGAGGCTGCAACGCGGAGGCGGTGTTCAGCGTAAGTGACCCTGCACCCGGTCTCGCGGAAGTGGCACTAATCCCCTATCTGGCGATCAAGAGAGGGTTCTGAAGTCGTCTTCTGATTGCGGCTTGTGTTGGCATCCGACCCCGGAGCCGCTCCGGTTATGGGTACGGATCAAATTGTAATTGCGTCTTTTTCAACCTGTCCGTTAGTTCGACGTTCTGGCATGCGAGATATCTAAGGAGTTCACGTTATGACTGCTCTCCCTCTTCGGCGAGAAATCCCTGCCGCAATTCCTGGCCAGTTGATCAGCATTGACTCGGAAAGTGCGATTTACCGAGACGGTAGCTATCTCAAGAACAATCCGTCCTGGCATATCGAGGAGTCACCTTTCAAGGTGAGGCAAATCCAGCGAATGATGAAGCAGCAAAACTTGGCACCCAAAACCGTGTGCGACGTGGGCTGTGGCGCGGGGCTGGTGCTGGCGGAACTGCAACCCCATCTTCCTCCTGATTGCGTTTGCTGGGGCTACGATGTTTCTCCCGACGCGCTGGCCCTGAGCGCTAAGCGGGGCAACGAAAATCTTCGGTTTCGCTTGTTCGACATACGCAAGGATCAGTGCGACACCTTCTTCGACTTGCTCTTAATGCTTGACGTTTTCGAGCACGTTGAAGATTACATCGGGCTGGTACGATCCGTTCGGTCGAAGGCCAAGCAGAAAATGTTCCACATTCCGCTGGATCTCTCGGTTCAGGCAATTCTGCGCCGGAACGGCCTGCTGCTTCGCCGCGATCACCACGCGCACCTGCACTATTTCACCAAGGAAACCGCTCTGCGCACCCTAACCGACGTGGGATACTCCATTGTTGATTACTTCTTCACTCCGCGATGCATCGAACTCGGCGATCTGTTCGTGCAGAGGATCGCAAGGATTCCAAGAAAGTTCAGCTTTGCTCTTGCTCCAGACTTGACGGTGCGAGTGCTCGGCGGATACAGCCTGATGGTTCTGGCTGAATAGGTTGCTCCCGCGAACATTGCGTGGTATGCAAAGTGGCAAGATCCAAGCAATGTTCTTGCGAGCAATTTGTGTCTTTGTTCTCCTGGGGATACTGGTGGCGGGGTTATGGCCCTTTCATGCTCCCAAGAATGAAGTCAGCTGGTCGAGTGGTGGAAGCGGCCTTCTCTTTGGCAAGTACGGCAGCATCGTGAGTGCGGGTCTGTTTACGGACCCTTCGTCGCAGGCGGACAGTTCTTGCAGTCTCGAGATCTGGTTGGAACCGAGGCGAGTCAATGCCGCAGGCACGATTCTCGCGTTTTACTGGCCGGAAAGCAGGGCTGTCCCGTTTGCACTGCGTCAATCTCTGGACGATCTGCTGGTTGAGCTACCAAGCCGAAACCATCTGCGCGATGCTAAGAAAGCCAGGATTTATGCTGGTCATGTTTTCAGCCACCAGAAAGCGGTGTTTCTCGCCATCAGTTCAGGTCGGTCAGGTACAACCGTGTATATGGATGGGACGCTGGTCAGGCAGGCTGCAGACTTCAGGTTTTCGAGTCGTGACTTAACCGGGCAGTTCATAGTTGGCAACTCCCCAGCGAGCACCCATAACTGGTCCGGGCAGCTGTGGAGGCTTGCGATTTACAGCCGCGAACTCTCCGCCGTCGAGGTGTTAGAACATTATGCAAACTTTACAAAAAGCGACCAGAAAGTTCTAACGGGTGGCAAAGGTGCGGTTGCCCTCTACCTCTTCAATGAAGGTAACGGGAACGTTGTCCATAACCGGGTAGATTCAGCGACCGACCTCAGCATTCCTGAGCGTTTTTTCGTCTTGAACGAACAATTTCTGGAATCCCCATGGAGTGAGTTTCGCCCTGGATCGAGCTACTGGAAAAACGTCGGTATTAATATTGCTGGGTTTGTCCCCCTCGGATTCTTCATCCTTGCCCTTTTTAACTCGGTACCGAAAGTCAGAAGGCCAGTATTAGTAACGGTTGTCCTGGGATTTACAGTCAGCTTCACCATTGAAGTTTTGCAGGCATTTCTCCCGACGCGAGACTCCGGGATGACGGATCTCATTACCAATACCCTGGGCACTACTATCGGGGTGCTGGCTTTCAAATATGGCGCCGCCGGAGGCATCTTAGCCGGGAATCCATCTTAGATTACTGCCTGGTTTGCCAGGCAGCGTATTCTTGGCCACGCGTTGCGGCTTACGGTTTCGTAACGGAATTATGAGGAGAGCGTAATGAATCCTCACCAGATTGCGATTCTCCGATGGTACGCCGCTAACCTGACCACGCAGATCCCAGTGGGAAAAAGCCGGTATGATGTGGCGTTTGACGGAGAGAATATCTGGGTGGTAAACAGCGCAAGCAAACAACGTAACTAAATTGCGAGCCAGCGACTGCGCAATCCTTGGGACATTTCCGGTTGGAGATGGACCGCTGGCACTGGGAGGCGAGCCCGTTTGGGTTGGCATCCGAGGGATCTTACATTTGGGTGGCGAATAGCACGACGGCAAATGCTACGAAACTTCGGGCCAGCGACGGCGCCTCTGTGCGGACATTTCCGGTAGGGAATTTCCCCACGTCTGTTGCTTTTGACGGCGCGAACGTGTGGGTAACCAACGAAACCAGCAACACGGTTTCTAAACTTTAAGTGTCGGTTCGGGCGCCCTGATGTCGCACGACAACCCACACTGCGGCACTGCTTCCTGGGTGAAAATGTTCGCCGAACGGGAAATCGTGATGGGGCTCGAATGCTTCCGTGGTTGAGCAAGGCCGTTACGGTTCTTTCCACTTAACTTCTTCATGTCTTCAGAACTTATCAACGAAAACTAGGGGATATCTCAATGCAGACAACAGACATCGAACAGGAAATTCGTACCTTTATTACAGAAAAGTTTCTCTTCGGGCGGGCCGCCCCGCTGACCGACGATGTACCGCTGCTGGGCAATATAATCGACTCTACAGGAGTGATCGAACTAATCGTGTTCGTTCAGGAGCGTTTCACCATCTCAGTAGACGATGAAGAAGTGATGAGTGAAAACTTCGGCTCTCTGAAAAATGTCGTTAACTTCGTTGAAAAGAAGCTACGCAGCAAAGGATAGGGGTGTCGACTCAGTTCTATATAATTGATAATAAGCAGCTTGTCGGGGTCTGCGTCGGCTTAGCGTCGTCGTTTTGAGTTCTAGTGAAGGTGTTTTTTCCAGCTTGGTTTTGTCGTAACACATGATATTATGAGCTAGTAATCCCCCCCCGTAATTCCCCCTGTCGATTTTTGCTACTTTACCTCTAATATAAGGGGCTTTCTCAACCTATGCTAGATACTGCGATCATTGGCGCCGGTCCCTATGGGCTTTCAATCGCTGCACATTTCCGAACCCGGGGAATACCGTTCCGGGTCTTCGGCCGTCCGATGGACAGCTGGCGAGCGCACATGCCGAAGGGCATGTTGCTCAAGTCGGATGGTTTTGCCTCAAACATTTACGATCCGAACGATCAATTCACCCTGGGAAGGTTCTGTGCCGAAGAGGGGATCGAATACGCCGACACAGGGATTCCAGTTCGGCTTGACACCTTTGCGAGATATGGGCTTGCCTTTAGGGAACGGATGGTGCCAGAGCTCGAGGACAAGCAGGTGGTCAGTGTCAAACGCTCGTCTCAAGGGTATCTGCTGCAACTCGACAATGGAGAGACGCTGAGCGCTCGAAACGTAGTGCTCGCCGTGGGCATTACGCACTTTGACTATGTCCCGGAAAATCTGGCGCACTTACCGGCGGAATCTTTGTCCCATAGCGCTTGGCATCACGACGTCGAACAGTTCCGCGGCCGCGAAGTGATCGTAATCGGTGGGGGTTCGTCGGCGCTAGACTGGGCCGCATTGCTGCAAGAGGCTGGGGTAGATGTAAAACTGGTGGCGCGTCAAGCGGCCTTGAAGTTCCATGGCAAGCTCATCGGGCAACAGCGTTCACTGTGGCAGCGAATTCAGCGCCCGCAAAGCGGACTTGGTCCGGGCTGGCGGTCCAGCTTCTATGCCAATGCGCCAGCAGCCTTCCATCGTTTACCTGAAAGCCTCCGGCTGGAAATTGTCAAAAGGACGCTGGGCCCGTCGGGCGGGTGGTTTGTCAAAGACAGAGTAATGAATCACGTGCCTCAACTGCTCGGACACACGGTGCAGCGAGCCGAGGTGAAAGAAAGAAAGGTTCATCTCCATGTTCGTGCGCAAGATGGCACAGAACATGAGATTCGGGCCGATCACGTCATCTCTGCTACTGGCTATAAAGTGAACCTTGAACGCTTAACGTTCCTTAGCTCAGATATTCGTGCGAAGTTGACCACTCTCGCCGGTACTCCGATGCTCTCCTCGACTTGTGAATCGTCTGTGCCGGGACTTTATTTTGTGGGAATTGCGGCTGCAAACAGCTTCGGGCCGGTCATGCGGTTCGCGTTCGGGGCAGAGTTCGCTGCTCGCACGGTCACGAGAGCTCTGGCGAAGTCGCATACATCAAAGGCCGAGTTGGTTCCTGTTGAAAGTGCCATTACCACCGCTAAGTGAACAATAGGGGCGATTTGAAAGTGGTTTCCGTGTGTTCCGGAGACTGTTTTCGTTCGTTGCGCTTTCCGAAGGCATGAAGAGAGAGACCATCGCTATACACGCTGGCTACGACGGTGACCCCACGACGAAAGCCGTGGCTGTGCCGATTTACCAGACGGTCGCGTTCGAGTTTGACAGCGCAGAGCACGGGGCGGCTTTGTTCAACCTGGAAGTCCAGGGAAATATCTACACGCGGATCGGGAATCCCACAAACGCGGTTCTGGAAAAGCGCGTGGCGGCCCTGGAGGGCGGAGTAGACGGGCTCAGCGTCAGCTCGGGAATGGCGGCAATCGAGTATTCGCTCATTAATATCGCTGAAACCGGGAATAACATTGTTTCGACCCCGCAGTTGTACGGCGCCACTTACACCCTCCTGGCGCACATTTTCCCGAAGCGGGGAATCGCTTCGCGTTTCGCGGAGAGCGATCGCCCTGAAGATGTGGAGAAGCTGATCGACGAGAATACCCGTGCGGTCTACTGCGAGAGTGTTGGCAATCCAGCGGGGAATGTAGCCGACATCGAAGGGCTAGCTCAAGTTGCGCACAAGCACGGTGTGCCACTGGTGGTCGACAACACGGTTGCTACGCCGATCCTGTTACGGCCCATCGAGTACGGCGCCGACGTGGTGGTGCATTCCATGACGAAATTCATCGGTGGAGGCGGCACCAGTATCGGCGGGATGATCGTCGATAGCGGAAGGTTTCCCTGGCGTCAGTATCCCAAGAAGTTTTATATGCTGAACGTGCCCGAGGTCGCCTATCACGGTGTGGTCTATGTTGACCATTACGGAGACGCAGCGTTTGTCGCCCGATGCCGTACGGTTTGTCAGCGAAACACTGGCGCCACGCTGTCGCCTTTTAACGGATTTTTGTTCTTGCAGGGAATTCAGACGCTGGCCCTCCGGGTGGAGCGTCATGTGGAAAATGCGCGCAAAGTCGCGGAATTTCTGCGCAACCATCCCGTGGTCGATTGGGTCAACTATGTTGGTTTTCCCGACAATCCACTCTATCCGATGGCTCATCGATACCTGGGCTCCAATTTTTGTTCGCTGCTGACTTTTGGAGTGAAAGGCGGGTATGAAGGTGGAAGGAAGTGCTTCAACGCTTTCCGCCTGTTCAAGCGAATGGTGAACATGGGCGATGCGAAATCGTTGTCATGTCACCCGGCTTCGACTACGCATAGGCAGCTAACGTCGGAGGAACAAGCAAAGGTAGGAGTCACGCCGGAGATGATTCGGCTGAGTGTGGGCATTGAGCACATCGACGACATTCTGGAGGATCTGGGTCAGGCGTTGGAAAAGGCGAAGAACTGAAGCACGGAATGAGAACGCGTACCGGCGTGGGGGGATGATATGCCACTAATCATTGAGGGCGGGCGAGTTCCGAGTCATTGGGCGGAGAAAAAGCGTCCCGGCGTCGTGGTTTCGATCGACCGTTACGTCCAGCGTTCGGAGTGCGTAAGTCTCGCGCTCATTAATAACATGCCCGACGCGGCACTGGAAGACACGGAACTCCAGTTTTTTGATCTTTTGGATATCGCGTCGGGTGATGCTCTGGTATTTCTCAAGCTTTTTTCACTGACCGGAGTTCCTCGCACGGATCGCGGACAGCGCCATTTGAACGATTTCTACTCCGGCTTAGACGAGCTATGGAACAACCGATTCGATGGCGTCATCGTCACTGGCACCGAGCCACGTCAGCCCGATCTGCGGCAGGAACCTTACTGGCCGGTCTTGGCAAATGTTCTGGACTGGGCCGAGAGTAATACGCTTTCGACGGTCCTATCATGTCTGGCGGCGCACGCCGGTGTTCTTCACAGCGATGGTATTCAGCGCCATCGTTTGCCTGACAAGCAGTTTGGCGTCTTCGAGTCCGCGAAAGTTTCGGACCACGAACTCACAAAACGCGCCGGGCCACTCATACAGTTTCCGCATTCTCGATGGAACGAGGTACAAGAGAGCGCACTCACTTCTTGTGGCTATGCCGTCCTCACCAAATCGGCTCAAGCTGGCGTCGACGTCTTTGTAAAGCAGAAAAAGAAAAGCCTGTTCGTGCATTTCCAAGGTCATCCGGAGTATGGGGCGCAGACTTTGTTAAGGGAATATCGCAGAGACATAAAGAGATTCCTTCGGAGCGAACGAGAGACCTATCCCACAATGCCGCAAGGATATTTCGATGCATCGGCGGCCAAGCTTCTCACCGCGTTCCAACAAGCTACTCTTGCCCAGCCGAACGAAGAGCAGTTGGCGCTTTTTCCGGAGACCATTGTGAAAACGTTGCAGAAGACCTGGCAATCTTCAGCGACGTGCATCTATCGAAACTGGTTGAATTATGTGCTGACGAAAAAGGCCGAGCCATCACAGTTTGCGGCCATCACCGGTTCGTACGCTCAAGCTCAGCGAAAACGATCCGCCGTATTGTAGCGATCCCCACTCTTCCCGCCAAATGATTGCTCCCGCATCAGCCATCGAGAAACAGGCCTCTGAGATTTTGCGGATGCTTCCTGCCCGCATCAGCGAAGTCGTAACGCCATGGGCGGAGGGTTCACCCGAGAGGCCGGCCCTGGTCGAAACGTCTGGGAGTTGGACATATCGGCAATTGGCTTCGACAATCGCCGCGACGCAAATGCGGCTCCAGAGATTGGGCGTGCGTCCGGGGGATCGGGTCATGATTGTGGGGGAGAACTGCCGGCAGTTCGTAGCGATTTTGTTAGCCTCGGCAGGCATGGATGCATGGCCAGTGCTAGTGAATGCAAATCTTTCGGCGCGCGAGATCGACGAGATCCGGGATCACTGCGGTGCACGTCGTGTTTTCTACACCACTAGCGTGTCGCCTCATGCTACCGAGCACGCAGGTCGGCATGGAGCCGCTGTCGAATCGGTTGAAGATCTGGGATCGATCGGCATCGGGCGCCTGAACGAAAGCGCAGAACCAGAAGCCTTGAGTGCGAACATCACTGACCGCGTAGCCGCACTAATATACACGTCCGGCACCACCGGTCTTCCCAAGGGCGTCCTGCTGAGCCATCGCAACCTGCTATTTCTTGCGGCCGGATCAGCGAAGATACGATCGCTTACGGCTGATGACCGTTTTTACGGCATCCTTCCAATGTCTCACGCAGTGGGCCTCTCAGTGGTCCTGCTGGGATCGTTGCTTAGCGGCGCGTCACTTTACTTGTCGGCTCGTTTTGATCCCATGAACGCTCGCCTCACTCTGGAGAGGGAGCGGTTGACAGTAATTCTGGGCGCGCCGGCCACGTTCAACCAATTTCTGCAATATGCCAAGTTCAGAGGCCTCCAGTCGCTGAGGTTGCCCTCGCTTCGAATCATTGCTTCTTCCGGGGGTCAACTACACGCTTCGACCAAGTCAGGCACGGAGAGCCTTTTCGGCATGCCACTCCACAACGGCTATGGTGTGACGGAATGCTCTCCAACCATTGCTCAGACCCGGATCGAAGCCCCTCGGGCCGATACTTCGATCGGACCACCGTTTCCCGGGGTCGAAATAAAGTTGGTTGGAGCGGATCGCAAACCGGTGCCCGAAGGAGAAGCCGGTGAACTTTGGGTACGCGGACCGAATGTGATGAAGGGCTATTATCGCGCCCCTCAGGAAACAGCCGCCGCGATTGACAACGAAGGATGGTTCAATACGCGTGACCTTGCTCGCTTGGAAGATGGAAATCTGTTCATCGTCGGCCGAACCAAAGACTTAATCGTCCGCCGTGGCTTCAACGTCTACCCCGCGGAAGTTGAAGCGGTATTGAATGCACACCCTGCAGTGGTCCAGTCCGGTGTAATCGGTCGCTCTGTGGAAGGTGACGAGGAAGTTGTCGCCTTCATTCAGCTTTTGCCGAACACAGCGGTGACGCCCACAGATCTTGCGGAATATGCTGCGCAGCATCTAGCTCAGTACAAACGTCCGTCGCAGATTTTCCTCGTTCCGAACATGCCGCTCACCCCGACCGGGAAGGTCGTCAAGGCCGAGCTTGCGAAAATGCTTGAAAACAGCATTGAGTCCCGTTTAGTTACAAAGGTTTGTTTATGAGGCTATCTGGTCGAAGTGAATCCGGATTGTTCGATGACTTGAGTTGTACACTTGGAACTACTGCGGTCCGGGAGTCCGATATCCCAGCTAAACGAATGAAGGAAAATCCATTCCGAGGACTGATTAATAGAATCCTACAACTATTTACTATGTTTGCGCCGGGAGGCGAAGGTCTGCGCGCGACGCTGCACCGTGCTCGCGGGGTAAAGATCGGAAAGAATGTCTGGATTAGTTACAATGTGATTCTCGAAACGGGTTTTCCGCACCTGATCACGATCGAGGACGATGCTTTTATTGGAATTGGCGCTATTGTAATTGCTCACTTCCAAGACCACTTACAAGCACCGACTGGGGGCGTACGGATTGGAAAGCGAGCTTTCATTGGACCGGGCGTAATCATTCTTCCGGACGTAGAGATCGGCGAGGGTGCCGTCGTCAGCGCAGGTAGTGTTGTAACAAGATCGGTGCCTGCGATGACGATGGTCCGAGGCAATCCAGCAGTTCCAATCGCGAAGTGCGGTGTACCGTTGTGGCCAGACACTCCGCTCAAGGAGTTTTCCAGCCGGCTGATCCCGATTTCGCCAAAGAGAACTTCGCAAGGAGGTGGTACCAACGAGGATTTGGAGAAATAGGAATTAGGCTCCTCCTCGAGCTACTAAGATCGCAGAAGACCAAGACCCCGGCCTATAGCGGTACTTCGACTAGGCTGGGACCCTCGCTTTCAAATCCCTCCTGTAAGGCTTTTGCAAAACTTTCCAACGAACTCACGCGCGCTGCCAGTATCCCCATGCCTTTTGCCAAGTGCACCCAATCGAGATCAGGGCGCCCAATCTCGAACATGTCCAAGGCGCGCTGTCCCGGGCTGCCCGCTCCCAGATAAGAAAACTCACGCTTCAGGACCGCATAGTCACGGTTGGCGAAGACCACCGTCGTCACTCGAAGTCCCTGGCGCGCCATCGTCCACAGCCCCTGTAGCGTATACATAGCGCTCCCATCAGCGGTGAGGCACAAGACTTTCCGACTCGGGCAGGCCACTGCCGCACCCACCGCCAGAGGCAACGCGATTCCGATCGAACCGCCGGTGTTCCCCAACCAGTCGTGCTGAGAAGCGCCTCTCGTGGTGGCCATCATCCCTCGTCCCGACGTCATGGATTCATCCACAACAATGCAATTCTCCGGGAGAAGTGCGCCCACGACCCCAGCAATCCCTGCCAAAGTAATCTCCCCTTCAGGCAAAGCGGGACGTGCTGTTTTTTCCTGGGCCTGTGCTTGGACCGGCTTCGCGTTACTGGGTCCGAGCACTGCTTCCAAAGCTTCCAGCGCACGGACATAATCCTCACCAGCGCGTGCCAGCGTGTGGATCTTGCAGTCCGGCGAAGTGAACACGCTGCTTTTCCCTGGATAAGCGAAGTATGCGATCGGTGCGCGGGCGCCAACTAGAATAAGCTGCCTAAATTCCTTCAACTGCTCGACGGCCTGCTCCAGCACGTATGCAACACGATCAACTGTCGGCGTTCCAACGCCGCGCTCCTGACGCGTTAGCGGATAGGGAGAAAGAAGCTTCGCACTTGTGGCATTTGCGATGCGCCCGGCCGCCGCCAGTCCCGATCCATAAAGCGCATTCCCGGTGAGCAAGAGCGCACTTCGCAAACCTGACCGCAACATGGCTGCGGCTTGTTCGATCGCAACATTACTCGGCATCGGAGTTTTCGGAATCTCCGGAATCGCACTAACCGTGGCGCCCTCACCCCACGCGGCATCGGCGGGCACGATCAGAGTGGCGATTTGCCCGGGTGCCGTGCGTGCTACGGCTACCGCTTCAGCCGCATCGGCACTAAGTTGCGTGACGGACGAAGACGTACGTACCCATTCGGAGCAAGGCCGTGCAATCGCCTCAACGTCGGAAGCAAGCGGCGTATCGTAATGCAAATGAGAAGTGGCATGTTGGCCCACCACGTTGATGAGCGGGACTTCCGCACGCCGTGCATTGTGCAGATTAGCGAGACCATTACCGAGGCCCGGCCCCAGATGAAGCAGCGTGCACGCTGGTTTGCCCGCCATCCGCGCGTAACCGTCGGCCGCGCCCGTAACTACGCCCTCGAAAAGACCAAGCACGCATCGCATTTCAGGAGTGCGATCGAGCGCGGCAACGATGTGCATTTCGGAAGTGCCTGGATTCGAAAAACAGGTGTCGACCCCCCCGGCCACCAGGGTGCGTATCAGGCTTTCCGCTCCGTTCATTTCAATCTTCTCCCTGTGAATTTATCAGGATCCTCATCAACAATGTGCTGCTAGCTGGGTGGATTGGGTCCGGCTATGAAGCCGCCATCGAGAACCAGGGGTTGGCCTGTCATGAAAGATGCGCGGTCCGAGCACATCCACACCACGGCTTCGGCGATTTCCCCAGGCCGTCCCAAACGGCCGATAGGATGGTAACTAACAACGGATTTGTGGACCGCCGGAGCGCCAAAGAGCCGATCACCCATCGGTGTTTCGATAACTCCGGGACACACTGCGTTGATCCGAATCCCACTCTTAGCATTTTCCAGCGCGGCCGTCTTCGTCAGACCCACCACTCCATGTTTGCTCGCACCATACGCTCCTGCCCCAGCAGAACCGATCAAGCCCGTGATTGACGCCATGTTCACGATGGCTCCGCCGCCTCCCTGCTTGAGCATCTGCCGAATTTCGTACTTCAGGCAGAGCCAAACACCCTTGAGATTGACGTTGATGGTCCGATCCCAGTCTTCTTCGGATTGCCTGACGATGGGTACCCAAACCCCCTCGATACCGGCATTATTGAAGGCGATGTCCAAGCGGCCAAATTTCTCCACCGCTTTCTGAACGAGCGCATCGACCTGGGCGGCTTTCGACACATCGGCTTTCACAAAGAGGCCATCCCCGCCGGCGGCACGCACCAATTCAACCGTTTCCTCGCCTTCCGGTTCGCGCCTGCCCGCAACCACCACTTTCGCTCCCGCCTTCGCGAAAAGTACCGCGGTCTCACGGCCGATACCCGACGTCCCGCCAGTCACTATCCCAACCTTGCCTTCCAATTCCATCGTCATAGTTTCCTTCGCCAATCAAAGCTCTCGAGATAGAAGCGCAGAGTTTAGGCTCGGGGCGAAGCTTGCGTCAAACAGGTGTTCTCAAATATTTTCAATGAGAAGGCTGTGAGTTGCCAAGTATGGCTTTTCTTCTTGATGCTTTTTGACGAGTACGTGCACGATTCGCGGACATAGAATTATGAGCGGGGATTCAGGAATGAGAACTGCAGCTGATGTCTCCGGGCCGACAAGCGACAAACTTGTGGGCACTTGGAAGCTAGTATCCGCCTCGAGCACCACAGCGGCCGGGGAGCGAAGCGAAACTCCCTATGGGCCGAAGCCTGCGGGTTTTCTCACCTACACCGGGGATGGCAGGGTAACGGCCCTGATCAGCTACGACGGTCGAAAATCGCTCTCTTTCGGCGGTGGAACGGCAGAAGAACAAGCTGAGGCGTTTCAGACATTTCTCGCTTACGCGGGGCGCTACTCGTTCAACGGGGACAAGGTGACCCATCATATTGAGATCTCGTCGATTCAGAATTATGTAGGTAAGGATCTGGTCCGCAACGTCAAATTTCACGGCGATCAGATCGTATTGGTTACGCCACCGACGCCGGTGAACGGAAAAATTCAAACCGTCGAATTGATTTGGAAACGCCTATCGGCTAGCTTCTAATGCTTTCCGCGAGAATACAGCCAGCCCAGACCTCCATGGGGTATTCGTCGTATCACTCTGAATCCATGATAGTTAAGCGCTCGCTTCGCAAGTTTTCCCGGAACCCCCTGTGTTAGACTCAACCTCAATAAATTACTGCTTTCTGCGTTAGGGAAATTCTGATCTCACGAGCAGGTGAACGTTGTCTAAGGTTGGCGCTCCGGTCAAGAAAGTTCTTTTCAGCGACGAAATTCTGCAAGACCCGTATCCCACCTACGCCCGCTTGCACGAGGAAGGTCCGCTGCATTACGTGGACGTGGGCAGCAAATGGGCGGTGTGGTCCGTTTTCAGCCACGCGGAGTGCTCCTCCATTGCGAAAGACCCGAGGCTTTCCGCAAAGCGCGCCAGGCAGATGTTATTGCCTCTGCCGCTCAGCCGCCAGTCCGAGTTCAGCGAACTGGCGCGCCTGCTGAGCTTGTGGCTGATTTTCATGGACCCGCCAGAGCACACCCGCCTGCGCAAACTTCTCAATAAGGGATTTTCGGCCGCGGCGGTCGAAGGCCTGCGTCCGCAGGCCGAAGCCATTGTGGATCAAATGCTAAAACCGCTCCAGCATGGGTCGGAGGTTGAACTCATGAGCGAGTTCGCCAACCCGATGCCGGTGCGCATCATTTCGGAATTGCTAGGAGTGCCCCAGGCACTGCACGGCACATTCGTCAACGCGTCGCGCGCCATCGCGGTCTTTCGCGGCAATCCCAATCGAACCGTAGAAGAGGCACGCGCGGCACAGGATGCTCTTATCGAGTTAACCGAGTTTTTCCGAAAGACCGTAGCAGAACGGAGACGCAATAAAGGAACCGACCTGATCAGCCTCCTCATCGACATCGAGGAGGAAGGGGAAGTGCTAACTGAAGAAGAGCTTTACGCCCAGTGTATCGCTCTGCTTTTCGCCGGACACGAGACCACCCGAAATCTGATCGGCAACGGGATGTACACGCTCCTGAAAAACCCACAGCAGTCGGCGGAGTTGCGCGAGAAACCGGAGATGATCCGCTCGGCGGTGGAGGAGCTTCTGCGTTTCGAAAGCCCCGTACAGTTCACCGCTCGCGTGCTCAAGGAAGATATTGAGGTTTGCGGGCAACACATCCCGAAGGGATGGACAATCTTGTGCATGCTTGGCGCTGCGAACCGGGATCCAAAGCAATTCAGGGAACCGAATCAGTTGAACCTGAACCGGCTGAACAACCAGCACCTGGCGTTCAGTGCTGGTCTGCATTTTTGCATTGGCGCCCAACTCGCTCGGTTAGAAGGTCAAATTGCGATCCAGAATCTGGTGCAGCGCTTTCCGGAGATGAAGCTGACCGGCCGGCAACCGGAGTGGGCTTCAACATTTGGATTCAGGGGACTGAAAAATCTTCAGGTAATTCTCTGAAAACATCGCGCGAGCTGCTGGGTCGACTGCGGCACGCGACTGCCGTACCCACGACCAGAGGCAACGCGATAGCTATCGTGCTTTTTGTGTTACCCCAACCAGTCGTGCGGCGGGCCTTAGCGACCGTGATTCTCATGATCTGACACTGATGCTACCGGACTCGTTGTCCGTTGGTTCTCCGTCAAGGCGAGCACGGCAAAGGCAGTCGCCGCGTCGCTCATGAATCGCCCTGTGTCGGACGACACGTGTCGTCGCTTGTTTACAGAGGAAGCAGGCCAAGAACCCTCCGCCGCATTCTGATGGCTCATCAGCCAAGAGATTCCACGCTTAAGTTGGGCATTGTCGCGGGGTACGCCCGTCTCTTGCAGAACGAAAGTAATAAGGCCGGTGGCGACGCCGTCACTGTTCCCGTCCATGGGTGTTCCATCTTCTCGAAGCCACATATTCACCAACGAGCGAAGACTCCAACCCTTCCAGTTCCAAGCGATTGAAGCCAATCTCCATCCTCCATCGGCCTGTTGTTTGCTCAAGATTTCTTTAATGATAGCTTGCTGTTGGTCCCGCGGCAGGAGTTCCGGCAATTTGGTCGAAGCCCAAAGAAGGAAAACATGATTGGCGGTGGATTGTGCTGCGCTTTCCCGATTCAGATATTCGCGCAAACGATCGAGATTGCCCTGGATTTCGGGGGTCGATCTGTAATTCCCAGGGGCCGTCCCCACTGCGATAGCGGCCAGTGCCGCTCCATAGTACGCCGAATCGTTCGCTTCCCAAGGTTCCTGGTCGAACTGAAGCCAAAACCATGAGCCCCGCTTGTCTCCTGTAGTCTGCTGTAACGCCCACATGTTGTGGAGCGCGGCTCGGGCGTCGTCACCTAGTTGTCCGTTCTGAGCGTCGTGGCTGGCGAGAATCAGCGCGTTGAGCACCGATTCGGTTCCGCGGGACTCAGCGGTTTTGTGGTCGTATCCCTGGTCGCTGTAGTACGGCCCAACATTCCTCCAAAGCCTTACGCGCTGGGTGACATTATCGATCAATCTGCGTTCAATGACGGTTGGAACTTGTTCGGAGAGGGGGGCGCGCAGGGACGGCCGGGCGAGGGCATAGGGTAAAGCTGTGTGACACGAGATGCAGAAAGTGCCGTGATCACGGGCGGACCCGGACCATTCCATCCACCAGCCCTCCCTGTAGTCCAGGTATGCTGCCGCGGCTGTCGGATCCCAGGAGGTGGAAACCTTGGGTGCGGCGTGCGAGCAAGCCATCATCGCCCCGGCCAGGAGGCACGCCAATAGGCCTCCCGTTCTCCGCACGACAGCTTTCATGGGGATGGTTCCGCAATATCGCTTCAACGATGACCCCACAACACACTAACCATTTGCAATCGGAGGACTCAGCCGAAACAGCAGTACTAGGGCGGGGTCGAGTTCGCCTAAACGTTCCCCGCAAACCCAAGCCGCAGACAATGGTAACCGAAGGATATCATCCGCTGAAGCGCCTGCCTTATAACCAGGACGAACCAAGCTGATCTTCCGATGGAATCCTTGCCGGCAGCCTTCCACATGGAGCATAGCAATCGCATGCGTTCTCGGTGAGTCACTCGAATTTTCAGTCCCTTCGACGCGATAATGTCATACGCCCTTTGCTCCAGATAGACGGACCGAATATCCTTCCGGAGGCATCCCATCAAAGAGAGTGGGATGACATGTTCGACGACTGCACCGGGGATGAAGAGGGGGAGTTCCCCAACCTCCATCAAATTGGCTAACAAGAGAGTGTCCTCGGCCCTAAGCGCAACTGGATCGAACACGTCGCTTTCGATGCCCAACCGAGCGCGTCGAATGGCGAATCCAGCCGTGTTCAAGTACCGAATGCGAGCATCTGGCTGAAGCATGAGGCTTTGAAAGGTTGTGAGCCTAAGATCTTCTGCCCTGCCAACGAGGCTGGCGGAATTCCCCACGAGTCGAAGCTGGAAACAATCGTGCTGGGGTGAGCGGGAGATTGCTGAATTCAGGGCTGCTAAACAGTTTTTCTCGACTTTGCAGTCGGCATCCACAAATAGCAGTACCGCCCCTTTGGACATCCGAATGCCCCGATTTCTGGCACTTGGAATACCCCCGTGAGGTTGTCGGACTAGTGTCAACGGATAACAATACGCCGAAGGGCTAATCTCTTCTCGGGCAATTTCCGTGCTTCCGTCGTCCACAACGATGACTTCGAAAGATGGCGCATCGGTTTGTCGCGCCAAGGACTGCAGGCATTCCCCAAGCGGTACCCAATCGTTGTAAACGGGTACGACAATACTGAACAGCGGGGTCGCGCTTGGGTTCTGTTCGTACTCACTCATAGGCTGTTAAGCTGCAGCTCAGACGGTCTTACCTAAGTAGAATTTCACAAACCAACGGGAACTCAAAGTTCGTTCATGGGTACTTTAGTTTCGGTTCGCAGTCGGTGGTTCTCGACTCGAGGCGTTTCTCGAGCCCGCGCACAATTGCACCCGAAGCTTCACCTGTAGCTCATACAGTTCTGCGCGATCCGGTACCAGTTCCGGATGATTTAGCCACTAATTTGCTAAACGTGGAGCTGAGCGCCCGGATTCTGGACCGATCGTTGTGGATAATTGGCCGGTGTTGTCCCCCCGCCGCCCAACCCGCAACCCCAAGTCCCCGGGATTTAGGGTGTTCTATAAGGCGTGCAATTTTAGGGGGAAGGGGCGCCATGAGGTTCGTTGACCCTCACTGGGGGAGGGCGTAAAGTGTAGAGCTCAAAATCGAAACCTTGCCAGTTTGAATGCATGCTTGGGCAGAAGAGCGCAGATATGGAAGGCAAGTACACTCGCATACCGTCCGGCCCTCAAGAGGACTATAAAGCCACCGACGACCTCCTGGATTGGATGAGTCGCCAGTTCAGAGTCTACGGTGACATCTACAAGGCCCGCGTGTATGGGTCCAGCGTATATGCGATCCGGGACGTCGAGTTTGCGCACCATGTGCTCGTCGAGAACTGGCAGAACTACGTGAAAGGTCAGCTCATCAAACGCGTTGCCCTACTCCTCGGCAATGGCCTCATGGTGAGCAAGGGAGACCTCTGGAAGCGGCAGAGGCGAATGATACAACCGGTGTTTAATCATGAATCAATCGGCCCCTTGACCAAAATGATCACGGCCGTCAATACGGCACTCCTTGGGAGATGGCAACTGGCAGCCCGGAGAAACGAAACCGTCAATGTTACGCGCGACGTCAGCGGCATGGCCCTTGAGGTCATGCTCCGCTTCATTTTCGGCGACGATTACGAGCGGGTCCGCTCCCATTTCGATCTCCTCTCCCAGGAACCAGCGCGCAACATGGAATTTGCATCCTCATTCCGAGCTTTAGGTAAGATCATTCTTGCGGTCATTGAGCGACGACGAAGGGGACCCGCGACTTCCACTGACGCTCTGGGCATGCTCATCCCGGCGCGCGACCCGCAGAGCGGCCAATTAATGCAGGATAGCCAACTCATCGATGAGATCCTCACTCTGATTGTCGCAGGTCACGAGACCACGGCGAGCACTCTGAATTGGACATGGTATCTGATCTCCCAGCACGCCGAAGTCGAACAAGCGCTGTCCAACGAGCTCAAAGCTCTGCCGATATTTTCTGGTTTCGATGATCTGCCCAGGTTTCTCTATACCCGACAAATCATAGAAGAGGCTATGCGTTTATATCCGGCGGGTTGGTTGGTGACCCGTAGAGCGCTGCGCGACGATCGCCTCGGCGAGTATTTGGTTCCGGCCGGAACTGAAATCTACATTCCACCCTATTTCATCCAGCGGCATCCCGATTTGTGGGAGGAGCCCGACCGCTTCAACCCAGATCGCTTTCGTCCTGAGAATTCAAGACGTCGGCATCGACTGGCGACGATCCCTTTTTCTGCAGGCCCGAGAAACTGCATCGGGGCGTCTTTTGCACGTATGGAAATGCAGATTCATCTCATGACAATCGCCAAAGACCTGCGGTTGCGATATGTTCAATCGAGGCCGATTGAGCTCGAAGCCGGAGTGAACCTGCGCAGTAAGTATGACTTCATAATGTACCCAGAGACCAAAATAGTCGGAGACCCCGAAGCGACGGTTTCCGAGTTGCATCCGTAAGACCTGGTGAACGACAGCGGTTGTTCCGAAAGCAACAGCCAGGACGAGTAGCGCGGAGTCCGTGGCAGAAACGCGAAGCAGTCGCTTCCACTGGAACTTGGCCGATAATTCTCCTACGGCTGTAATGTGCTTCTGGGCGCCCACGTCACACCACTGCAGTTTGGTTTTTTCGAGCCCTACAAGGGGATGCGGTTCCTCGCCGTTTTGAAAAAGTGAGCAAATTTGAACAGTTCCTCCATTTGGGGAAACAGTATTCTGCAAACTACTTGGCGCGGCAGTCCCTCGGGGGAGGGAGCGCTTTTTTGGGATGCGGTTGGGTTAAACTGGTGTTACACATTGGGGCTCTCACGACCTGGCGACCGCCTTTTTTCAACGTGTCGCGAAGGTTGTTTCAGGTATCGATCCTACGTAGTCCTCGCAGGGGCATGATGCTGAGCGAATTTTTCAAGTGCCCAAGAAACCCGCAGAATCGGCTGGTGGCTTATCGGGATATTGCTCGTTTCGCTGCTTAGCTTCGTCGGCGCAGCGATTCTCGAGATCATTCCGGTGCTTTGACGGAAGCTACTCAGCCGCTTTGGGTTCTTTTAGCAACGGTCGAGCATGTCGAGTGCCCCGCAACAACCCGAGTGCGCTCACGGCGTTCCTGAGCGCCGCTTCCACGCCCGACGCCGGGTACAATCGCTCGCTTACGTCAACGTTGGCAGCAGTCGCGGTGTGGTGTTCGATATCAGTGAAGGCGGGTTGGGTGTACACAAAGCTGCCTCTGAGATCGAAGCATGTTCCTCCACTGTGGCTTTCCATGTACCCGGCTCCCAAGACACGGTGGAAATAAGAGGACAGATTGCGTGGCTGAGTGAATCGAAGAAGGAAGCGGGCATCAGATTTCTTGATCCACCCGAAACCGTTCGCAGCAGAGTACAAGAGTGGATTTCGCTGATCAATCCAGCAGAAGCAGGCCTGCATCTCTATGTGGGGGAATCTGCCGCAACGAGCGTTTACGAACTGAACCCGCTGGATGATCCGCGCTGGGAGACTTTCGTCCGCAACCGTCCTCGAGCTTCAGTCTTCCACAGTACAAACTGGCTCAGAGCCTTACAAATTGCCTATGGGTATTGTCCGGCCGTTGTGACAACATGTCGCCCGCAGGCCGCTCTGACCAATGGTCTCGTTTTTTGCCGCGTTGAGAGTTGGTTGACGGGGCCGCGAATGGTCTCTTTGCCCTTCTCCGATCACTGCGAGCCACTGGGAAACAACTCCGGCGAGTTGGATGACCTGCTCTTTAGTTTGAGACACGATGTCGACACAGGCAGATGGAAATACCTAGAGGTCCGGCCCCCTTTCTATCAGCCAGGCACTCTGACAGGTTTCGGCAAGAGTCTTACGTATTGTCTTCATCGGCTGGATCTGAGCGGACGAAGCACCCAGGAACTGTTCCACAATTTCCACAGGAGTTGTGTCCAAAGAAAGATTCGACGAGCCGAGCGGGAAAGGTTGAAGTACGAGGAAGGGACATCGGAAATACTGCTCCAACAGTTCTATAAGCTTCTGGTCATCACCCGTCGGCGACTGTTCTTGCCACCACAACCACAGTACTGGTTTCGCGCACTGATTGCCTCATTTGGCGAAGACCTGAAGATCCGAGTTGTGTCTAAGGACGATCGGCCGGTGGCGAGTATCCTGACGATTTCACACAAAAAGACAATGGTTTACAAGTATGGTTGCAGTGATGCACGGTTCAACAGATTGGGCGGAATGGCACTTCTGCTTTGGAACACCATCCAAGAAGCCAAGGACAAGGATCTCGAGGAATTTGACATGGGACGTTCCGACGATGACAAACCCGGCCTCAAATCGTTTAAGGAACACTGGGGAGCGGTCGGAACGACCCTGAATTACTGGAGATATCCCAATCAACCGGTAGGGACTGCAAACGCTTGGCGAGAAAGCATGCTACGACGACTAATTCCAGCAGTTCCAAACTCTGTTCTACGGACGATAGGAATGCTCTTGTATCGGCATATCGGCTGAAAAGCAAATATCTTTATAGTGCGACCGGCGAGCGCCTCGGAAGTGTTGTCGGAAAGGTTCCCCGAATCAGCGTCAACGACGTGAAATACAGAATTGGCTTCGGCTGGCTTCAGGGAGCGTTAAGAGGGGCTTCATCGAGATAACGGCTTAGTACCGCGGCGAGGCTGTCGAAGTGCACCGCGATCATTTTCAAGTGATCGCCAGGTACGGTTTCAACTTCAAACTCCGCCGCCAAATGCGACCACACCGCGACCGGGTCGTCGGGAAAATAAGTGCTGATTCCCGCCTTTACAAACTTGATGGTGCCTGGATAGAACCGAGGTCGATAGCGCCGCCAGGCCAAAGATGCGGCATCCCGCATCCGCTGCATCACCTGGGCCGACGAGATTTCGGAATGGCTTTGTTGCGGCGCGCTTCCGGCATTGTGCTCCGAAGTCTTCGATCCGGTTCTGCCAGAGGATGTTTTGATAAGTGACCATACTCGCCTTTGGGCGAGACGAAGAGACAGGAGCAAACGTTGGAAAGCAGCCAGCTGATCTCGATGAGGGTAAGAATCTAGCAGGGCCAGCAGGGCCACCTTCTCGCCTTCGGCAAGTAGACGTTGAGCAATCTCCAGCGTCACCAAGCCTCCAAGAGAGTATCCGATTAGGTAGTATGGACCGTGCGACTGCAGTCGCTTGATCGCACCTAGATGGAACTGGGCCATCTCCTCGATTGAGCTCGACGGTTCGTCCTTCCCATCAATGCCTCTGGCCTGCATTCCGTAAATTGGACGGGAGGATTGTATCTTCTCCACGAGATGAAAAAGGTCAAACACGGTGCCGCCAAGACCATGTGCAATGGAAATCGGTGGATCTTCGGCGCCAGCTTTCATTAACAGGAGTGGCGGAAGGCGCGGCGGGTCGGGCTGTTGCAGCAGTGCCGCGAGAGTAGCGACCGTCGGAGCTTCATAGATCAGGAGCGGTGGTAGATCGCGGCCGCACCCCTCAGCAATCTCAGCAAATATCCTGTCGGCCAAGGAAGCATTGCCTCCGAGGTCGAAGAAATTGTCGTTCACATGGATTGACGGCCGCTGCAGCACGCGCTGCCAGAGCGGAAGCAAAAACTCGACTGCGGAGCTCTGCGTCATGAATGCGCGAATTCCCAGTAGAGCTCTCTGGCTTTCTTGTAGAAAGGGCCGAACTCAAGCGGACGGCTGCCGATCCGAGTCACGGGAACTACCTTGGAATAGTTTCCGGTCGCGAAAATCTCATTCGCCTTCTCAAAGTCCTGGTAAGTGAGAGTCGTCTCGATCACCTTCACCCCGGCTGAGCGCAACAGTCCAATCACCCTTTGTCGGGTGATGCCTGCCAGAAATGTTCCATTCGGGATTGGCGTCAGCACCACGCTATCCTTGGCCATGAAGACATTGGAAGTGGCGAGTTCGGCGACGTTGCCCAGCATGTCGCACACAATCGCGTTGTCAAAACCCCTGTCGTGCGCTTCAAAGAGCGAGCGCGAATTGTTAGGGTAGAGACAGCCGGCCTTGGCATCGACCGGCATGGTTTCAATCGTCGGCCTGCGATAAGGGGACAAAGTAATGGAGAAGCCTTTCGGGACGCGCATCGGCGCCTCATAGATGGAAAGACACCAGCGCGTCGAGTCGGGATCGTGCGCCTGAACCCACGGCCCTTCTTTTTCCGCCCAGTACATCGGGCGGATGTAAAGTGCCGCGTCTTTATCGAACTTCGCAATTCCTTCCCGCGCCAGCCTTACCCATTCTTCGGCCGCGACCGTCGGCTTAAGAAATAGTTTCTTGGCGGAATCATTCACCCGTTTGCAATGCAGATCGAGATCGGGAGCGACTCCCTCAAACGCGCGAGCGCCGTCGAATACCAGAGAGCAAAGCCACGCGGCATGCGTACGCGGACCCATAATCGGCACATTGCCCTCGTGCCAATGTTCTTCGAAATAAGTCCAGGTCTTGGACCATCCGGTTCCGAGTGCCATATGTTGCCTCCCTTTGTCCCTTCCATCGTAGGGTTCGCCACCAACGCAGAGTCGAAGACTTCCAAGATTTATTTCGTACCGCTGGCATAGCCAAAGATGGCCTGCAACTCAAGGAATTCTTCCAGTCCGGCCTCGCCCCATTCTCGACCATTGCCCGACTGCTTGAAACCGCCAAAGCAACCGGCGAAGTCGATTCTGGCGCCATTGATGTGTACGTTGCCGGCTCGAATTCGCTTGGCTACCCGGTGTGCCCGTTCGATGTCTCCCGCGGTTACAAAGCCCGATAAACCGTAGGGCGTGTCATTGGCTATGCGAACGGCGTCGTCTTCGTTCTCATAAGCGATGATGCAAAGAACAGGCCCGAAGATTTCCTCGCGTGCGATCTTCATCTCATTGCGGACATCGGCGAACACGGTAGGTTTCACGAAGTACCCTTTGTGCATGCCTTCTGGCCGTCCGGGCCCGCCAGCCACCAACGTCGCACCCTCCGCCACGCCCTGCTGGATCAGACGCTGCACTTTGTCGAACTGAGCTCGACCCGCGAGCGGACCGAGGCTCGTCTCATTGCTGGATGGATCCCCAACGATGGTGCTCTCGGCTGCTTGTTTCGCCACAACCGAAGCCTCAGCCATTTTGGAGCGGGGAACAAGCATTCGAGTGGGAGCATTGCAGGATTGTCCGGAATTACGAAAGCATTCCTGCGCGCCGTGCTTGACTGCATTCTCCAGGTCGGCGTCATCCAGAATAATGTTGGCAGATTTGCCGCCGAGCTCCTGCGTGACCCTTTTTACCGTAGGGGCGGCGGCTACGGCGACCGTGACGCCGGCTCGCGTGGATCCTGTGAAGGAAACCATAGCCACGTCAGGATGAGAAGCAATCGCCCCACCGACCGTCGGCCCGTCGCCATTGACCAAGTTGAAGACGCCCGGTGGAACGGCCGCTTCATGCAGGATCTGCGCAAAGAGATATGCTGAGAGGGGCGCAATTTCACTGGGTTTAAGGACCATGGTGCATCCCGCCGCCAGCGCGGGCGCTACTTTGCAGATGATCTGGTTCATGGGCCAGTTCCACGGAGTGATCAGTCCACACACGCCAATCGGCTCTTTCCGCATGAGCGTGGAACCCTTGAGCTCTTCAAATTGAAAGTGCTCCAGCACCTTCACGATCTCGAGCAAATGGGCCAGTCCGGCAGGCGCCTGCGCCTTTCGGCAAAGCGCGATCGGAGCTCCCATCTCTAGCGAAATCGTCTCAGCCATTTCACCGATCTTTGACTGGTAGACATCGATGATCCGGCGTAGAAGCTCCAGCCGTTCCTTCGGACTCGTTTCGGAATAGGTTTCGAAGGCGCGTTTGGCCGCAGCCGCGGCGCGGTCTACATCCACGGCGCTGCCGAGCGAGATAACCGCGACCGGCTCTTCGTTGGAGGGGTTGATGACTGTGAACTCGTGGGTTACTGCAGGATCGACCCATTTCCCATCGATATAAAATTGCCGGCAGGTCTTCATTGGTCTCTCTGTCTGGTCGAGGGCGAACTACTCCGGTTCGCCTCGGTGTTCGTTTGCAGACTCCCCCTAACCAAAAGATATCATCCTTTGAAACGCCAGCCGTGCCACGACAAGACGGAATGAGGGTGGTCGATTCGGTTCACAATCAATTGTAGGAGGTTACGCAGCGAGGGCACCCAGGTTCGCCGGGAGGAGGGAGATTGTCCCACGGGACATTGAAAGTTCTCTTACGGTTACTTTGGTTTTCAGTTCCCGACCTTCCACGGCCTCTCGGAGCTGTTCCTCGAACCGATGGGCTCGTATGATCGAGGTGCGTGACGCAGATCGGGTCTGAAATGGTTTCCTTTGAATCCACAAAATCAGGGTGCGCCGTGAGTCCGAAGCACGCGCCGACGATACCTGAGATCCTCGCTCCGATTTGGCAACGGGTCCTGCAACGTTCATGCATCGGGATCGACGATAATTTCTTTGACCTCGGAGGCAATCTTTCTTCGGCGGACACTTTGTTCGCCGAGATTGCGCGAGAGTGTGGGCGCGAACTACCAAGTGCAACCATCTACCACGCTCCGACGATCGCGGCGTTGGCTTCTGTGCTGGAACAGCCGACGCTTCCGCAGTTCTCGCCCTTCTTCCAGCTGAAGGCAGGAAACGAGAAACCGCCGATTCTGATTGCGCATGGCCTTGGTGGTCACTCCGATTTTTTCCAACTTGCAAAGCACATTCACACTGGTCATTCGATATACGGAATTCAGGCTAAAGGTGTTGACGGGATGGAGGAGCCGCTGGATCGCATTGAGGATATGGCCCGATTCTATGTCGACGAACTGGAGAAGCTGCAGCCAAAGGGCCCTTACATTCTGATCGGTTATTCATTCGGAGGTCTGGTGACGCTGGAGATGGCGCAGCGCCTGTCCAAGGGCGGAGAAAATGTCGCCCTGCTGGTTCTGGTAGACGCTTACCCCGATCCCCACTTTCTCTCAAAGGGGCAGCGGCTTTGGCTCATTGCGCGGCGTGTAAGGAGACATATTTCCGAAATGAGGCAAATGCCGGGCCGTGAATCAGTCTCATACTTCGTTCGTGGGCTTGAACACCGATTGGGGATCACCCTAATACCCGACCGTGGCAGTCCCCTTCCGAAAAAGTCCCACCTATCGTTGGAGCGGACAATGTTGCACGTCAAGGAGAGGGCTTACGTGGCTCTGAGGCATTATCGGCCCAGGTTTTATGGGGGCAAAATAAAATTTATAGGAGCCGAGAACAATTCCTACTTTCCCAGCAATCCGATTTCAGTTTGGAGCAAACTGGCAGATGAACTCGCAGTTGAGATCGTCCCGGGAGGCCATTTGGACATTGTCACGACACGCTTCGAGGGTCTTGCCGATGTGCTTACGCGATATGTGAGCGAAGTGGGCCGGCGCGAATAGAGGGCTCGTCGATTGCCGAAATATCACCGATTTCTCAAGTACTCAAGAATAATCGCAACGATCCGGGATGCGGCTTTGCCGTCCCAGAGTGGAAGACGTTTAGACGGTGGTGCGGGCTTGTGGAGGATAGCGTGACCGGCGGCGAAATGCGTTCCGGGTCCACTCCTATTACCTGATTTGTGCCGTGCTCGACCCGTTGCAGGCCGTTCCGTGTTATCGCGCAGCGTAAGACACGGTACGCCCAGGACCGTGGCTTCCTCCTGTACTCCACCCGAATCTGTCAGCACGATACGCGCGCAGTCGTTGAGCGATAGAAAATCCAGATAACCCAGCGGATCAAGCGGCACAATTCCAATGCGCTCTCCACGGACAACATCCGCAAGGTACTGCTTCAAACCGAAGCTTTCGATATTCTTGCGAGTTCGAGGATGAATGGGGAAAAAGACCGGCAGAGCACTCGCCAGAGACTTCACGGCCGCTAGAATTCCTTGCAACGTTTTGGGATCATCCACGTTAGAATTCGACATGACCATGCCCGAAGAAATTAGCAGGAAGCTCACGGATGCAATCTGCACCCTGCTTTTCGTAAGCGAAGAAAGCGGCGTTCACAACCTAAAAGACAAAGGCAAATCTTTCTTGTCGGCAACGTCATGATCGACTCCCTGCTCCGGCACCGCGAGTTGGCCAAGAGATCGCCGACTCTCGACAAGCTTGGCGTGCGTAAAAATCACTCAGGATGCACTCCCTACGGAGTACTCACTCTACATCGGCTGCGCAAGCCCGCTTCGATGGGGGCTACATTCATCCTCAGCTTTACCTTGCTGTAAGGGCCGCGGCGATGGTCGAGTTCACATCCCCCACGACCAGGATCATTTGTGGCCTGTAGTCAAGCAGAACTGGTTCGATGCGCTTCATAATTTCCGCAGTCTGCACTGCGTGGCTGCCGGAACCAGCTTCGAGATTCACATCCGATTTTCGGCAGGCCTAAGTCCGAGAAGAAACTGCCGGAGAGAAGGTCGTCGTAGTGCTGTCGAGGTGCACCAGGCAGTGTTCGATGTCGTGAAAGTTCTTCAGTTCTTCGACGATGGGAGCGATTTTCATGAAGGTTGGCCGTGCCCCAACTACGCTCAGAAGCCTAATCATCGGGAATCTCCGGCTGTCATTCGGCTGAGGACCATTGGCAGTAAAGGAGATTGGCTGAAGTCCATGATGGAGAAGTACTAAACTGCAAGTACCAGGAGGTTTCATCAAGTAACGGAGCAGAGCATTTTTTGGGGCACTTCCGAATCGCTCCGCACATTTGAAAAGGCTTATCCCGGAATCGAGAAGTTGTTGCAATGTTGGTTGTGAGTTCCGAACCCAGTCCGAGTGACATTTGTCACACTACGATGGTTTTTCGTCACAGACTTTTCGTCTGGAATCTTGGATAATACAAACGTCGAGCATTGGCGCGAAATCGTTCGTTTGCCACCCCCCGCTTGACGCTCCCCGTTAACAACCCAAGAACGTTCGGTAGCACTCGTAACGAGGTGGGCGATTGCGGAAATATTATCGATTTATCGACGGCCTGCGGAAGTTTGCGAAATCCCGGATGGAGCCCGAGGAGGCGATCGCCTTAGCACGATCTCTGCTCCAGAAGAGAATCGCCGCGCGCGAAGGGAACTTCCTAAGCCTTGCTGAGCGGAGCATTTTTCAGCATTCGCGCAGCCCGTACTTGCCCTTGCTTGCTGCCCGGCGAATCACTTTCAGCGATTTGAAGTCCTGGGTCTCAAGAGATGGTCTGGAGGCGAGCCTGCGCACCTTGGAACGCGAAGGGGTCTACTTCACTGTGGACGAGTTCAAGGGGAAGGTGCCGGTTCGACGCAAAGGGGTCGATTTTGTCTGCGACGAAGGGATGTTCGATAACCCTTATCTGTCGTTCGTATACGAGGTGAGGAGCGGCGCGACTCGAAGTGCGGGTACGAGGATCCGGATCGACTTTGATTACCTGCATCAAAGGTCGCTCTACGATGCGTTCTTGCTTGATCTCCACGGGTGCCTCACGGCCCCAATTGCAAATTGGTTTCCGGTGTTTCCGGGAGCGCCTGGAATCAACTCCAGTCTGAGATTCGCGCATATCGGGAACCCAGTCAGGCAGTGGTTTTCGCAGGTTGCGGAAGATCAGGTCCGAGTTAACTGGGAAAAAAGATGGGGTACAAAAACAATTTTTGCGGTTCATCGCCTCTTTGGTTGCCCGCTGGCAGAGCCACAATACGCCGGGCTTAACGATGCTCACCGGATCGCTGAATGGGCTTCCGGGGCTCTCGCTGAACACTCGAACTGCATCATCTACACATTTGCAGCTTCGGCGGTAAGAGTGTGTATTGCTGCAGCCGAGGCCAACCTGACTCTTAAAGGTGCGAAGTTCCTAGTAACGGGCGAGCCTCTCACACCGCACAAGAAGAGAGAAATCGAATCAACGGGGGCCGCTGCGATTCCAGTCTACGGAATATCGGAAGCCGGCGTGATCGCCGCGGGTTGCGATCAAGCCCATTCGCAAAGTGATCATTGTCACCTCTACAAAGACACCACTGCGATCATCTCTCACCAGCAGGTGGTTCCGAACTTCGATTTGTGCCTGGACTCCTACCTCTTCACCACCCTCCTCTATGAATCGCCCAAATTACTTCTGAATGTCGGCATGGGCGATTTTGGCGATCTTGATTCGGATGGTTGTAATTGCGGCTTTGGACGTCTCGGCTTCGACACCTGCCTCAGCAACATCCGCAGCTATGAAAAGCTGACCGGCGAAGGAGTGACCTTCGTGGACACGGACTTCGTGCGAATCATCGAGAAGGAGCTGCCCGAGACCTTCGGCGGGAAAAGTACAGACTACCAGTTGATCGAAGAGGAAGACTCGAAGGGATTCACCCACCTCCACTTGTTGGTCAGCCCTCGCGTGGGAGAGGTGAACGAAGGCGAGGTTCTGGAGAAGTTCATGACGCTGCTCAAGCGCGGGGAAGCCAGTCCAGAATCGTGGGCGCAATCTGGAACCGAGATGTGGCGCCAGTCTGGCATGGTGCGAGTCAGGCGCGATTTTCCAATCTGCACATCGAGTGGCAAAATCCTGCCCTTTCAGTTAGGGAAACGAACCAATCAACATAACGAGTATGCGACCAAGTGAAAGGAACATTATGGGATTTCCAGCACAAAGACTGAGAAGACTCCGGCAGAGCGAGGCAATTCGGGGGCTCGTTCGCGAAAATACTCTTTCCGCTCGTAACTTCATTTTGCCCCTCTTTGCTGTTCCCGGAAGCAAGATCAGACGCGAGATCGGATCACTGCCAGGCAACTACCATTTGTCGATCGACTGCTTGGTAGAGGAGGCCATCACGGCCCGCGATTTAGGCATTCCTGCGGTTCTCCTGTTCGGCGTGCCCGAAGCGAAAGACGAACAGGCGTCAGGCGCATATGCTGAGCACGGAATCGTTCAGGAAGCGGTGCGGGCGCTGAAGACTACCGTCCCCGAGATCCTTGTCATTACCGACGTCTGCCCATGCGAGTACACGCTGAATGGGCACTGCGGGATCATTCGCAATGGCTACCTGGACAATGATGCCTCGCTGGAGTTGATCACAAAAATAACGGTCTCCCATGCCGAAGCCGGGAGTGACATGGTCGCACCTGCTTCCATGCTGGACGGGCAGATTCAGGCAATGAGGCAAGCACTCGATTTGCATGGATTCCAAAACCTGCCAATTATGGCGTATTCCGCAAAATTTGCTTCAAAGCTCTATGACCCGTTCTTTAAGGAAGGGACTCACTCCACCCTTTCTTTCGGAGATAAGAGAACTCACCAGATGGATTGTTCCAATTCTGACGAGGCCATGCGCGAGATCGCCCTGGACATCGAGGAAGGGGCAGATATCGTGATGGTCAAACCGGCGCTCTTCTATCTCGACGTCGTCTATCGCGCCAAACAGGAATTCAAAATGCCGCTTGCCGTATATGACGTGAGTGGGGAGTACGCGATGATCGATGCGGCGGCCCGGCTCGGGCGTCTGGACCGAGACGCGATCATGATGGAAGCACTGACCTGCATGAAGCGTGCGGGAGCCGACATCATCATCACTTATTTCGCGAAACGGGCGGCTGAGCTGATCCACCGCAACGAGCGCTCTGGCGATACCCATTCTGGGCGCGACATTCTCGTGGAAGAGTGGGCGATATAACAGTGCAAGGTACTCTCTCGAAAAATGAGCTCTTCCCCGATGCTGCCTCGCTTTCGCCTTCGCGCGGACTCAACGAGGAATCGAGAGGTCTGCGCCGTTTCATTCAAGTTCTCGACGACGCTGGCCTTCTGGTGCGCGTCAGGGAAGAAATCGATTGGAGATTCGTGATCGGGAGAAAGACGCGAGAGAGCCGAACACCCCTGCTCTTCGAGAATGTCAAAGGTTATCCTGATCGACGCGTGTTCACTAACGGGCTGTGTGATACCACCTCGATCGGGCTTGCTCTGGGTCTGGAGCTCGGGACTACACGCAAGACTCTCATAAAAGAAGCCAGGCGGAGAGTGCTCAAACCAGTGAAGCCGAGACTCGTCGAGACTGGCCCAGTGCTCCAGAACATTGTTCGGGCGAGCGAGGTCAACCTGCTGACATTGCCTGTGCCGCAGTGGAGCAACCACGATGGCGGCCGATACATTGGAACCTGGCACATCAATGTGACCAAAGATCCGGAGACAGGCTCCAGGAACGTAGGCGTGTATCGAATGCAACTGTTAGGTCCGAGGCAGGCGACCGTGAGTGCTTCTCCAAGAAGCCACCTGTCTCAGCATTTTGCCAAAGCCGAAAAAGAAGGTCGACCCTTGCCGATGGCGGTCGCCATCGGTGCCAGCGAGGCAGTGGTCATGGCCGCCGCCGCCGCATACCCTGATGGAATGGATGAATTCGACTTAGCCGGAGGTCTGCAACAGGAGGCTGTTCAACTCATTCCATGCCAGACAGTAAACCTCGAGGTTCCCGCACACTCCGAGATTGTAATCGAAGGGTTGATTCAGCCTGGCGGCCGAGTCCAAGACGGACCCTACTTCGATTACACCGGAAAACCGAACACGAATCCCGACGCCTTCTTGTTCGAAGCCACACAGCTGATGTTTCGAAACAATCCGATTTTTCGCGGGACCTCAATCGGAGTGGCAGGGGCCGAGGATCATCAACTTTTCGCCTTCCTCGCTGAACTTAACCTCGTGGACTTTCACGGCTCTCGGGTCAAACAACTGGTTCAGGGGCTTCTGCTGAAACAGAAGCTATTTCGAGCATTTCAATGCGTAGGCAAAATGGGAGCTTTGGTTCGTCGGCGGAGTCAGCCGCCCACTCTCGCACCCCGTTTCGGGTCTAAAGTGGAATGACATCTCCACCCCGACCCGCCGGATCTTGCGATATGGAAGCAGGGAGGGAACCGCCAATCTTTACGCACCGGGTGGAAGGCCGGCGAGGTCGGTTCGGACAATAGCCTCGATGAAGGCAGATGCGACAAGTTGGCCTACGGGCCAGCATGAGGATGAAAAGCGCAAGCACACCATAGAAGGCGGCCAGGCAATATTCAAGCTGGGGGAGTGGGAACATTGTACGATCCTTGAGATCGTCAGTATCCTCCGCTCGGGAGGGCAGATCAGTGACGGGTGTCACTTAAGGGTGTGAGCTTGGCGTCGGGCCAAGCACTCGGGCTTGGTGTGTCCGAGTTGCGCCCAGCAACGTAAATTCGCGGTCTTCGGAAATGCACGGCCAAGCCTGAACGTCCTCAAACCACTTCTTCGGGATGCGCGTCCCGTTTGTCCATCCCAAGGTTCCCCGCGGTCTCAGCGACACCCTAGGCGAAAGGAAGGCGCAGGGTAGGCTTTTCGTGGAGAGCGTGCCTACCGATTTCAGGCACCTGCCGCATCGCCGTATATAAAAGCTAATGACCTGCCTCACCACTATGCTGGGAGCCCCGAAATGAAGGATTTACGCTTGTTGTCCGTTGAGATTTTAAGCGGGGTGCAGGCTTCGAATGAACGTCACTCGCTTTGGGTCCAAAGTAGTTCGGTCCAGAAATTGACAACCGGGTGTAGAATTTCGGCTGCTCGCAAATGCACCTATTTCGGTGCACTTGTTCTGTCAACTCGAGAAACCAGGAGGATCGCATGATGAACCGATCTACTCGGCTGCATTTAATTGGAAAGATCACCTATTACGCAGGATGGATCGCGATCTTCTGTGCTGGGCTCGTGCATCTGAACATCGCCAAGGCGCTATTCATGGCGATGAGCCTGACGAAGCGGAATCTGTTCGAAGTGAGTGTAGTGTGCTTCGTCATCTGTATGGCGTCCGAGGTTCGCGTCCTCGCCTCGTCCGAAAAAGAGCTCCCCGGTTTGGTAAAGGGGCAAGTGGCTGCATAGGGAGACAATGGTGACAATTTGCGACGTCGCCGCGCCTCTTGGCCGAGCATGAGCTTCGGTTTGTTCTTGTTCAACTTGCCCAGCTAGCGGCCCAAGCTAGGTGTGCGGGAATCGGGGCACTGCCCAATCGATAGAAAAATTTCCTCATATCAATCACCCTCTACCTCTCGGTTTAAAATCCTGAATTGCCGCCAAGCCGACTCGCTTCTTTTCTGGTTTTGTGCCTGATCCAACGGGTAAGGAGGTCTACGGTCGAATGGCTAGTGTGGCCATCGCAGCTGATCGTTCTCTCTTGATCTCAGATGAAGGTGCAAGAATCATCTGGCGAGTCTCGTACAAGGATCGCTCAAGCCCGACGCAACAAAACTTCAGACTGCGTCCCCGGGGGATAAGAATTCTTGAGCGGAGATGTGCGATCGCATGGCCAGCGGCGCAAAGTGTAGCGTGCTCGCATCGCCCATTCCGCCGCTGCTGTTGATTCCGTGAGATGCTCCTCAGGGATGGCCGCTTGGACCGGTGCGGCCTGGCATTTGCAAAGCTCGGTGTTGGCCTTCCGCCGTGATCTGCTGTGACCCTCCGAAATCTACTCGCATGCCGCCCAAGAGTCGAGACTCAGTTCGTACACCACCAACCCTGATACCAAAAGAGTTGGTGCTGTCGCGTTGCTGTGTTGCTCTATGGCTAAGGGGTTTCGAGCGTCTCATGCGGCGGTCTTTCTCAGGGTGGGAAGTCTGGGACTGGTTTTTCTTGGCCTTGTAGCTCTGATTGGTTGCCAGGGGTTTAGTTCCGGTAAGCCCGCGGATCAACAGCAGCAATCTGGCGTTTTGGTTCTAGGCACCGCTAGCCTTGAGTTTGGCACCGTCACGGAAGGCACGAGCAAAACACTTACCGCAACAGTCTCCAATGCCGGAACCGCTTCCGTTACGATCAGCAGCGTCGCGATCTCCAGCCAATATTTCTCCCTGAGTGGACCCAGTCTTCCGATCACGATCGCAGCTGGCCAAAATTCTACGATAAGCCTTGTATTTACGCCCAACGCCGCGGGAGCTTTCAGCGCCACGGTTTCTGTCACTAGCAATGCGTCGAACGTCTCGACCACGCTGTCGCTTTCGGGAACCGGTGTGGCGAATGGTCAACTCGCTGTAAATCCCACCAGCCAGAGTTTCGGCAGCGTAGCTATGGGGAGTCAGTTCAACCAGACAGTCACCCTGACTAACAACGGCGCTTCGACAGTCAGCATTTCGCAGGTCTCGGCAACCGGGTCCGGATTCAAGCTGAGCGGGGTCACCACACCAATCGCGTTGAATACTTCACAAAGCACGACTTTCACAGTCGCGTTTGCACCTCAATCGATCGCAGCCGCCAGCGGCAGTGTGATGATCATGTCGAATGCGTCCAATCCAGCGCTGACCATTCCTCTGTCCGGTACCGGGGTTGCGGCGGGAGCGCTGGGATCAAGTCCCACGAGTCTCGCCTTCGGCAGCCTGCAGGTGGGTAACAATCAGGCTTTGTCAGGGATCGTGACCAATGCCGGCGGATCGAGCGTCACCATTTCGCAGGCGGGAATCAGCGGGACGGGTTTCACCTTGAGCGGGATGACCACGCCGGTGACGCTCGGAGCGGGACAAAGCGCGAGCTTCGGTGTGAGCTTCACCCCGCAGTCAGCCGGGAGTGCCAGCGGCAATGTGATGATCACGTCGAATGCGTCCAATCCAACGCTGACCATTCCTCTGTCCGGCTCCGGAACGGCAGCGGTGGGACAGTTGACGGTCACTCCATCGACCTTGGTGGCCGGCAGTGTGGTGGTGGGAACGAGCGGAACAGCCTCCGGGAGCCTCAATGCCAGCGGAGCAAGTGTAACAGTCACAGCCGCCAGCACGAACAATTCTCAATTTAACGTTGGCGGCTTGGCGCTGCCGATTACGATTCCGGCGGGACAGAGTGCGCCATTTACGGTGACCTTCAGTCCGCTGGTGAATGGAGCGGCTAGTGGCGCGCTGACATTCACCAGCAATGCCCAGTCGTCGACAGCGACGGAAACCCTCACTGGTACGGGCACTCCAGCGCCGACACACACCGTCAACTTGTCGTGGAGCGCGAGCTCTTCACCGGACATCTTGGGTTACAACATTTATCGTGCGGTCTATGTGAGTTCCTGCGGTTCTTACTCGAAGATCAATGGATCTACGCTGGACACGGTTGCGACATATTCAGACACTTCAGTCACGGACGGCACGAACTATTGCTATGCAACGACCGCGGTGAATTCGAGCAATGAGGAGAGCGGCTACTCGAATATCGTTCCCGATGTTCAGATTCCCGTTCCGTAATAGTTAGACACGGGCGCGCAACCGTCTTCCATGTTGTTCAGCGATGAAAGAGTGCATGGCATTGTGTGCAGAGAGTGATCAAATTCTCTTTGGAGTCGTGTCCCGACTGGCAGCGGAATTCTTTGTGGTGGACTTTCAGGTTCGAAATCGTTCCGAGCGACGCCACCAGCCATCAGGACGCAGAAACCTGCCGTGGCAAAAGCGAAAGTGAAGATGAAGCTACTTCCCGAGAGATAGTTCAGAGAAATTTTAGCTGTGGGCTGACTCCTAACCTCAGGGCAATTCGTACAGCCAATACAACCACAGAATGCAAAGCGACGTGTAAATCGCAATCGGCCACAATTTTGAAATCCCCGGTGCGGGGCAATGTGCCAATGTGTGTGCTTTACCAGACGAATCCCCAAGGTCTTACTACAAAGGGTACAGGTCACGGCCTTTCCGCTCGTCATGACTCTTGCACCACATAGCACACCACCTTTCCAAAGAACCGGGCTCAAGTTGTGTTTGCCATTGTAAACAAAAAGGATGGAAGGATCATGCTAGCATCGATACGAATACCATCCTAAAAAATCGGAGATTCCCGCCATAACAGTGACCAAAAACTCTGTCGCAAATCGCACTGTCGATTCCACGAAAAACAGGATCAAGCAGCGCCAGGCGCGCGTCGGGATCATTGGGCTGGGCTATGTGGGACTGCCCCTGGCCCTGCTGTTTACCGAACAGAAATCTGCCGTCACCGGTTTCGATATCGACCAACGCAGAGTCGAGACTCTGGCGCAGGGCAAGTCTTAGATCTACGGAATTAGCGCGGAAGAAATTCAGGCGGCCCAAGCCCATGGCTTTTCCGCCACCTCCGACTATGCGCACATCGAGGAAATGGACGCCATCGAGTGGCTGCTTTTGCGCCTAATTCAATAGGTCGCCCAGGCGCAGCCTTACAACTTGAGATCCCGGACTCTACAGGTAATTTCATTTGGCATTGAGGGCCGTCGGGGTGCCAGGCGCCGAAGATTATCCTTGAACGGCGGGTTGATTATCCCGAGACGATTAGTCTTTGCTGCTAGAGAATCGTGTGCGATTTGCCTGGAGACTGTTTCTCTTTCTGTTTGAGCCGCTCCTCCAAGGCCCTGGCTAAGACATCAATTTCCTTGCGACATCTTCTGATCTCCAGCACCGCTTGCAGAGACTCATTGATCTTATGGTGCACTTCCCGGATATAGGCTTCGTGCCTGGCGACGATGAGCGACCGGAGAACATCCGGCCCGTCTTCTGGTTCTGTCCGCACTTCACAGAATTCAAGTCCGAAACAAAAGCCCGAGCGATTGCGAACCACACCGGCAATCTGGACTCTGCCCGATGTCTGGAACTCGACCTCCATCAGTTCGCCCGGCTGCAGATTGACCCCACCGTAGAGTTCCATGCCGGCGCGGCTTAATTCACAAACCAATCCGGGCACAACAATCTCGGTGGCCGCGGGTTTGGCCGCGATGACAACAGGTAGATGTACGTGATATCGGGGCCATCGGCGAGTGTTGAGCGGGGTCATCTCGAGGGAATGTCATCCAACACATCTATTTCAGCAAGCCGAAGTGCAGCAGATATGCAGCAGCGGCCACACCGATTGTCAGTAGACCAACCGCTCCTGCCAGCTTGAATCGTCCGGGCCGGGCCTCCTTGAGCTGCCCCGATGCCGTCCGGAGTTTCTCGATCCAATCCTGCTCGAACTTGTTCTGGTTTGACTGCCCCCAGATGAGAGCTCCAAGGCGGCGGTGATCGTCGGACGCCAGAGAAACGAAGCGGAACGGCTGCAACACATTCGTAACCGGGCACAGCATCTCGGCTCCTCCAAGCACCGAGCCCTCGCCCGTCAGAAACATCAACTTGACTCGCGATCCCTGTACCACCGGCGCAGGCAGCGAAAGCAGACCACCGGTCAGAGAAATTACCTGGATGTTAGCCCCGATGCGCTGTCCGTTTGGGAACCGAAGCACAGCGGGAGTATTGCCTTCAAGATGGGCGCGCGGAACACGCCACGGCTCGCGGGTTTGGGGGAGGCTGTTCATAATCAGTCATCAGTATGTAGCGGCAGTGGTTACTAACAGAAGATTACGTAAGTGCCATTCGGGGTCCGGTTACGGGCACGCCGCAAACCGCATTTCTTTCGTCGGTATAATGGCCCGACGTTCATGAAGTGGGTTCGGTCCATCCCCCGGCTATTGGACTCGGAGCGTGGCGCCAATGACCACCTCGCTCCACGCTGGTTCTTCTTGCGGGCAATCGGCGGCATTTATTTTTCCGCGTTCTTTTCCCTGGTTTTTCAGATCCGTGGGCTGATTGGCTCGGACGGGATTCTGCCGACAAGCGAATATCTGCGGGCAGTACTGCATTCGTTGGGCTATAGCCGCGGAATCTGGTTTGCACCAACGTTGCTTTGGCTTTCGAGCTCTTCTCCTGCACCGACTTTGCTGTGCTGGATAGGCATGGGTGCGGCGCTGCTTTTGATCTTGAATGTATGCCCGCGCGGGATGCTGGGGATCTGCTTTGTGTGCTTTCTTTCGTTTGTGAGCGCCGCGCAGGATTTTTCCGGATATCAATCGGACGGGATGTTGCTCGAAGCGGGTTTCATCGCACTTTTCTTTGCCCCCTCCGGGTTCCGTCCCGGCGTCGGGGTGGCGTCGCCGCCATCTCGCGCCAGTCTGTTCCTACTGCAATGGGAATGGTTTCGCATCTACTTCGAGTCCGGCGTCGCCAAGATCGCCGGGGGAGATCCCGAATGGCGCAACTTTACCGCCATGGATGAGTACTATCAAAACGGTCCACTGCCAACCTGGATCGGCTGGTACGTGCAGCATCTGCCGCACTGGTTCCACGCTTCTTCTGTCTTCGCAACACTTGCACTGGAACTGGTTTTGGTCTGGATGTTATTTCTGCCGCGCCGTTGGCGCATCGTCTGCTTCTTTATTGTGACTCCCTGGGAACTGGGCATCATCCTCACGGCCAACTACACATTTCTGAACTATCTGGTTCTGACGCTGGGATTTCTCTTGTTGGACGATCGCTTTTTGCGGCGCCTCTTACCCCACAGATGGAGGAAATCTTTCGTCACAGAATCTGAGCAAAGCCAAGAACAGACTCTTGCCGGCTTTCGTGGGCGCTTCAAAACTCTAAAGCTTTCGCTTACCGGTGTTGTTCTGGCATGGATTTTCTACGCCACGACCGCGCAGTTGATCTGGATGTTCTACCCTCTGCCGCTGCCGACGGCGCCTGTGGAGGCGCTGGAGCCATTTCGTATCGCCAATCGTTACGGCCTTTTCGGCATCATGACGCGAGGCCGGTACGAGATCGAATTCCAGGGCTCGGAGGATGGTCAGAACTGGGTGCCGTACCCGTTCCGCTATAAGCCGCAAGACCCCAGCAAACCGCCCGGGATTTACGCGCCGTATCAGCCGAGGTTCGATTGGAATTTGTGGTTTTCGTCGTTGGGCTCTTGGCAAGACTATTCGATTGTGCCCAGAACCGAAGCCTGCCTGCTGTCCAACGACAAGGCTGTTCTCAGCCTTTTTAAAGCCAATCCTTTTCCAAATAAACCGCCGCAAAAGGTCCGCGCCGTCCTCTGGCAATATTGGTTTACAACAATGTGCGAAAGACGGAGCACAGGTCTTTGGTGGCGCCGGCAATTTATTGAACTCTATGCTCCTACGCTGGAGCGCGAACCGAATGGCACCATCCGTGCCATCGAATGGCCTACGACCGGTCCGCGCGATTGAAGGCTCGCGGTGATCGGGCTCTTCACGCCGTCAGCCGTCCAGTCTGGACAACGCCATCCGCGCTGCATGATAGCCACACATGCCATGCACTCCTCCACCGGGGGGAGTCGATGCGGAGCAAATGTAGATATCGCGCGCGGACGTGCCGTAGTGTCGCCAGGTTGGGCGAAACAAAAACTGATGAATGTCCAGGACGCCGCCAGCAATATCGCCGCCCACAAGGTTCGCGTCCATGCTCTCAAGATCTGCTGGAGAAAAGACACGCCGCGCCAAAATGCACTCGCGAAAGCCGGGAGCGAAACGCTCAATTTGATTCTCCAGTTTCTCCAGCATGTTTACTTTGGAGCCGTTCGGCACATGGCAATAAGCCCAAGCCGTATGTTTGCCCGCTGGAGCTCGCGAGCTATCGAACAGACTGGGTTGGGCCAACAGAACAAACGGACGATCAGAGTGCTGTCCGTCTCGAATCGCTTTTTCCGAGGCAGCGATCTCTTCGAAGCTTCCGCCCAGATGCACGCTAGCCGCCCGCAAACAATCGTTAGCCTTCCAGGGAATGGGTGCATTCAGCGCGTAATCCACTTTGAAAGCACCGGCACCATAACGGTATCTTCCCAGCCGCCGTTTGTATCCGTCAGATAATCTTTGACTGCCAGCCTTGAGAAGCTGGCGAGGCGTCAGGTCACAGAGAGTTAGGTCATAGCTCGGCAATGCCGACAAACTCTCGACCGCCGATGAAGTCTTCACGTTACCCCCGAAGCTCGAGAGAACCCCACATAGGGCATCGGTGATCGACTGCGCGCCACCGCGAGGAAACGGCCAACCTACGGCATGTGCGGGTACCGCCATGAGAATTGCAAAAGCCGCGCTCAGCGGTTCGTCTAGACTGAGGAAAGAATGAGCCGCCAAGCCCGCGAACAAAGCCTGAGTTCGTGGGCTCCGGAATCGGCGAGCAACAGCTTTGGCCGACTGCAGCGCCAGCATTCCAAAACGCGCCATCAGCCATGGATGTCTGGGGATGAATGGAACCGGACGCAGGACCTCTGGTACAAATTCACTCCACCGGTCGACAAACGGACGCATGAGCTTGTCCCACCCTGGTCCGTCGTTCCCGAGACAGTCTCGTGCTTCGCCGAGGCTACGTTCCAACATCACCGCGGTCCCGTCATCCAGAGGATGGGCTAGGGGAGCGGACGAGTGAATCCATTCCAATCCATGGTTGGCCAGAGGCAGCGACGAGAAGAATGGCGAACCTGCGCCGAGCGGATAGATGGCTGAGCCGAAGTCATGCCGAAAGCCTGGCAAGGTCAACTCCAGCGTGCGAGCGGCACCGCCTGGCGTCGACTCTGCTTCAAACACATCTACTGGCATGCCAGCTTGGGCCAGTACGATGGCCGCCGCCAGTCCATTCGGCCCGGCACCGATGACACACGCCTTGCGGCTCATCGTGGAATCACGTAGCGCTGACCTCGGAGATTAGTTGCTACTCCTCTAGCATAGTATTCCCCAAGCGCGTTGTGTATTCCGTTACGAGCGGAAGGTATCTTGTCCTGTTGTATTGATCGTTACTTGTGAAGCTCGCCGATGAATACTCCGTAAGGCTCCAGCGAAAGCTGATCTCCTTTGGCCGCCGATTTTCCAGTGACCAGCAGACCACTAGCTGAGGCAAAGCCGTTCGGCTTAAGTTCGAGGTCTATGTTCTGCGGCGTGTCAGACATATTCAAGGAAACGACTACCGCTTGATCCTTATACACGCGCAAGTACGAAAGCACGTTCGCATTACTTTCGTTGATCGCCTTATAGTCACCGTTGAGCAGCGCGCTGTTCGCGTGACGAAGCTTAAGCACGCTCTTGTAGAACTCCAATATCGAATCCGGCTCTTTCGATTCGTCGGCCACGTTGTGCGTCTTGTAGGTCGGAGGAACCGGCAGCCAAGGAGTGCCCTTCGTGAAGCCGGCATTCTCGCTGTCATCCCATTGCATCGGCGTGCGTTCGCCGTCCCGCCCTTTTTCTTTCGGCCATCCCTTGCGCCCGATCGGATCCTTTACATCCTCCTGACGGGTCGGCGTCGTCGTTTTCATGCCAATCTCTTCTCCGTAATACATGATCGGAGTCCCACGCAAGCTGAGATACAGCGCCGCCATCAGCTTCGCGATCTGATCGTTGTGCTTGCCATCGCCGTAGCGATCATAGGAGCGGACGATGTCATGATTGCTGATCACGAACGTCGGCCAGCCGGACGCGGCATCCACCGCGGCGATCTGTTTGCGGAATTCCGCGGGCGACAGTTTGTTGACCATGGTGAAAAGAAAATCCATGGGCAACTGCAATTCGTTATTGCCCTTGCCGTAGTACTGGTTGAGTTCGGCTACGTCAGCCGTCCAGGTCTCGCCGATCAATACCGCATCATATTCATTCGCCACCTGGCGTAACCCGCGCAACACATCGTGAACCTCGGGTAGCTTCCCGTTGTATTTGTTCTCCTCGAAGGGATCTCCGAAAGCATTCTTGCCAGGCTTCCGAATCGGATTGTCCTTCAAGTTCGGATCTTCAAACAGCGTATCCACGGCATCTAGACGGAAACCCGACACCCCACGCTTGTACCACCAGCGGGTTACATCGAACATGGCATCCTTTACGGCGGGGTTGCGCCAGTTTAGATCCGGCTGCTCCGGATAGAAAAAATGGTAATAGTACTGATCGGTCGTGGGATCGAATTTCCAAGCCGACCCTCCGAACGTCGAGACCCAATTGTTGGGAGGCTGTCCCGGCCCCTTTCCATCTCGCCAGATATACCAATCGCGATAGGGCGAGGTGCGCGACGATTTCGAATCCAGGAACCACTTGTGCTGGTCCGACGTGTGATTCACCACAAAGTCGAGAATGATGTGGATGTCCCGCTTCTTGGCCTCGCTGGCCAGAAAATCAAAGTCTGCCAACGTTCCGTACATGGGGTCGATATTTTCATAATCGGAAACGTCGTAACCGAAATCTACCTGTGGCGATGGGAAGCAGGGAGAAATCCAGATGGCATCCACGCCCAGGTCTTTTAGGTAATCCAGCTTCGCCGCGATCCCCCTCAGATCGCCGACGCCGTCATTGTTGCTGTCGGCAAAGCTGCGAGGATAAATCTCGTAAAAGACCGCGTGTTGCCACCAGGGATGGCCTCCCCCATCCGGAGCACCAGAAGACATCTGCGCATAAGCTGGCAGCCACGGAAGACAAGCAAGAACCCAAAGCGCAACCCATCGTAGGGTTTTCTTCATATGTAGAGCCTCCATCCATCTAAAATCCGAAGTGGTTCTGGCGATTCGCTTAGGAGCGAGAGAGAACCGCACACGATCACTCTCTCTCGTGACCGAAACTCCTAGGACGTGCCAAAACGGATGCGCAGAACATGGTGCACGTAGTCTTCGCCGGGCGCGTTCGGCATCTCGATACGAATTGTGCCTTGCTTGGTAAGATCTCCGTTTTCGACCGAACGGATCTGAGCTTGATTCCAAACTTTCAGCTCGTACGTCCTGCCCGGCAAACCCGAAACTTCAACCGTCCAGACGTTGCGAGCCGAGTTCCATTGTTCAGAAATCACACGCAACCCGCGGCTCGTGCTCCCCAGCGGAGGAAGTTCATTTGCCAATGCTATTCCAAAATCATTTTTCGTGCGGATGACTATGCTAATCGGACCGTCGGCGACGGAGAATCGCATCGACACATGCTGATCCTCATCATGCCGCTGCACATCGAATGGCAGCGGCTTATGATTCATTTCTACCGAGGCAATCTGGGCGCGCAGGCTGACGGCGGGCGAGAATTCAACCCAGCAATCGCCCGTCCCGGTCCGCGTTACATCAAGAGCAATGCCATCAGCAGACTTGCGATACTGAAAATCAACACTCACCTCGCCCACATGAACATTGCGAACGGCAAACGATGTCCAGTCAGCAGGCACATGAGGTGCAAAAGTAATTTGGCGATTCAGCGCATCCCTCCGGAGCCCGAGCAGTCCTTGCAATATTGGACTGACGACCATTGCCGCCGACCAGATTTGATGCGGCGAACTGGTGGAAAGCGGCTGGTAGTAATCCCCCGACAGAACCTCCGTGACGTGGCCGAGCGCCCCATCCAGCGCCAGTTGAGCATTCGCGCGAAGATTCGAATAGGCAGGCAGTGCGCGATGATATCGGTACTCGCCCACCGACGCCCACCCCGTGAACAGCGGCCACACCGATCCGTAGTGATAGCCGGCAGCGTCGTAAAGTTTCGAGCGAGAGGATATGATTCGCATTCCCCAATCCGTCTCCTGATCGGAGTCAGCCAGTCGAGTGATCATTTCTTCGGCACGAGTCGCATCGGGTAAGGCGAACCACATGGGGACCGTAGCCAGCACACTGGGCTCATCCACGCGCTGCTTGTTCTTGTCCAAAGCAAAGGCATAAATATTGTTCGTCGGTGACCAGAAAGCTTGATCGAGCGCCAATTGCCGGTGGTGAAACTCTCCAGCCAGGTCCTTTTCTATGTCATCCTTTCCGACCAAGCCTGCCAGATGAGAGAGTGCACGCAGAGCTTCGGTGCCAAGCGCGCTCTGATAGTACTCGGTCATCACTGGAAGCAGCGGACCACCTTCCACCCAGCCGTGTCCCACGCCGACGTTCTGCGGAAATCCTTGGTCATTGTAGGTAGATCGCAGAAATTGGTAAGCCTTCCAAATCCGATCCCAGCTTTCGCGGGCGAACGCTACATCGCCGCTCTGGGTCACGTAATCATTGGTCGCGATGATAAACAGTGGGGTCGCGTCTGCGGAGGCGTAGGGATAAGGAAAATCTTTGAACCAGGGAACAAAACTCGCACCTTGCGCAATCTCATGCGGAATCTTGCCGTCATCGCGTTGATACTTGCTGATGAACTCGATCGCGGTGCGAGTGGTTGCGAAATCTCCGGACGCATCGAGAGCGAATGAAGTCCACAGCGAGTCGCGACCGAAGAACCAGGCAAATCCCGGACGCTGGCTCGTGCCTGAGGTCCTGTATCCTGCGACCAGTCCCGTGCCTAGGTAAGGGTTGGTCACGAGTCCCTGGATCATGCTGATGCGCGACCAATCGTAGGCCTGCTGCAAGGTGGTATCGGGAAGGGCGAGATTTACAGTGCGAGCAAGATAGCTCTCATAGTAGTCGGAGGAATCGCGCAGCAATTCAGGATAAGACGCTGTCAGATGCTCATATGTTGTCTGCGCTTCGCCGAGTCCCGCAACGGAAGCGGCAATCACCAGCACTTTGGTTGCTTGCCCCTTCTGGGTTGCGCCTAGGCGAAACGAAGTTTCACTCGACGATGAGTAGTTGGTCTCGTAAGCAACCCGGGCTTCGTCCGCTGTAGGGGAGCCCACCAATGCTGCAAACTTCTTCGTTTCTTCGCCGAATACGATGGCGTGACGACCCTCATTCCACTCTTGATACGTTCCGCCGATCGCCGCTGGCCATTCCAGCGCAAAATCACCTACGAACCCGACTTCAATGTCCAGAGGTTGTGCGGTTTCAACATCGAACAAAATCACCGCGCCGGCGTCGTGCACAGGGACGAATAACGTCTCGCGGACGCGAAATGAATCGCCACTGTAGACCAACGTCGCAGACGATGGAGCAACACTTAGCGTGCGGGCGAGACTGTCGGCAGGTAGAGCGCGATTCGATACGTGGAAAGTGAGATGAAAATCGCGAAACAACTTTAGCGGGTACACCCAGGCTTCGAGACGGCCGGATTCGGTGGCGAACAAACCTGCTCGCGTCCCGACTACGGGAAGAAACTCAAAGGTATGAACCGTGCGTGAGAGTCCCAGTTCGGGCACTTGAGCGCTCGCCAACCGTGAAAGAAGGATGATCCATGCAATAAAAACAAACGTTCGCGTCTTGTGACGATCAGCAACAAGATGATCGGTAAGATGATCTAGAGGGATTCGCAATCCAGCGTGACGTGGAGACCGTGCCCCGTCACTCTCGCCCTGTTGCCATGCGGAGCTTGCAAAGTAGGAGTTCACTGAATATAAGAATTAGGGGCGAATTCTAGCACGACCCGAGTTGCGAAGGTACCGACCTCTTGTCTTCTTCACGCCGTGTATTCCTGAAATCTCTCAGCCGATCGGGTCTCGTCCTGTCGCTCGAAAGCATTTTAGGCTTGTCTCGTCCCGCATGGATGCAAGCGGGTACCGTTTCCGGGGAGAAAAATAGTGCGCTGAAGAATTCTGTCGATGACAAGGAACTGGGCGTGAGCTTTCTGAATGTGGCTCGCGAATCCGGCCTTCAGGTGAAGACGTTTTTTGGCGGCGAGCACAAGAACAAATATCTGCTGGAGACGACCGGCTGTGGCGTCGCATTCTACGACTATGATAACGACGGCTGGCTCGATATCTTCCTGGTGAACGGTTGGCGGCTGGAGGGGTTTCCGGCTGGAAGCGAACCTGTCTCTCATCTTTTTCGCAATAATCGTGATGGCACCTTTACCGATGTTACCGCCAAGGCTGGACTCGGGCACTCCGGCTGGGGGCAAGGAGTTTGCGTCGGAGACTATGACAATGATGGCTGGGATGATCTTTTTGTAACCTACTACGGGAAGAATGTTCTCTACCATAACAACGGAGATGGAACTTTCACGGACGTGAGTCCGAAGGCGGGAGTGGTGGGCAAAGGCATGCGCTGGAACACCGGCTGTGCTTTTGTCGATTACGATCGAGACGGACGCCTCGACCTTTTCGTTGCCAACTACATTGACATGGATCTCGCCACCGCACCCGTGCCGGAGTCAGGGCCCTGTCTTTACAAGGGCGTGCTGGTGGCATGCGGGCCGCCGGGCCTGCAGGGTGGAAGAAACATCCTCTACCACAACAACGGCGACGGTACCTTTACGGATGTCTCCGAGGCGGCGGGAATTTTTCGCGCGAGCGGCACCTATGGCTTGGGAGTGCTTACGGCTGATTTTGATAATGACGGCTGGCCTGATATCTACGTGGCTAACGATTCCACCGCCAGCGCGCTCTATCACAACAAAAAGAACGGAACCTTCGAAGACATCGCTATCGAAGCCGGTTGTGCCTTGAGTCCGGACGGCAAGCCGCAAGCCGGCATGGGCGTTTCCGCGGCCGACTACGATCTTGATGGCAACCTCGATCTGCTCAAGACCAACTTCGCCGGCGACACACCTTCTCTTTACCACAACCAGGGCGGAGGCGATTTCGAAGACGCTACTTTCACCGCGGGCTTGGGAGCGCACACCCAATTTCTCGGCTGGGGTTGCGGCTTTTTCGACTTCGACAACGATGGCTGGCCTGACATTCTCATCTGCAACGGGCACGTTTATCCCGAGGTCGAGCAGCTAAAGACCGAGGCCGGTTATCCTCAGCGGAAGTTGCTTTATCGCAACTTGCATAATGGTCATTTTGCCGACATTTCCCTACAGGCTGGACCTGGAATTTCCGACCCCGCACCGTGCCGCGGTTGTGCTTTCGGCGACTTCGACAATGACGGGGACATCGATGTCGTAGTCAATACGGTGAACGACTATCCGCAGCTCTTGCGTTGCGATTCCAGGCTGGATAACAACTGGATCAAGATTCGCGCCATCGGAACGAAGTCGAACCGCAGCGGCATTGGAGCGCGGCTTACTTGCGTCACGCATCCTGCAGGAGAAGGAAAGCCTCACCAACAGATTGACGAAGTGCGCAGCGGTGGAAGTTACATTTCGCAGAACGATTTGCGTATTCATTTCGGCTTGGGGAAAGCGGACAAAGTGGATGTTCTGGAAATCCGGTGGCCCAGCGGCCTAATGGATACGCTAAAGGATGTGAAGGCAAACCAGTTGATCTTCGTGAAGGAAGGCCAAGGAATCAGCCGCACAATGCAGTTCGACAAGAAGCCAAAGCCAAAACGATAGGCGCGGTTTCCGCTTTTGTGCTTTCCCGTGCGACTGCCAACTACGATGCATCTCTCTCGATTTTCTTTCGGCCTTGTGGCTGTCGCCATGGTTTGGGGAATCGCAGCGGCGGCGCAGACCCCTGCAAGCACTGGCAGTGCCGCGGCAGACCAAAGCGGCCGTACTGCGATGCAGAGAGGAGACTTGAAAGCAGCTCGCACCGCCTTCGAGAGGGCAGTGCGACTCAATCCGCAGAGTGCTGACGCGCAGAACATGCTCGGCCAGGTTTTGCTCGAGCAAGGGGATGTCGACACCGCTATCGTCCATTTCCGCACGCTGGTGCGACTTCGTCCGAAATTGGCCATTGCTCATGCTTACCTCGGTCAGGCTCTGCAAGCCAAGGGCCTGTTGGATGAGGCAACTAGCGAGTTCCGTTCGGCGGTTGATATAGCGCCGCAACAATGGCAGGCTCGTGAAGCGCTTGGGCGCGCGCTCAGTTTGCAACAGAAGACTGACGATGCGATCGTGGAGTTTAAGGAGGCAACGCGGTTGGCGCCGCAGCAGGCTGAATTGCACGACGAACTCGGCTCTCTATTGGCCCAGCAATCACGACTCGAAGGAGCAGAGAAAGAATTTCGAGACGCATTAGAGATAAATCCGGGGTTCGAGCCAGCCTACTTCCACCTCGGCGTGACCCTTTCCAACGAAGGCCAGCAACGGAAAGCGCAAACAGAGCTGCAGCGCGCGCTGAAGCTCGATCCCCGGGACGCGATGGCCTGGTATTACCTCGGCACGACCCTCGAGGCGGAGGCCAATCCCGACGAGGCCCTGCGGTCCTTCGAGCAAGTGGTCAAGCTGAGACCGGATTACGCCCCTGTGCAGCGCAGCTTTGGTCTTTTGCTGCAGCGACACGGCGATCCCGATCGCGCTATCGCTGCGTTCGCCAAGGTCGCGGAACTCACGCCATCGGACCCTGAAGCTCACAACAATTTAGCTTTGGCTCTGCTCCAACGCGGGGAAGCCGACGCTGCCATCAAGGAATTTCAGGAAGCCATCAGGCTTCGGCCCGACGATGCCGGCTTTCAAGGCAACCTGGGAACGGCGTATTTGCAGAAGACGGATTTCGATGCCGCTGTGGCGCAGTTCCACGTTGCCCTCAAGATCGAACCGGGACGAGCCAGCCTGCATCACGACCTTGCCTTGGCTCTTAAGCTGAAAGACGACTTGCCCGACGCCATCGCTGAATGGAAGGAAGCCATCCGCTTCGACCCGCAGCTGGCGGACGCGCACTACAGTTTGGGAGTTACCCTGTGGCAGTCGGGAGATTTTGCTGCAGCGGCGGAGCAATTGCAGCAGGCGATTCAGATTCAGCCGACCTACGCCGAAGCCTACTACACCCTGGGTACGGTTCTAAAGCAGATGAATAAGCTGCCTGAGTCGGCTGATGCGCTGCGCCATGCGATTCGACTCGATCCGGATTTTGCCGGTGCTCACACTACCCTGGCTGGTGTTCTACGTCAGTTAGGCGATACGACCGGAGCCGCGGCCGAAAGCAAAGCTGGCGCAGAAATGACTAAGGCCAAAACCGATCTGCAGGCCGCGACCTTCGCCACCAACTCTGGTCGGCGATTGCTCACAGTCGGCGACCTCGATGGGGCAATCTCTCAGTTCCGCAGCGCCATCCGCATCATGCCTTCCTACGCGATGGCGCACTACGAGCTCGGCTTAGCCCTGAGTCAGAAAGGGGTGAAGACGGAGGCTGTTGGGGAATATCGGAAGGCCGCTGAACTGGATCCTCATCTTACTCCACCAGTATCGGCCGGACCCTAGCGGAGAGCATGACGGCTTCCAGAGTGTCAGCCGGTCCCCTCGGGAAAACGCTTCAGTTGCCTCGCTTGCGTATTGCCACCAGATCAGTCATAACAGGGACTCCATGCGTCACTTTCACATGGAGCAGAGCCTCAAACGGCTTCAGGTCGGGGGCCTGGGATACTCCTAGGCGTCGCAACAATTCTTCCAGTGAATCCTCTCGGCACACGTATTCCGCGGCCGCTTGTGTGCCGAAAGTAGTGGTCCCGGCAAGGATGAGGACAGATCGCGCAGGATCGATCCCAGGCACCAATGCAATCACCGCGTAGTCTTCGGTTGTGGGTTTGTTGGCTGGACTCCCCAGGAAGATCTGCGGTTCGCCGGGCTGCGGGTGTGCATTGAGCACTCCCAAGTCGCCATTGCGGGGCCCGGACGCGATTCGTTGAAAAACGAACTCCTGACTTCCTGGAATATCCAGAAGGACAAGATTCTCGGCCGGGGAGCCGACGAAGATGAGATCGTTGTTCTTGGCGTCGTCCAAAGAAACCAGACTGCCGCGTTTCACCCTGAGCGGCTGATTGAGAAGAACGAAAACTCGATCGAGTTGATGAACCGCCAAGACTTCCCCTACCCCGGTGTAGTGATCCAGGATTAGGGATCCAGCGTCAGCCGAAGGGTTGAAATACCGCATGCCGGTCTCCGGACGGCCCACAAAGCTTCCGTTGCTGAAGACCACCCAAGGCTGCTGCGAGCCATTCACGAAGCGGCTCCAGAATAGCTGGTAGGGGGCAGGAACGGGAGCCTTTGTACTGCCTCGCATGCGCTCACGACCCGCCAGAAGCAGGGCACACGCTAACAATATCGAAAGCACGATAACCGCGATCACTAACCCGCGGTTCGATGGATGCTGGATCAAGGGAGGAATTGCTCGCCTCCGATCGTCTTTTCCAGCCATCGGAGTGGGTTCAGCGAACCTAGGAGAGGGTGTGCGCGCGCGAAACGTCAGCGCATAGGATCCCTTAGGCAGTTCGATTACAACCGGATCGTCCTGCTCCTCATGGGCGTAATACTCTTCCAATTTCACGCGCAGGCGTCCTGCCTGCACCCTCACCGCCGAGTCACTTTGGGGATCGAAACCGCCTGACCGGCCTAGCACCTCCACCGCAATCTGGTACTCCTTCAGCGCCACGCCAGGATGGTCGAGGGCGCGTTCTGCAAGGTAACGGAGCAATTTACAAAGAGATTCGGAGCCGCGGAGGCTATGACTATTAGTAAGTTTATCTACTTGTTGGAAGCATTGCTCTCGTCCAGCGTCGTAGCTGTGCGTCAAAGCCATGTGACAAATGGAGTAACGGCCTTAGGTATCTGGCAGCGTGTTCAGCAGTTTACACCCAGTAACGGTATGAAACGTAGAGTAACTTAACTCAATAGTACTTTTGCATTAGGACTGCACGCCTAAGTCCAAGTGTAGTTTTCCGCAGTTCTGGGGCAGCACTGAAAAATCCGAGGAGGTCGACATGAAGAGATCAGCTCTTGCGGCTGTGGCAGCCTTTGCGCTTCTCTGCACCGTGTGCGCGCCGGGAGTATCCGCCCAAGCGGTTTTCGGCACCATCGCCGGTACGGTAACAGATCCCTCGGGCGCGGCTGTTGGCAACGCAAGAGTGACAGTGTTGGATCAGGGGAAAGGCACGACTGATCAAGCCACAACCAATGAGAGCGGTAATTATACTGTCACCCACCTCATTCCTGATCTCTACACCGTGCGCATCGAGGCACCCGGCTTTAAGGTGCTTGAGTTTAAGGACGTTGCGGTATCTGCCGACACGGCCGCGCACATCGACGGCCAATTTCAAGTGGGTTCGGCCAGTGAGCAGGTGGAGGTAACGGCTGAAGCTGAGCAGCTTAAGACGGATCGCGCTGACGTCTCCATCGAGTTCAACGAGAAGTACGTAGAAGATCTACCCGTCATGAACCGCAACTTCACCTCGTTCGAACTTCTGTCGCCGGGTACTCAAAAAATGGTCGGCTGGAGCCATGCCGCGACGGAGAATCCCCAAGGCAGCCAGCAAATCTTTGTCAATGGTCAGCATTTTAGTGGCACTGCTTTCGAACTCGATGGTACAGACAATCAAGACCCGATCCTCGGAATTATCGTGGTGAACCCGAACCTGGATGCAATTCAGGAAACGAAGATCGACCTACAGAATTTCGACGCTGAATTTGGCAAGGCGTTGGGTGGCGTAGTCACGGTTCAGACCAAATCGGGCAGCAACGACTTTCACGGCGAGGGTTTCTGGTTTCGCCGCACGGATGCAACTGCAGCTCGCGACCCCTTCACCCAGTACGCTGCGAATCCAATTACCGGAAAATTCATTCCGTCTGATAGATGGCAGCAGTTCGGCGGCACCATTGGCGGGCCGATCATCAAGAACAAGCTGTTCTTCTTCGGCGACTATCAGGCTACGCGAGAAACCAACGGAACCACGAATCTGCTGACTGTGCCAACCGCCGAAGTGCAGAAGACCTGCAATCCGGCGACGTCCAGCGGGGTCTGCGATTTAAGCCAGTATCTCAATGTCGAGCAAGGTGGAAGCACAACGTCAGGTATTCTTGGCGGGCAAGTCTTCAAGCCGGTGGCGGGGGATGGTGGCCTGGGTCGGGTTCCATACGCCAACAACCAAATTCCAATCACGGATATCTCTCCGCAGGCCGCAAACATCCTTGCCCTCTTCCCTGCGCCAACGAACTCAGAGGTGTTCAATAATTACATTGCTTCGGGATCGGGCACATACAAGCAAGACAGCTTCGACACCCGAATCGATTTCAGTGCCGCCCCTACGGTTCAGATTTTCGGCCGGTTCAGCCTGGATTATTTCAACGTCGCCGGCAAAGGTTCCTACGGTGCGCTTGAAGGCGTTGGATTCGGACCGGGCGGCTTGTCCGGTAGCTCGATTACTCATAATTACAGTTTGGCCTCCGGAGTTACCAAGACCTTCAGCTCAACTCTGCTGGCGGATTTCCGCTTTGGCTACTTTAAGTACAATCCAATCGCCTCAAAGCCGGACGTCGGTGCAACTCCCATGACGGGGGTCGGCATCCCCAATGCGAACTTAACCGGATCGCAGGCACTTGAGACCTCCGGATGGGGTGGCTTCATTTTGAATCAAACCCCCTCAAGTTCCTCTGGAAATGGCGGGAACTTTGGCGGCTCAACAGTGGATTGGGGCGACGGTTTGGGTGTGGCTCGCTGCAATTGCCCTCTGACTGAGAGCGAACAGCAATTTCAGTGGGTGGCGAACATCACTAAGATCCACGGTAACCACCAGTTCAAGTTCGGCGGCGATTTCCGTTACGCGCAGAATTTGCGTGTACCAAGCGATGCCGGGCGCACCGGCGACTACACCTTCGATTTTCGGACCACCTCAGGCGGACCTACCGGAGGGGTTGGGGGCCTCGACTGGGCCACCTTCCTGCTCGGCGATGTTACCCAGGTTAGTCGCTATGTCAGCACGAGCTTGAATGCGGCCGAGCGTCAGCATCGAATGTTTTACTACGGCCAGGACACCTGGCGCATGACTCCGAAACTTACCGTGAATTATGGGTTGCGTTGGGAGGTTTACTTCCCCGAATACGTGAATGGGAAGGACAAGGGGGGATTCGCGAACCTCATTCAGGGGTTGGACCGTGTGGCAGGCGAAGGCGGAATCGGACTCAACGGCAACATCAACAACGCTTGGGACGCGTTCGCCCCTCGGTTGGGCGTGGCGTACCAAGTCACCCCCAAGACCGTCGTTCGAATGGGCTATGGGCGCAGCTTCGATATGGGGGTTTTCGGATCGAACTTCGGGCACACCGTCACCCAGACGTTACCGGTGCTTGCCGCCCAGTTGGCCCAAGGTGCTAGCCAGGAAGTACCCGCGTTTACTCTGACGGCTGGACCTCCGATCTTCAATTTCCCGACAATTCCTTCCAATGGACTGTTTCCGGTATCGGGCCCGAACTGCTATCAGAGCCCGCTCTTCGACCCGGTCACCGGACAAAACACTCAGCTTTGCGTACAGCCGCATATCCGCCCGACAACTCAACGCTTGCCAACCCTCGATGCCTGGAATGCTACGGTTCAGCATCAAATCACGAACACGACGACGATCGATGTGGCCTACATCGGCAATAAGGGGACGCATGTGTTCGCCGGCGACGGGCCGACCTACAACGTGAATAACCCTTCCATGGTCGGATATTGTGCTAACGCAGCTTGCACTGCCAAGACACCGCAGGTGTTTCGTCGGCCCTACTACAACAACTTTACGTATTCCGGTTACGCTGATCCGACGAATACGCTGGCCAATTTCCCCGGTGCGCCCCGGCTCGTTCCTGGCGTCCTACAATGCTGCTCGACCGACCAGGGCAACTACTTGGGCAATGATGCAAGCAGCAAATATGACGCGCTACAGGTGAAGGTGGAAAAGCGCTTCTCGCGCGGCCTGCAGGTGCTCTCGCACTACACATTTGCCCACGCATACAAGTATGACAGCTCGTATTATCCGGACAACCCAGCCATCGCCTACGGGCCGGACGATCAGGTCCGAAATCAAGTTTGGGTAAACAATGTGGTTTACGAGTTGCCGTTCGGCAAGGGAAAAATGTTTGCCGGCAATTCGGGTCGAGCGGAGGATTTGATAATCGGGGGCTGGCAGATCACTGGCACGACGACATGGGGCAGCGGCCTGCCTTGGACACCAAGCACCAACGAGTGCGGTGGCGAAGAAGACGTGGGAATTTGTCGCCCCGATAAGGGGACCGGGTCCTTCCCCATCGGTGCTGGATCGCTTCAGCACCCAGCGGGCGGGTCTCCTTTCGTGCAATTCTTCACGCCCCTAACCTCGCTCACCGGACCATTTACAGATCCGGGGAATGGCAATTTAGGCAACATCGGGGTCTTCAGTTACCGCGGGCCACGGGTATTTTATGGCGATGCCTCGATTTTGAAGAACTTCTCCCTGATCGAACGCTTAAGGCTTCAGTTCCGCATGGATGCCTTCAACGTGTTCAATCATCCGGTGCTAGGCTTCAACAACAACCAGAACGGCGGAACCTGTATCGATTGTCCGGGAAACGGAACGATTACAGACATTGAGCGCGACGCTTCCCCCGGATCAGCCACCGGCATGCGCCAGCTCGAATTTGCGCTGAAGTTGATTTTCTAGAAAGCCCGAGCTTCTGTGAAGGGGAGTCCTTCGGGACTCCCTTTTTTTCTCGCATACAATAAGGACCGGAATTGGCAGGCAGGCGACGCGTGATTTCTTCCGCAGGGTGGGGCTGGCCCGTGATAACAGTGTGGTTCTTATTCCTGGTCGTGCTGTCGGTGGCGGCTTCGAAGGCGCAGAATCCAATGGCGAATCCAGCACCTGGAACGCTTCCCCAAGATGCTGGCCAAAATGGTTACATCGGCAACGAAGCTTGCGCCCGCTGCCACTCCGCGCTCTACGAGTCCTACCAACGGACTGCCATGGCTCAGGCCAGTGGTCCTGCCATCGATGCTCTGACGCCGGCGGAGTTCACGCACCAGGAATCGGGCGTCCACTATCGCATCTACTCCGAGAAGGGAAGCGCATGGCTGAGCTTTGACCGGCAGGGCGATCCTGCTGTTCAGGGGAAGCGCGAACTTCTTTATTTTATTGGCTCAGGCCGTCGTGGGCGAAGCTACCTATTCGAGACCGACGGGTTTCTCTTCGAGTCTCCAGTGAACTGGTATGCCAATAAGCGCGTTTGGGATATGGCTCCCGCCTATCAGACTGCGCACGAAATCCCGTTAAACCTTCCCGCATATGCGAGCTGCTTACACTGCCACGTGAGTGGTATGCGGCCACCCGCGAAAGATACTGACAACCGTTACCCTTCGCCGCCGTTCCTGCACAACGGCGTATCGTGTGAGCGTTGCCACGGACCGGGCGCTGGGCATGCCAATGGCGGACCGATCGTCAATCCAGCCAAGCAGGCTCCCGCGCGGCGCGATGAAGTTTGTATGCAGTGCCATCTCGAAGGAAAGGTGGCCATTGAGCGGCCCGGTCGTCACGCCTATGAATTCCGCCCCGGGGACGAGCTTTCCGACTACGTCCGCTATTTCGTGCTGACCAATTCTCAAGCGTCCAGTCTGGGGGCGGTGAGTCAAGTGGAGGCGTTGGCAGAAAGCCAGTGCAAGAGAAAGTCGGGCGATGCGATGTCGTGCACTAGCTGCCATAACCCGCATCAGTCGCCGGCGCCTGCGGAACGAGTGGCATACTACAGGGGCAAATGCCTAGCCTGCCACGGCGCAGCCTTCGCGGCTAAACATCACGAGGGTCAGCCGGACTGCCTGGCCTGCCACATGCCTGCCTCCGCCAGCAGCGACGTCGCGCACACTGAGGTGACCGATCATCGCATCCTGCGCAGGCCACAAATCGAGCCGCGGCTGCTGCAGGACGGGGCGAACGGATTTGCCTTGCCACGCTTGGTCCCTTTCCCCGCCGCCAGCAAAAGCGAATCTGACCTGCGCGATCTTGCGCTGGCCTGGGAATCCTTAGTTGAGAGCGGCATGACGGTGGCTGAGCCCCAAGCCAAGAGCCTGCTTTCGAAAGCCTTGAAGCAGACCCCCGCCGACCCAGCTTTGCTTTCAGCCCTGGGTTACATCGAACAAAAACACGGCGAATCCGAGAATGCCCGCGCTCTCTACGAAAAAGCATTGGCCGTCGATCCGGATCTGGTAGATGCGGCCACTAATCTCGCCGTGATAGAGGCCAAAGCCGGTAACACGGGAAATGCGATCGCTCTCTGGCAGAAGGCGTTCGATCACTCACCAGCGCGAAGCAGCATCGGTCTGAACCTCGCTCGCGCCTACTGCAATCAGGGAAAAGTTGCCGAGGCGCGGACTTCAACTCTTCGCGTGCTCGAGTTTAATCCCGATCTGACAGCCGCAAAGCAAATGCTAAGGTACGTCAATCAAGTGCCATCGAAGTGCGGAGGGTGAAACCGGTGTTGCCAACGCCGCGCAATGAGCCGGAATGGACAGGGGACAGTGGGAGTCCTAGAATTCAGTAGGTTTGGCGGACTATGGGGAACTTTCTTTCACTGTTCATAGGCAGTCTGTTGGCCAGCGTTTTCGTCGCTGGTCTTCCCCTAGCCGCAGCCCAAACTCAACAGACCGCCTTCGATCTCGATGGTAGGGCTGTGGATCCTCTTGCCCAGGGGACGAACAGGATTGTGGTACTGATGTTCCTTCGATCAGACTGTCCGATCTCTAGTCGCTACGCTCCGGTGATTCAGCAGATCAGCGCTCGCTACCAGCATGACACCAGTTTTTTTCTGGTCTATCCGGACAAGAACCAGTCTCCGCAGTCGATCCGCAACTATCTTGCGGAGTATGGATACGCTCTGCCTGCGCTGCGCGACCCCGAGCATGTATTAGTCAAGCAAGCACACGCGGAGATTACTCCGGAGGCGGCCGTGTTCGATCTTGAACGCAAGCTGGTCTATCACGGGCGCATCGATAACTGGTATGTGGAGTTTGGCAGTTCGCGTCCCGCGCCTACCACGCACGAATTGAGCGACGCGATCCAGGCGGCTATGAAGGGGAAACCTGTGGCCAAGAACGCCGTCAAGGGAGTGGGATGCTACATCTCGGACCTGGACTAAATGACGCGCGTAAGCGAGTGCTGGCCTGGATCGTGGAGCTGGTCCTGGGTGGGTGCGTCCTAGGAACCGCGTTCGCCGAAAGACCTCCCCACCGGACGAACGAAGCGAATGCAGGTAAATCCAAAGCCGCTGAATCGAACGTCACTTTCAATCGCGATATAGCGCCCATCATTTTTACGTCCTGCGCTTCGTGCCATCGCCCCGGAGAGGCGGCACCGTTCTCGCTCCTGACTTACGAGGATGTGAAGAGACATGCCCGACAGATTGCGGAGGTTACGCGAACGCGAAATATGCCTCCCTGGCTGCCGGAGCCCCAGGAGTTGAAGTTTGCCGACGAGATGCGCTTGTCCGAGACGCAGATCGATCTTATTCAGAAGTGGATGGATCAGGGTGCGGCCGAGGGTGATCTCGCAGATCGGCCGGCGCAGCCGAAGTTTACCGAGGGCTGGCGGCTGGGAACGCCTGACCTGGTTCTGAAAGCAGAGCAGCCGCTGATCCTACCGCCAGAAGGCACCGATACTTACTGGAATTTCGTCTTCTCGTTGCCCATCGAGAAAACGCGTTGGGTCAGGGCAGTCGAAATTCGACCGGGCGACAAACGCTACGTACACCACGCCAATATTCTGGTGGACCGCGAAGAACAATCGCGACGTCGAGAAGCCGCGCCCGGCGCCGGTTTTGGTGGGATGGAAATTCGGCTCGAGTCGCAGGTTTTCGACCCTGATAGCCACTTGCTTTTCTGGAAGCCGGGCACGGTTCCCTACATTGAGCCGGAAGGGATGGAGCTTCGCCTCGATAAAGGTACCGACCTGGTTCTCAACACGCACCTGCAACCATCAGGGAAGACAGAGGTGATCCAGCCAAGCATTGGTCTTTATTTCGCTTCCCATCCTGCAACCAAGGTGCCGATGCTGCTGCAACTGGAGAACGACGCCAAGCTCGACATTCCCGCCGGGCAGAACGACTTTCTCCTTACCGACCATTTCACGCTTCCCGTCGATGTAGATCTCTTGGCCATCTATCCGCACGCGCACTACCTGGGGAAGGACATTCAGGCTTTTGCGGTTCTGCCGGATGGTACCAGAAAGACGCTGATTCATATCCCGCGCTGGAACCTGAATTGGCAGGCGGTGTATCGCTATGCCCAACCCGTGCTGCTGCCGCAAGGCACCACTGTGAGTCTCCGGTATGTGTACGACAACTCGGAGGAGAATCCGCTGAATCCGAACCATCCGCCGGCGCGAGTAAAGAGCGGCAATCGCTCCAGCGACGAGATGTGCCATCTTTGGCTGCAGGTACTTCCGGTAAATTTTGATCCCACGCAAGGTGATCCGCGGATGCTACTTCAAGAAGCGCTTGCCCTGCATAACCTGGAGAAGAATCCGGCGGACTTCGAGGCGCATTACAATCTCGCAGCCATGTTGCAGGCCAAGGGACGATTGGACCGCGCCATCGAGCAGTACGAGGCCGCTCTTCGCCTTCGTCCCAACGACGCGGTTGCCAACAATGCGATGGCCTCGGCGCTGCTAGCAGTAGGCCGTCCCGACGAGGCGGCACCTTACCTGGAAACGGCGTTGAAGGCCCGCCCCGACTATTTCGACGCGCATTACAATCTAGGCAACGCGCTGGCGTCAAAGAGCGACTTCGAAGGAGCGTCGAAACAGTTTCTGCTGGCTCTGGAAGCGCGACCTTCCGACGCCAACGCCGAGGCAAGCCTTGGGAGCGCATTGGCGGAGATGGGAAAGTTTGCGGAGGCAAAGTCGCATTTCGAACACGCCCTGCAGATTGATCCGGGTAACACCCTGGCGAAAGAGAATCTGACAGAACTGCAACGAGAAATGAATCAAAGATAGTTCCATCGAATAGTTCGGAGTCTGGGCCGCCGCCATCAGGATACAAACGATGCATCGTATTTTGTCAGTTCGATCGATACTGCTTGCAGGCTGTCTTGGGGCATGTTTTCCGCATGGGTTCGCCCAGCAATCAATGCCGGACGCCCCGTCACCCCAACCGTCAGCGTCGGTGCCCATTGCTGAGCTAGTGTCGGCGCGCAAATTGATGCAGGAGGGAAAATTCGATGAGGCCATTTCTGATTTGCAATCGCTGCAAGCCAGCCATCCAGAGGCGCATGGCCTCGATCTCGAATTGGGCACCGCCTATTACAAGAAGAGTGACTTTCCCAAAGCCATCCAGTATTTGAAGAAAGCTTCAGCGGATCCCAGCAATGGTGAAGCAACGCAGTTGCTGGGCCTCTCTTATTACCTGGGCGGACATCCGGCGGAGGCGATTCCGCTCCTCGAAAAAGTGCAAGGCTGGTATTCACGAGCGAATGTGGATGCCGCCTATATCCTGGGCATCTGCTACATCCAGAGCAAAGAGTATTCGCGTGCGCGTGCGGCTTTTGCCAGAATGTTCGACGTTCCCGCCGATTCTGCCGCCAGCTATATGTTCACTGCGCGAATGTTGCTGCGCCAGGAGTTCGACCCGGTCGCCGAAGAGTACGCGCAGAAGGCAGCGGCCCTAGACCCCAAGCTTCCATTGGTTCACTTCCTGCTCGGCGAATTGTATTTGTATAAATCTCGGGTTCCGGAAGCGATTGCGGAATTTCAGAAAGAACTGGCAATCAATCCCGGCCACGCGCAAACTTATTACAAACTGGCCGATGCTTATTCCCGAGTCCAAAAGTTCGAAGATGCCGAGCGCCTTCTGCAGCGCTCCATCTGGCTCGACGCGACATCCACCGGCCCTTACATCCTGATGGGAAAGGTGCTGGAAAAGAAAGGCGAGTTCGAATTAGCCATACGCGCTTTGCAGCGAGCCGCAACCCTGGACCCGAACAATCCTACGACTCACCATTTACTGGGCCAGGCTTACCGCGACGTGGGTAAAAAAGAAGAGGCTGAGGGTGAGTTGAAGCTGGCCGAGCAGTTGCGAACTCAGCAAGCGTCGCATCCATAAACTGCGGTCACTGTGGTCTCGGTTCCAAAGGACGATTTTGCTCTGCCGCCAATCTCTCTCCCATGTCCGTCGGCAGGTCGTGCAGTAGTTCGAGGAACGCCGCATTAGTCCATCCGAAACCTACAACGTTCATCTTGTAACCTAGCTCGGCGTGCACGTCAGACGAGCGCGTCACTACATTGTATTTTTCGACGATGTAACCGTCGCGGCGAAAATTCTCCGCGACCATTGACAAGAATTCATAGGAGATTCTATCCGCGTCCGCGTTGTAGCCGTAACGACGCAAGCCTTCCACGGAAAGCACTTCAATGTTTCCCCAGCCGTAGGGCAAATCCCACTGCGCGCCTGAGTCTTCGGTGCTCATCGACAATCCGCCCGGCCGCTCGAGGCTGGTCAAATTCTTTTCGACGGCGCGCGCCTGTCCTGGCGCGGCCAACCCTGCCCACAGTGGATAAAAAGTTGTGGCGTAGCGGTAAGAGGCTCTTTGACTCGTTGTTACGTCGTAATCGAAGAAGAATCCCGCGTTGTCATCCCACAAATAGCGGGTGATCAGTTGTTTGCGCTTCTCGGCGCGCTTGCTCCACTTATCGGCGTCGGCTCCTCGTCCCAGCCATTGGCTGATCTGCTCCATATCTTTCTCGGTTTTGTAGAGCAGACTGTTAAGGCATACCGGCGCGTAGTGATGAGTGGCGGCTCCGAATGGCCCAAAGCGAAAACTTACATCGAACCCGGATTCCCGCATCGAGCGGTCACCCTTGTAATAGTCCGAACTCAGCTTGTATTCGTGAGGCTCATCGCAACCCGCGCGCGCCATCGTATGCGAAACATCGCAGATCTGCAGCGTGTAAGGCGCTCCCCCGGCTGACTGCTCAACTCCAGGCAAGTTCTCGTGAATGTAGTCATCCGCCTGTGCGGGATGAAAGAAAAAATAGGTAGCGACCTTGCGGTAGAATCCGCCTTCATCCTGCACGGCCTCCGGCGGCGGACCTTCCCCGAAATCGTAATAGCGCGACAAGCCCGTCTCACCGGCGAGGTGAGGGTTGCGATTCCACATGTCGTAATCCTTTTCGAGATCGGCATAGGCCGTCGTCAGCCAGACGGGATCTGCGTGCCCGGATTTTTGCAACGCATTGTATACATCGATGAACATTGAACTCAGAAACGGTGGCTGCGAACGCGTCAGATAATAAGTCCGGTTGGCGTTGAGCATGGCCCCGTAGTTTTCAACTTCGAAAAAGAAATTGTCGACCATGCCACGAGCCAACTCGACGCGGCCGGCGCGAAGCAGGCCGCGAATGATGAAGTAGCTGTCCCATCCGTACATTTCGTTGAAACGTCCCCCGGGGACTACGTACTTGTTCTCCAGATAGAGCAGTCCGGGGGGCTGTATCTTCGCAGTATCGATTTCGCCGAGATGATGAATCACAACGGGCAGATGCTCGACCCGCACGCCACACTTCAAAGAGAGTTTTTTCAGGGCATCGGGCTCAGCAAAACCCGCCGGCAAGTACAGTACCGGAGCGGCTTTGATCTTGGGATCAACCACGCTCTCACATTCGCTCATGGAGCGCGTCAGGGTATCCCATGCTGAGGAGATGTATTTCAAAATTGGCTTTAAGCCTTCCGCTGGTGCGGCATCGGCTACTCTATTTGGGCCGCCGCGCGCCGGAGAGGATAGGATCAAACAAAGACCCAAGGTGAGGCCCAGTCCGCGACGAGCAAGTCTGAAATAGTGGGGTTCCATTCGTCCTGGAAGATGCGATCTTCATCTTACGCCGCGGCGCTAAGTCCTGCAAAATGAATTCGATGGGAAGCAATCCCCGCCAACTGGGGCTAAGCGCAGCGGGGCAACCGTTTGGCGGCGCAGGCTTTCGGGCGGGTCACGGGTTCAAGCTAAATGAACCCTTCACCCGAATGTCCCGGGAAGAAGATCCAACCAGCACGTCGAACTGTCCTGGCTCTGTCACCCAGTCTTTCTTCGCCGTGCTGTAGAAGGCTATTGCGCTCCGGTCAACCTTGAAATGGACATCCTTCGACTCTCCCGCTGCCAGAGCAATTCGTTGAAAGCCTTTCAGTTCCTGGACGGGGCGATCCCCGCTTGAGTGTCCGTCGTGTACGTAGAGCTCCACCACCTCGGCACCCGACCGTGAGCCGCTGTTGCGGACGGAAAGGCTCACCTCTACCGGCGCACCCGATGTCTGGTTCGGCGAAATCTTCAGATCGCTGTAATCGAACTTCGTATAGGAAAGGCCAAAGCCAAAGGGAAACAGCGGCTCTATTTTCTGCTTATCAAAGTATCTGTAACCTAGGTAAATGCCTTCGGCATAATCGACCTGCAAGTTCTCGCCGGGATAATGCCCGTAAGCTGGAGAATCCTTCCACTGCTTCACAAAAGAAACAGGGAGCTTTCCTGAGGGATCCGCATCGCCAAACAGAATATCCGCGATGGCATTTCCCCCTTCCTGGCCGCCATACCACATGTCCAGAATCGCAGGAACCTGCGCGATCCACTTCGACATGATGACGGGCCCGCCAGCATTGATCACCACAATGGTGTTCTTATTTGCTTTTGCTACGGCCTCGATCAAGGCGTCCTGTCCGGCAGGCAGATCGAGCGATTTGATATCAAAATCTTCTGACTCAAGTTTCGGATATCTTCCCACCACGACGATGGCAGCATCGGTTTTCGCGGCGGCGTTGACGGCTTCCTGTCTGAGCTGCTCCCTTGCCTCCGGACTATCCTTGCTTGGATCTTCACCCTCCATACCCACGCCCAATGCATAGCCCACTTGCAGGCGGTCACCGGCGCGATCCTGAATGCCTTTCAGCGGGGCGACTGAATATTTTGGGGTTACCAGCGAACTCCCGCCGCCACCCGTCCTGGCCACCGCGGCGCTGGGGCCGATGACAGCGATGGAATGGATTTTCGACAGATCGAGCGGAAGCAAAGCACCGGCGTTTTTGAGCAGTACGATGCCCTCGGTCGCTGCCTTCCGCGCCACGGCCCGTTGCTCAGGGGTATCGATCTCTCCGGTCGCGGTGTGTGGCTTGTCAAATTGTCCGCTGATGAACATCACGCGCAGCATGCGGCTTACGTTGTCATCAACCGTGGCCGTGGAGATTTTCCCGGCTGATATTTCGGGAAGCACCTTCTCCGAGACCAGCCAGCCACCTCCGTTGCCCGCCGCTTGCGTCTTCGGCTTTCTCAGCCACTCTTTCATCGGCTGACCGCCAGGCATTTCCAAATCCATCCCGGCATTCACCGTGCCCGCGGTGCTGTAGGTGCTGCCCCAGTCGGAGACGACAAAGCCCTTGAAATTCCATTGTTTTTGCAGCACATCTTTTAGCAGTGCAGAATTTTCTGCACAGTAAGTCCCGTTAAGCCGGTTGTAAGCCGACATCACGGACCAGACTCCGCCTTCCTCCACTGCCGCTTTGAAAGCGGGCAAATAAATTTCGTTCAAGGCGCGCTGGTCAACTATTGCATTGATCCGATGCCGTTCGAACTCCTGATTGTTCGCGGCAAAATGTTTGACGGTCGCGATCACGCCCTCGCCTTGGACTCCCTTGATGTAAGCCAGCGCCAGACGGGTTGTAAGATAGGGATCTTCGCCATATCCCTCGAAATTTCTACCCCAAAGAGGAGTGCGGTTAATGTTGACGGTCGGGCCCAGAATCATGTCTCGTCCCAGAGCCTTCACTTCCTGGCCGATCGCCTGACCCTCGCTTTCCACCAGTTCGGTGTCCCAGGTGGCGGCCATGGCCACGCCTGCGGGAAAGGCGGTCGTGGTGACTTTCGTCTTGGCAAACTCCGCGCTCGTCTCGGAGGAGGGTCCCGACCACGATCGTATGCCAAGCGGGCCATCGGCCATTTTTATAGACGGAATGCCGAGACGTTGGTTGGGAACGCTCTGCATCCAGTCAGTTCCGCTCAACATCGCAACTTTCTCCTGCAATGTCATGCGGCTCAGCAGATCTTGAACTCGTTGCTCGACCGGCAGACTGGGATTCTTGTACGGCGGAATATCGGAACCGCTCTGATTCTGCGCACTACTGAGTATGGCCGCGAAGAAAATCAGAACTGCACAGAGTAGACGCCTCATGGCTGAACCTCCACAGGGTTTCAATCGTTGTACGAGTCAACCTGCAGTAGAACCATACGCGTAGAGCTTTCAAATTATCGCGCGAATCACTATCCTAGCGGTAATCGGGCGACAAATGCCGAAGGTACCGATGGTCTCCGGTTCAATCGATTCTTCAATTAGGTCAATCTGCGGCAACTGGGACAGATTAACCTACATCTAGCAAAAGCACACTTTCAATAGAGTAGCTCCGGTTAGGTCTGAAATGAGAAACACAAAGATTGCTCGATACTTTCTCGCCATTCTTGGCTTTATCGCGCTTCCGGCGTTCTGGCCAAAGCCGGCGAATTCGCAATCCCCAGCAGCCGGCCAGACCGTTGTCCTGAAGGATGTTCGTGTGATTGACGGACTGGGCGGGCCGCCGCTGGAGCACGCCGCGATCGTGATCGAAGGAGACCGCATCGTTTCTGTCGGTCTCGTCGATAAAGCGCACTGGCCAAAATCCGCACGAGTCACCGAGTACGGCGGCAAGACGGTTTTACCTGGTCTTATTTCCGACCATTCACACGTCGGGCAAGTCGACGGCACTGGGATCGGGTTGCAGAATTACAGCCGGGCAAACATTTTGCGTCAGCTGCGGCAATACGAGGCCTACGGCGTAACCACCATGATGGCCCTCGGTTTGAATACCGATTTGTTCTACGAGCTGCGGCCCCAACTACATTCGGGCTTGTTACCGGGCGCTGATCTTTTCGGCGCAGACCGCGGCATCGGGATTCCAGATGGCGCTCCGCCATTTCCGCCACTTAATTTGGGAGACAGTCACCTGTACCGTGTCTCAACGCCGGAGCAGGCAGTTCAGGCCGTTGACGAAATGGCAACCCGCAAACCAGACCTCATCAAAATGTGGATCGATGACTTCCACGGCAGCCTGCGGGTCAAAATGTCGCCGGAAGTATACGGTGCGGCCATCCAGGAGGCGCACCGGCTCGGATTGCGCGTAGCGGCGCACATCTACTACCTGTCCGATGCAAAGTCCCTGGTTCATCATGGCTTAGATATTATCGCGCACGGGGTCCGCGATCAGCCGGTGGATGCGGACTTCATCAATGTGATGAAAACTCATTCTGTCTGGTACATTCCAACCATTGGTTTGGATGAGTCCAGTTACCTTTATGCGGAGAATCCGGACTGGCTCAACCACGCATTTCTGGTCCACGCGCTACAGCCGGCGCTGGCTGCCCAGTTCCGTGATCCTGAATGGCGGCAAAAAGCATTGAGCAATCAGAAACAAGTGGAAACTGCCAAGGCATCCGTCGCCACCAACCAGCGCAATGTGAAGACTCTCTACGATGCAGGCCTGAACATCGGATTTGGAACAGACTCCGGCGCGATGGCTGTCCGCATACCCGGCTTTGCCGAGCACAGAGAATTGGAGTTGCTGGTGGATGCAGGTTTGACCCCGTTGCAGGCCATCAACCTTGCCACCGCGAAAGCGGCGGTGTTGCTCCATCTTGACGACCGTGGAGTGTTGGCGCCGGGGAAATTGGCGGATCTGATCGTGGTGGAGGGAAATCCCGCCGCGCAAATCAAAGACATTCATAACATCGAAGCCGTCTGGCACCGAGGAAAGTTGGTGGGCGGCCGCGTTCAAGACTTCGCACCCTGAATTTATTGCACCCCGAGATTCCCATTTATAAGCGACCGAGACGTCTCGGTGCGAATCGATGACCGACGAACCCAACAAAACAATATGAGAGAAGCTCTCAAGCGTCATTCAAACCCGCACGTGCGCCGCACCGGCAACCGCATCTTCGCAGTTACCGCACTATCCTTGATGGGCGTGCTGCTCTTGTGGGCGCAAGATTCGAAACCGTCCCAGCCGCCGAAAGCTCCGGTACAACAGAGTTCGCAACCCTCGCCCAATCTCTTGCCGCCGGTTCAACTCGACGGCCAAGCCGCCCTGCATCACCTGAACCAACTCATCAGGTGGTATCGTCATTCCACCGCCGGCATCCAAACGGTGGGACTGCCCACCGACGCCATTTATCAGGACAATACGCAAAGTTTTGCGGCCGAGGCCGTGCGGCTCGCATTTCAATCCGCGAAGGCCGAGGCGGCGTTGATTGTGGCCCAACCGCAAAATAATGGTGAAAATCCTCCATCCGGCGAGACCACCCAACAGCAGAATCTGGCCCAGATGCAGGCCAGGACGTCTTCCCAGATCGATCAATTGCAGTCACAGATCGAGAAGCTGAATGCGCAAATTGCGAAAGCTCCCGCCGCCCGCCGGAGCAATCTGATTTCACAGCGAGATGCCCTTCAAGGCGAGTTGGACCTGCAGAAGGCTGTCCTCGAGGCCATTCAAAAAATGGCGGCCTTCGTGGAAAGCAACGGCGAGATCTCTGGCGGCCTTGAAGGCAGCATCAATCAGCTGGCCCGCTCGATTCCCGAAGTTCTGGCTTCGAACGCAACCGCAAAAAAGACTGCAGGAGCGCCAGCCCCGGCCAAGCCCTCGCTAACCAACTCCGGCGGTCTGATCAGCGAAACCATCACGTTGTATGACTACATGAGCGCCGTGCACCAGCTCGACGGAATCAGCGAGGAAACCGACTACACCCGCGACGCGGCAAACCAGCTGCGCACGCCGCTCCGAGATGCGCTCCGGGCAACCATTCAGCAGAGTCAGACACTGGCCAATCAGCCACCCGCCACCGACCCGCAACAGCTCCAAGCAGAGCGGCAAAATTTCCGGGAACTCACCGAGCGCTTCAAACAGCTTTCCGGCGCGCTTCTCCCGCTCAGCCAGGAAATCATCGTGCTGAATGATAGCAAGACGAATTTCGACGAGTGGCGGAACTCGATTGCCCGCGAATCCAAGTACGTTCTTCGTTCCGTGCTCGTCCGAGTGTTTGCGATTCTGCTGGCGCTGGGGGTGATTCTGGTTCTCTCGGAACTGTGGCGCCGGATCACCTTCCGTTATATCGGCGACCCTCGCCGCCGCCGACAGTTTCTGGTCATGCGCCGTGTGGTGATCGGCTTTTTGATCGTGATCGTCCTGACCCTGGGCTTCGTCAGCGAGTTCAGCTCTCTCGCGACATTTGCTGGATTCATCACCGCGGGCATCGCGGTTGGATTACAGGCCGTGCTTCTGTCCGTTGCCGCCTATTTCTTCATCATTGGGCGGTATGGAATCCGAGTCGGTGACCGGATCAGCGTGGCCGGCATCACCGGCGATGTAGTCGATATCGGTCTGGTAAGGATGTACCTGATGGAACTGGGCGGTAGTGGATTGGATTTCTATCCCACCGGACGCATCGTTGTATTCTCGAATTCGGTTCTTTTCCAGACCGGCACTCCGCTCTTTAAGCAAATCCCTGGAACCGAGTACGCGTGGCACGAAGTCGTGGTGATGATTGCTCCCGACGGAAATCATAAGGCGGCACAGGAAAAGCTGGTGGCCGCCGTGCAGGCAGTCTATTCGAAGTATCAGAAAGAGATCGAACGCCAGCATACCGAGATCGAGCGCCGCGTCGACATCCAAGTGGAGTCGCCGCGGCCGGAGGCGCGCTTGCAGTTCGCCGATGTGGGCCTGGAGCTTCGGGTGCGCTATCCGGTGGAGCTCCGGAAGGCGCCTGACGTCGATGAGGAGATGACAAGAAAAGTCCTGGAGTTGATCGAAACCGACGCCGTGCTGAAAGCCGCCGTTTCAGGGACCCCAAAGATTCGCTCGGCAGTCAAGGGGTGAGAGTTCGCTCGATCATTTCTTGCGCAATGTATCAGGCTGTCTCCGTCGCAAATTTACAATCACCATCCTGCCACCGCGCGAACGTCTGTAAGGCAACTGTGGAAGTGAAGGGAGTATTATGCGAATAACAAATAGATGTTGAAAACGGAGTGGAGTAATGCCCCAGTCGATTGACTGGCCGCCGCCGCGTTCGGGGCGGCCTCGCCGTCGCCGTCGCTTCGTCCTCATTATTCTCATCGCGCTTACCGTCATTTTCTTCGCCGGTCGAGCGGCGTTGTCCTATTACGTGGACTTGCTCTGGTTCGAGTCGCTCGGCTACGCGCAGGTGTTCTGGAAGACACTGAACCTGCAGTGGGAAGTCTTCGCCGTTTTTGCTGCCGCCACGTTTCTCGTACTGTACGGAGCGTTTCTCGCTCTCAAGCGGGCGCATCTCCCCGATTTGCCGGAAGGTCACACGATCTTCATCGGCGGCCAGCCTCTAAAGCTGCCGGTAGAACCTGTTCTGCGATTAATCGCTCTCGGCGTGTCGCTCGCCATTGCTGCTGCCACCGGCGCTGCGATGGGGGGGGAATGGCCGACGCTCGCGCTCTTTTGGTACGCGCCTCGCGCTGCCGGTAGCGTCGCAGACCCGATTTTTGGCAAGCCGCTGAACTTCTTTTTGTTCGCACTGCCCGCCTGGCAACTGATCGCCGGCTGGCTGCTTACGCTAGCCGTGATTCTCTGTGCGCTCGCCGTCTTTTTCATTCTTATCAGCGGCGGAGCGCGCGTGCTTGCCGGACGCCTCAGTCGCCACGTCACGTTACCTTGGCGTGGACTGTCGATCGCGTTTTCCTTTCTGCTGCTGATCCTCGCAGCGCGTGAATATATCGGCCGGTTCGAACTCTTGCTCGAGGATCATACGATCTTCGGCGGTGTCACCTACACGGACGCGCACATCACCCTCACCGGGATGCTTGTGGTCTGCGCCACGCTGGTTCTGGGAGCGGTGATCGCGGCCGGGAACGCCATACGGCTGCCACGCGGACGCTGGCTGATTGCGGCGATTCTTCCCGCTGCAGTCTGCTATATCGCTCTTCAAGCGATCAGCTGGTACGTCAGCAGCTTTATTGTCAAACCGAATGAACTAGTTCGCGAGAAGCCCTACATCGTCTTCAACACCGAGTTGACGCGGCAGGCTTACGGATTGAATCGGGTAGCGCAGCGCGAGTTTCCCGCTGAGACAACGGTCGAGGCCGCGGATGCGGCAAACAATCAAGCCACGCTTCAGAATATCCGGCTGTGGGACTGGCGTGCGCTGCAGGACACGCTGCGTCAGATTCAGGAAATCCGCACCTACTATGACTTCCCCGACATCGACATTGATCGATATAACATCGACGGCACAACTCGCGAGGTGATGCTCGCCGCGCGCGAATTAAACGTCGATAAGCTCCCGGAGAGCAGCCGCAACTGGATTAACGAAAAGCTCATTTACACCCATGGCTATGGCATCACCATGAATCCAGTGAACGGATTTACGGCGGAAGGGCTGCCTACGTTAATTTTAAGCAACATGCCAGTTCAGAGCACGGTGCCGGGACTGAGTGTGACCCGTCCGGAGATTTATTTCGGCGAGTTAACCAATACAGACGTCTACGTAAAGACGCGGCAGAAGGAATTCAACTATCCGCAGGGAGAGAGCAACAATCTCACCTCTTATGAGGGAGACGGGGGACTTGTCCTCGGCAGCTTTCTGCGCCGCATGGTCATCGCTCTCGACCAAAACGATCTCGCAAAGTTGCCGTTCAGCGATGACGTGAACAGGAGCAGCCGGTTGCTGATGCGCCGCAACATACGCGATCGTGTAGCGGCGTTAGCGCCGTTCCTCACCTATGATCCGGATGCTTACGTCGTCCTCGGCGATGACGGCCGGCTGTCGTGGATCATGGATGCCTTCACAGTTTCCGATAGCTACCCCTACTCGACCCACTATCGTCTCGACAACAACTCTATCAACTACATGCGGAACAGCGTGAAGGTGGTCATCGACGCCTACGATGGCACGACAACGTTCTACGTGTTCGATACGGATGATCCGATCATCGCGGCCTACCGCCGCATCTTTCCGGCTCTGTTCAAAGACGCGGCCACGATGCCGCCGGGCCTTCGCAAGCACGTGCGCTACCCGGAGTTGTTGCTCAAGCTCCAGGCGGAAGTCTACGGCCTTTATCACATGACAGATCCGGAGGCGTTCTACAACCGCGAGGATCTGTGGACCGTTGCTACCGAAGTTGGCATGAGTGCTGGAGGGGAACAGACCACGCAGCCGATGCAGCCGAATTTCGTCCTGATGAAGCTGCCCGGCGAAACGGGCGTGGAATTCGCAGAGATTCTACCCTTCACGCCGGCGAACCGGAATAATCTGATTGGCTGGATTGCCGGACGCAGCGACGGCGCCCAATACGGCACGTCTGTGGTCTACAATTTTCCTAAGACGAAACTGGTCGACGGGCCGCTGCAGATCGAGGCGCGAATCGATCAGAACGCTCAGCTCTCCGGACAACTGACGCTGTGGAATCAGCAAGGCTCGCACGTGCGGCGCGGCGCCCTGCTCGTAATTCCGACTGGGAAGGCGCTGTTGTATGCGGAGCCGATTTATTTGCAGGCGGAGCGGAGTCCGATGCCAGAGCTGCGATTGGTCGTGCTCGCGCTGCAGGATCGGCTGGCGTACGGCCCAACCTTCGAATCGGCAATGGCGTCTCTGTTTGGCGGAACCGTCTCGTCGCTGACTGCTCCATCAATGGCTACCGCCGCGCCTGCAGAGGTGCAGCGCGCCGCCTCGCCCTCCGCCCAGCCCGCAGCGGATCTGAACGCACTCATCGCGGAAGCTGCCCGGGACCTTGCCGACTATCAGCGCCTGACCGCGGAAGGCAAACTCGGCGAAGCGGGGCAGAAGCTAGAAGAGCTGAAGCGCACACTCGACAAGCTGAATGCTCGGCAAAGATAATCACGCTAAGTAATTGTCATATTCTCTATAGGGTGGATGTTTTACCGGGATCGTTAGGATATTTGCCCGAAGTGATTTCACGTGCATCGGCAAGCTAAACGGTGAGCTGAACGATCCGGTGCGGCGACGATTCATCGAATGAAACTGCGGTCGACAGATCAGCGCGGCAGTAAGGCACGCACTCGAGCGTTTGTTGTCGCCGTAACTTTTGCCGTGGTTGGCGCGCTACCGAGCGGCTGCACAAGCGGCCGAGTTAGCAGTTCAAGCTCAACGCAGCAGCCAGAAAGTTCAACTCGCGCCGCCGCGTCCACAAAAGACGCTCGCGAAGCACATCCTCCCGCATGCCCGTTTCTCAGCCCTCCCGGGTTGATCGCCGCACGCCAGGTGAAAGGAAGCCACACGGTGATCCTTTCGTGGACGGCCAGCGCTTCTGATTCAAAGCACGCCGATGCTGTGGGCTATTGCATCTATCGCACCACAGGACGCAAGGACGCGCCGGCCGAGCGGGTCAACTCCATACCCCTCCCGGTCACCAGCTGCGTGGACGATGTGGTGGAAGATGGCCAGAAGTATTACTACCTAGTGCGCGCGATCAGCGCCAAAGGAGTAACCAGTGTGAGCTCGAAGACAGTGCCTGCCCGGATTCCAACTGGGAAGCCGGGCAATCCTGCCCAGAGTGCGGTGCCATTCTGCTGGGACCCTGCCGGCCGCAAATAGGTTCGAAATGCGGACGACCCGCGGAACGGAGCTGTACAGGAGATCTGTTCGCTAGCGTACGATTACATGGTGCCAAGTACGAGCCACGAACCTAGTTCCGTATCGTCGCCGCTATTGCGCTTTTCCGTTCTGGGGGCGATCGGGGTGGCCATTTGGTTCCGTCCCCTAATATCTTCGTTCGCTTTGGCTCTTGGCGACGAGCAATATACGCACATACTGTTGATCCTTCCTATCAGCGCGACCCTTCTCTTTCTCGATTGGAAGTCACCTGGGCCTTCGTCTCCTTGGGATAGGAGAATTGCTTCAGGGTTGCTGACGGTTGCGGTTGTGGTAACGGCTGCAGTGAGATTGAGTGCAGTTCCACTCTCTCCCGACCTACGACTCGCGGTGAACATGCTGGCATTTGTGATGTGGTGTGTCGCCGCGTTCCTGTTTTGTTTCGGCAGCCGTGCTGTTCGAGGGTCGCTTTTTGCTCTTTGTTTCCTGCTCTGGATGGTTCCCCTTCCGCAGTTCGTGATGAACCCGATCGTAAGCCTGCTGCAGCGAGGTTCCGCTGCCTCGGCTCATTTGCTGTTCGCGGCGGTTGGCATTCCGGTGGCCCAGCAAGGCATGCTCGTGCATATTCCCGGGTTGACGCTTGAGGTTGCTCCGGAGTGCAGCAGTATCCGTTCGAGCTTGATGCTCGTGGTCACAACCATGGTGCTGGCGCACCTGCTCTTGCGCTCATTCTGGCGAAGGGTCTTGGTCGTTGCGGTGGCGATTCCGCTTTCAGTTGCGAAAAACGGACTTCGCATCTTTGTGCTTGCGATTCTGGGAACACGCGTCGACCCGGGTTTCCTGACTGGAAAGCTCCACCGCCAGGGCGGATTCATTTACTTCCTCATCGCCTTGTCGGTCATATTCGTGCTGGTTTGGATTTTGAATCGCCGTGAAGAACAAAAACAGCCTCGACCGACGCTGGTTTGAAGAGATCTATAAGGGGCCGGGTTGTAAGCGATCCAAATCTTATCGGTGGGCCAAACCAAAGGATACGGCTGCGGCCGAGCCGCCGATGTTCATCAGGGAAACAGCCCGCTCCAGTCTGTGATGTCCCGTCTTGTGGAAGAAGTAGCTGAGCCCAACCACCCCAACCGTCTCACCGGCAAAGTTCAGCGCCAGCCCGGGCGTACTGCCGCTGACCAGACGCGTTATGGGGTTCAGTTCCTGGCCGCCGCTGCGAAGATTGTCGCGGGTCACGACAAAGTCCGCGGCGCTGAAGGCGGCATTTGCCGCAAACAGGATGCTATTGTCACGGTCCCAGAATCGGTGATCGCCGGGGGCTTGGGGCGTCGTTGCTGGTTGGACTGACTTAAACATCGGAGCCGGTTCGATCGCCTCAGGTTGAAGCAGCGCGAAAGAGACCTGTTGTTGCCCTAGTCCTGGCCGACAGAGGCTCAGGATTGCCAGCAGAATTGTGGCTTGCGGTTTAAGAATTAGGGTAAGCCAGTTTGTCCGCATAACTTTAGTGAGCCCTCAGTATTGGCCGTCTGTACTAGTACTAACGCATGTGCCGGGCCAAGCGATATGGCCCCTGAGTGCCACTAAACTCTGCAGAATGATTACTTTTTGTAGGATGCCTGTTACGGAAGTTCGCGCCATGTGCAGGCTCTTGCACACAATTCTCTTTTCATCGAGCTAGGAGAAAACGCGCTTTGCTGCTTCGCCGAGAGTGAACCTCCTTTCAGGAAGCAAGCCTGGCGGATGGCGCACATCCACTCCGCCAGGCCATAGTAGCCGCTTTCGCTATCGAACGTTGCAGCTTGAGCAATCGGCTAGGGGACCGTCGCTTTCACCGGAGGCGTCGAGCGGCTACTCTCCTGCCCACTGGAATTCACGGAAGTGGCCTCGTAGTAATAGGTTTGGCCGGAGATGACTGTGCTGTCGGTGTACGCAGTATTCGCGTCCAGGCTGGAATTGATTTTGTTATATGTACCGGTGGCGCTGGTGCCGCGATAAATGTTGTAACCAGCGACGCCCGAACTGGAGTTCCAAGACAAGTTGACGCTGTACTCCGCCACTGTGCCAGTACCGCTCAGAGATTCGGTCGTCTTCGAGTTGGAGGCGTTGCTGGAAAACGAGAGCGAACCAGATTGCGCGCCGCCGCTTTTCGGGGTGAAAGCCACGTTGAACGATAACTTATGGCCGGCGTCGATAGTTAGGGGAAGCGCGACCCCATCCAGGACGAATTGCGAATTGCTGCTGCTATCAGACGACACCGTCACACTTGCCCCGGAAGCACTCATGGTAATGGATTGAGTTTGTGTCGTGCCGACGGGGACACTCCCGAAGTTCACGAGCACCGGAGTGATGGTCAATTGGCCGGTCGAAGCAGTGCTCGCCTTACCCGTCCCTCCCACCTGAAAAGGCAGAATTGAGTTTGAAGCGTTGCTGGTAAACGTGGACCGTCCTCCCACCCATCCTTTCGCGGTGGGAGCGAACCTCACGTCAAGGGTGAGGCTCCCGCCTGCGGATAGCGTGAACGGCAGACTCTTAGCCAAACTGTATTGAGGCCCGCTGAATTTTACCGCCGAAACTCGAACGCTCGTGCCTCCGCTGTTCGTCAGAGTAATTGTCTCAGTTTTTGTTTCGCCAATCTGGACTGTGCCAAACGTGAGAGATGACGGGCTGCAGGTTAATTGTTGCGCGGTCGCTTGAGCTAACGCCAAAATTGAAGCAAATGCTGTGACTATTATGCCGAAGAAACCACGGGCGGAAAGAAAGCTGGTAAGGGACTGGGGGAGTCTCATACCGTCATTCTGAAGTTAATTGGTAAGTATGGGTAGGTCTCAGTAGGGCAGGTTGGGCAGACCGGAGGAGCCTGGAAGGCGCAGTCGGAGCGCAGAATTAAAAGCGTGGGCTAAGGCGAATGCATTAGCCGCTCAGGGGGCAGGTATCTGAACGTCGGTAACGATATTGGAGTAACCGCTCTCCTCATTGCTGGAATTCACTGCGGTTGTCGCGTAACAATAATTCGTACCGTCAGCGACGGAAGAGTCTGAATACGTCGTGGCCGTATCCAAAGAGGAGCCGTTGATCTTTGAATAGGCTGCGCAGGCATTTGTGTATACCGCGCGATAAATATTGTATCCCGAGACGTTGGGCGAAGTGCTGGCGCCCCACGACAAATCAACGATATGTGCCGGGGCCGCGGTGCCACTTCCGGTGGCCGCTTCTATGGTCGCGGAAGGTTGCGCATCGCTGGTAAATGTGAGAGTCGCGCTTTCGCCGCCGGTAACTTGCGGACTGAAGCTTACGGTAAACGGTGTGCTCTGTCCCGCCGGAATGACCACGGGCAGCGACAGTGCACTCACCGTGAACTGTGAGTTGTTCGAGCTGACCGCTGTGATTGTTACATTTGCACCGCTGGCGCTGAGGCTGCCTGAAGCTGTTCCGGTGGATCCGACAAACACACTGCCAACGCCGAGAGTTGCTGGAGAAGCTGTCAGCTGCGCGGTTGCGGTCGTCCCCGTTCCCGAAACAGGGATGACCAACGATGGATTGGATGCGTTCGAAGTGATCGTGACGCTCCCGCTGGCGGCGCCAGCCGTCGGCGGGGTAAAGGTCACACTGAATCCTAGTGTTTGTCCTGCCGTAAGAGTCAGCGGCGTAGAAATCCCGCTCAGAGTAAAGCCTGTGCCGCTGATCGCAACCTGAGTAGCCGTTAGCGACGAACCACCAGTATTCGTCACGCTCACGGACAATTGTTGGTCGCTGCCCACGTGCACGGTTCCAGCGCTAAGGCTCGTGGGGTTGGCTGTCAAAGCTCCCTGCGCAACTGTAGTAGTCGAGGCCGCCTTACTGGAACTGAACCCTTGACAACCGACCATGATAGCCAGAGACAGAAGAAGCACTCCCACACCTGCGCAGTCTTTCGCGGTACGAGGTGTCAGAAAGCATCTAAGCATAGTTCGAATCCCTGAAGCGGGAATGCGCAAAACTCTGCACTTCCGTGTTCTGGAGGTACACGCTGAGTCTGAGGCCCTGGACAGACTTCGAATAGATTTCGGAGGTACATCCAGAAGAACGTCAGAAGGTCAGCATCGCAGGTCAAAGAGCATCCCCTCTTTTCTCCTCGGATCAGCTAATCTTTGTGTTTGGAGATACTTACGGCATTCCAGAGCGGACATGACCCGTCCGACCTGCACTTCTGACAATTGAGGGGGATAAAAGCACGTAGAAACCTACAGCATGCGGTCAATCCCGGAAAGTCTACAATTGGACTAACCGGGGAGAGGGGCCGCCACGATTGACAGTTTTCGTGAGTTCCGTTTCAATAAACGCATCGGTTCAGTGATGACGGAATTTTAGAGACATAGCCGCCCGATGATCGTCAATTTTGCTGAGCGGGCGCACAACCACAACTGGGAACTGGACCCGGTAATCCGGTCATTGCTTGATACCGATTTTTACAAGCTGCTGATGCTGCAGTTTGTGTGGAAGCATTTCCCCCAAACTCACGCGTCTTTTTCCCTTCTCAATCGCAGCTCCACGGTGCGCCTGGCAGACCTTTTTCCAATCCACGACATCGCCCAGCAAATGGAGCACGTCAGGAAACTGCAATTTCGAAAATCCGAACTGGTGTGGCTCGCAGGGAACACCTTCTACGGCCGCCGCGGGATTTTCGAACCTGCATTCCTGGAATGGCTAGAACGGGACTTCAGCCTGTCGGAATATGCGCTATCGGTCAAAGACGGTCAGTTCCAACTTTCTTTCGATGGCCTGTGGACCGACACGACGATGTGGGAGCTCTATGCGCTTTCCATTCTGGATGAGCTGAGAACCCGGGCCAACTTGAAGAGACTGAGCGAGTTTCATCTCGACGTCCTCTATGCCCAGGCGAAGACCAAGCTATGGAGCAAGATCGAACGCTTGCGCGGCGTCCCGGGTCTCAGCGTTGGGGATTTCGGAACTCGTCGGCGGCACAGCTTTCTGTGGCAGGAATATGTTGTCAAAGCCATGGCTTCCAATCTTGGCCGTGGCTTCATCGGAACCTCGAATGCCTTTCTGGCCCACAAACACGATCTTGAGGCGATTGGTACCAATGCTCATGAAATCCCCATGGTTCTCGCTGCCCTTGCACCGGATGACAATGCTCGGAGATTTTCCCAATACCAGGTGCTCAAACTGTGGCAGGAAACTTACGAGGGCGCACTCCGCATCATGCTGCCTGACACTTTCGGCACAACGCAATTCCTGGAAGGTGCCCCCGCCTGGGCCGCCGATTGGACTGGCCAGCGCATCGACAGCAAGAATCCCTATGTGGCCGGCGACGAATATATCGCATGGCTCACAACGCGCGGCCGAGACTCAAAGGACAAACTCATCATCGCATCCGACGCACTCGACGTCGACGACATAATCGGCTTGCACTCCTATTTTGGTGGCGCACTTCAGGCGGGGACAACTCCCGCAGATTTCCATAGCGCGGCCGACTTTCTGGATCGGCAAAAATGGACTCCTGGCCGCCGGATTCGATTCAGTGCTGGCTGGGGAACTCTTCTCACCAACGACTTCCGGGGATGCGATCCCACTGGTGGCACCGGTTTTGATCCCATTAGCCTGATCTGCAAAGTCTCAGAAGTTGAAGGCAGGCCCGCGGTCAAGCTCTCCGACAATTACGCAAAGGCGCTCGGTCCGGCGGACGAAATTGAACGCTATCGGCGCGTGTTCGGCACGGCCGGAGTTACAAACATTCCGCTGGTCGCGTGACTCTCGTTTCTTCCGAATACCAGTCCTAGCATCAACAACCGGACTGCACGGAATGTCATCCAATGTCGCGGTTTGTTGGGAGTGGCGCCATGAAGTCTGAAAGTTCGTTGCGGTTGACGTCGTTGTCCGCCTTGTTGGTCATATTTGTCGGCCCACGCCTACATGCACTGGGGAAAATCATTGCGCATCAGTTAGAAAACCCTTGCGCCAGCTGGCTGAACGACCTCCAAACAGCGGAGGCAGCTTTTCGGGATGGTCTGGAGGCAATTGCAGCGGCAGTAGTGCTACCTGTTCGATCACAATGATTTCGTCCGAATACGTGCAGGCGACGTTCCCATGAGTCGCGCTTACTGCTGAGGCTGCCCCACGCTCTCTTGCCTAACAGACGTGCATTATTCCAGAATGGCGCCTGCAGTGGGATAATGGTCTCGTGAGGATCCTGCGTGTCCTTGGGCTTTGCTCCTTCTTGTTTTCCGTTTCGACCTGCTTTGCCGTAACGCGGCATCACTACATCGCCGCTGGAGATGTGACTTGGGATTACGCTCCCAGCGGCATGGTGAAACCGTCACCTATGAAGGCAGAAACACCGATGTAGTCGAACTTCTTCCCGCTAGCATGAAGACCGTGGACATGATCGCTGACAATCTCGGCACCTGGATGTCTCATTGCCATGTGGAAGACCACATGGAGAATGGGATGATGGCGGTTTACACCATCTACGCTCCTCCCTCGCGTCCCTGTCCGATCGCGTTTGCTGGCGGAGACTTCTGGAAGGATCCGGAGAACTTTACGCTGGCTGTAAGGAACACTAGCAGCAAAACGATTAGCAGCTTGCGGGTCATGCCGGAAATGTTCCTCGCGCCCCAGGATTTGCGACGCCCCTTCAACGCCGAATGGTCTTCAACCAAGCCCGTTTCGCCCAGGCAGGAACAGACTCTCGAAAAGCCTGGTGTTCCGCCCGCGAGCGCCCAAGGGGTGATGGGTTGGGTCTTCGTCCCCAGCTTTGTGAAGTATGAAGATGGAAGCACTTGGATCCCGCAAAGCGAGGGCGAGTGTTTTGGCGTGATTTGGCGGGACGCACAACATCCGGATGTGCTCGCGTTGCCTCCGCGGCAGATTGAAATCAATCCCGATTAGCCGCGTCGAATTATGATTGCCGGATCCTGGAAGCTGCGATAGCTCGCACCCCAGCGCTCACCTGCACAGCTCCCGCAGGCGGTCAGCAGCTGCCTCCGGCGTGATATCACGTTGCGGAGTGCCCAACAATTCGAAGCCCACCATGAATTTTCGGATGTTTGCGGAGCGCAACAGAGGCGGAAGAAAATGGGCGTGCAAATGCCACTCTGGATGTGCTTGTCCATCCGTGGGCTGCTGATGAAAACCCATCGAATAAGGAAACGGAATGTTGAATAAACGGTCGTAGCCGGCGGTCAGCTTTTGCAATACATCAGCCAGCTGTCGGCTTTGGCCGCCGCTAATTCCAGAAAGATCCGCCATGTGTTGCCAAGGAAGAATCAGAGTTTCGAAAGGCCAGACCGCCCAGAAAGGCACAACCACAAGAAAACCCTCGTTCTTGAAGATCACGCGGTGGCCGCAGGATTGCTCGAGGTACATATATTCACAAAGCAGACATCGCTGGTGCGATTGCAGATAATCTCGCTGCGCTTTTTGCTCTTTAGCGGGTTCGTTGGGAAGGGAAGAGGTTCCCCACATTTGGCAGTGCGGATGGGGATTGCTCGCACCCATCATGGCGCCGCGATTTTCGAAAACCTGCACGTAGTTGATAAAATCGCGCGCTCCAAGATCGGCAAATTGTTGCCGCCACATCTCGATCACGGCAACAATCTCGGCCTGCTCCATGCCGCCTAGCGTGAGATCATGGCGCGGCGAAAAACATCCCACGCGGCAGATTCCTCGTTCCCCCTCAGCCACAATCAATGGACTGTCGGCTCTAGCTGCATCGAGCGGCTCAGGGCGAAGCGCCGGATAGTCGTTGTCGAAAACGAAAGTCGAGGAGTAGGAAGGATTACGCTCCCCGCGCGCGCGCGCGTTGCCTGGACAAAGATAGCAAGAAGGATCGTAAGCCGGTTGGCGCTCATGCGGCGCCGGTTCGACCTGGCCCTGCCACGGCCGCTGGACACGGTGCGGCGAGACGAGAACCCACTCGTCGGTCAGCACATTCAGGCGGCGATGGGAAGAGTCGCGAGCTGGCAGCATGGTTCCGTACACAACTCAGAATCTATAGCCACATCCACGGCGATCGCTTGGTCTTGTCAAACCGCTGCTCCCGCTCCGTTCGCAGCTCCAGTGACATAGATTTCAGGACGAATCTGAGTCGCATCCTGATAATCCTCAGCCATTCGTTCGCTGAATCCGCAAGCCTCACTTCGTTCGACCAGATTGATCGTACACCCGCCAAATCCGCCGCCCGTCATGCGCGCGCCATACGTTCCGGAAATCTTGCTGGCCAGTTCGACCATGATGTCCAATTCGGGGGAACTGACTTCAAAATCACTCTTCAGGCTGCGATGCGACGCGTACATCAGTTGGCCGACTCCTTCAAGATCCCCCGATTCGAGAGCCTCGGCGGCTTGTAACACTCGCGCATTCTCTGTGACGATGTGCTTGCAGCGACGGAGCAAAACATCGGACAGCCCTCCGCCGTGACGTTGTAAATCAGCCTTAGTGACGTCCCGTAATGCCCCGATTCCTTCGCGAAACTGGGCGAAATAGCGAACCCCCGCTTCACATTGTGCGCGCCGGGCATTGTATTCGCCAGCCGCGATGGCGTGTTTAACCATCGTATTGCAGATCACCAGGCTCACGTTCTCTGGTAGTCGGATGAAGCGAACATCCAGCGACCGGCAGTCCAGTTGCATTGCTTGGCCAGTCCGACCATGCAACGATGCAAATTGATCCATGATGCCGCAGCGGGAACCCACGAACTCATTCTCAGCACGCTGGCAGAGCTTTGCGATTTGGGTGTCGTCCATTCGATGGTTCGAGGCATTGAGCAACGCCAAGGCTGTCGCGACCTCCAGCGCCGCGGAGGAACTCAGACCTGACCCAATAGGGACGTGTCCATCAATTAACAGGCTGGCTCCGCGGAGAACGCAACCCTCGCGCTCTAGTTGAATCAGCACGCCGCGAACGTAATCAGTCCAGTTGTGCAAAGGGTGAGGCTCTGCTTCACGAACTGCAAAAGACGCCGACTCTGGATGCTGCAAGGAATGAACCACCAACTTTCCGCTGTCCGTTTCCGCGCAAGCCGCGAAAGTGTCGAAGCCGATCGCTGCAGGCATCACATATCCGTCGTTATAATCGGTATGTTCGCCAATCAGGTTGACGCGTCCTGGGGCTCGGAAGATATTGCACTCGCCACGAAATCGCTTACGGAACTCCGCCGGGAGATTTTCTAGTGACATGGCGAAAAGGTAAGGCTCGATTTACGGCTTCTTGGTTTCGGGCGTGATTGCTGCACCGGTTCCTTCTTTTAGGGTATGAATCGCATCCACACCGAGGTCAGCAAACTTCTCAACCAGCCGGCTCGGCCAGCGAATCTCTATCCAGTCGATTTTGGTTGCAACGCCTAGTCCGAAGTGAACTCGCATGTCGCTGTTGGAGATATAGCTGGAGCCGCTGCGTACCTCGTCCACCAAGAGGCGGTTCGCGGTCTTGACCGAAACGCGCGCGCCAATACCGTCACGATTCGACTTCGTCCCCACCGTGCGAACTGCGATCCAATGATTCGGAGTACGAATCTGGTTCACCAGCAGGCTGGGCGTGGCGTTCATGTTGCTGATCACCACCGACATCCGGCCGTCATTCCACAAATCACCCACCGCCAGACCCCGCGACGAAGCCGCAGTCGTAATGGCCGATCCGGACGAAGCTGAAACGTCCGTGAACGTGCTGTCTCCATTATTGTGATAAAGAATGCGCGGTTCCTTGTAATTACTGCCCAGATGCTGGCTGTCGACTTCTGGGTAAACGTGTCCGTTCACCAGAATCAAGTCCGGCCAGCCGTCATTATCGAAGTCGAAGAACATGGTTCCCCAGCCCAGGTATTGTGTGTACAAGCCAAGCCCTGCTGCCGAGGTCGCATCGGTGAAGGTACCGTCTCCGTTGTTGCGATACAAAGTGGAAGTGTCGTCGGAGAAATTAGTTTTGAAAATGTCCAGATGCCCGTCACCGTTGAAGTCCGCGATGGTGGAACCCATGCCGGCCTGTTCGCGGCCATCTTCGTTGAACGCCGAGCCGGCAGTCACCGCAACATCGGTGAACGTACCGTCATGGTTATTGCGGTAAAGAATGCTGGGAGTGCTGTCGCAGGCAATGAAGATATCAGGCCATCCGTCTTGGTCAAAATCCAGAGTGGAGACACTGAAGGCGTAGTGCCCATCCGTTCGATCGATGTGTGCTTTTGTTGTAACGTCTTCGAACGTGCCGTCACCCCGGTTGTGATAAAGAATATTCTTCGCGCCTGGCAAGCCGCGCGGGCCGCACATCACGGGGACTCCTTTCCAGGTGCAGGTGGGTCGCTCACCCGGCGCGGGCGCCGTCGCCAGATCAAAATCCACATAGTTGGCCACGATTAGGTCGAGCTGCCCGTCGCGATCGAAGTCGACAAACGCGCAGCCCGTGCCCCACGCTTTTCCGGACCCGGCGACTCCGGCTTTCTCCCCCACTTCAGTGAAAACGCCTGCCTGGTTGTGATACAGGCGATTCTTGCCATAGTAGGTGACGTAGAGATCTTCCCACCCGTCGTTGTCGTAATCTCCAACGCAGACGCCTTGCCCCCAGCCCGTGGCGACGAGCCCAGCTTTCGCGGTCACATCGGTGAAAGTTCCGTCGTGATTGTTACGGTAGAGGTGATTGCTGGGTGCGGCACCCTTTGCTGACTGCTCTAGCCGGGTGCCGTTGACCAGAAAAATATCAGGCCACCCGTCATTGTCGTAGTCGAAGATGGCGACTCCGGTACCGGTGGTCTCAATGATGTACTTCTTGGTCGAGACGCCGCCGAAGATCTCCTGCATGGTAAGCCCGGCCTTTTCGGCCACGTCCGTGAAGTTGGCGATCGGCTTGACCGCCGAGTCCACGTTGGATTGTTGGCCCCACCCGCAGACCGCCGAAATGGCCAGAATCACAATGCAAGCAAGCCGACCAGCGCCAGGGTGCAAACCAAGAAGAATCCTGAATTGCATGAGTCCTTCTGAATGTCAGGGAAGCGGACCAGAAACTAGAGACATGGTAAGAGTCTAATCTACAACTCGGCTTTGCCGGGTTCGTGTCGCGTTCCGGCTGGTTGACTCCGCAGTGTCTGTCGAGTCATCTTCCCGATGGCGGATTCAAGCCCAGAGCCAGCACAGTCATATCATCCACTGCAGTCTGCCCGTCTCTCTTCGAAACAAGTCCGAAGCTGCCGGAATAATCCCACATCGCCCATCCCATGCCATGCTGCTCCAGCGCCGCGCGGACGTCGTGAATCCACGCCTCACGATCATGAGGTTCGGCATACGCGCGATAGACGCCAAATTCGTTGCACACCACGGAAACTCCGCGCTTCCCAGCCCAGTCCGCCACTTGCGAAACCTCGGCGTCAATTCGCGCCGCATCCCAGTGGTCCTGTCCATAGCGGGTTACCGCCAGACGGTCTACCGCATCTGCCACGCCCGCCGCAGTCTTGGCCGCCGATTCCGGCGACGATGGATAATGCAGTCCTTTTACCCAATGCCAGAAGTATGTTCCCCACGTCGCGCCCTGATGCGTGAAGATATGCGGCTCGTAAAAGTGAAAATTGTAAATCACGTCGGGGTCGCGCAAGGGCTCGATGAAAACCAATTCATCATCATCCGACCACCGGGCTCCAGTCGCGATAATGGTTTGCTGCGGAGCGCCTTCACGAATTGCCGCCGCCAACTTAGCCTGCACTCCATACCATCGGAAGCGGTCGGACAACTCCGGCTCGTTCAGGATCTCAAAGAACACACGGTCCGCATCCCAACTGGAATAATGTCGCGCCAGCGCCCGCCAGAAGTCAGAGAATTCCTGGACGAAGGTGTCGTCCTTGGCTAACCTTGCCTTGAAATCACTTTCCGGATGTAGATCGATCACCACAGCCAGTCCGTGATCCAAAATCATCTTCACCGCGGAGTCCAGATAACCGAGATACTCCGCCGAAATTTCCTCAGGCCTGTGATCCGCCATCATCGGTTGCGGATTCACGCTGAGCCGCACGTGATCAAATCCCATCGACTTGATCAGCGCGATGTCTTCGGTGTTGGTCCAGTTTTGGAAGTGCTCCTTCGTGTATCCGCGCTTGTCGTAAACCTGTGCGAACCATTCACTGGCGTTGATGCCGCGTCGCAGCCGCGCAACCCGTGATGGGAGAACCGAAGAAGTTGACTGCGGGCGTGAAAGGGAGCTCGTCTGCGCCGGCAGGAAATTCGCGGCGAAGCCGCCAAGCAAAATTAGCAGAGCGGTCCAGCGCTCTATCCGCGAGCATTTTATTCTGAGCGTAGACTTAAACTCCGAATCGTCTCATTTCACTCCAAGAACGCTGATCAGTGTATCCCACTCGACCGTTCGGAAGGAGACGCCGACGCCTTCGCATGACCGTGCTCAGGGGAAGCATGATCATTCACTCGTGGATTTCTTTGCTGGGGGCGTCATCGAATAAGGCCTGCGTCCAAACACGAGACCGGTTTCCACCTCAACCGGTTTTCCCTCGCGGAGGTAGGGCTTGAACTTCCATTGCCCCAAGGCATCGCTGATGGCTTTTGTCTGATCGGGGAACGCGCTCAGAAAGTGAATGTGTTTCACCCTGCCTTCTCTGTCGATGATGACGCGCACTGGAACTGAGTTGAACCTATGCTCGGTGAAGATTGGGTCAACTCGCGCAATCACATTTTCCTCGCTGGCGTAATCCTTAATACACAACGGGGCCTCGCCTCCGCCCGTCCCGCGGTTCGGACTGGCTTCCGCAGGCAATTGCATCTTATCCAGGCCAGCCATCAAACTCTTCAGCAGATTCTCGTCGCGGCTGGTGAGCATTACTTCGATGGTGTGACAGCGGATTTGAGTCGCCAGATCATACCAATGCACCCCTGCCGCCGGGGACCGGTACGAAAAGACGACAAAGGAGTGGCCGGCGATCCTGATCTCCCTGGGAGGCATTTCAACTTTGTAGTCGGCTCGCAAATCGTCCTTCGCATACCTCGCGAGCTCCAACGCATTGGTTAGGGGCAGCGGCGTGAAGAATATGTCCTCGGCGGTGATCAATATACTGCCCGGCGCGGTTCCTTTGAAAGTATCTGCAGGACTGAATTGTGCGAGCACGTAGCGTCCGGTTTCCGACGGCGGCGGACCGTCGTATGTCTCGATCCAATCTTGAGGCAAAGGGTAGGTCATTCCAAAATACTTGTTAGTGAAGACATCCTTGGTCACATTTCCGCCTTCGGGCACGGGAGTGACGGAATCGCCCGCGCTTGACCATGCACCTTTCACCAGAATGACTCCGGACGGACCCTTCGTCGCTGGCTGAATGTTGCAAGAGCCGCAGCTCCCGTTGGGCACAAATTGCGGCTTGTCATCCTGGCTCTGCAGGGGCGAACACATGGCCAGAACGATCAAGGAAAAGAGAAATCGATTGTGCACATTCCTCCCAAATGGGCCAAGCAACTGCAACGGATTTGCCGAAATTGGTTCTCTCAACTGAAAAAAGCTGGCGAGACAGTTTCGTGTCTCGCCAGGAAGTCCACTAAGTAGCAATCACAACGAGCGCAAGAAATCTAATATCTCTTGCTGCTGGTTGGGCGTGAGGTTCAAGAACTGCCCCTCCACAAAGCTGGCTTCGCTGCCATGGCTGGCATGAGCCTTGATTGCAGTCAACAGGTTTGTCGTACGGCCATCGTGCAGCAGGAAGATGCGTTGCCCCAACCCCCACAAGGGAGCGGTACGGAACTGGTCGCCGCCGGCGGCGCGCCTTGCGAGACATTGTCTGCCAGACCAACGCCCATGTGGTGGATCTCAAGATCGGTGTAGGCATTGACGGGAGCGTTACTCAACGATCCCGTAAGGCTCGACACCTGGGTTGGGCCCAGCGTGGGATTGTGGCAGGCCGCGCAGCCGATCGAGCTAAATAGAGCTCTGCCTGCAGCAATCATAGTTGGCGAAACCGGCGGTCCATTCACCACCACGGCACCGGTCGGCGCCGGTGCCAGGAAGCGCATGAAGTTGGCAAACGCGGAAACGTCATCCAAAACCGCCGGGTTCGATGTCGCTCCCGGGTTGGAAGTGTCCTCCGGATAGCCGGTTCCGGAGAGGTTCAGGCAATTCGCCGGCAACCCCGTACCATGCTGATCTTCCCCGGGCGACGGCCGATCTTGGGGAAACAGTTCGTTGCTCACCCCCATCTCCACGTTATAGGCCTCGCCGGAAAAAATGTGCAGCGACTTGTTTTGCGCCTTCCACCCGAAGCGCGAAATAGTTCCATCGTTGCCGTTGTAGTTGAATGCCCCGGAGATTCCGAGCCGGTTGTTGTTATTGACCAGCAGATTCTTCATCAGGGTCGACTCATCCAGGTTCTCGATCAACCCTGCGCCAAACACCGGGGTGGGGATGCGGAAGATGATGTTGTTGGCCGCTCGCGCCGCACTGAAATTGGGCTGGGGCAGATTGCAAGTGCCGGCATCAGGACGGCCCGTCACGGTGAACAAGTCTTCTACTCCGCCATTGGGAGCGTTCGTGTCGGCCCTGCCGTTACTATCGAAAAAGAACGGGAACCTCGCTTCAAGGGTTGGCCCATTGGCGGTAACGAAGTAAGGAGTGGTATTGCCGGGCGCGACCCCGTTGCCGACGAACTGAAATTGCGGATTAACGGCCGCACTTGTCCCGCCTGCCGCGGGTTGAGCATGACAGGAGCCACACTGATTTGAGTTAAAGCGCGGTCCAAGACCGTTGTTGGCGCTCGGGCTGCTCGAAACCGACTCCACGGCTTGGAAACGGGCGAACCCGTCATTGAAAAAAGCCAAGATCCCGGGATTGTCGTTCGCCTGAACCGAAGGCAATGCCGCTCCTGTCCCCCGGCTGCCGCTCTGAACTCCAGGGTCGGTCTGCGCAGATACCATTTCTGCGAGGAACAACCCTAACAAAATCACAACTGACGCGAGCCTAGTTGCTTTGATCACAACTCCTCCTTGTAACGTGAACCTTACTTCAGCCTGGGTTGAAGGGAACGCAACATCCCGGCCCCGCCCCGGCGCAACTGCCTGGGCAGAACTTTCCCGCAGACTTCCAGGCGATCGTCGCGACGCCTGCAGCCTTGTTCTTGGAAGCGAGTGGACGTTCAGTTCAGAAAACGTGTACCTTGGCGTCGAAAGTCGGGAGACGCCAGCGGTTCGAGGTGCGACCTTGCGCTGCGGTCGAAACTATCGGTACCGGACACACTACCGCTCTTGTTCCGTTCAAGCTTTTCATTGGCATCTCCTTAGTTTGGTAAGTACTCCGACTCGCGTCGGTCTAACTTAATTAAGGAGACGATTGGCGCGTGCCTGACTGTAGTGAGCACGAGAAAAAAACGATCCTTCTGCTCGTGCTGCTAACAGCCTTTTGACCCTGAGTCTGAGGGACCACAGGATGGAAACGACTGCTAGCGGTACTGCGATGATTGGATAGAAATTATCTTCGAAGCAGAATAACGTCAATGTGCCGTTAGTTCAGTGCGGCCCTCATAGCGCTCCTTTGAGAGCTTCGATCTGCCGCTGCGCCCATATAGAAAGCAATTGACTGGAGAACGCTAATTGCCCTACTATCACTCAGTAATGACTTCGCTGCACCCTCATCGTCACCACCATCACCATGCGATGAGCGTGTCGGCGGAGCGTAACGGATAACAGCCTAAGAGCACTTATAGGAAATCCAAGCCCGCCGACGCGAAAGCGCAGCGGGCTTTTTGCTTTGGCCGCAGGCGCTAAGAACTCCGGGAGGACAAATCGTGGAGGTTGCAATGGAGATCGATTTCGACAAAATGCAAGGGCTGGCGCCTGCAGTAATTCAGGATGCGGCCACTGGCGACTTACTGATGGTGGGCTTCATGAACCGCGAGGCGCTGGAGATGACCTTGCGAACCGGCTTCGTCACCTTCTACAGCCGCACTCGACAAACTCTCTGGACCAAAGGTGAAACTTCCGGGAATCGCCTGCAAGTGGTGGCAGCGTGGACGGACTGCGATCGCGACACCGTGCTGCTGCGCGTCCAGGTGTTGGGCTCGGGCAACGTCTGCCACACGGGTTCGAGATCGTGCTTCACGCAGGAACTCACAGTGGGCGTGGCGGGGCAGCAGAACGTGAACCAGGAGGCGCGGCGATGAAACTTCGGCTGGGGATTCCCAAGGGAAGTTTGCAGGAGGCGACGCTCAGCCTGTTCACGCGCGCCGGGCTGCGCGTCTACACCAGCGCACGCTCTTATTTTGCCGCAACCGATGATCCTGAAGTCGAATGCCTGCTGATTCGCGCACAGGAAATGGCGCGCTATGTCGAACACGGCGCGCTGGATGCCGGCCTGACCGGTCTCGATTGGGTTCTGGAAAGCGGCCTCGAAGTGGTCACCGTTACCGACCTGATCTACGCGAAGCAGAGTATGGGAAAAGTGCAGTGGGTGCTGGCCGTTCCGGAGGCTTCTAATTTCCAAAAACCTGCGGACCTCGCAGGCCGCATCGTTGCCACCGAACTGGTGAGTTTCACGCGGAACTATTTTGTCAGCCGAAACGTGCCGGTGAAGGTTGAGTTCTCCTGGGGCGCGACGGAAGTCAAACCGCCGCTGCTGGCCGATGCCATCGTCGAAGTGACGGAGACCGGGAGTTCGCTGCGTGCCAACCATCTGAGGATTATCGAGACCGTGCTGGAGTCCAACACCCAACTGGTCGCGAATAAAGCGGCCTGGGCCGATCCGGAGCGGCGGCGTAAGATTGAAAACCTGTCTGTGATGCTCCGCGGAGCCATGGCCGCGCAGGGCCGGGTTGGCCTGATGCTCAACGTGCGCAAACCCGATTTGGCCGCCGTTCTTGGCTTGCTCCCCGCACTGAAGAATCCCACCGTCGCACCCTTGGCTGACGGCGACTGGGTTGCGGTCAATACCATCATCGAGGAACAGGCCGCCTGGTCGCTCATTCCGAAGCTCAAGCAAGCGAATGCCCAGGGCATCGTCGAGTATCCTCTGAACAAGGTGGTGATGTGATGCGCATGCGTATTCTTGACGGGCTGAGGAGAGACCGGTTTGTGTGTGCGCTGGAGCAACGCGGCGCAAACGATCTCGCCGCGATTGAGCCGGCTGCTCGCCGTATCGTTAAGGACGTACGGAGCCACGGGGATCGAGCGCTACGCCGCTACGCGGTGCGCTGGGACGGCTTGGGCAAGAACGAATTGGTCCGCGCACCCGAGTCCGACCTACATGAGGCATGGCAGAAAACTCCTCCTGAACTGCAGGATGCGATCCGTCATGCTGCAGCGAATATTCGTCGCTTCTGTGAATGGCAAAAACCGGAAGAGTGGCGGCGCGAAATTCAGCCCGGAGTTTGCCTGGGGCAATTGGTGCGGCCGCTGGAATCGGTAGGATGCTATGTGCCCGGAGGCCGATATCCCTTGCCTTCGACGTTGCTGATGACGGTGATTCCGGCGCAGATTGCGGGCGTGCCGCAGATTCGCGTGGTTTCGCCGCACCCAGCCCAGGCGACTCTAGCGGCCGCCGCATTTGTCGGTGTGCACGAGTTTTACCGCGTTGGCGGGGCACAGGCGGTCGCTGCCCTGGCCTACGGAACAAAGACCATTCCGCGCGTGGAAAAAATCGTGGGTCCCGGCAACCGGTATGTCACTGCAGCAAAGAAATTGGTAGCTTTCGATTGCGCCATTGAGTTTCTCGCTGGTCCTACAGAGGCCTTGCTTATCAGCGAGAAGGGGAATCCAGACCTCATCGCGTGTGATCTGGTGGCGCAGGCGGAGCATGATCCCGACGCGCTCTGCATCTTTGTCACGAATTCGCGCGAACTGACGAAAGCGGTGCAGACGGAAGTGCAACGGCGTACACGGACAAATCCAATTGCAGCGAAATCACTTTCTGCTCGCGGGGCCATTCTCCTGGTTGATTCACTCGATGAGGCGGTGGAGATCGCAAACCGCATTGCGCCCGAGCATCTCACGTTGCCGGCAGCCCTGGTGTCGCAGGTCCGGAATGCGGGCTCAATTTTTCTGGGCGAGTTCACGCCCCAGTCGGCGGGAGACTACATCTCGGGTCCAAATCACGTGCTGCCTACCGGGGCGATGGCGCGCGTGCGAGGCGGCCTCAGTGTGCTGGATTTCGTCCGCATCATCTCTTGCCAGGAAGTTTCTCGGGAGGGAATTCGCGGCATCGCTCGACCGGCAATTGTGCTGGCCGAAGCTGAGGGCTTGCTCGGACATGCTGAATCGCTGCGGGTGAGGTGTGCGAATGCTTGAGGCCCGCGCCGCCGTGAAGAGTCTGCATGCCTACCGGCCGCCTCTGGCCGGCCGGCAGGGACTTCGTCTTGATTTCAACGAGAGCACCATTGGCTGTTCGCCGAGGGTCTTGGCGCGGGTGCGCTCCCTGAGCGCCGAAGCGCTGGCGCGCTATCCCGAGCGCGAACCAGTGGAACGCGAGGGAGCCGATTTTCTCGGACTCGATGCGGCGCAGCTTCTGCTCACGAACGGAGTCGACGAGGCAATTCATCTGCTCTGCTCGACTTATCTCGAGTCCGGCGACGAAGCCGTCATCGTCGTGCCTACATTTGCCATGTACGCCATCTTCGCGCAAACCGAAGGCGCTCGCGTGGTCCAGGTTCTTGCCGGAGAGAACTTCGTTTTCCCCCTTGAAAAGCTCCTGGCTCGGATCAGCCCACGAACACGGCTCATTGCCCTCGCGAATCCGAACAATCCGACGGGCGTGGCGGTGGCCTGCGAGGTTCTGCTTCAGGTGGCTCACGCGGCGCCTCAAGCCGCGGTGCTAGTGGATGAAGCTTATTTCGAATTTCACGGCGAGACGATTCTCAAATATTCCGAGCGTCCCGCGAATCTTTTCATCGCGCGAACATTCTCGAAGGCCTATGGATTGGCTGGTCTGCGCATCGGCATCCTCGCCGGAGCTGCGGAACAGATAGCAATGGTGCGCCGTGTCGCTTCGCCCTACAACGTGAATGCGGTGGCGCTCGCCGCCTTGCCGGAGGCGCTTCGAGATCAGGACTACGTGGAACGCTATGTGGGCGAGGTGCGGAGTGGCCGCCAGCTTCTCGAGCAGGAACTCGGGGCTCTCGGCCTGCATTACTGGCCCAGCCGCGCCAACTTTGTGCTGGTGCGCGTCGGTCCTGCTGGCACAGAATTTATTCAGGATTTGCGTTCGCGCGGTATTCTCGTGCGCGATAGGAATTCCGATCCGGGATGCGAAGGCTGTGTGCGCCTGACCGTGGGATCGCTCGAACATACGCAGACCCTGATTGGCGCGCTGCGCGATGTGGCGGGGAAACTCAGCGGACCCCGCGAGGTGAGAGCGTGAGAAAAGCGAAACTGCATCGCAAGACAGCGGAAACTGAGATTCGGGTTGCACTCATCATCGAAGGTCGCGGCCAGTACGAGATTTCCACTGGAATTCGATTTCTGGATCACATGCTGGAGCTCTTCACGCGTCACGGCGGGTTCGATCTTAAGCTGGCAGCAATGGGCGACCTGGACGTAGATCAGCACCACACCGTGGAAGACGTCGGGATCGCTTTGGGTGAGGTATTCGGTCAGGCTTTAGGAGATCGCCGCGGCATTCTGCGCGCCGGTTATTTTGTCATGCCCATGGACGAAACCCTCGGTCTAGCGGCTGTCGATTTCGGTGGACGCGCGGCTGCCGTGGTCGATACCAAGGTCCGCGCCGCGCGGGTAGGAGATCTCCAGGTGGAACTCGTACCCGATTTTTTCGAGGGCTTTGCCCGTGGCGCACGCGCCAATGTCCACGTGCGCGTGCTCTACGGACGCTCCAGCCACCACAAAATCGAAGCGCTCTTCAAAGCTTTCGCGCGCGCCCTGCGCGTGGCGTGCTCCCGCGATCGGCGCTTGGGCCGGATGCTTCCGAGCACGAAAGGACTTCTATGATCGCCATCGTCGATTACGGCGCGGGCAATCTAAATTCAGTGAGGAAGGCGTTCGACTATCTCGGGGCTGAAGTGGTGGTAACGGACCAGCCTGCGACCATTGCAGCCGCGGACAAGATTGTATTCCCTGGTGTGGGACACTTTTCTTCTCTGCAGGTTTTGGACCGAACGGGTTTACGCGAAGCCTTGCTGCGAGGCACGTCCTCAGGAAAGCCGTTTCTCGGAATCTGTGTGGGGATGCAATGGCTCTTCGAAGGCAGCGACGAATCTTCCGAGGTTGCGGGGGCAGGAATTTTTCCCGGCAAATGCCGGCCGTTCCCATCGAGCGTGAAGTCGCCGCATGTCGGCTGGAATTCGTTGGCTATTCAGGGAGGTTCACGGCTGCTGCGGGGCATCAAGCAGGATTCATTCGTCTATTACACGCACTCCTTCCATGCGCCGGTGGTGGCTTCCATGTCGGCAGCTACCGACTACGGACTCCGGTTTGCCGGAGCTGTCGAGCAGGGCAGCATCTTTGGAGTGCAGTTCCACCCGGAAAAATCAGGAGATGTGGGGCTCTCCATCCTGAAGAATTTCTGTGAGGTTTGAGGTGTTGACCAAGCGCATCATCGCCTGCCTCGACATGGATGGTGGCCGTGTCGTGAAAGGCGTGAAGTTCAAGAATCTGCGCGATGCCGGCGATCCGGCAGAATGCGCCACGGCCCATGCTCGCAGTGGTGCGGACGAAATTGTGCTGCTCGATATTACGGCGACGAGCGGAAACCGCGGCACCCTGCTGCACGCCGTCCGCAGCACGGCGCTCTCGCTGTTTGTTCCATTCACCGTGGGCGGGGGAATTCGGCAGCTCGATGATGCAGCGGCGGTCTTCGATGCGGGCGCGGATAAAATCGCCATCAACTCGGCCGCTGTGAAAGACCCCACATTGATCGGCAAGATCGCAGGCCGTTTTGGCTCACAGGCTGTTGTGGTGGCGATCGATGCCAGAAAGACCGACGGAAATTTTGAAGTGTTCGTCGCCGGAGGAAGGATGCCCACGGGTCGAGACGCGATTCAATGGGCGCGGGAAGCGGCTGCTTGCGGTGCGGGAGAGATACTCCTAACTTCGATGGACCGCGACGGAACCAAGTCCGGCTTCGACTGTCAACTCGTGCGCGCTGTGGCAGAAGCGGTTTCGATTCCGGTCATTGCCTCGGGAGGCGCAGGCTCAGCCCGCGACTTCATCGAAGTATTTCGCGATGGCTGCGCTGATGCAGCTCTGGCTGCGTCTATTTTTCACTTCGGCCTCGAGAACATTGCAGAACTGAAACGCGAACTGCACGACGCCAACCTGTCGGTGAGGTGGCCATGCTGATTCCGTCGATCGACCTGATGGGCGGCAAGATCGTGCAGTTAGTCCAAGGTGAGAAGAAAGTGCTGGAGTTCGACAACTTCGACTATTGGATCGAGCGGTTCTCCGACTATCCGTTGGTGCAGGTGATCGACCTCGATGCAGCTCGCGGCGCCGGGGATAACCGGCAAATCGTGAATCATATCGTGCAACGGCTGAACTGCCAGGTAGGCGGCGGGATTCGCAGCCTCGAAACCGCACGTGAGCTGTTACAAGCCGGCGCACGCAGAGTTGTCATTGGTTCTTCCTTATTGAAAGATGGCGAAATCGACACGTCATATGCTGCCATCCTCGCTGGGGATCTGGGCACCTCGCCGTTGGTATTTGCCCTCGATTCCCGAGGCGGACGGGTTGCAATCGACGGCTGGCGCAAAGAAACAGCCGTCACCGCGTTCGATATGATTTATGCGCTCGAACCTTTCTGCGACACTTTTCTCTACACCCACATCGACACCGAAGGGCTGATGAGCGGAATTCCGATGGAGACGATAAGCGCGATCCGGCAAGCCACTTCGCGCCGCTTGGTGGTTGCAGGCGGCATTGCTTCGCAGCGAGAGATCGACGACCTCCACGCGTTGGGCATGGACTCCGTCGTCGGGATGGCCTTATATTCGGGCAAGCTCTCAGCCTGAGCGCTACCCAAGTCACAATTTCTTCTGCTCCTGAAGCGTCAGAACCGCACGTCCCGATAGAAAATGCAGTGGCTTTCCAAGTACCAGGAAAGGATGAAGAGAACGAGCAGCGCGCCTGAAACCCAGCAGAATAGCTGGACAGGAAGTGTGGCTGTGATCCGCGTCCTGCCGGCGGGCGCCCCATGCGCGGCATCGCGAAAAATAAATCCACCGATCAGAGAGATCGTCGCAGCCAGCGCCAACAGACCGAGAGAATCACAAATCCTCTGATGCATATCGCTGGCCGGAACCAGGAATGCAGTATGGAACAAGGCATACAAAGAGAGGATGCAGAAAACCAAGGTGACCGGCTTGGCGACCTCTACCAACATGCTTCCAGGTCACAACTATGAGCTAGTTTAGCGCCGTTCCTGATCCCTTGTCCGCTGGACCTCTTACGCCATAGTCCTAATTCGGATCGGGCACATCCCTTCGTACCGCCAATTAGTGTCGGCCAAGGTCTTTCTCGATAGCCTGACGCCCGACGACGTCACGGTCGAGAGTGTCTTTGGACGACTAAGTGCGGATGGGGAAATAACGGACTTCGTTACAACTGCCATGCAACCTTGCGAACAGGATTCTGCCGGCAGTTACAAATTTCGCTCCGTCATTCAGCCCGCAGCCAGAAGTGGGATGTATGGCTACGCCATACGAGCATTGCCGAAGCATCCGCACTCGCAAAGCCCGTTCTTGCCGGGCTTGATTCTGTGCGCAGGTAATAATCTCGCCGCACGTTCCTAATTCAAAGCCGAATCGGCCTTGGAGCCGTGGGCCTGAAGCTGGCACCAACTTTACGGCCGCACCGTCTCCGTAACCGTCGCCGTACTCCCGGCGATGTTCGAGTCTCCGTAATAGGTCGCTGTGACGGTGTTCGATCCCGGGGTGAGCGACGAGGTGGTGAATTTTGCCTTCCCATTGCTGAGTTGCCCTGTTCCGAGCACCGTTTTCCCCGCCGCGAAGGTGACCGGCCCCATGGGCACCACGGTCGGCGATGTGACCGTCGCGGTAAAGGTCACCGCCTCGCCTTGAGTGGACGAGCTCAGCGATGAACTCAGGGTCGCCGTGCTAGCCGCTTGCTCTATGACTTGGCTCACAACTCCGGAAGTGTTGCGTGCGTTGTTCGCGTCACCCGAGTAGACGGCGGTGAGTGGGTAGAAGTCGGCGTTGAGGTCGGATCTGGTCAGCTTGGCTACCCCGCTGCGGTTGAGGGTGGCGCTGCCGATCGTGTTGCCCCAGGTGAAGTTCACCGTTCCGTTCGGCGCAACCGAACCCGAGGTGGTTACCGTCGCCGTCCAGGTTATGGCTTGCCCGTAAATGGACGGATTGAGGTTGGAGACGAGAGTGATCAAGGTGGGCGATTTGTTGGTGGTATTAACCACCTGCCGCAGCGCAGGTGAGACGCTTGCCCCAAAGTTACCGTCGCCGCCATAGCTTGCTGTGACACTATACGCACCACTCAGCAGCGAAGAGATCATCAGAGACGCAACTCCTCCGCTCAAGACACCGGTACCAAGAACAGTCGTTCCGTTACGAAAAGTGATGCTCTCCCCGTCGGGAGGAGTTCCGGCCATCGAGCTCACGCTAGCCCGGAAGGTAACAGCTTGACCCACGAACGAAGGATTGGGCGACGAGACCAGCATGATCACGGCCAGGGTGAATGGGCTGTTATTCAGCAGCACGCCCACAGAGCCATTTGCGTTGCTTCCTCCGCCCTGGTTCCCCACCAATATGTCGGGCTTGCCATCCCCGTTCACATCGGCAACGGCTACCGAGATGTCATTGAATGCGCCCGAGGAGAAGCTCACCGCGGGTTGGAAAGTACCGTCCCCATAGCCTGGCAAGACAGTCACAACCCCGTTTGTCTCTCCGCAGCCGTACCCATTTTGACTGCTACCACAATTGGCTGCCACCAAGTCAGGCTTCCCATCCCCGTTCACGTCGGCAACCACCACGGAATCAGGACTGGAACCTCCCGACCAATAGGTCACCGCTGCCTGGAAGGCTCCAAGGCCATTGCCGAGTAGCACCCCCAGCGTCCCGGAATACCAGTTCGCCACAATAATGTCGGGGTTACCGTCCCCATTCACATCCGCGACCGCTACCGACACCGGGATCTCCCCGCCGCTGCTGTAGACCATGGCTGTCTGGAAAGTTCCGCCGCCATTGCCCAGCAGCACGGTCACGGTGCCGCGACCCGAGTTGGCGAGCACCAAGTCCGGTTTGCCATCGCCGTTCACATCCCCAACCGCGAGCGAACTCGTCACCGAGTCTCCGGCGTCATAGGTCTTAACCGGCTGGAAAGTTCCATTGCCATTTCCTAACAACACTCCCACCGAGCCGTCACCGTTACTTTCGCCGGTTTGGTTCGCCACCAGTAGGTCGACTTTGCCATCGCCGTTCACATCCGCAACCGCTATTGAAACAGCCGCCTGCCCGCCTGAGCTGTAGGTCACCGGCGATTGGAAGGTACCGTTGCCCTTGCCCAATAGGACCGATACTGTGCCGTGAGCACAATTGCTGCTGCTGGCGCAGGTGTTTGCCACCAGCACATCCGGCACCCCGTCGCCATTTACATCCGCGATCACCACCGAACTGGCACCGTATCCTCCCGATCCGAAGGTCAGTACCGGTTTGAAAGTCCCGTCGCCTTTGCCCAGCAGCACTCCCAGGACGCCGTTGCCACTCCGGTCGGGACCGGCCAGGTTCGACACCACCACGTCAAGCTTGCCGTTGCCAGTTAAATCTGCGATCGCTAAGCCCTGAAAGATACCCCCATTGGTTTGAAGTACATCGGTCCCGCCCGAGTCGTAAGCCACAGCCGGCAAGAAAAGGGGATTGGCCGAGTTTAACTCGATCGAATCCAGTTCCTTGGCCTGCGATTTGGTCAGCGCAACGACTTGGCCGGCGTTAGGTTGCTGTGCTAAAGCGGAAGCGAGCAGGAAAGCAGAGACTGTAAGGAACAGAACGAATGCCCTAAGAATACGGGTCCTGAGGGTACGCTTGCTGGTCATGAACGACCTCCTCGGCTGCTCGACCGCAAGAGCCCCTGACGCTTCAAACCCGTCCTTACGAGATCTTTGTGGCGCATACTCGTCCTCCGAGCCGCGGCGCGGGCCGGAAGATTAGTGTTTGCATATTCATTCAGCAGCTTATTGGGCGCTAGTGTATTACGACTTTCTCGCGGCGTAACTTTTTGTTTGGTGGAAAAACTGTGGAATGCTCAAGTTTGACAACAGTAAAGGTGTGCAATACATACTTATGTGGCTTGAAACTCGGCTCTCGCCTTCGCGGGTCTTGCGGATTGACATGCCGAGCGCGCCCTTTCTAAAATATTTTCTAGCCCCGCACTGTTCAGGTACGGCTCGGACCAACAGGGTCTGCCCATTGTTGCAAATACTTACTTATGATTAATGTTCAAGCGCTCACCAAGAAGTATGCGCACACCACCGCCGTTGATCAAATCTCATTCGAGGTGGCGAAGGGCCAGATTGTTGGCTTCCTTGGCCCGAATGGCGCCGGCAAAACCACGACGATGCGCATGCTGACCTGTTTCCTTTCGCCTTCCGGGGGCACGGCCACGGTGGCTGGCTTTGACATCCTCGAGCAGCCGCTAGAGGTCAAGAAGCGAATCGGCTACTTGCCGGAAACGCCTCCCATTTACCCGGAGATGGAAACGGGGGAATACCTGAAATTCGTCGGCAAGCTGAAAGGACTGTCGGGGGGCGACCTCCAAAAGCGGGTCGATTACGCGTGCGATCGGTGCGCCGTGGCCGACGTCAAGAAGAAGCTTCTCGGCAAACTGTCGAAAGGCTATCGCCAACGGGTAGGACTCGCGCAGGCGATCGTTCACAATCCCGATGTCCTGATTCTTGATGAACCGACCGCTGGCCTCGATCCCAAACAAATCAATGAAACACGGGACCTGATCAAGAGCCTTGCCGGCGACCACACGGTTATTCTCAGCACCCATATCCTCCCCGAAGTCGAGCAAACCTGCGAACAGGTCATCATCATCAACCGGGGAAAACTGGTGGCAACCGACTCGGTGAGCAACCTGCAGGCAAGGGCCCGCGGAGCCGAATCCGTTGTGCTCGAGATTGCCGGGCGCAATGGAGACCTGGAAGCCGGAATTGTGCAGCACAAGCTGGAACAGGTCTCAGGCGTCAGCCGCGTGTTGAGCAAGCAGCAGAACAACGGCCGCGTCGTCTTCGAAGTGGAAAGTCAAAAAGGCCGCTTCGTTCGAGGCGATCTGGCACGGGCGGTGGTTGAATCGGGCTGGGACCTCAATGAGCTTAGACCCGCTGCCATGAGCCTGGAGGAAGTCTTCCTTCAGCTCACAGGCACAGAGGTCTCAGCGGGAGCGGAGCAAGCGGCTGCGAAAGAGGGGCGACAATGAGAAATGCCTGGATCATCTGCCAAAAAGAACTGCGCAGCTACTTCGTTTCGCCGGTCGCGTACTTATTGCTGACCATGTTCGGTCTGATTTTCGGCTTCTTCTTCTGGAATGCGCTCAACTTTTTCGTAATCGAGGGCATGCAGATGCAGATGCGTGGGCAATCGTTCCCCATGAACCTAAACGAACAAATCATCCGCCCGTTGCTGTCGAACGTCAGTGTGATGGGACTCTTTTTTATCCCGATGATTACGATGCGCCTGTTCGCGGAAGAGAAACGGAACGGAACCATAGAGTTGCTGGCCACCTCACCCGTTCGTGATCTCGAAATCATCGTTGGAAAGTGGCTGGCGGCCCTGTTGCTGTATTCCTGCATGCTGCTGTTTAGCGCTCTGAACTTTGGCTTTCTCTTTGTCTATGGCCATCCGGACTGGAAGCCAGTTGCAATCGGTTATCTGGGCTTGTTGCTGCAAGCGGGTGCGCTACTGGCCATAGGTACATTCATTTCTACACTCACCAAGAACCAGATCATCGCTGGTGCCGCGACTTTTGGCGTCTGCCTGTTGTTGTGGGTACTCGAGTGGGCGAGCGGATACGAAACCACAACTTGGGCGCGCGTGCTGGCGTACCTGTCGATCATCACGCACTTCGAGTCCTTTGCCCGAGGCGTGCTCGATTCCAAGGACACAATTTTCTATCTCACCGTAATTTTCCTGGGACTGTTTTTCACCGCACGTTCTATGGAATCCCTGCGCTGGAGGTCATGATGGCAAGCCAGTGGCTTAAGGCGAGACAAACCAAGTACGCAGTTTACGCAACGATCTACATTCTGGTCGTGATCGCCGCGGTTGTCGTCGCCAATCTGCTCGCCGACCGCTACAACAAGTCGTACGACGCCACATCGAATAAGCGTTACAGCCTTTCCGAGCAGACCGCCAAGATCGTCAAAGACCTGAAGCAGGACGCGACGATCACATACTTCGACCAGAGTACCCGGTTCCGTGAAGGCAAGGATCTGCTCGATCAATATGCCAGCCTCTCCCACAAAGTGCATGTGGAGTATGTCGACCCAGACAAGAATCCGCAATTGGCGCGGCAAGAGGGAATCAGGAACCTCGGGACCGCGGTGGTCCAGATTGGCGCGAAGAAGGAAGAAGCCAAGAGCATGACCGAAGAGGGCGTCACCGGTGCCTTCATTCGCGACCTGAAGACCATCACGAGAACCGTGTGCTTTGTGACCGGCAGCGGAGAACACCGGCCAGACGATAGTGACCGCGAGGGACTTTCTGGTTTCAAAGATCTTCTGGCCAAGGACAATTACGAAAACCGGACGATCGACCTGCTGCAGAAAGCCGAAGTTCCAGGCGATTGCACCGCCTTGGTTGTCGCCGGGCCAACGCGAAACTATGAGCAATCCGAGGTCGAGACCATCAGGAGATATGTCGAGGATGGCGGTCGCGCGTTACTGATGCTCGATCCTCCATTAAAGCTCGGCCATTCGGATATCGCCGACAACGATGCGCTCACGAATTTGTTGCAGAGCTGGGGCGTAATTTTGCAGAAAGATCTGATCCTGGATCTTAACCCTCTGGGACAGCTTGCCGGTCTCGGTCCTGAAGTGGCTCTGGTGACCAACTACAGTTCCCAACCCATCGTGAACCAAATGAAGGGAACCGCTACCGGTTTTCCACTGGCCCGCTCCATGGAGATCAAGAACACAGACAAAACCAGCGTGGACAAGCTTTTTGATTCCTCCAGCAGCAGTCTGGCAACGAACAACCTGAGCTCCGCGGCGGTCAACGTCAACGATCCCAAAAATAAGAAGGGCCCGTTTACCATCGCTGCTGCCGGAACCTACAACACCGGGAAAGAGAATTCGCAGGGACGCTTCGTCGTCATCGGCAGCTCATCCTGGGCCGCCAACAGCTTCATCAATTTCAATGGCAACGATGATCTGGCTTTGAACGCTATCAACTGGCTGGCGTCCGACGAAGACCTGATTTCCATCCGCCCCAAGCAGCAGGTGGACCGTCGCATCACCATGACCCGCGCGCAGCAGAACCTTGTGCTGCTCACCAGCCAATTCGCGCTTCCGTTAGTCGTGGTGATTGTCGGGATTGGGGTTTGGTGGAAGAGGAGGTAGAACCTCTCGACGCATCTGCATCATGTTTCGAGAAGCATTATGAAAATCCGTGGTCTGATTGTCGCGGCTCTCATATTCTTTATTCTCGGCGGAATCCTTTACTGGTCGGAACACCAGAAGCCATCCGACGACTCCAAGGAGTCGGCGGATGCCGCGCCAGCTATCCTCAAACTCGATGCATCCCCGATTACAAAGCTGGATCTGAAGAAGAGGGGCGCGGAGCCGATCGTCCTCACGAAATCTGGTTCGGGAAAGTGGGAAATCACTCAGCCGCAGCCGTTCGGCGCTGACCAGTCTCTAGTTTCGGGGATGCTCTCCACTCTCTCGTCCTTAAGCTCACAGCGCGTGATCGAAGACAAAGCGACAGATGTTAACCGATACGGTCTAAATCCCCCGGTTCTCCAATTGGACATCACCGAAAAAAATAACCAGACGCGAGCGCTTCTCATTGGCGACGACACCCCGACCGGAAGCGCCGCTTATGCCATGGTTGCTGGCGATCCTCGCGTGTTCACCGTGGCCGCCTACGCCAAAGTCAGCGTGGATAAGAGTCTGAAGGACCTGCGCGACAAGCGCCTGCTGACCGTGCCCCCCGAGAAGATCAGCCGCATTGAACTGGTCAGAAAAAATCAGGACATCGAGTTTGGCCGTAATAAAGATGACTGGCAAATCCTGAAGCCCAAAGCGCTTCGCGCTGACAGCAATCAGGTGAGCGAACTGGTCCGCAAGCTCACCGATGCCAAGATGGATCTAAGCAGTTCCGACCCCAAGCAGGCCGCTTCGGCATTTGCGAATGCCATGCCAATCGCGACCGTGAAGCTTACCGATGAATCCGGCACCCAGGAACTCCAGGTGAGGAAGAAACCGGTTGGCACCAGCAGCGATGCGTACTACGCAAAATCAAGCGCAGTCGACGGCCTCTACCGAATAAACTCTGATATCGGTCCGGCACTCGACAAAGACCTGGATGATTTCCGCAACAAGAAGCTCTTCGACTTCGGTTTCGTCGACCCCAACAAGATCGAACTGCATGTCGGTTCCAAAGCCTATTTTCTAGTCCGAAGTGGAGACGATTGGTGGTGGGATGGCAAGAAGATGGATGCAGGAAGTGTGCAATCCCTCATTTCGGATCTTCGTGATCTTTCCGCGGATAGGTTTCCCGATTCCGGTTTTGCCAATCCCACCATTGACGTCACGGTCACTTCCGACGACGGCAAGCGCGTCGAGCGAGTCTTGATCGCAAAGTCGGGGAACGTCTACCTCGCCAAACGCGAAAATGAACCCGCTGTCTACCAGCTGAATTCCAGCTCTGTTGACGATCTGCAGAAAGCGGCCGATGACATCAAACCTGCCGCCACAGCGACCAAGTGAGGGCCGCTCGTGAGGTCGATCGAGGAAAGGTGAGATCCGTCGTGCCTGTGGAGGCCGTCACGAAGTTGCCACTTCGTCCTGCAGCCGACCGTGGGCATCGCGCAATTGAATGCGTAACGCGATCTGTCCCAGGGCGTGGGTGGAGCAACTCAAACAAGGATCGTAAGCTCTCACCACTGCCGAAACCCGGTTGAGCATGCCTTCCTGTAGCTTGTTGCCATCGATGTAACGCTCGCTGACCTGCTGCACGCTGCGGCCGATGGCGAGATTGTTATGTCCCGTCGCGACCATCAGGTTCGCCCATATAATGCCGCCTTGTTCATTCACTTTGTAGTGATGAATCAACGTGCCTCGCGGCGCCTCGATCATTCCCACCCCTTCCAGGGAATTTACGCCTCCCGTGGCTCGCACGTGCTTTTCAAGAATCCGCGGATCCGCCAGTAACTGTGCGATCTTCTCCAGCGCGTGAACGATCTCAATCAGCCGCGCATAGTGATAGAGGAACGCGCTATGTGCAGGCGAACCGAAACGCTGATGAAATTCCACCAATTCAGCGTCCGCCAGGGGAGTGCCGCACTGATCGGCCACATTAATTCTTGCCAACGGACCAACCCGATAAGCACCCTCGGGAAATCCCTCGGGTTTGAAATAAGGGGCCTTCAAGTAAGAGTCGCGCAGGCTGGCTTCGGCAATCCAATCCGCGTAATCTTCTGCCGCAATTTCATCTTCTACAATTTCTCCGCTCCGGCCGCGGAAGCGCAGCATGCCATCGTACAGCTGCAAGTTTCCTTTTCCGTCGACCAGCCCGGCATGCATCGTCGGTGCAGAACCGAAGCATTCGATCTCACTCTTATAGTTGTCCAGCGCGTTCTTGAAGAAGCGCAGCGTCCGGTCCGCAATCGCCTTGGCAGCAGGCAGGTCGGAAAGTATGCGGTCGCGTACCGTACTGGACAGCGGAGCCGCCACCCCTCCGGGTACGATCCATGCCGGATGGACTCTTTCTTGCGCCATGCCCTCAATGATCTGCAGTCCGAATTTGCGCAACTCGATCCCATCGCGCGCCATCTCCGGATGAGCCGCGATCACGCCGAGCACGTTCCGGCTAGCCACATCGGAGTCCATGCCCAGAAGCAAATCCGGCGATGACAGATAAAAGAAGCTCAAGGCATGCGACTGCACAAGTTGCGCAAAGTGCACCAATTCGCGCAGCGTCCTTGCCACTGGCGGAATGCGCACTCCCATGATCGCGTCGCAAGCCTTGGCGGAAGCCAGCAGATGACTGATCGGACAGATCCCGCAGATACGCGAAGTGATGCCCGGCATCTCATAGAACGGGCGTCCCTCGGTGAATTTCTCGAATCCTCGCACCTGGGTCACATGGAACTCGGTGCCCGTGACTCGACCATTGCCATCCAACTGAATGACGATCTTCGCGTGTCCTTCGATACGCGTCACCGGATCGATTGTGATGCGTTTCATCCGACGCTCCTCATCCGAATTTCACCGCGAGGCCGGCCTCGCGCTTTTTCCCGTCCACCAGATCGGAAATCACGGCAGCGATAGTTTTGGCCGGAGGCGGACATCCCGGCAGGCAGACATCCACTTTCACAAACTCCCGCAGCGGCCGCGCCTGCTTCAACAGTGCCGGTACTCCGTCCGTGGGAACCACTTTGCCTTCCTGTGCCCCTTCCACATAAATGCGCTGCAGCAGCTTATTTACCGGGATGGAATTTCGCATGGCGGGCACATTTCCCGTGACCGCGCAATCTCCAAGCGAGATGAGCAGATGCGTCCGCTGCCGGACCTTCTGCAGTTTGTTCACGTCGTCCTGCGAACTGACCGCGCCCTCCACCAGCGTCACATCCACATCCTCGGGGAACTCCTGCGCGTCCACCAGGGGTCCGTAAACCAGGTCGATCTTCTGCGCCAGGGAGATGATGGCCGCGTCCATATCGAGCAGCGACATGTGGCAACCGGAGCAACCGTCCAGCCAAACCGTCGCCACCTTCACCTTCTTCATGCCTGCACCTCTCTGCGCTGGATCAGGGAACTGATATTGTCGGTCCGCTTCACCATTTCCTCGACGGCGCAGCCCTTCTCGGCGAGCGCTCCGGTTGGGCAAGCCTGCACGCACTTTCCGCAGTTCGTGCAACTCCGGGAGTCGCCCCAGTTCTGATTCAGGTCACTCACAATCCTGGCATGGATACCTCGCGACGTCATCTCCCACACGTGGGCCCCCTCCAGGTCTGCGCACACCCGAACGCACCGGGTACAGAGGATGCACCGGTTGTGGTCGAGCACGAAGCGGGGATGGGAGAGGTCAAGTCCCAGCTTGGGATAGTTGTACGCAAAGCGCACCGTGCTGATTCCCATCGCACTGGCCAGCGACTGCAGTTCGCAATGGCCGTTTGACACGCAAACGGCACACACATGGTTGCGCTCCACAAACAACAATTCGAGAGAAATGCGGCGGTTGTGGGTGAGCCGGGGGGAACTGGTGATGACCGACATGCCGTCTTGAATGGGGGTGGTGCACGCAGGGATGAGCCGGTCGATGCCCGAGACCTCCACAATGCAAATGCGGCATGCCCCGACCGGTGTCAGCCCTTCCAGGTCGCAAAGCGTGGGGATGTACTTTCCATTCGCTTTCGCGGCCTGAAGAATAGTCTGGCCCTCCATGGCGCTGATCAGTTCGCCATCGATTCGGATTGACAGTTTTCTCGGCAAGGCCTCGCTCCTTCCTAGCTCACGTTGGCCACTTTCACATCGCAGCGCAGACAGCGGCAAGATTCGTCCAGCGTTTCCTCGTGGGTGAATCCGGCGACGACCTCGGCGTTCGATCGTACCCGCGCATTCGCCGATAGGGCGTGGCCGTGATGCCGGTGGTTCGGGCTCGGTTCCTCGGGCACTGCCTTCCCGTATTCGATCTCCGGAAGAATCTTGGCCCAGCGGTTGGCTTCCATCAGTTGCAGATCAATACTGCGAGCCGCTTGTTTGCCGTAGGCCATCGCGTTCGACACGTTCGATGCGCCGGTAACCACATCCCCACCGCCGTAGAACCGTGGGCGGCTGGTTTCCAGCGTGAACCGGTTCACTTCAATGGTTCCGCTTTCTTTCAAGCTGAGTCCGGAGGCTCTGGCGAAATCAAGGTCCACGCTCTCGCCTACTGCGAAGATGACAGAGTCACACTCGTAGCGCCGGATCTCATCGGTCGAAATTGGTTTTCTTCGTCCCGACGCATCGTATTCACCCAGGCGTGTCTTTACGATTTCAATCGACTTCACTTGCCCCGCTGCATCGCCAATCACGCGGTGAGGGGCGGCCAGAAAAACGAATTTTGCGCCCTCGTCCTTGGCGGCCTGGGTTTCTTCTTCGATGGCGGGCATATCCTTGCGCTCGCGGCGATAAAATACGGTGACTTCAGCGCCTTTGCGCAACGCCGTGCGAGCCGAATCGATGGCAGCATTCCCACCGCCGATAATGGCCACCTTGCGGCCCAGCGGTGTCTCTGCGCCACGCGCCGTTGCCTCCAGGAACATCAGCGCCGGATACACTCCCTTCAGTTCCGTTCCCGGCTGATAGACCCAGGATTCCTTCCATGTCCCGATGGAGATGAAGACCGCATCGAAACGATCGTCGAGGTCGTTGAGCGGGATATCGAAGCCGATGCGCGTGTTGAAGACAAACTTCACTCCGAGCTGTTCGATCAAATCGATTTCGCGTTCCAGCGCATTCTTCGGCAGGCGGTATTCCGGTAATGCAAACCGCAGCATGCCACCGGCTGCGGGCTTGGCGTCATACACCGTGATGTCGTGGCCGAGCAGGGCCAAATAGAAAGCTGCTGTCAAGCCCGCCGGTCCCGCGCCGGCGATCGCAATCTTCCGCCCCGTGGGTTCCAGTTTGCGGACCAGAATGCGTTTGACCATGTGTTCGTAACGATTGGAGAGCAGGATCGAATCTGCGATGAAGCGATGCACCTCTCGCATATTCACCGCTTCGTCAACGGTCTGGCGACGGCACCGGCTGTCGCATGGATGCTGGCACACTCGCCCCGTCGATGAGGGCAACGGGTTATCCATGATCACCGCTTCAAATGCATCTTCCAATCGATCCTCTTTGTATAACTGCAGGAAGCGGGGAATGTTCATGTGCAGCGGGCAGCTGTTTTCGCAGGGAGAGAGCGCCAACTCTTCGCATACTCCGGCTTGGCATCGTCGCGAAACAATGTGGTCTTCGAACTCGGCGCGGAAGTGGCGCAACGTGGTCAGAACTGGATTGGGCGCGGTCTGCCCCAAGCCGCACAACGAACACTCGCGGATGTAGCGGCTCAACTCATCCAGCAACTCCAGGTGGTGCATCGTGCCCGCGCCTTCAGTCACGCGATTCAGAATTCTCAAAGACTTATTCAGTCCCACCCGGCACGGAATGCATTTGCCGCACGACTCGGAATGCGTGAACTCGACGAAGTACCGTGCTACGTCCACCATGCAGTTGTCTTCGTCCATCACCACCATGCCGCCCGATCCCATGATCGAGCCCAACTGCGTCAGGCTTTCGTAGTCCACCGGCGTGTCAAACATTTCCGGCGGAATACACCCGCCTGAGGGGCCTCCCGTTTGTACTGCCTTGATCTGCCGCCCTCCAATGCCACCTTCGCCTATGTCGTAGATGAACGTCTTAAGTGGTGTGCCCAGCGGCATCTCGACCAAGCCGGTGCTGGAAACTTTGCCCACCAGCGAGAACACTTTGGTGCCCGAACTCTTTGGGCTCCCGGTCTCGCTGAACCACGCAGGACCCTTGGTCACGATGGGCGCGACGTTATACCAGGTCTCGACGTTGTTGATATTGGTCGGATATCCCCACAACCCTTTTTGCGCGGGGAAAGGAGGCCGCGGGCGCGGCCGTCCCGCCTGGCCTTCCAGCGAAGCGATCAGCGCGGTTTCTTCACCGCAGACAAACGCTCCAGCGCCTTCCACCACTTCAATATCAAACTTGAACCCACGGCCCAGAATGTTCTCGCCCAGCAGCCCATACTCCCGCGCTTGCTCGATGGCGCGATGCAGGCGGTGCACGGCCAGTGGATATTCGGCGCGTATATAGATGATCCCCTCGCTCGCACCCATCACGTATCCGCCGATGATCATGCCTTCCAGTAACGAGTGCGGATCACTCTCAATCTCGTTGCGGTTCATGTACGCGCCGGGATCGCCTTCATCTGCGTTGCAGATGATGTATTTGCGATCCGCCTTGGCTTTGGTCATGAACTCCCATTTGTTGCCGGTCAGGTAGCCCGCCCCACCCCGTCCGCGCAGCTTGGACGCCTTGATCTGCTCGATCACATTCTCCGGCCTGCCGTCGATCAGTACTTTGTAGAGTGCCTGATATCCCCCGATCGCGATGTACTCCTCAATATCGTCGGGATTAATGAAGCCGCAATTTCGCAGGACGATCTTTTTCTGGCCTTTAAAGAAGGGCACATCGTTCCACAGCGGAATCTCCGGATAGCCGCGCCCGTACTTGATCGAGGCTGTAATGTGATCCCACTCTTCGACCTTGCAATAAATGAGATCGGGCGGAAGATTACCGTTGGCTACGTCGTTCAACATCCGTTGAACATCATTCGCCTGCACCCGATGCAATATCACGAGCGGAAAGCCGGGCAGCCGGACGTTCGCCAGCGGTTCCTGAAAGCAGGCGCCAAAGCAACCCACACCCGCCAGGACCGCATTGATGCCACTGCGTTCAATGGCTTCGGCGAACGCGTGATACAAGCCTTCGGCACCGTTGCCTCTGCCGCAAGTGCCCATTCCGATCGCGATTCGAGGCACCGCCGGCACTAATTTCGCCAGCCCAGCTTCCCGCACAGCACTGAAAGCGCCAATGTCCTGTATTCGAGGCATCAGTAACTCTCCCGTTCCAGCGTGCTGATTTCCCGTTGGAGAGTGCGTTCGTTCACATGGCCGCAAATGCGGTGGTTCACCTCCACCACCGGCGCCAAAGCGCATTGCCCGAAGCAGGCCACGGTACGAACCGTGTATTTATGATCCGATGTGGTCAGCAGAGTCTTGTCCGCTTCGCTGACTCCGCTCTCGTCCTCAAGGCCCAGTCCAAGTGTCAGACGAACGCTCTGCAGCAGATTGCGCGAACCTCGCGTGTGGCACGCCGTGCCACGGCAGATGCAGATGGTGTTGTCTCCTTGCGGCTGCAGGTTGAACAGAGCATAAAAGGTCACCACGCTGTAGATACGCGAGAGTGCAATCTTGGTCTGCGCCGCAATGTACTCTAGCGTTTGCTCAGGAAGATATTTATTAGGGTGGTGTTCCTGCACCGACTCCAGAATGCCGAGCAAAGCTCCCGGGCGTCCTGTTCGGCTGGTGATGACCTGATCGATGAAGGCCCGCTCTCCTGCGCTGAGACGCTCCTGAGACGGTGTGTGCATGGTCGCTCCTTTCGCAGAACCAGCACTCTGGCCACGACTCGAAAGTCATTGCCACATGTAACGAGAACACACGCTTTCAGTTTTCGATACTAAACAGACGGCCACAACCCTGCCGTGACCCGGATCACCAAAGTGGGTGACGCTATGGAGCAAGTGTTTCTCCAGATGCTCGCATGGTGCGGCGCAAAAGGGGGGACAATAAAGGCCTAACATCAAACTAAGTCTGGAGAGCGCAATGGAACCGTTTCGCCTGCATCTCTTCGTCTGCACCCAGCAAAAACCAGAGGGCGTTCCTTCCTGCCCGGCCAGCGGGTCGTCTGTTGTGCTCGATGCTCTCGATCGCGAAATACAGACCCGCCGCCTAAACCTCGAGGTGCAGCTTACTACCTGCGGCTGCATGGGACTCTGTGATGAAGGTCCCGTGATGGTCGTGTATCCGGCGGGCGTGTGGTACCGTCGGGTGCAACCAGCTGATGTATCCGAAATCGTGGATACTCATCTCTCCGGCGGCAAGCCCGTTCCTCGTCTCGTATGGGACGATGCCCCTGCGATGAAAGTCATGTCGCTCGATCACGGGGAGAAGTTTCGCTCCGCAATCGCCGCCCGCGACAGGGCGGGGATCTTGCCCGATCGCCTCGATCAGATGATCCGCGGATACATGCCGAGTCGTTGCCTTCTGACGGCTCTTGAACTCGACATCTTTACTGCCGTCGCCGACGGGGCCAATGCCGAGCAGATCGGTACAAAGATCCACGCGAACGCGCGCGCCCTAGGTATGCTGCTTAACGTGCTCGTCGCCCTCGGACTTCTGTCGAAGGCCGGCGAAGTTTACAAGAACACGCCCGAGTCCGCACGCTTCTTTGGTCAGGGCTCAAAAGACAACCATCGCAATGGCCTGCTGCACACCGCCAACATCTGGCATCGATGGAGCACTCTGACCGACGCTGTGCGCACGGGTACCCGCATCCCCATCAGTCGCGATGATTCTCCCGAATGGACAAGTAACTTTATTGCCGGCATGCAACGCAACGCCAAAGATCGCGCCCCGCTGGTTGTGAAGGCCCTCGGCACGACCGGTATTCACCGCATCCTCGATCTGGGCGGCGGCTCCGGCGCATACTCCATCGCATTCGCGAAAGCCTCTACCGATATACGATGTGAGATTCTTGACATCCCGGAAGTAGTGCCACTCACCGCTGATTATGTCGGCGAGGCCGGCGTCTCAGCGCAAGTCAGCCTTCGCGCCGGAGACATGCTTCAGGACGATTTCGGCTCCGGCTACGACACGGTCATGCTGAATGCAATCTGCCACATGTTTTCCGAGGAGCAGAACCAGTACATCTTCCGCCGCGCACACTCGGCACTCGCGCCGAACGGTCGTCTTGTCGTGCAGGATTTCATCCTCAATCCTGACAAGGCGAGGCCGCTACACGCGGCATTGTTCTCACTGAACATGTTGGTCTCGACCGACGCGGGCGCCAGCTACAGCGAGCTCGAATACACCAACTGGATGAAGGCTGCCGGCTTCACGGAGGTATGCCGGATCAATCTGCCGGGGCCCAGCAGTCTGATTGTGGGATCAGCGAAATAGAAAGACCTAAGCGTCATGCTGATGTAGCGTTCACTCAGCATGAACGTTGTCCGAAACATGGGGGGCAATCGAGATTCTTGTCGCGCATAGCCCTGGAATCAAACCAGCGAAACTCTGGCGGGGAAATTCTGGAGGCGCGGGTCGGAATCGAACCGACAAGAAGCAGTTTATTGTGTCCCCGATGTGTCTCCGGCCTCACACCGCAACGGCGGCGTTGGATTCAAGGGCCAATCCTTTAGTTTTACGATTCCATCTGCAGTTAGTTAGAGGCACGCCGGTGTGATACGACAGTTCAGTATCCGGGTCCATGTGTTCTTTAGTTTCCGTTCCCCGCCTTCGCATTGGCCAACAGCTGATAAATTGTTCCACGCGATACGCCTAAGATTTCGGCGGCCTGAGCCTTGTTTCCACGAACGTGTTCTAAAACGCGTAGCACATGGCGTTCTTGCAATTCTTGTATCGACATCAACATTTCATCCCTTCCAGCCGAATCTCGTAACTGGCCTCGGACTGGTTCAGGCAGATCTGCGATGTCAATTACTTTCCCGTCCACCATCATGCACGCATTGCCTATGACATTCTCGAGCTCGCGGATATTTCCGGGCCATGAGTAGATCGCCATCCTTGCTTGCGCTCTACGGGTTATGCCGGTCACCGGTTTCTTGTACTGGGCCACAAATTTTTCCAAGAAATGCCTTTCGAGGAGAGGCAAATCCTCTCGCCGGTCCATCAGGCGAGGAAGGGGAATCTCTACCATCGCCAACCGATAATACAAGTCTTCCCGAAACTTTCCATCTCTCACCATCGATCGCAGATTGCGGTTCGTCGCTGCGATGACGTGGATGTCTATGGCTCGCGGAACGGGAGAGCCGATCCGCCGAATTTCCTGGCTTTGTAAAACGCGGAGCAATTTACTTTGCGCGGTCAGAGAGAACTCGCCAACCTCATCCAAAAACACAGTTCCCCCATTGCCGTATTCAAAGACCCCAATCTTATCGTTGGTGGCCCCGGTGAACGCACCCCGCACGTAGCCGAACAGCTCACTTTCGACCAATGTTTCGACAATTGCCGAACAATCGCAGACTGCGAACGGACCGGAAGCGACCGGGCTGAGGGAATGCAAGGCACGAGCTACCAGTTCTTTCCCGGTCCCAGTAGGTCCGGTAATAAGCGCAGTTCGGAAATGTGATGCCACCCTGCGAAGTTTCGCGAAGACGTCCAGCATGAGTGGGCTCCGCCCGACAATCCCCACAAATTGACAAGCATCCAGCAGTTCGTGCTCGAGGACTTGGGTCCTGCGCCTGTCCTCGGCGTCGGCTACCAAGCCTGAGATCCTGCGTCGGAGGTTTTCTAGATTGAGTGGCTTGTTAAGGTAATCACAAGCTCCTTTTTGAATGGCCTCAACCGCCGACTCTGTGGAATAATGCGCCGTCATGAGTATCACTTCAGCCCCCGGATCTTCGGCCAAAATACACTCCAGCACTTCGAATCCACGAATTCCCGGCATCATCAGATCGAGCAAGACTATTTGGGGACGCACCCGCTTGAACATCTCCAAGCCTATCTTAGGATCGGTTGCGGTAAGGACTTCCACCCCCGCATTCGACAGCGCGTCTTTGAGTAGCTCTAGATTCTGCACCTCGTCGTCAATCGCTAGGATTTTGAGAATCGGGTGGTCAGGCATGTGTGCCTTACTCCAGCAGGCCTCTTACCGCTTAAATAGTGATCGTAGAGAATTGTCATCAATATGGCTTTCAGGCCCTAGCCAATGAACAAACTCTCTGGGGCTGATGTGTGTCGGCTTTTGAACCTGTTTTTTCTCAAGGCCGGACTGAAGGTCTGCTTGTTTGCCTGGGTTGGTAATCACCGTCCATGTCTTCATTATGTTTTGCCTCGGATGATCGCAGCAAGCTGCTATGCCGCCGCTGGCTTCGGCACGACATTCATGTGGCTATCCATCGCTTGTGTCAACTGCGAATCCGCTTCATCCGCAATAGTCATAACATGGGCCAACAATAGGGTGTAATCCAGAGCGCTCATAACTGATCGGCAACCTCCGCGAAGAGGGTCACTTGAAGCATTTGGGAGTCGTGTACCAGCATTCCGGGAGTGTAGCCTAGCTCTTTTCGCATCTTTCCGTGAGCGGTGGCGGCGGCAGAACAGACGGAACCGCTCTCTTCTCCGGCAACGTCGGAATCTCTCAAGCGGACTAGCAGGTCTTCAAGCAAATTGGGAAGATACCCAGTACGCTGCTTGTCGGTGAGCACAACGTGATTGAGTAGTTTGTTCTTTTTTACTCGCCTTAGCCAGTCTTCGACGATATCGCTGGTGCAGCGCTGCAAGATCGCGGCTCCTCTTTCCTTTTGCATCCGGGCGGTAGGCTTACGAATGAGCAGCTTTTCTTGGACTAGGCCGGCAAGTTTTCCTAACTCGAACGGCTTCACGACTCTATCGTCCCCTTGCAGAAGGATAGCCTCCATGGCGCTCTTTACGTTGGGATAGCCACTCACCAGCAGCATTAAGGGTCTTCGGTTGGGAGTGGCGCATCGCGGGAATGATTGCAAAACCATCACTCGAGTTCGGCAAGCGCAGATCCGTGATAAGAACGTCGAAAGCTCTCGGTGGTGATAAATTTCAGGGCTTCAGTTGCATTCGCGTCTAGGGACTACTTCAAATCCTTTCCTTTCAAGCGTCGCTCTCATCATTTCGCGAACCGCTCTTTACACAAACTGGTGACAGTGTGATCCAAATGTGTGATTAGAAATGTCTATAATTGACCACTTATTAAAATAGTTACTAACTAACATTCCTGAAGCTGGAAAGTGAAATAGCGCGGTCAGCCAGAAGTGTTGTATGTCTCCCGCTGTATTGCAATTTTAATGTCCGCGGCGGGCCCTTTTCTGGAGTGCCGACCTAGCCTTCTGCGTGTTCGTTTCCCATTCGGGACACATTACGAGACGATGGCGAAGGAGTTTGCATCTCGTCCGTGCGGTCCCCCAATCCCTCTACCAACCTGACACTCCGCAATTCCAATGACTTACCGACTCCCTGGCTCTCCAAGCAAGGCATCCCGTCCTTCGGGCAAGAAACATTGCGACCGCCCCGCACAGCCCGGCACGAGTTCAAGCTTCGGGGTAGCTCTGGATACTTGCGAAATAAGGCAAGGAGTTGTCCAATATGCAGGCAATGTTCAGGCTCGTGGACAACCTGGCCTGAAGCGTAGCGCTCTGAGCGCCTGAAATAGTGGCAAAATACGGGATTTATGTGCGTCGGTTGGTACGTCACCTGCAATACCAAAATGGGTCTTCTAATGGACCTAGCAAAGGCAGTAGAAACATGACCTCTTTGGATGCAAGGACGGAGGAAAACTTTGGTACCTGAGACTGTGATATCCCGGTCCGTGGAATCCCCGCTTCCGCTCGGAACCTCAACAACTGCTCAGTTTCCTGATATGGCAGGAGTGGAAGAAACTCTTCGCGAGAGCGAGGAACGCTTCCGGCTACTGGTCTCAAGTGTGAAGGACTACGCGATCCTAATGCTGGACCCACAGGGCCGAGTCCTGAGCTGGAACGAAGGGGCGGAACGGATCAAGGGATATAGCGGAGAGGAGATTATCGGCCAACACTTCGCTCGCTTCTATACTGCCGAGGATGTAAGCAACGGGAAACCTAGCTTCGCATTGGAAGAAGCCACCAAGAAGGGTCGCTTCGAAGACGAAGGCTGGCGTGTACGCAAAGACGGATCTCAGTTTCTTGCCCATCTTGTCATTACAGCGTTGCGCGATAAGGCGGGGCAACTGCGGGGATTCGGAAAGATCACACGCGACATCACCGAACGCAAGAAATTCGAGGGCCTGCTGGCGAAGAAGGTGGAGGAATTGAAGCGTTCCAATGAAGAACTGCAGCAGTTTGTCCATGTCGCGTCGCACGATCTTCAGGAACCGTTGTGCATGGTAGCCACTTATACCCAACTACTGGCCAAGCGCTACGAAGGGCGTCTGGACTCCGATGCCGATGAGTTCATTGGCTTTGCCGTACACGGGTGTAACCGCCTGAAGGTGTTGCTTCAGGATTTGATGGCGTATTCGTGCGCGGACGGGAACGGCCTTCGCGAGATTTCGGGTGAAGACGCATTGAGTGAAGCGCTTCAAAACCTGCGAACAGGGATTGAGCGAAGCGGTGCCGTTGTGACGCACGATTTGCTCCCAGTTATCAGGACAGACGAAACGCAGCTGACCCGAGTCCTTCAGCACCTCATCGGAAACGCTATAAAATACCGCAGCGCAGAAATCCCGCTAGTGCATGTCTCTGCATTGAAAAATGTCAGCAACGAATGGATCTTTTCTGTAGGAGACAACGGCATGGGGATTGCCGCGGAGTATTTTGATAGAATCTTCGTCCTTTTCCAGCGGTTGCACGGGCCCGAGGAGTTCGAAGGCACCGGAATGGGATTGGCCATCTGCAAGAAGATTGTGGAGCGGTTGGGCGGCAGGATCTGGGTCGAGTCGCAACCAGAAAAGGGCTCAACTTTCTACTTTGCCTTACCGGAAGAGATCGAAACGAAGAAATCAGATCAGTTGAAGTGAACGGCCTGTGCGTAGCATATCCCGGATTCAATCAGTTCCGGCAGAAATTTTCATTCCAGATTGTCTCGATGGCCAAGCTTTTCATCTCTCCTTCGGCCAAAACGAGGGCTCGCGAGCCGCTCTACTGACGGCAAGTCGCCGCAGAATCATGTTTGTTCTCGCCGATGGAGAGTGATTGACTCAGCCATCTCTTCTGAGACACCCCTCCCAGGTTCCGGCTAATCGGGGCTCGATCGCTTAGCCGAGCAACAGAACGGGCTCAGAGTCATGGAGGTTGCATCGATCTGAACCCAAGCTGTCGGCGTGTAACCGGTCGGAGGCGATGCGCCTAGGCGAATGACGATGCTCTGAAGGAATGCGACTCTTTGTTCCATGCCCTGAAGCACGTGGCCAAGCAGCAACACGTGACCGCGGCAATTGAGGGTCGGAAGGGATTAATCGCTCCTGGATCGCATGAGTTACGAAACGCACTCGTCATGTATTCATCAATTTGGAGATGTTCTTCTCGATGGTATGGCAGGTCCGATTTCAGAAGAACACGCGACTCCGTCGACATTGTGCTGCAAAACGCTTGTCTAATTCTAGCTGTCATTGAAAAACTCAAAGAATCCGTTCTGGATGGCAGTAACAAGTTCATGGATCAGGCAGATTCGATACTGTCTACTGTCGGAGTGAACGAATGGATCGCACAACGAAAAACACATTGGTTGTCGATCACCACCGTCGCTTAACTGGAGCTCTGAATTACGATTGAGGGCGAATGGGTGTGACGTTTTGACGGCCGCAAACGAGGTCTCTGACCCCGCCCTCGAGGCCAGGCTGCTGTTTGAAGGTCTGCCCGTCGTCATTTCACTCCACATCCACAACTAGAAACACTCTCACTCGGGGTCGCAGCGAATAATCGCGCGGATCTTCCCCCCTCCAAACGCCGGGGGGTCAGGCTCGAATCGCCCTTGAGCCGAACACTATGGACACCAGCGCGTGAATCTCCTCCACTGCCTCATCGAGTTCAAAGGTGAACCTCACCAAGTCCACACCTTCGAGTTCGCGGTGTTCTTTCAAGAGAATGGCCCAAGCGGAATTGGAGACTAGGTCCACCTTGTGGCGCTCGTAGTACCCGTAACCCAGGCCGCGCATGCGGCAAAGAAGGTCACTCAGGTGCACTAGGGCCGCCAGTGGGTGCGTCTCTGGGCTATGCTCGGGGACATGGTGATGGGCAATGACTTCGGTGATATCGTTGGCCAATTTCCATTTTTCAGCCAGCACCTGTCCAGTCTCACAGTGTGTAAACCCCATTGTGGCTTGTTCCGCGTCGTATAGCGGAATCTCGTCCTGCAACGCATGCTCCATCGCGGTGGCGAATTCCTTGGGAAAAGCCAGGCAGTTGACCATGAAACCGATGTCATGCAAGAGTCCGGCTATATAGGCCTTTTCACCATCCGCAGTGGTCAACTTCTCGCTGAATTTCCGGCACACCATTGCACATCCCAGCGAATGTCTCCAAAATACAGCCGGATCCAGCACCCAGCTTCCAGCGGGGAAAGCCTGCCCCAAACAACAAGTTAAAAGAATGGTTTCGACGCGACGCAAGCCCAGGCTGATCACAGCTCCCTTGATGGACTTGGGTGGCTGCGCCAGTCCAAACAGAGGTGAACTCGCCACGCGCAGGCATTGCGCGGCGATGGTGCCGTCGTACGATACCAAGCGCACGACTTCATCCAGCGGTACCTCCTCGGTGGGATGGCTCAACATCTTTAACAGGGGCAGAAACACCGCCGGGATGGCGGGTATGGTCTCGATGCGCTGCACGCGCTCCCGAATCGATGCGTCGAGGGAAGTGATCATAGCTTGCCACTCTGAAGAGACGGCTTCCAGTAACCGATCGCTCCGGGAAAATGGACTAGGTGAAACTGGTCATTCAGCTTCATCAGCGATTCCGAGGTCCCGAGAAAAAAATAACCGCCAAAATTAAGGTTGCTGAAAAAGTGATGGATCACCTTCGACTTCGAGGCGCCGTCGAAATAGATCAGCACGTTGCAGCAGAAGATAAGATCCATACCCTTCATGAAGAGCATCTTGGAGTCATCCTGCAGGTTCAGTCGGCTGAACGCGATCAGCTTCTTCACCTCCGGGCGCACCTGCAGCTTCTTCTCGTCGACGGTCGAGAAATACTTGCGTTTGAAGTAATCCGTGGTGGATCGAAGCGCGTAGTCGCCATAAATGCCAGACTTGGCGGTTTCCACGGAACGATCATTCAGATCGGTGGCGAGAATCTCCACTGTCCACCCGTTTAGCAGACGATCACTTTCTTCGAGCATGTTCATAGCCAACGTATAGGACTCTTCGCCGGTCGAGCAACCCGCGCTCCAGATGCGCAGCCTCTTAACGATCTGCTTGCTTTTCTCTGCCACGATCTCTGGCAGGATGACTTTTCGCAGCGCGTCGAGCTGAGGCTGGCTGCGGAACAGGCAAGTCTCTCCGATAGTGATCTCGTTCAATAGGTGCCGAAGTTCTCCATCACGGTTGGGACTCGCCGTGAGATGATCCCAGTACTCACGCGGCGTCCGGGCTGCCAGCGCTTTCATGCGCCGCCCGCAGCCGTCGGCGAGAAGGTAAAGTTTTTCCTCGGCCTTATAGATACCCGAAACCTTGTAGACGAGGTCGCGGATTTGCCGGTACACGGGGTCGACAGCTTCGCTGCCCTTGGCGGGGGGGAACGGCGAAGCAGCAGGTTGGGCGATAATCGTCATTTTGCGGGAGGCTCCACGGTGGAATAGGTCTTCAGGTCGACTTGGGCGCGAGGACCACGGCTCTGCAGCACGCGGCGCGTGATCTGCTCCGCCAACTGATCGAGTGGATAGGCGGCATCGTCCAGTCCCGAGGCGTGTACCAGACCAGGCATGCCCCAGACCACCGAGGAAGCTTCGTCCTGGATGATTACGCCTCCCCCCGCGTTCCGAATATCCTGCGCTCCCAGCACCCCGTCCGAACCCATGCCGGTCATTACGACTCCAAGAACGTTTGCCCCGCAGGCCGACGCCACCGAGCGAAACAGCACATCCACCGCGGGACGACAAGAGTTCTCTTGCGGCCCCTGATTCAAGTCCAGGCGCCAGACCACACCCGCCCGCACGACCTTCATATGGAAGTTTCCCGGCGCGATCCAGGCATGCCCGGGTGACAGAACTACACCCGCACTGCCCTCTTCCACGGGAATCGCGGAGCGGCTGGCCAGTCGCTCCGCCAGCAAGCGCGTGAAAATCGGCGGCATGTGCTGGACCACAACAATCGGGACAGGAAAGTCGTTCGGGAGCCTCGGCAACACTTCAGCCAAAGCGTTCGGACCGCCAGTGGATGTGCCGATCGCCACAATTTCAATTCGTGGGTTGATAGACGCTCGCACTTTTATTGCCGGACGGGCCGCTGGAAAAGGCAGGAGTTTCGAGGGCGCTACGCCACACAGCGCTTTGATCTTGGGGATGAGCTCGGCGCGTATGCGTTCAATCGCTACCTCTGGACTGCCGGTGTTGCTAGGCTTCGTGGCATAGTCGGACGCTCCCAGCGACAGAGCATCGAGAGTCGCAGCCGCCCCGCGTTCGGTGAGCGTACTGAACATGATGACTGGGAGTTTCGGGTACAGCTTGCGCAACGCCGCAAGTGTCTCCAGCCCATCCATCACTGGCATCTCGATATCGAGCGTGACCAAGTCGGGCTTGAGAAGGGGAATCTTCGCCAGAGCGATTCGCCCGTCGCTGGCCACGCCAACTACCTCCAGCGCACGGTCCGCCGACAAGGCGCCTGAGAGCACTTTGCGAATCACCACCGAGTCATCCACGACCAAGATGCGAATTGGAGTCATTGTGAAAATGCGCTTTCAATTCAGGGCTAAGGCCTTAACCGCCTGTATACATCGCGTCGACTAGCTTATGGATCTCTCCCACGTAATTTGCTGATTCTTTTGCAAACTCGCTCCAGGTAATCTCGGCCGCGAGAGGACATTTGTCGGCTAGGATCTTCCAATCGGCTTCCCACGAATCTGTGGGATCTGGCTGTTCGGCGTAACCTAATCCGAGATCAGACGCTCGACCTAACCTGTCTGAGAGCGAGACGATGGCCACCAGAGCGGGGTTAACAACAGCCGCTGCCACGTCATGGTGACAGAGAATCACCTCCACCAGTGCATCGGATAGGCGCCACCGCCGCGCAAGGACCTCTCCGCTCTGACAATGGGTGAATCCCGAGGTCCAAATACTCGACCACTCCCGCGAAAAGGCCCTCGCGTTGAGCCCTTTCCATCACAGCCGCTGTCTCCTTGGGTAGAACAATCAGGTTTACGATGTATCCGATGTCGTGCATCAAACCCGCAAGGTAGGCCTTTTCGGGATCACCGAAACCAACTGAACGCGCCAACTTGCGCGAGATGATAGCGCAAGCGAGAGAATGCAGCCAGAAGACCATGGGATCGAGGGCACGACTGGAAGCGGGAACAATCCGCATCAGGCCGCACGATACGGCGATGTCGCGGATTCGGGCTATGCCTAGCGTGCGCACTGCTCCACGCAGAGAATCGGAAGCGGGGCCGCGACTGAACAGAGCAGAGTTCGCTATCCGAAGGCATTGTGCCGCCAGGGATTCATCACGGCCAATGATGTTAGCCACCCTGAGAAGATTCACGGTATCGGCGGGCTGATCGATTTCATTAAGCAGGGCCTGTAGGACCGCTGGAATGCTCGGAATCGACGCAAGCAGGTCATCCTTTCCGTGGAACGCGCGCTGCAGTGCCAGATTTGCGGCTGCGGGTTCGCTGAAATGACGCCTCGCGACGGCAGATTCACGAATAGATTCTCGCAGCACTCTTGGATTTTCCAAGTTTGGCAGCATTTCTCGGTCCTCCTGTTGCCCGACAGTGCGTGGTAAGGCCCTGGAACACCCAAGTTAATTGCCTGCGCGGGCCGCCCTGCTCCGCGCTTGCGTCGCGCTCGAACCTGCTCCGCTCGCGTTGATCTTGAACTGTTCGACCAGTCGACGAAGTTCGGCCGCGGTCTCCACCAGTTGCTGCGACGCTTTCTGCGTGTCACTGGCTCCGCGCGTCGTCCCCTGCGCCGCCTCCGCCACACCTGAAATATTGCCAGTAATCTCGCCGCTGCTGCGGGCTGCGTCGCTCACGTTGCGGGACATCTCGTTGGTGGTGGCGTTCTGTTCCTCCACCGCCGTGGCGATCGTGCTCGAAATGTCGTTGACCTGGTTGATCACCTCGCTGATCGAGGCAATCG